>Ga0209785_1000243_pt1 | contig 19606 bp, 16 predicted proteins | sample WorMetG1BERMUDA2_FD_187403 | JGI IMG/M metagenome (GOLD analysis project Ga0209785, IMG submission 187403) | Marine gutless worms symbiont microbial communities from Max Planck institute for Marine Microbiology, Germany - Inanidrilus... ...
GATCGTGCGCGATATCTGTGTCAAAGACGCTCTCAGCCCCTCCAAAAGGCCCCACTTCGCGCCAAAACAGCGCAACCCAAGGCCCAGCGACGCCAACCAAGCTACAAGCGCATCCGCCCGACCGTTTTCACACGGCCAAGACCAATAGGCGACGTACTCGCCGGAAAAGCGGCTGACCGTCTCGATGATGCCGGTGAACCCGCCCGGGCGCTCCTCGGGCGCCACGCGGGCCGGGGCTGGCGGCGCCTCCGAGAAGTCCGGGCCCTGACCGGCGGCGATGTCGCGTTCTCGCTCGGCGAGGCGCCGCACCATCCTGGGCAGCAGGAACGCGTCGGCGACGACCATCAGGGCGATCAGGCCGGCCAACGTCGCGGCGACGGTGCTCCAGGTTTCGACGCTGTCGGTGGCCGCGGCCACCCGCAGGATGACGGCTTCGACGGTCTCGCGCGCCGCCGCCAGCTTCTCCGCCGAGCCCGCCTCGCCGCGTTCGACGGCGGTCGTGAAGCGGTCGACGTCGAAGTCTGCGATCATCCGGTCGTTGCGGGCCGCCGACACCGCCTCGCGGGCCAGCCGGTGCTCACCGTTGGCGTAGAGGATGCCGATGAACGGAAACAGGTAGACGATGCCGAGCCAACTCTTGACGTAGAACCGGTGAAGGCCGACGAAGCCGGCAGTGATCAGCATCAGGAAGGCGACGCCGACCGACAGTTCCTCGTCCCGGCCGCTGCGCTCGACCCGCTGGGCAAGGACCATGGCGATCAGCGGGAAGACGACGAGGCCCAACCAGTACAGCCAGTGCGGCAGGACAAAGTCGAGGGTCGGCATCGGCGCGGTTCCCGGGACGGAACGGATGCGGGACTGCGGGAGCGCCCGCGTAGGCGCCCCCGCACCTTAGGTCGTCGGGTTTCCCGCCGCTACATCTTGAGCGTCTGGCCCTTGATGTCGTCCGTGGTCACGTAGCCGAGGCTGCCCGACATCATGTAGTCGAGCTGGATCTTGAACACCCTGGCGGCGTTCTTGTCCTTGTTGGCCCAGGCGTACCACCGCGGCACCGCCAGCTTGGTAAACTTCTCGACGTCTTCCTGCGAAAGCCGGGTGACGACGGTGCCGGCGTCGGTGAACTTCTTCCACGCCTCCTGGTCGGCCTTCTGGATGGCTGCGTGGTGGAGGTCGGAATAGACGTGCACCTCCATCTCGACGAACTGCTTCATCTGCGGGCTCAGCGCGTTCCACGACTTCATGCCGACCGTGAGGTCCATCAAGTCGACCGGCTGATAGATGGACATGAAGCCCGGCGGGCCCATGGAGATGAACTTGGTCACCTGATGGAAGCCCAGCGCGTGGTTGACCGCCGGTCCGACATAGTCGGCGACGTCGATGGCGCCCTTCTCCAGCGCCGGGAAGATTTCCGAGCCGGGAAGCAGCGTGGTCTTCGCGCCGGCTGCCTGGAACACCTCGGCGACCATGCCGCCAGGAAGCCGCATCTTGCGGCCGCTGAAGTCTTCGATCGAGCGGATCGGCACCTTGGAGTGGATGATGTTGGGTCCGTGGTGGATCGGTCCGACGTAGTGCATGCCGAACCCGGCGAACAGCTCGCGGGCGATCTCCAGCCCACCGAGGGCAAAGTAGAACACGTCCCATTCGTGCGGGTTGCGCAGGCCCAGCGGGTACGACGAGAAGAACACCGAGGCCGGTATCCGGCCCGCCCAGTAGAGGGGTGAACGGGTTCATCGCGTCCAGGACGCCGTTCTTCACCGCGTCGAAAAGCTGGAAGTCGCCGACAACGTCCTTGGCGCCGAACGGCTGGAAGGCCAGCTCGCCGCCGGTCTTGTCGGCGATGCCGTTACACCAGTTCTTGAAGATCTCCAGGCCAATGCCGCCCGGCCACGAGGTCTGCACCTTCCACGTGGTGCCGGCTGCTTTTGCAGTGCCGACGTAGGGGAAGCCGATGGTGTCGGCGGCGCCGATGACGGCGGCGGTGCCGCCGACCGCAGCGGCAGCTTTGAGAAAGCCCCGGCGGGCTTCGATCACCCCTTCGATGGGTTCGCGGAAACGGCCCTTGGTTCCGGACTCTTTGGTCATGACGGACGTCCTCCCTGTTGATTGCCGTTCATTTGAGATGGGGACGGGATGCCGCGCGCGCAGGCATACCGGCGAGAAACATGAAAAGATTGTCGCGGATCGTGCGGCTCGCGGCGGTCGCCGGCGCCGCCATCGAAGCGCCGGTTGCAGTGACGACGACAACTCCACACGTATGCCCGCTGGACATGTCGGCCGCGATCCGTCGATCGTGATCCTCCCAATTCAATGTGCTTGCCCCCCGTCCGCCGGTCAACAGAGCCTCGGAAGGTTTTCCGCGACGCGGAAAGTTGGCCTTTCTCTTTTGTTTTCAGACCGTTTTGTGCACCGCCGCATAGCGGATTTTGGCCCTTGTGGGACGGATTCCGACTGGCGGAATTGATCAGACGCGTCTAAACGTGGAGACCGTGCCGCGCGCGCCCGGTACTTGGAGCCCTCGCCGATGGCCCGTTCGACCGCCACCCGTAACCGCCGGAAGAACACCGCGCCGCCCCGTGCCGCGGACGAACGCGGCGGCCAGGTTCAGTCGCTGGTCCGCGCGCTCAACGTGCTCAACGCCATCGCCGAGGCCGACTCCGGCGTGACCCTCACCGATGTCGCCCAGAAGGTTGGTCTGCCGCCGTCGACGGCGCACAGGCTGCTGACCACATTGCAGCAGGAGCAGTACGTCCATTTCGATCCCGAACGGACCCTGTGGTCGGTGGGCTTCCAGGCTTTCGTTGTCGGCAACGCCTTCATCAACATCCGCAATCTGGTGCAGATCGCCCGGCCGCACATGCAGGACCTGATGGAAGAGTCCGGCGAAACGGTCAATCTCGCCGTCGAGGACAAGGGCGAGGCGGTGTTCCTTGCCCAGGTCGAATGCCGTCAGTTCATGCGCGCGCTGGCCAGCCCCGGCGCGCGGGTCGGACTGCATTGCTCGGGCCTCGGCAAGGCGCTGCTCGCCGCCATGCCAGAAGCCCGGCTGTCGCGCATCCTCCACCGCAAGGGACTGCCCAAGCTGACCAAGAAGACCGTCGACCGTCCGGCCGACCTGCGGCGCGAGCTGGCGCTGACCGTGCAGCGCGGTTACGCCATCGATGACGAGGAACATTCGGTGGGCCTGCGCTGCGTCGCCGCCGACATCCGCGACGAGACCGGCACGGCGATCGCGGCGGTGTCCATCTCCGGTCCCGCCGCGCGCATCCCCGATGGACAGCTTGCGGTCCTCGGCGACATGGTCCGGCGCACCGCCGACGCCATCACCCACGAGTTCGGCGGCGGCACCACGTAATCAGACCTGAGCGAAGGAGAGAGCGATGCCGAGGTTCGCGGCCAACCTGACCATGCTGTTCGGCGAGGTGCCGTTCGAAGACCGCTTCGCCGCTGCGGCCCGCGCGGGGTTCGCCGCCGTCGAATACCTGTTCCCCTATCCGTACGCGGCGGACGATCTCGCCGAACGGTTGGCCGCCAACGGGCTCGAACAAGTCTTGTTCAACCTGCCGGCCGGCGACTGGGACGCCGGCGAGCGCGGCATCGCCTGCCTGCCGGGGCGGACGGCTGAGTTCCAGGACGGCGCCGGCCGGGCCATCGAGTACGCCAAGGTCCTCCGCTGTCCCCGCGTCAACTGCCTCGCCGGGGTGCCTCCCGTAGGCGCCGATCCGGACGCCTGCGCCCGCACCTTCGAGGACAACCTTCGCTTCGCCGCCACGGCGCTGACCGCCGAGAACCTGCACCTCCTCATCGAGCCCATCAACACCCGCGACATCCCGGGGTTCTATCTGCATGGGACCGGCCAGGCGATGGCGGTGATCGAGGCCGTCGGGGCGCCCAGCCTCGGCCTGCAGTACGACGTCTACCACATGCAGGTGATGGAGGGTGACCTGGCACCGACCATCGAACGCCTGCTGCCGCACATCGGCCACATGCAGATCGCCGATACCCCCGGCCGCCACGAGCCGGGCACCGGCGAGATCAATTACGACTTCCTGTTCTCCTTCCTCGACCGCATCGGCTATGACGGCTGGATCGGCTGCGAGTACAAGCCGGCCACAACCACCGAGGATGGCCTCGGCTGGTTCGACCCCTACCGCACGGCGTTGGCGTGACGCGGAAAGACCTCGCGTCGAAACGCTAGAAAATGCTTCGACACGGCGCTCTCGCGCCCGCTCAGCATGAGGAGTAGTGATTGATGACTCCATATCCTCATCCTGAGCAGCGGCAGAGCCGCGTGTCGAAGGATGTCGTAGCGAACGATGGACCAGCCGAGCCTTGATCGAGAGCGCGCGCCGATGACCCGCAAGGTGTTCTGGGAGGATCCCTACCGCACCCGGCTGGAGACCCGCATCGCCAGCGCCGACGGCGACACCGTGACGCTGGAGGAGACCATCCTCTATGCCCTCTCCGGCGGCCAGGAGAGCGACCGCGGCACCATCGGCGGGCGGGATGTGGTCGAGGCGCGCAAGGACGTCACCGGGATCGTCTACACACTCGCCCCCGGTCCCACGCTCGCCGCCGGCGATGCGGTGACGGTGGAACTGGACTGGCCGCGGCGCTACCGACTGATGCGGCTCCACTTCGCCGCCGAGCTGGTGCTCGAACTGGTCTACCGCTCGCTCGGCCGGCCCGAGAAGATCGGCGCCCACATCGCCGAAGAGAAGGCCCGCATCGACTTCGCGCTGGACGAAAACGTCACAGCGCACTTCCCGGCACTAACCGCCGAAGTCGAGCGAATCGTCGCCGCCGACCAACCCATCACCAGTGCCTGGAGCGACGAAGCCGCCGAACGGCGGTATTGGCAGATCCCCGGCTTCGATCCGGTGCCCTGCGGCGGCACCCACCTGAAGTCCACCGGCGAGGTCGGCGCCATCACGCTCAAGCGCAAGAACATTGGCCGTGGCAAGGAGCGCATCGAGATCACCCTCGCGGAGCCGTGACGGATCGCGATTCCGCCCCCCTAACCCCAGGCACACGCTTCGGTACGGCGAAGTCAACGCGCCGGCCCCATCTGTAGGGACGGGTTTGTGCGCGAAGCGGACGCGCAACGTCCAACCCGCCCCTACGGCGGTGGTGGCGCCACCATTGCCGCCCGCCGCGCTTCACTACCCGCTCCGTCCCTTGACAGGTCCGCTCGGCGGGTGGACGCTTGTCGGGTCATGTGCGCGGTTGGGGCGAGGCGCGAGGGGGGCCCGTGAACATCGCCAACCTTCTGGTCCGTGCCGGGCGGGTGCACGGCGGACATCTGGCCGTGGCGCTCGGCGAGCGGCCGTGGGCGACCTACGGCGACCTCGCCCATCGGGTCGCCTGTCTGGCCGGAGGCTTGCGCGGGACCATTGGCCTCGACGCCGGCGACCGCGTCGCCCTGGTGATGAAGAACGCGCCGGCCTACGTCGAGGTGATGTTCGCCTGCTGGCACGCCGGCCTCGTCGCCGTGCCGGTGAACGCCAAGCTGCACGCCCGCGAGTTCGCCTACATCCTCGACCACGCCGGCGCGCGGGTCTGCTTCGTCACCGCCGATTTGGCCGAAACCGTCAGCGGCCTCGCCACCGGGATCGAGACCCTCGAGCGGTTCATCGCCGTCGAGGACGACGCCTACGCGGACCTCGTCGCCGGCGAGCCCATGGCCGTCGCCGACCGCGCGCCCGCCGACACCGCCTGGCTGTTCTACACCTCGGGCACCACCGGCATGCCCAAGGGGGCCATGCTCAGCCACCGCAACCTGCTGGCCATGACCACCAGCTACTTCGCCGACGTCGATACCATCGCCCCCGGCGACGCCATCCTCCACGCCGCGCCCATGTCCCACGGCTCGGGCATGTACATGATCCCCCACGTCGCCGCGTCAGCCTGCCAGGTGATCCCCGACTCCGGCGGCTTCGACCCGGCGGAGGTGTTTAAGCTCATTGCCGCATACCCGGGCATTGCCTTCTTCGCCGCGCCGACCATGGTGCACCGGCTGGTCAACAGCGCGGAAGCCGCTGCCGCCGACCTCGCCAACCTCAAGACCATCGTCTACGGCGGCGGGCCCATGTACGCCGCCGACTGCAAGGCGGCGATGGCCGTGCTCGGCAACCGGTTGGCGCAGATCTACGGCCAGGGCGAATCGCCGATGACCATCACCGCGCTCTCCAAGGCCCACCACGCCGACACCGACCATCCCCGCTACGAGGAGCGGCTGGCCTCGGTCGGTGTCGCCGACACCGTCGTCGAGGTGCGGGTCGCCGACGCCGACGACAATCCCGTCGCGATCGGCGAGGCCGGCGAGGTGCTGGTCCGCGGCGATTCGGTGATGACCGGCTACTGGCGGAACGACGAGGCGACAGCAGAGTCCCTGCGCAACGGCTGGCTGCACACCGGCGACGTCGGCGTGCTCGACGCCGACGGCTTCCTCACGCTGATGGACCGCTCCAAGGACCTGATCATCGCCGGCGGCTCCAACATCTACCCGCGCGAGGTCGAGGAAGTGCTGGCCCGCCACCCGTCGGTGGCCGAGGTTTCGGTGGTCGGCGCCCCTGATCCCGAGTGGGGCGAGGTGGTCTGCGCTTTCGTCGTCCCTGCCGCCGGCTCGGCGCTGGACGAGGCAGCCTTGGACGCGCTGTGCCTTGAGAACCTGGCGCGGTTCAAACGGCCGAAGCGCTATCGCGCCATCGAGGCGCTGCCCAAGAACAACTATGGCAAGGTGCTGAAGACGGAGCTTCGGCGCCTTTTGGCGGAAGAAGGAGAACCCGGATCATGAGCGGACGGCTCGACGGCAAGGTCGCCATCGTCACCGGCGCGGGCTCGGTGGGCGCGGGCTGGGGCAACGGCAAGGCGACGGCGGCGCTGTTCGCCCGCGAAGGTGCCAAGGTGTTCGGCATCGACATCATCGACGACCACGTCGCCGAGACCCGCGGGCTCATCGAATCCGAGGGCGGCACCTGCGTCACCCACGTCGCCGACGTGTCCCAGGAGAAGGAGGTCGCCGACGCCGTCCGCGCCTGCCGCGAGATCTTCGGGCGCATCGACATCCTGGTCAACAACGTCGGCATCGCCGTCGTCGGCGGGCCCGCCGAGCTCGAAGAGTCCGAGTGGGACCGGCTGATGGCCATCAACATCAAGAGCGTCTACCTGATGTGCCGCAAGGTGCTGCCGGTGATGAAGCGCCAGGGCGGCGGCGCCATCGTCAACAACGCCTCCATCGCCGCGCTCGGCTGGTGCGGGGTGAACTACGGCTTCTACGGCGCCAGCAAGGGGGCGATGGTGTCGCTGACCCGCTCCATCGCCGTCCAGTTCGCCCCCGACAACGTCCGCGCCAACTGCGTGCTGCCGGGGCTGATGAACACGCCGCTTGTGCACGCGGCGCTGACCCGGGTCTACGGCGAGGAAGGCGACATCGAGACGCTGATCCGCACCCGCGACGCCCAATGTCCCATGGGCCACATGGGCGACGCCTGGGACACGGCCCACGCCGCCCTCTTCCTCGCCTCCGACGAGGCCAAGTACATCACCGCCACTGAGCTGGTGGTGGACGGGGGCCTGAGCGCGCGGTTTGTATAGGTAGGAAGTGGGATAGGCAGCAATCTCTCAAAGCCTGTGACCGCCACCAGGGTTTCTCAATGATTCCTGTCGAAACCGCGATTCCAAAAGAGGATCAAAGACATTTCCTCATCGAAAAGAAGTACGGGAAACCGGCGCTGCCGAAATGTCTGATCTACTGGTTTATTGTCATTGTTTCTATTAATATATCGGCAGCTTATATCTATACGAATATTTCGAAAACAGAGGATAGATATGGATACAATCTATCAAAGACGATTTATAACTATGGAAGGGATTTGGCGCGAATTGTCGAGGATCAAGAGTATTTTTCTCCGACGTGGCGGCGATTGTTCACCGACAAGAAGGTGAATGATCATCACGCGATATTCCTGATTTGCTTTGTTACAACACTCGTTTCTAGTTTCTATTTTTTTCGTGTTTTCTATATCATTCGGAAATTCTGGATATACCAGAATTTTGTCACGTCTAGCTATATATTTTTCTTCTTATATATTATTGCGTTTCGGGCGGCGACGCTCTTTTACTTTAGATTTCCATTTTCTTCATACAGTCCAGATATATATGTTCACGCGACAGTCGCGTGGCCGATTATGTTCGCGATTATTGTGATGGCCTTCGGCGCACTTGCTGCTGTTCGGCGGTGAAGAAAGGTTCGGGTAAGGGCGCACGACTTTCCCGAATCCGCTATCATCGGCACGCACAACGAAGGTCGCGCCATGCGGTTCCTGTTGGTGATCCCGCGGTTTGCGCCGGCGGGGCATGCGTATGATTTTCCCCTCGGCATCGCCTACGTGTCGGCGGCGCTGAAGCGGGCCGGATACGACGTCCACTGCCTGAACCTCAACAACGAGGCGGGCGCGGTCGCCGACGTTGTCGCGGAGCGGGTGCGCGAGACAGGCGCCGAAGTCTGCGCCACCAGCGGGCTGTCGCCCCATTTCGCCCACATCGGCGCGGTGCTGGACGCGGCGCGGGCGGCGCGGTCGGACATCGTCAACATCGTCGGCGGCGGGGTGTTCTCCAGCGACCCGGAGCTGGCCGGCGAGGTCCTGGATATCGATGTCGGGGTCATCGGCGAGGGCGAGGAGACGGTGGTCGAGCTGGCCGCGACCCTAGAGGCCGGAAGCGATTTGGGCGGCGTGCGCGGCATCGCCTATCGGCACAACGGCACCCTAGTCCGCACGCCGGGCCGGCCGACCAACCGCGACCTCGATTCGCTGCCCTGGCCCGACTACGACGGCTTCGGTGTCGACGGCTTCCTCGGCACCCAGACCGCCGCCGACAGTTATTTCTATCAGACCGACCCCGCGCCGCGGGCGATCCCGATGATCGCCAGCCGCTCGTGCCCGTTCTCGTGCACCTTCTGCTTCCACCCGACGGGCCGGGTCTACCGCGAGCGCAGCCTCGACGACGTGTTCGCCGAGCTCGACCACCTGATCGCACGGTACGGCGTCAACATGGTCGCCGTGCTGGACGAGCTGTTTGCCGTCAAGGAGGACCGGCTGGCCGAGTTCTGCGAGCGCATCCGCCCCTACGGTCTCAAGTGGATGGTCCAGCTTCACGTCAAGACCGCGTCGCCGGAGGTCCTCGACCGCATGGCCGAGGCGGGCTGCGTCTACATCTCCTACGGCCTCGAGAGCTTCGACGACGGCGTGCTCGGCTCGATGCGCAAGAAGGCCACCGCCGAGACCATCGAGCGCGCGCTTCGGCTCACCCGCGAACGCGGCATCGGCATCCAGGGCAACTTCATCTTCGGCGACCCGGCCGAAACGCCCGAGACCGCCGCCCGCACTCTGGAGTGGTGGGGACGCAACCGCTCCTATCAGATCAACCTCACGCCGCTGCAGCTCTACCCCGGCACCCAGATCTACGAGGACGCGGTCAATACCGGCCTCCTCACCCGGCGCGAGGCGCTGGAGAACCCGCTCACCAACATCTCGGCCATGGACGCCGCCACCCGCGCTCGGCTCGACGCGCGGCTGATGGTCCACGGCGAGACCCTGCTGATCCCGGCCCCGGTGACCGCGTTCGAGGCCGAGGCCGAGGATCCCAGGCGCGGCACCCTCTACCGCATCGCCTGGACCTGCCCCGACTGCGCGACCGAGAACGTCTACGAACACACGCCGGTTGACAACGTCGAGGACTTCCAGGCGCTGCGGCTCACCTGCCGCGGCTGCATGGGGCGCTACGACGTCGAAAACCGTGCCCGACCATACTGGCACGACGACGCCTGCGAGGGGGACTACGCCGAGGCCATCCGACTTCGCGATTCAGGCCATGTAGAGCAAGCGTTCGCGCGCTTCGCCGCCATCGCCGAACGGAGCTTTCCGGGCGCTGGCAACAACGCGCCCGATGCCGCCATCCGCGCCGCCTTCGATGCCGGCGTGCTGGCGCTGGGGCCGCTCAAGGACCTGGCCCGCGCGGTCGGCCTGCTGGGCCGCGCACTGCTGCGCCGCGCCTTCGATCCGCACTATCACCTGATGTACGCGCTGGCGCTGGTCTCGTCGGGCGAGGCCAACGCCGCGGCCATGCACCTGGATCAGGCCAACCGGCTGGTCGCCCACGGCGGCGCTGCCGACGGCGTCCTGGCCCTCGCCGCGCGAATCGGTGCGCTGATCGACGTCGCGGGGGCTCAGGCAACCGCCCGCACCGTCGCCTGAATTCGCAATCCACGGTCCGATACACCAGCCGACATCCTTCGACACGCGGCTTGGCTGACGACTCATGCCTCCAATGACGTAGGGGCGGGTTTCAAACCCGCCCCTACACATGGTGTTGGTGCATGCCGAACCCGGCTCATCTTGATCCCAATACGAAAATCCCCGCCGCGAGACGAGGCAGGGGGGAGACGTGCATCGCTGCCCAGAACGATGCTCCACCTCGCCGTCGCGGCGGGCTGCCCGCGGGACGCGGACGTTCGATTGCGTTGGCGGTCGGGGCGCCTAGCGGCGCCGGCCGGCGGACCGGCGCCGGACCGGCACCGACTCGTTGGCCGCCACGTGGCTTGTTGCCCCGGGGTTCCGCGCCGGCCACCAGCCGCCGGCGACCCGTTCCACCTCGACGACGACACGGCGCCACACGGCCTCGCCCTCGGTATCGCCGGTCGCCCCCAGCCGCGCCGCCTGGTCCGCCGCCCGCCAGCGGGCGTCGCTACCGAACCGGCCGTAATAGCCACGGGCGAAAAGCGCGATGTCGTCGTCGGGTATCATGGACCCCCCTTCCCTCTGATTCTGGGTATCGACCATACGCATGGCAATGCGCCCCGACCATTGCCAGACTCGCATACCAGATATCGGAATTTGCCGGGTGGATTTCCAGACTGCCGAACCGACTCGCCTGTGTGATCGGTCGCGATGAGCCGCCGCGGAACTTCATCCGGAGTTCATTACCTTGGCGGCAGATTTATGCTAGGCTTTGCGCGCTTTGGTTCCCTTCGCCTGACCCCGGCTGGAGCCGTGACCGTGCTTGGGACCGACAACCACCGCTGCCTGCGCTGCCTCTTCTATTTGGGCGGCCAATGTTGCCACGCCCTGGCTCCCGAACCGCAAACCTGCGCCTATTTCAAGACCGCCATCTCCGGCGCCACGGACGACGGCAGCCCCGACGCTGCGGACGACGGCCAGCCGCCCTAACCCCGACCAACGCTGTCGCCCCGTACCGCCATCGGTTCCGACCCGCCGCCGCGTCCCACGTGTTCAGATTGGGCAGCGGACGATTTCATTTTGCAACATCGACGATTCGCTTACAGTGCAGGACACGGCGTGAACCTCGAAAGGCGACCGGGGACATGAATCGGCGTCAGCGCGAAATCCTCGATCTCGTCCGCCAACGCGGGTTCGTCGCCATCGACCAGTTGGCGACGCTGTTCGACGTCACCACCCAGACCGTCCGCCGCGACATCAACGAGTTGTGCGACCGCGCCCTCCTCGTCCGCTTTCATGGCGGCGCCGGATTGCCGTCGAGCGTCGAAAATGTCGCCTACGACGAGCGGCGCGAGATGTCGCCGGTCGAGAAGAACGCAATCGCGGTCGAGGTCGCGCGCCACATCCCCAACGACGCCTCGCTGTTCATCAACATCGGCACCACGACCGAAGCCGTCGCCGCCGCGCTCGAACGTCACAGCGGGCTCCGGATCATCACCAACAATCTCAACGTCGCCAATATCTTGGGCGGAAATCCCCGATTGGAGGTGATCGTCGCCGGCGGTGTCGTGCGGCCGCGCGACAAGGCGATCGTCGGCGAGGCCACGCTCGACTTCATCAACCAGTTCCGGGTCGACATCGCGGTGATCGGCATTTCCGGCATCGACACCGACGGCACGCTTCTGGATTTCGACTACCGCGAGGTGCGGGTGGCGCAGGCCATCATCCGGAATTCCAACTCCGTCTACCTGGCAACCGATCACACCAAGTTCGGCCGCAGCGCCATGGTCAGACTCGGCCACCTGCGCGACGTGGACATGTTGTTCACGGATCGCGCGCCGACGCCCGAGATGCGTCGGCTCCTGCGCGATGCCGAGGTTGTGGTGCGGACCCCCGGCGCCGCCGACGAGACCAGCTGACCCTCAAGGAATGTTCATAAACGAGAATTCTCCATTGATTTCCTGCTCGAAAACGAACATCCTTAATCAGCGTGTGGATTTGCCTCGGATCCGACCGCGACCCGACTGGAGACCTTTGCCCCGCAACGACGGACGGGAATGGCGAGGGAGCGATTCGTCGATCTCGGCATTGCCCACCACGCGACAGGTTCAGAGGACGCGATGACCTACGATGTGGCCATCGTCGGCGGCGGCGTCATCGGTTGCGCCATCGCCCGCGAACTCAGCCGCTACCGGATTCGCCAGGTTCTGGTCGAGTCCGAATGCGAGGTCGGTTTCGGCACCAGCAAGTCGAACAGCGGCATCATCCACGCCGGCCACCACAGCAGCGCCGATACCCTCAAGGGCCCGCTCGAATGGGCCGGAAATCAGCTCTACGACACGCTCGCCAGCGAGCTGGATTTCGGCTTTCGCCGCATCGGCGAGCTGATGGTCGCCTGGACCGACGACGACGTAGCGATCCTCGAGAAATACCGCCAGCGCGGCGTCGACCGCGGCGTCCCCGGGCTGGAGATCTGGCCCGTGGACCGCGTGCTCGCCGAGGAGCCCGCCCTTAGCTCGGACGTCGTCGTCGCCCTGCACGCGCCGACGGCCGGCGTGGTCAATCCCTACGAGGCCTGCTTCTCGCTGATCGACAATGCCCGGCATAACGGTCTCGAACTTCGGGTCGACACGGAGGTAACCGGGATCGAAGACGGCGACGATGGCTTGCGTCTGCAGACATCGAACGGCCCGATCGAGGCGAGATTCGTGATCAACGCCGCGGGTCTGTTCGCCGATCGCATCGCCGCGATGGCCGGTGCCAACGCGTTCGCGATCCACCCCAGGAAGGGCGAGGAGTACCTGCTCGACAAGCGGCTGCGCGGGCTGGTGAACCGCATCATCTTCCCCTGCCCCACGCCGACCTCGAAGGGCGTGCTGGTGATCCCGACCTTCGACGGCACGCTGATGGTTGGGCCGACCGCCAACCCGATCGACGACAAGCACGACCTGACGACCACCACCGAGGGCGGCGACAGCATCTTCGACCAGGTGCAACGCACCGTGCCGGGCATCAGCGCCAGGGACTGCATCGCCGAGTTCGCCGGGCTGCGCGCGGTCGCCGACGGCGAGGACTTCATCATCGGCCCGACGGCGCGGAAGGGCTTCATCAATGTCGCCGGCATCCAGTCGCCGGGATTGACGGCGGCGCCCGCCATCGCCGAGAGGGTGGTGGGCATCCTCGCCGACGAGGGCCTGGCCCTCGACTTCGACGACGACTTCCAGCCGCGCTCGCCGAAACGCGTCGTCGTCGCCAACCTGGACACCGACGCGCAGATCGAGCTCGCCGCCGCCAACCCCGGGTACGGCCACATCTGCTGCCGGTGCGAGATGGTCACCGAGGGCAAGGTCGTCGACGCCATTCATGCCGGCGCCGAAACCCTGGATGGCATCAAGTTCCGCACCCGCGCCGGCATGGGGCGGTGTCAGGGCGGGTTCTGCACCTGGCGGTGCATGGAACTCTTGCCGCGGGAACGGAACGTCCCCATTCACACGATCACCAAACGCGGCGGCGGCTCGTGGGTGGTGTGCCGGCGTGACGAGGCAGAGGCCCAATGATCACCGGCCAGCCCCGCCATCTGAAGGAAACCTACGATGTCGTCGTGGTTGGCGGCGGCCCGGCCGGCATGGCTGCCGCGACGACGGCGCGCGACAACGGCGCCGAAAGCATCCTGATGGTCGACCGCGAGCCGACCGCCGGCGGCATCCTCTGGCAGTGCATCCACAACGGCTTCGGGCTGCATCGCTTCAAAGAGGAGCTGACCGGCCCGGAGTACGCCCAGAGGTCCCTGGAGCAGTTTCTGGAGCACGACGTCGACGTCATTACCGACACCTACGTCTGCGAGGCGGACGCCAACCGGCGGATCAAGCTGATGTCCGGCCAGTTCGGCATCCGTGTCGTCGAGGCGCGCTCGATGGTGCTGGGCATGGGCGCACGCGAGCGCACCCGCGGCGCCATCCGCATTCCGGGCACCCGGCCGTCGGGCGTGATGACCGCGGGTCTCGCCCAGAAGTTCGTCAACATGTCGGACTACCTGCCCGGCCGTCGCGTCGTCATCCTAGGCTCGGGCGACATCGGGCTGATCATGGCGCGCCGGCTGGTGCTCGAAGGCGTCGAGGTGATCGGCGTGTTCGAGATCATGCCGCACGTCAACGGGCTCAGCCGCAACGTCGTGCAATGCCTGCACGATTTCGATATCCCGCTTCATCTGTCGACGACGGTGGTCGAGATCCACGGGCGCGAGCGCCTGAACAAGGTGACCGTCGCGCCAGTCAGCGATGGTTTGGTGCCGAACATGTCGAAGAGCTGGGATATCCCCTGCGATACGCTGCTGCTGTCCATCGGCCTGATCCCGGAGAACGAGCTGTCGCGCCGCCTCAACCTGCGGCTCGATCCGGTCACCACCGGACCGGTCGTCACCAGCGACATGGAGACCTCGGCGAACGGCGTGTTCGCCTGCGGCAACGTCGTCCACATCCACGATCTGGTGGATTTCGTCAGCGAGGAAGCCGACGTGGCGGGACGGAGCGCCGCCGCCTTCGTCACCGGCGAGCCCCTCCCCGCCGACAACATCCGCCTGGTTCCCGGCGACAATGTCGCCTATTGCGTCCCGCATACGGTCTCATCTCATCGCGAGCAGACCGTCTATCTCCGGGTCAAGCGATCCGTCGGCAAGTGCTCGATCAAGTTCGGCGAGCAGTACAGCCGCAAGCTCCTCTACGCGGTCCCGGCCGAGATGGTGACGGTGAAACTGAAGCCGAAGGCCCTGCAGGACTTCCATGGCGACACGCTGCGCGTCGACGTCGTGGAGAGGTGACAGCGATGACCGAAGCGATGACCGAACCAATTACCGAATACCTGTGTATCGGCTGCCCGCTGGGTTGCCGCCTGGAGGTCGAGGAATCGGCCGACGACAGCGAACTCGAAGTGCGCGGGTTCACCTGCAAGAAGGGCAAGGAGTACGGGCGCCAGGAGCACACCGACCCGCGGCGCACGGTGACCACGACAGTGCGCCTCGCCGGCGCCGGCCTGGTCAGGCTGCCGGTGCGGACCAACGGAACGGTTCCGAAGGCCGCCGTCCGCGACGTGTGCCGGCTGCTCCAGGGCATCGAAGTGGACGCACCGGTGTCGATGGGCAGCGTCATCGTCCCCGACGTGCTCGGCACCGGGATCGACGTCATCGCCACGCGGGACATGCCGGCCGAGCCTTCAGGCGAATCGGCACACGCCTAGGGCGTATTCGAGCCCGATACCAACTTGTATAGAACGGGGCTCATCGCGACATCCTTCGACACGCGGCTCCGCCGCTGCTCAGGATGAGGAAAGTTTCTTCTTTTCAGTAAATAACCTCATGCTGAGCAGGCGCGTCAGCGCCGTGTCGAAGCATGCCCCGTGAGTTTCCCCGCGTCCCTCCGCGTATGGGTCGTTCAAACTTCTGTTGCCGAGGCCGGCCAAACTTCTGTTGCCGAGGCCGGCGTTTTGGTGGCATGCCCGTGTTAGGCGGCGGGTGTGGCGCCGGTGTCGGGAGCGGAGGCGTGCATGCAGGTTAAGGTTCTGGCGTTCGTGCTCGCCGGCGGCAAGGGAACCCGGCTGATGCCGCTCACCGCCGAGCGCGCCAAGCCGGCGGTGTCGTTCGGCGGCAAGTACCGGATCGTCGACTTCGTGCTGTCGAACCTGATCAACTCCCGGATCTACTCGATCTACGTGCTGACCCAGTTCCGCAGCCAGTCGCTGTTGCAGCACCTGACCGAAGGATGGACGTTCAAGGGTCCCTTGAGCCACCAGTTCGTCATCCCGGTGCCGGCGCAGATGCGCTCGGCGGGCGAGCGGTGGTACCGCGGCACGTCCGACGCCATCGCCCAGAACTTGAACCTGGTCGAGCAGTCGGAGCCCGACGTCGTCCTCGTCTTCGGCGCCGACCATGTCTACCGGATGAACATCCGACAGATGATCGACTACCACGTTTCCAAGGGAGCGGACGCCACGGTCGCGGCGCTGCGGGTCGACCGCCGGCAGGCGGCCGAGTTCGGGGTCATCGAGGCGGACGGCGACGGCCGGATCGTCGGGTTCCACGAGAAGCGCCCGGACGCCCCGACGATTCCCGGCCGGCCGGACGAGATCTTCGCCTCCATGGGCAACTACGCTTTTTCGGGCCGCGCGCTGGTCGAGGCGATCCATGCGGACGCGGACAATCCCGACAGTTCCCACGATTTCGCCAACGACATCCTGCCCCGCATGCTCCAGGACGGGCGCGTCTTCGCCTACGACTTCGCCATAAACCGGATCCCGGGCGAACCGCCGGACAAGCCGAACTACTGGCGCGATGTCGGCACGCTGGACGCCTACTACGACGCCCACATGGACCTGCGCACCATCGATCCGGACCTCAACCTCTACAACCGCGACTGGCCGGTCCGCACGGCGACGTTTCCCGATCCGCCGGCAAAGCTCGCCTTCAACGACGAGGGCCGGCGCGGCCTGGCGATCGATTCGAGCCTCGCGGGCGGCTGCATCATTTCCGGCGCGCACGTCCAGGACTCGGTGCTCGGCCGGCACATCCGCGTGCACTCCTACGCCCACGTCCATTCCTGCGTGATCCACGACAACTGCGAGATCGGCCGGAACGCCTCCATCCGCCGCGCCATCCTGATGAAGAATATCACCATCCCGCCGGGCGTCGTGATCGGCTACGACCGCGAGCAAGACGCCAGGCGCTACCCCGTTACCGAGTCCGGCATCGTCGTTGTCGGCGGCACCCGGTCGCCGACCCGCATCGGCACGGTGACGGTGTCCGACCCGCCGGCGCCGGCGCCTGCGGAAGAGCTGTAGGTGTTGTCGCCGGGACGGCTTGGCAGGCGGAGCTGCGACACGGCTACACCCTCGAATCGCTCTCCGAACTAATCCGACCTCCTACGCCCAGATGTCCGCAGTTGCCCACTCGGCTGACCTGCGGGGAATGCGCACAATAGGGCCACTTTAGCCGAGAGCCGTCATTCGACCTTCGGTAGGATGTTACGCCGCTGGATCGAGGCACCCATCGATCGCCGCGAAACAGTTCCTCCGCCGTGAACGGCTTTTCGAGCGGCACATCGGCACCAGACTCCCGGGCCGCGTCTGCGAAGAAATCATTCATTACTAGGGTTTCTCGCGACCCACAGTAAGACGATTAGATCGCGCCTTGAGTCAACCACCGTATAAATCGTGAAAAATCAATCGATTACCCACTTGAAAAAAATGCGAGTCGATGTCTAGGACTTGAATTAATGCTTGTTGTGAGTTACGAAATCGCTAGCATAAGTAGTCAGACTACTTTGTTATGCAGACTTTCGTCATGAGCCGATAGGGGTTGGCGTGGGTGTGCTCGGGCGCGGGCCGTTTACGAGACCGCATGCGGACCATTTGCGAATAGCGATCTCCGTTATCGTTCAGCACGCTTTCGATTGCGCCCTAGCTCCGATGATCAGCGCTGGCAGCCGTAACGACACCGACGACACGTTTTCCTGTCGTTCCGCATGGCCTGGGTGTCCTACGGGGCTAACAACCTGCCGCAAAAAGGTGTCGTTTCGGGGAGCAATTTTGATTTGATCTTCACAAATGCAGCTAAATTTTCACATGATTTTTACAAAAGGTGGCTGGAATTTCCACTGCAGGTCGCCGTGGCAGTTTTTGTTTTTATGGCCATTTTTTTTCCTGAATACTTGCCATTTTACAGCAAAGAGAAAAGCGATCTCGCGGAAAACGCACTGAAGATCTACAAAGACACCAAGGTGCACGAATCACTCGACGTTCAAGAGAAGAATCTTGAGACGCTTTTGAAAGCGGAAATTGAGGCGCTTAACGAGTCCGCCGCTCTACGGCTGGACATCGCCCTGACCCGCATAAGCAGCGACCGGCCCGTCCCGAGCGGGCAGACGTCACTCGCCGCCTGGTACGAAACGGCGGGGAACGAGGTCGCAGCGCTCGGCTTTCCAGCGAGCACCTCCCTGCTGGCGTATCTGGACGGAACCATCGATGTCGGCAACGCCCGCCGGCAGATCGACCTGATCAAAGCACGGCTTGGAGAATCCGGCAGCGCCGCGGTGAAGGCTTTGCCGAACTGCGCCTCGGTGTTGGTCGTCGACCCGGAAACGGCGACCTGGGCGTTCGCCGACCGCCCGGAGAACGCCGCGCAACGAGACTTCCTGATGCACGATTTCGCTCAGTATGTGACGGAGTGCCAAGTCGCGGCAGCCGTCAACAATGGTCGGGTCGGTATAGCGTTCCTGGATCTGAATTTGGCGCTTGACGAACTGAGCCAGCGGCGCCGGAAAGCGAAGGCTCTGACGGCAGAGATCAAGAAAATGGCCAAGGAGGTCAAGAACGCACAGGCGGAGGACCGGAAACGGCAGAAAGCGATCGCCGACTTCCAGAAAACCCTCGACAAGCGGACCGACGAGCTCAAGGACATCGCCGACGGCGTCGCCTCGGTGGCGAAGGAACTGCGCAATCTTACCGGAGCCGATGGCGAAGCGGAAATCGCAGAAAAGGCGATTGGCGCGATCACGACCGTTCTTGGCGCCGTCGGTTCCGGACAGGTGGCCAGCGACGGCAAGCAGACCGCCTTGAGCGCTGATCTGGCTACCGCGACGGCCTGGCTGCGGAGCAACGTTTTCCCGCTTGCCGACGACATGGCGGAGCTGATCGACCAGGCCAAGGCGCCGCCGGTATCCAACCTTATCCTCGAGCTCGAGCACCAGAAGGCCCGGCGGAACTACGCCAAGGCCCGGATCGGCCTGGCCGAAAGCCGGATCGAGCTGCTGCGGCTCCGTTTCAACACCCTCATCGACGCGGCGCGGGCTTGGCGCGGTTTCCGCCTCGCCCTCTGCAACTACGCGACCCTTTCGGCCGGGATAGGTCGCTTCGGACCGCGTTGCCACGATTTCGCCGCGGCCGTGAAACCGAAGGACGCGGACGGCGGGACGACGGTGGCCTGCACGTTCACCGATGACCGGACGGCGGTCGAACCTTGCGTATTGGGCAAGACCTGGCGGCAGGCGCTGGATGATGCCGAGAGCGCGCGGGACGACGACGGCCGGGCCCGGAAGCGCGAGCTCTACAGTGCCCTCTACCAGTATGCCGAGGCGTTCGAGGCCGAACGGGCGTCGCGCGAGCTGCAATTCCGTTTGGCCGACGTCGATCATCGCAAGATGCTGGCCTCCCAGCGCAGCAGCATCGATACCTGGAACAACTCGGTGGCGTTTCTCCTGGGTCTTGGCCGTGTGAAAACGGTCGGGCGGGTGCGCTTGTAGCTTGGTTGGCGTCGCTGGGCCTTGGGTTGCGCTGTTTTGGCGCGAAGTGGGGCCTTTTGGAGGGGCTGAGAGCGTCTTTGACAC
>Ga0209785_1000245_pt1 | contig 19475 bp, 18 predicted proteins | sample WorMetG1BERMUDA2_FD_187403 | JGI IMG/M metagenome (GOLD analysis project Ga0209785, IMG submission 187403) | Marine gutless worms symbiont microbial communities from Max Planck institute for Marine Microbiology, Germany - Inanidrilus... ...
ACCGCGGCGTGGCGGCGTCCGTGCTCTTCCGGCAGCGAACGCAAGTAGACATGAAGTCTTCGTGCGATTGATCGTAGCCTTGAAGCCCGTTCATCAGGTTACCGGTATCTTGTACTTCAGGTAGGCTTATTCTACTATGAGAACTTCGTATGTTCAACTCGCTACCGACATTTTTAACGAATTCACTAATACTAAACATGTCTAACTTGTTAGTGAATCGTTCCATAGGGACCGTTGACATTATCAACTGGGTACTGTGATCGGAGATGATTTATCCGCACTACCCCGGAGCCCCCGTGGACGTTCCGTCCGAACGCCTCGCCGGCACCGTCGAGCGAGTCACCTTCCATAGTGAGGAGAGCGGCTTCTACGTATTGCGCGTCAAGGTACGCGGGCAGCGGGACCTAGTGACCGTGGTCGGTGCGGCGGCGACCGTCACCGCGGGCGAGTACATCGAGTGCGAAGGCACCTGGATCAACGACCACCGCCACGGGCTCCAATTCAAGGCCCTGAACCTGCGGGTAATTCCGCCCAGCACCCTGGAGGGCATCGAGAAATACCTGGGTTCGGGCATGGTCAAGGGCATCGGTCCTCACTTCGCCCATAAGCTGGTGGGGGCCTTCGGGGAACGGGTGTTCGACGTCATCGAGGACAGCCCGGACCGGCTGCTCACGCTCGAGGGCATCGGGCCCAAACGCAAGGAACGGGTAACCCGAGCCTGGGCTGAGCAGAAGGTGATCCGGGAGATCATGCTCTTCCTCCAGTCCCATGGGGTGGGTACGGCACGGGCCGTGCGCATCTACAAGACCTATGGAGATGAGGCCGTCGAGAAGGTCCGGGAGAATCCCTATCGGCTGGCGCTCGATATCCGCGGTATCGGCTTCAAGACCGCCGACGCCATCGCCCACAGGTTCGGTATCCCCCACGACTCGCTCGTCCGCGCCCAGGCCGGCGTACGCCACGCGCTGCAGGAGATCGCCGCGGACGGTCATTGCGCCGCCCACCGGGAGCAGCTGACCGAGTTGGCAGGCAAGCTGCTGGAGATTCCCGCGCCCGTTATCGAGCAGGCCATCGCCGCGGAGCTGACAGAGGAAAACTTGGTCTCGGAAGAGATCGAAGGGCGACCCGCGCTCTTCCTCACCCCCCTGCAGCGGGCCGAGCGGGGGATTGCCATGAGTCTCCAGCGTCTGCAGCGCGGGCCGCCGGTGTGGGGTCGGATCGACCCCGGAGGTGCTATCCCCTGGGTGGAGCGGCAGACGGGGCTGGAGCTATCCGACTCCCAGCGCGCCGCCGTGGCCGCCGCCATCAAGGGTAAGGTCACTATCATCACCGGCGGACCTGGGGTCGGCAAGACCACGGTCGTCAACGGCATTCTGCGCATCCTGCAGGTAAAGGGGGTCTCCGTGTGCCTATGCGCGCCGACCGGGCGGGCGGCTAAGCGGCTGTCGGAATCTACCGGCATCGAAGCCAGGACCATCCACCGGCTGCTGGAATTCGATCCCCGGACTATGGGTTTTCGGCGGGACCAGTACACACCCTTGGCGGCCGAACTGGTGGTCATCGACGAGGTCTCCATGGTGGATCTGGTCCTGATGAACCAGCTCCTGCGGGTGATCCCCAACCATGCGGCGGTGTTATTGGTAGGCGACGTGGACCAGCTCCCCTCCGTGGGACCGGGCTCGGTACTGGCCGACATGATCGACTCCGCCGTGGTACCCACGGTCCGGCTGACGGAGATCTTCCGCCAAGCGGCCCGGTCCCGGATCGTCATCAATGCCCATCGGATCAACCAGGGCCACATGCCCGAGCGTCCGGACCGCCAGGGAACGGACAGCGATTTCTACCGCATCGACTGCGAGACCCCGGAGCTTGTCCACGACCGATTGCTCCAGGTCACCACTGAACGGATTCCCAAACGCTTCGGCCTAGACCCCGTCAACGACATCCAGGTCTTGACCCCCACGAACCAGGGCGGTCTCGGTGCCCGCTCCCTCAATCTGGAGCTGCAGCAGCACCTGAACGCCGAGGCCTCTCCTAGGATCACCCGCTTCGGCTGGACCTATGCGCCAGGAGACAAGGTCATCCAGACCGTCAACAATTACGACAGAGATGTCTTCAACGGCGACATCGGCCGCATCGAGCGGATCGACGAGGAAGAGGGGTTCATCGTGGTCGGGTACGACGGCCGCCGGGTGGAGTACGAGCTGGATGAGCTGGACGAAATTTCGCTTGCCTATGCCACCACGGTACACAAGAGCCAGGGCTCGGAGTATCCGGCGGTAGTCATCCCCCTGGCGACCCGACACTACATCCTCCTGGAACGCAACCTGCTCTACACGGCCGTAACCCGGGGCAAACGGCTGGTAGTCCTGATCGCCCAGACCAGGGCCTTAAAGATAGCGGTCAAACGCGAGTTATCCGTCAAACGCCTGACCAAGCTGCGTCAGCGGTTGCAGGTGCTCTGCTAGCCGTAGAATACCCGTCTTTTCCAACCCCTGTCGGCAAGGTTTATACGCACTCGCCCTGCCCACAAATTCTGCTGAAGAGCCTTGAATTTAAAATAGGTATACAATAGTGTTCCGGGGTGGCGGGTCCAGGTCGCAGGAGTCTGTCTCCCGTAGTGTGGTCGTGGCTCTCTTGATGCGTAAAGGGGGACAAGGTCCCCTATAAAACATCTCGACGACCGCGCGGTCGGTATACTTCTTGAACACGGTTGGAGCAATTATGGCCTGGAACGAGCCGGGTGGCGGGAATAAAGACCCTTGGAGCGGGAAGGGTCCGGATCAGGGACCGCCGGATCTGGATGAAGTGGTACGCAAGCTTCAGGAGCGTTTCGCCGGACTGTTCGGGAAGAAAGGCCGGGAGCCGGATGAGTCCGGTGGAAACGGCGGACCGACCGGGTCGGGGCACGGCATCAGTGGTAGCCTCATCGCCCTCGTGGTGGCGGTCCTGTTCGTGATCTGGCTGGCGTCGGGTATCTACATCGTAGGGCCCGCGGAGCGCGGTGTGGTATTGCGTTTTGGTGCCTACACTGAGATCACCGAACCGGGGCCGCACTGGCGGATTCCGTATCCGGTCGATGAGGTGCGCAGGGTCAATGTGGACGAGATTTCCTCCTTTACCCACAAGGCCGCCATGCTCACCAAGGACGAGAACATCGTCGACGTGGAGCTCACCATCCAGTCCCGCATCCAGGACGCGGCGGACTACCTCTTCCAGGATCAGGCCCCGGGAAAGACCTTGCGTGACGCCACCGAGACGGTGGTGCGCAAGACCATCGGCGGCAGTCGGCTGGATTTTATCCTGACCGAGGGGCGCAGTGCCGTCGCCGCGACCATCCGCGAACGGGCCCAGCGCCTGATCAACCAGTACAAGACCGGCCTAGAGATCACCTCGGTGAACATGCAGCCGGCCAAGCCGCCGGAGCAGGTCAAGGAAGCCTTCGACGATGCCATCAAGGCGCGGGAGGACAAGGAACGCTTGGAGAACAAGGCCGAGGCTTATGCCAACGAGATTCTGCCGCGTGCGCGCGGTGAGGCCGCGCGCGTGCAGGCGGATGCCAAGGCTTACCGGGATAAGGTGGTCGCCGGCGCCGAAGGTGAGACCTCGCGCTTTCTTGCCATCCTGAACGAGTACGAAAAGGCGCCCCAGGTAACCCGCGAGCGGCTGTATCTGGAGACCATGGAGCAGGTCCTCGGTGGCTCCAACAAGGTCCTCCTAGACGTCGAGGAGGGAAACAGCCTCATGTATCTGCCCCTGGATCGGCTGATCGATGCGGGCAACCGCCGGGATCAGGCGGGGGAACGGCAAAACTCCGTTTCAACGGCCGCTCAGGAACCGACATCGGCACCCCGGCGTAGGGTGATTCGCGAACGGAGGTCTCGGTAATGAATCAAGTCAAGATGCTGGCACCCATCGGGCTGATCCTGATTGCCCTGGTGGTCTATGCCGCGACCTTCATCGTCAACCAGTGGGAGGTCGCGATCAAGCTCCGCCTCGGTGAGATCGTCGATAGCGAATACACCCCCGGGCTGCATTTCATGGTCCCGGTGCTGAACAACATCAAGAAGTTCGACGGCCGCATCCAGACCCTGGATTCCCGGCCCGAGCGCTTCCTGACGGTGGAGAAAAAGGACGTGATCGTCGACTCTTTCGCCAAATGGCGCATCACCAATCCGGGGCAGTTCTTCCGCTCCACCGGTGGTGACAGCGGGCGTACCGCTAGGCTGCTCTCCGAGCGTGTCAATACGGCATTGCGCGACGAGTTCGGTAAGCGCACCATCCAGGAAGTAGTCTCGGATGATCGTCTGGAGCTGATGCAGATCCTGACCAAAAAGGTAGACACCGACGCCGCCGAGCTCGGGATCGAGGTGGTGGACGTCCGGGTCAAGAAGATCGACCTGCCGCCCGAGGTCAGTGAATCCGTCTATCAGCGCATGCGCGCCGAGCGCGAACGAGTGGCCCGGGACCTGCGTGCCAAAGGCGCGGAGGCCGCCGAGCGCATCCGGGCCGATGCCGACCGGCAACGGACCGTGATCCTGGCCGATGCCTACAAGGAATCCGAGCAACTACGCGGAGAAGGCGATGCCAAGGCCACTGAGATCTATGCCAATGCCTTCAACCGCAACCGCGATTTCTTCAGCTTCCACCGCAGTCTCAATGCCTACCGCAATACATTCGGGCAGGGAGGGGATATGATGATCCTCCAGCCGGAGTCGGAGTTCTTCCGCTATTTCAAGGAAAAGGCCCCGGACGGAAGCGATGTTTCACCGGCTGCGGACACAGTCCCCGCCTCCAGGCCGCAGCCGGTGGAGGAACCCGCATCCCAGCCGCAGGCCACCGCTCCGACGCCGGAATCGGTTCCGGTCACCATGGCACCGACGGCCACCGCCGTGACCCCTGAAGTCGCCTCCGCGGTTGTTTCCGAGCAGCCGCGCGTCCTTAACCCAGCAGCGCTCGGCACCCTTCGGTCGCTGTAGTCGGACCTGAAAGGATGTGGCACGACCTGCTGGTAGCCCTCGCGTTGCTGTTGGTGATTGAGGGTATCTGGCCCTTCCTGAACCCGGACGGTCTGCGCCGTGCCTTGCGTCTGATGGCCGAGCAGGACGACCGCTCATTGCGCAGCGCCGGTTTGGTGAGCATGGTGGTGGGGGTCGTGCTCTTGTATGTGATAAATTGAGCGCCGGGTATGCAACAGGAACGCTGGCTGTTACCCGCCGGAATCGAGGAAATCCTGCCTCCGCAGGCGCAAACGATGGAGTGTCTGCGCCGTGAGCTGTTGGATCTTTACGGGAGTTGGGGTTACGAGTTCGTGATCCCGCCGTTCGTCGACTATCTCGATTCCCTGCTCACGGGCACCGGGCACGATCTGGACCTCAAGACCTTCAAGTTTACCGATCAGCTGAGCGGCAGGATGCTCGGCGTGCGTGCCGACATGACCCCGCAGGTAGCGCGTATCGACGCCCATCACCTGCGCAGCGACGTGCCGACTCGACTCTGTTACCTGGGAACCGTATTGCACACCCATGCGGACGGCTTCGCCGACACCCGCAGTCCGCTACAGATCGGGGCGGAGATCTATGGCCATTCGGGGATCGAGAGCGACGTGGAGATCCTGCGCCTGGTCCTGCTGACCCTGGAGACGGCGGGAATCGAGGACCTCTATCTGGATCTGGGCCATGTCGGCATCTTTCGCGGGCTCGCACACCAGGCAGGGCTCGACGAGCAGCAAGAGCTAGCCCTGTTCGAGGCCCTGCAGCGCAAGGCCGTGCCCGAGATCGAATCTTTGATCGACAAGTGCCGCTTGCGCGGTGTCTCGGCACGAATGATGCTAGCCCTGGCAACGCTCGACGGCGAGGGCACCCTGGAGCGGGCGGCCACCGAGCTGGCGGCTGCCGATCCCCCGGTACGGGCCGCCGTCGATCACCTGCGACGCGTGGCCGACGAGACGCGCAATTGGCTGCCAGATGTGCCGATGCACTTCGATCTGGCGGAGCTGCGGGGCTACCATTACAAGACGGGGGTAGTGTTTGCCGCCTTCGTACCCGGATGGGGCCGGGAGATCGCACGTGGCGGACGTTACGACGACATCGGTCAGGTGTTCGGGAGATCTCGCCCCGCCGTCGGGTTCAGCACCGATCTGAATTGCCTGCTGCGCCTGGGCACCGGCATCGACGAGCGTTACCGGCGTGCCCCCAGGGTATTTGCCCCCTGGTCCTCGGACCCGGACCTGCAGCAGGAGATCGAGCGCCTGCGCCGGGAGGGGCGGCAGGTGGTCACGGAGCTGCCGGGGCAGGACAAAGGCGCGCGGGAATTGGAGTATACAGAGCGCCTGGAGCGTGCGGAAACGGGCTGGGTATTAGTCGCGGCCTAGGGTACCCAGTGCGTGTTGACATTTAATTTGACCGACTGTTTTTCATATGTTAGAGCAGTGAAATCCGGTGCAAATTGAAATGAACGCAACCCATGCTTGGTGATATCAACATGCTGCTAACAGTAAGGTGGAGGAGAAGATCATGCAACTGACAGCCAAGCAGAAACGTATTTGCGAGCAAGTTGTGAATGCATTTGAGACCGGCAGTGCTCGCGGTGATTACGGCAACATTTCGATCTATAACGACGGACCGAATCAGATTCGGCAAATAACATACGGCCGTTCGCAAACAACGGAATACGGAAGGGTCTGGATAACTTTAGCATCTTGAGAGTATGCTAAGGTTATGTTATGCAAGGAAAAACAGGTATTTCAGGCGTTCACACCTTTCGGAAGCTAAATTCAGAGCACTTATACGCTATTTCGCGCATGATTTGCGGGCCTGGAAAATCGCCGAGCTGAGTGGTGTAAGCCGCCCAACGATTAATCAGCTATTCATGAAGTTGCGAATCAGAATCGCCCAGGTTTGTAACGCTCCATCACATCTATCCGGTGAGTTTAAAGTCGATAAATCTTATTTTGGTGTACGCCGTGTTCGCGGAAAAAGCAGAGGGGCACGGAGCGGTAAACCGATCGTCTTCGGAATCCTGGAACGCCACGGGAAACTGGCTTGCGACACACCACCGTCGGATTCTGCACCTAACGATCTCTACCACACGAAGACGTTGCAGAACGAAATTGAGCGGGACAATTGGGATTTGTCCAAGCTACCGATAGATGCTAACGAGGTCATGGTAGATGGCTCGAACGATGGCGCATGGGTAGCTGAGACAGTGCGACGGGAAGATGGTACCGTCCCGTCTTTTGACGATCTGCACGATGTATCAGCTCCGTCCCGTCCATGGTGAACCTGGAGCGTGTGCGCGACTTGGATCTGCACGTGGATCTCTCGGACCTTGGTCTGGCCCGCTACAAGCCGTTGGTAGAGGAAATTCAGCGTCGTCTGATCGATATGGGCTTCCTTGACCCACCACCGGTCGACGGGTCGTTTGGCCTATTCTCCACGCTAGCACTGGAGACGCTACGTGAGTACGGTTTGCATTCTGATGATGAAGTCATTGATGGAAAACTGGCTTGGATGCTGTTCGACACGGACTCGGATCGTTTCGTGCCAGTGCCAGTATATCCGGACAACGACCTTGCGAGCCGCATCTACAAATATATGATGGACTAGGGAAATTACTTCGCCCGCTTACCAGGATACCTAAACGTCGTCTATCTCGAAGGTGCCGACCGCGAGGGGCATCCAAACGTTGACACGCCCAACCAATTCAATGACAGGCGCATGGTGCTGACATCGAAGAGGAGCGGCCCGTCATCGTCGGCAATTGGGAAGCTACCACTGAACCAGGTAAGCATTTCACGTACAACCCGATGGACAGCAAGGGAGCCGCACGAATCGCCCTAGGCCAGTTCAGGGCTTGGAGTGTCGGCTGGTACAAGACCCATTATGCTCTCAAGCAAGTCTCCCCAGTCAAAGTCTACAGGGATCTTAACCAGGATTTCGAACGCAGTGGTGACCAAACCGACACTGGAGTGTTCGGTATTCACCATCATTGGGATGACGACAGGCCAGTCAATGACATCGGCAGGGGTAGCGCTGGGTATTTGGTCGGTCGTTCAACCAAAGGCCACAACAGCTTCATGGCGTTGGTAATAGAGTGATCCGCGTTATGAGGTAAGCCGTAGCTACCGGTTCATGGCTACAATTATATTGGGAATAAGCCTGAAATGCGCCTATCCCTCCGCGTAACGCTACCCAGAGGTCCGCACCGCAGACTCTACAGCCAATCAAATGGTTAGTCTGGAGTTCAGTGCGCGGACCTTCTAAATATCAATACGCCCTAGTTGCGGTCTCTTGCGGGTGGTATCGAGCATGGGAAAAAACCTGATCGTAATCGGCACCCAGTGGGGCGACGAAGGCAAGGGTAAGGTCGTAGACCTGTTGACGGACCGGGCGGCGGCCGTGGTGCGCTTCCAGGGCGGACACAACGCGGGGCACACCCTGGTCATCGACGGGAAACAAACCATCCTGCATCTGATTCCCTCCGGGATCCTGCGCGAGGACGTACAATGCATCATCGGCAACGGAGTGGTGCTGTCGCCGGAGGCCTTTCTGGAAGAGCTGCGGATGCTCGAACAGCGGGGCATACCGGCCTGCCAGCGGCTCCACATCAGCCCTGCCTGTCCGCTGATTTTGCCCTACCACATCGCCCTAGATCAGGCCCGGGAACGCGCCCGCGGAAAACAGGCCATCGGTACCACCGGTCGCGGTATCGGGCCGGCGTATGAAGACAAGGTATCCCGGCGGGGCCTGCGTCTCGGCGACCTGCTCGACACCGAGGGCTTCGCCGAGAAGCTGCGCGAGGTTATGGACTACCACAACTTCGCCTTGGTGCACTACTTCAAGCGCGAAGCGATCGATTATCGGAGCGTCCTGGACGAGACCCTGAACCAAGCGGAAGAGATCACCCCGCTGATCAAAGACGTTCCGGGTCTACTCCACACCCTCGGCCGGGAGGGTAAGAACCTGCTATTCGAGGGGGCCCAGGGTTCCCTGCTCGACATCGACCATGGCACCTACCCCTTCGTGACCTCGTCCACCACCACCGCCGGCGGGGCGGCCAGTGGCAGCGGTGTGGGTCCGAGGGGCTTGGACTATGTTCTGGGTATCGTCAAGGCCTATACCACCCGGGTCGGTGCCGGCCCCTTTCCTACCGAGCTGTTCGATGCGGACGGGGCCCACTTGGGCGAGAAAGGCCGGGAATTCGGCGCCACCACCGGGCGCAAGCGTCGCTGCGGGTGGCTCGACATGGTGGCCCTCGGACGCTCATTCGACATCAACAGTGTGAGCGGTATCTGTATCACCAAGCTCGATGTCCTCGACGGCCTGCAGACGATCAGAATCTGCACCGGCTACGAGCTGGACGGCCAGCGACTGGCCACACCGCCAACCACTACGGATGCCCTGGGCCGATGCCGGCCGAGCTATCTGGAGCTGCCCGGTTGGGAGACCTCCACCGTAGGTGTCAGATCCTACAGTGCGCTGCCGGAGAATGCATACAGCTACTTGGCCAAGATCGAAGAACTTTCGGGGTTGCCCATCGACCTCATCTCCACGGGACCGGACCGCGCAGATATCATCATCAAACGGCATCCTTTCGACGCCTGACCGGATCGGGCTAATGGGTAGTGGCTAAAATTTAAGTGGTGAAGTTTACCAGTCCCTACATCGTCATTCCGGCAGGGATCGCCGGAATCTGTCGGCGCCAGGGATGGCAAAAGCAGTAGGAGTCGAATCGTTAAGTCGCACAACCATGTCACTTTGAATTTAACCACTGCCCGCAAATGGACGCAAATAAATGCAATGAGATGAAGAACCGTTGAGGATGGCGAGCCGATTCCGACCGATTTGCGTTCATTGGTGTTTGCCTTTGCGGTAAAAAAATTCCCCAGGAAAGAACCGAACCGATGTTATCGGTGCTTAGACACTGCTGTACTAGGGGAATCAAATTTGTTTCGCTTCGGGCGTGTCTTGGCGACCTCCCCATCCGAGACGGCCAGGATCAACCCCAGGCTGATAAAGGCCACAAGCAGGCTGCTCCCCCCCTGGCTGATGAATGGGAGTGTGATGCCGGTCAGGGGGATGAACTTGGTGACCCCGCCGATATTGAGGAAGGTCTGAGTCGCCAGTATCGTCGTCAGCCCGCCGCACAACAGCATCCCGAACCCGGACCCGATCCGGTCCGCTACCCGTAACCCGCGTCCGAAGAGGATCAGGTAGAACACCACCACGGCCGCGCAGCCGAGAAAGCCGAGCTCTTCGCCGATCACCGAATAGATGAAATCCGACTCCGCGATCGGGATATACTCCGGATTGCCGCGCCCGAAGCCCTCCCCCCACAGCCCGCCGGAATACATCCCGGACAGGCCCTGCAGGATTTGCCAGCCGGCGCCGGTCGGGTCATCGAAGGGTGCCTGCCAGGCCTGGATGCGTCTTTGTCCGTGGGAGAAGAGGGTGAGCATCAGATAGCCCAGTCCCGTCGCGGCGAGGACGCCGTAGACCAAATAGCCTAGGCGGGCGGTGCCGGCGACCAGCATGATCAACAGGGCGACACTGAGGATGATGAACATCCCCAGGTCCCGCTGCACGAACAGCAGTCCCGCCAGCAGCGCCCAGAATCCCATCAAGGGCAGCAGGCCCTTGAACGGCGGCACCGGCAACGGGCGACCCCAATTGCCCAAAACCTTGGCGTCCCGGTCGATCAGACCGGCCAGGAACAGGATCACCGTTACCTTGAGCAGCTCGGTGGGGGTAATGAGGCCCAGGGCATAAATGCCGCCCCGGAACCTCTGCCCCGTGATCAGCACCCCCACCAGGAGGACCAGCGACAGTCCCGCCCAGATCCAGGGCCACGCGGTCAGCCGCCGGTAGCGTCCCCGCATCCCGGCAATACAGACTACCAGCATGACCAGGACCCCGCCGGGAAAGATGAGGCGCACGCTGGCCCAGGGATCGGCGCCGTCGAAGGCTCCCATCCGGTATTGAGCGAGTAGTCCGATCCCGGACAGAAAGGCCGCGGCGACCGGCAGCATCTGATCACCGCGAAATCGGGACAGCACCAAGGTTAGATGGATTGCCGCCAGGCTCGCTGCATAGGTGAGTAGGGGCAGGAGATCCAACGGATCGAGCTGGTGGCCCGCCGTAAGACCTGCGCCCAGTACCATCAGAAAGCCCAGTGTGACCAGGAGCAGACACCCGGCCAACAATTGCCGCTCCGGCCGCCGCAACTCCCAAGTCTTGGCCTCGCCGGCGGATGCCCTTGTCACCAAAGCAGCCCCAGCTCATGCGCCCGTACCAGTAAGTCACGCGCGATGGGGGCCGCAGTCACGGATCCGTAGCCGCCGTGCTCCACCATTACCGCCACCGCCAGGGCAGGGCGCTCCGCCGGGGCAAAGCCGATGAACCAGCTATGGGCCGCACCCCGGGGGTTCTGCGCCGTCCCGGTCTTGCCCGCGATGGCCGGTTGCTCGATGTTTATACTCCATCCCGTCCCTTCGGTAACCACCTTGCGCAGCATCCCGGCCAGCCGCCGGGCAGCGACGGCGGACATGAAGCGGGCGAGCGGGACGGGCGAATCGGTCGCCGCTAGGCGGGGGCCCATTGCCAATCCCCGATTAGCAACCGCCGCCGCGATCAGGGCCATGTGTGCCGGGGTCACCAGGATTTTCCCTTGACCGATGGACGCCTGCGCCAGGCCATATTTGTCGGAGCGTGCGATCTCGGGGGCGCGACCGGTGTGCATGCTCCAGGAGTCATGGGGACCTTGGTACAGGTCGATCCAGCGGTTGAGGTGGAAGCGCTCGAGGTTGTGAAAAAAAGCCGCATGGCCATAGCCGACCCCAAGCTGGGCAAAGAACACGTTGGACGACTTCGCCAGAGCGGTGGTCAGATCGAGGTTGCCGTGGCCCTTCCAGACTTTGCCTACCCTGCGCGCGGCATAATACTCGTGGTCTCGGATCTTGCGGTAACGCGAGGAGGTAGCATAGCCGTCCGCCGGACACGAGAGCGTACCCGTAAATCCCTGTTCCAGGGCCAGGGCGGCAGTGAGGATCTTGAAGCCGGAGCCGGGCGGATAGAGCCCTTGGGTTGCCCGGTTCAGCAAGAGGGTCTCCGGGCGGCCGGATCGGAACAGGTCGGCGGTGATCCGGTTCGGATCGAAGGCCGGAGTGCTGGCCAGCACCCGGATCGCACCATCCCTGCTATCCAGTATCACCACCGCGCCCTGTTTGCCGCCGAGCCGCCGCACTGCCAGCAGCTGCAGCTCGGCATCTAGGGTAACCCCCAGGTCCTGACCGCGCGGACTCTGCGCACGGGTCAATAGCCGACGCCCGAGCGCCCCCCAGGCCGGCAGACTATCCGCCACTACCCCGTTGAGATGGGCAGTGGCGGCCGCCTCCAGACCGCTGGCACCGAACTTGGGATCACTGTAACCCACGACGTGGGCGAATGCAGGCCCGTAGGGGTAGCGGCGGAACACCCGGTTCCCATGCCTTTCGCTGAAGGCCAGCACCTCGCCGCGGCGATCCAGAATCCGCCCGCGCCGGATCCGGTGGGCGGGGTTGAACTGACGGCGGTCATAGGCCTGCATGAAGGTGAGGAAGCGCGGTCGGAACAGGCCGGTCAACTGCCAGGTCGCCTGATACAGCAGCACGCAGGAAAACAGAATGGTCAGGGCGATGAAGAAGACTCGAAAAGACCTCTTAGAGCGGCCGAGGTGCCGCGGCTCCGTGAGGCCGCGCAGGTCGAAGCCGAGCTTGACGAGATAGACCACCGTCGCAAAAAATGCGACCTGCAAACCGATGCGCAGGATCGGCCAGACTTCGGAATCGACGATGGCACCGAAGAGTACGGTCAGATCTGCCGGGGTCATACCCGTGCCCATATCGAGCAATGTGAACCACGCCTGGTAAGGCAGTGCCGAAGTACCGATAACATCGGTCCGGTTCTTCCATTAGGAATTCTTGTTTGCCGAAAATGAACGCGAATCAACGCAAATCCTGAATGCGGAATGCCGTAACGCAGGCGTCCCCGCCTGTTCATCGTCTGCGGCTGGGTTGAGGAACGAAACCCAGCTTCTGTGGGCGCACTTAGTTTGCTGGATCTCGTCCATCGACCCAGCCTACGGGCTGAACCTTTTTCTCGACGGGTGGTGTAGCTATCCAAGCTGCCAACCGATGAAAGTCATCGGTAGCAGCTTTTGACTGCCTCGATGTGCGCACCGATTGCCCCATCCGTGGACTTGAGGAAGAAAATCGGTTTCCGCGCCTCCATGGCCAAGGGTATCAGGCTGCGGTAGTGCCTGAGTAACGAAAGACAGTGGGGATCCTGCTCGACTCGCACGAATGATTGCACCGCCTCGCCCAATACGGCCTCGCGGTAGACAGTTGGAATCCGGTCCATCCAGCGATTATAGGCTGGAACCGACCTGCTATCGCGCAGGCCATGTTGCATAACGATGTAACCGACCGGTTGCATGGTTCCCTTCGGCAGCGACAAACCAGTGGGTGCCTTAGCCGTTAGGTCGCCCCAGATTGCCCGCCAATCGCGCAGGGTCGGGCCGAGATTCCGGAGACCTGGCAGGGAAAAGAGATCCAGGGCGAGCAGGATACAGATCTGATCGGACGCAATCAGCGCTGAACGATTGATTGCTCCCAGATTGGGGCCGACGTCGATGAGGAGCAGCTCGGCCGTATCGGCGGCACCTGTCTGGGTCAGGCGGTGAAAGGCCGTCATGGTCCGGTAGGCAGACTCGTCGCGGTTGTGGCGGAGAGACCAGGCATCGGACAGTTTGTCCTCGAAGCGGGATAGGCCGAGGTCACCGGGAATCAGAGTGAACCGTTCGGCTACAGGCTCGACATGGGGAGTCGCGATGTCACCGCCCCCCGCAATATCGGCTGGATACTGCCGCATACCGTGTCGGGATGGTCGGTATCGGGCCAGAGGGATTCCAGACGCTCCGCATCGAGAAACATTGCGGTCAGACTGGCCTGCGGGTCCAAATCGACAGCCAAGGTGGCGACTCCATTGTCGGCGAACATCCAAGCGAGGTGGTAGACCAAATGATGTTTTGCCCACTCCTCTCAGTACCGGGGAACCGCAGATACTGAACGTAGGAACCTGGCAGGAAGAAGCACGGATTTTTTTCCAAATAGCAGGATGCCGGCATTTGTAGGGCATTTACTGTCGATAGCGTAGAGTCGCAAGGAGGCCAGTTGGAGCTCGATTGACCGGTTGTTTGCCGCGATCGTGTCCGCATCCAGGGTCTCCCGACGATAGGCATCGAACTGGCCGAAGAGCAGGTCATTCATGCCGGATTCCTTGCATGGGAGCGCATCGAAAGAGCGCGCCCGGGGGCCACTCGCCGCTCGCTCAGGATGCACTCTTCCTGCTCATTTGCAATTCCCTTTCTGGGACCAGCGCGGATGTAGATCCGCCCTTTGTAGCGGACCGGAGGTAAATGTGACAATTTTACCTTTACAACCGCAATGTCACCATCTTCCAGTCCGATCTTTTGGAGTGTGAGCGAGGGCTGGGGAAAGACATTACCATCGGAGCATATTGCACCGAGCTTCCTTAAGAGGCTGCCCAAAAACTAACTTATTGATTTTTAATGATAAAAAATAAGATTTTCTGGTGTCATAATAACTGCGAGCACTTCTATTTCGGATTCCAATATGACTCCTGAAAGGACTCAATCTCCTATCAGGTACCCGAGCGACCTTATTGATGAAGAGTGGGAAATTCTCCAGCCTGTTTTTGACGAGCTCGAACCCTATACCACTGGACGCCCACAAACGACCGATCTTCGCGAAACCCTGAATGGGAAAGCGGCTCGTCAGCTCATAACGGATCTGTTCTTATTCCTTCATACCATCACAAAAATCTGGGCCGACAGTGGTTATTCCGGCCCGGAGCTTTCCGATTGGCTCTGGCATCCAATTCGGATGCCTGATCGATGTCGTTAGAAAACAAACAGGGTTTCCCGGCTTCCACGTGTTACCTCGTCGATGGGTGGTTGAAAGAACCTTTGCCTGGCCAGTTCGATCACGTCGATTAAGTAAAGATTACGAACGCAAGCCAACTTCGAGTGAAGCCCAGGTTTACTTCGCATCAAGTCGCTTGCTTCTCTGACAGATCTGTAATAACCAGACGCCCTACAAAATGACCGTTTGGTGATTTTCTATTAACTTATGTCTTTTTAGACAGCCTCTAAAAGTTCGTCGGTAACCTTGAGACCGGATGGTATTCCATCATCGCGGGCACCGATCAATAGGTAACCGGGATGGCGGTGATTGGGTAGATCGTTGGCAAAGGCACAGATGGCCTGTGCAAACTTGTCGGTGCCGTTGACCGATGTCGTGCGTTCGATAGAATCCGCTTCGAGGTCGTTGAGAAGCTCAACCAATTGGCGTTGGCTCAGCATGTAACTTCTATCGCTTCGACTCGCGGAAGAGCAGCGGCAGCACATCCCCGAAATGGGATGCGAAATGTACCGTCAGTCCCTTGCGGACATGTTCGGGTACTTCTTCGACCCCCGAGGAGTTGGTTACTTGTCAACTTCACGTAGAATCTGCCGTACCAACTCTTCGGACACATATAGTCCAGTCTCACGCAGATGCTCAATGGCAGGCTCTACCTGTTGGATGAGCCCAGAGGCTGTGGCGCGGCCAATGATTCCCAACGTTCCAATGACCCGGAGCCCCATTGTTTTGGCACAGCGCCGAGCTTCCAGGTCATCGATAACCACTCAGTCGGCACCATGGCATCGCGCATTGGCGATCACTTGAGTCTCCCCCTCACCCAAATCCCAACCAAGGATCTCCGGGCTCACCGGCTCATCACTGGCCCGGACAAACGTCGGATTTGCAGCGAGAACTTGAAGCGCTGCTTCTCCATCAGGTTTGGTGCCGACCTCTCTGGCAACTTCCCGAGGGACAGTAACAACGTCCGCCAGCGTTGCGAGTAGGTGCAAATTGTCCGTCTTGCCGAGCAGAATCAGCGGTGAGGCATCGACCACCCAGCGCCTAGGCGCCATGGATCTCGTCCGCCAGTTCCTCCGGCATGACTTGGCAGGCAGGTATTTTGCGCCGATACAACTCATCGAGGAAATCGGCGCGCGTCAATCCGGCAAGCTCTGCGGCCTTGCCCTGGGAAACGACACCTTGAGCGTACCACTGCACTGCGGCAGCAACCCGCATCTCGCGGGCAAACTCGTTCGGCGCCAACCGTAAGGCACTGAAGGCGGATGTTTCGAAATCAAAACTGATAGTAGTCATCATTCGTTTCAGGGTCGTAGCTCAATTAGGGTTTCCGGCTTACGGTCTCTGTTTTTTCCACAGCCCCTTACTTCTTCAATTTCCCCCGAACGCCCATGCTGAATAGCGCGAATTTATGGGCATCCGCTTTCCGATCGGGCAGAAATAAGCCGTATCACTGAACCTCCATCTATAATGCCTTCTTACTATCCCACTCGAATTTCAATGGTACATTCCTCAGTAGTGAGTTTCGTTCCTTGCCCACCACCTGCGCGCTTTTTTGTCCGGCGCCACCGGATAGTTCGGATGCTTTGGATTGGCGATGAGTTGTCGTTTCCGGGGATCGACGACCAAGTCCATTGCTTCCAAAGGCAATATGCCCGATAAGGATTCATCACCGATCACAACCGCTTCCGTGACATAACTACGGTTTCCAAAGGCAACTTCGATTAGTGCGATTTTCGGTACTTTGTGTTGATGTCCATCGGCCAAAGTAACTACCTTCCGACGTGCTTCGGTAAGATCGAAGCCAAGCTATAAAGAGACCTCCTCCGTGACGAAAAGAAAGGTTGCACCGGTATCCACTAATGCATTGATTCCCACACTCTGATGGTTGAAGAGATTAGTCAGATGAACAGTAGCATAGCTCAATCCCATAGCGCGTACCCCTTTAGCTTACTCTGCCAATGGATCTAGTAACTTTATATTCTGAATCCACTGAAAATCAGCGATGTTGGCCGTTATCAACGTTAAATCGTTCCGTATTGCCGTTGCCGAAACGATCGAATCTCCCAACGACATTTTACGATGTCGGCGTAATTTCACAGCTTGTTTCAGTACCGTTTGAGAAACAGGAATAATCCATGCTGCATGGAAAAAATCTATGAGATCCTGTTCATCGGCTTCCGTCAGCTGATGATAGCCCAATACTTCTACATAACTGATAGCAGATACGATAGGATTATGTCTGGACTATCAGTCCACGTAATTCTATGAATTCAGGATTGATGGAATAGATTATCGCATTCTCTTCCAGTTAAAGGACGATCCTCTCGAATTTCTTTTTTCCAAACTACAGGATCGATACTATGAGAGAGTGCTTGTCTGTCTGCCATGCGCTGAAGAATGGCTGCCATACGTTGGCCTTCATTCGTCTTTGGTTTAACTTGCACTTGTAGAGAAACCTCTTCTTCCCATGCAAGTTGGGTAAGTAAGGCTTGCATCAGCTGAAATTTGTCAGAATGCGGTAGCGCCTCGACCAAAGGGAGAATTTCTGTTAATGATGAGCTTTTCGCACCTTTAGCTCGGGGTCCAAAGAATATGGATACCCTGTTTGTTCCTGTTAATCTATTAATCCTAAATAGGTGACCAATTCTTCAATTGGGTTACCTTCGTGAGAAAAATATTTGGTAGTGGTGATTTTTGAAGTGATATCTAGCCAACAATCGGCAATAATTCGGCAATAATTCGTTATTATAGCGGTGTATGAAGAATTTTAGACGAATCTCATGCATTTTAATACATTTGGAAAAAGACAACGTCTTACGTACGAAGCGTGCCAACTGTTGCCGTAAGGTATTATTCAAACGCTCAATATGAGCCGTTTCCCCGTTTCTTTACCTACAGGGCGCTGTTGCTCGCTCGGAATGACGGCTCGATACGCGCTCCAATAATCACTGAAAACGATGGCTTCTTTATAAGCAGACGGTACGTGATCCCAGAGTATCCGACAGGTGGGTAGTGGTGATTTTTGAAGTGATAGAGTAGATAGATTCATCGGTAATCATTCCGATTGCCACCGTTTTTCTCGTTACCTAATTCTAGATTTTAGCCCTCTCTTCCGGAAGAATACGCTTGGTCTGAACGATTGCGTTCATTGATAAAACGAACCGAAGAGTTTTCAATTATGATTATCGAGACTTAAAGTATACAGCTGTCGCAAATGTCAGAGCGAAGATCTCGTTAAAAATGGCACAAATTCGTCCGGTAGCTCGTAATATCACTGTAAAGCCTGTAGTGCCTATAGCGTACTTGAGCGCGAAGAACGCGCGACGGAAGAAAAGAAAGAACTTATTATAAACGTTTATCAAGAAAGATCCAGTATGCGCGGGATTGAACGGACGTTTGGGGTCTCGCGCCGAACATTGAGCGCCTGGTTAAAAGAACAGGCGAATGACCTCCCACCCCTTGAAGAGACGCTACAACCTGTTGAGTGCAAAAAGATTCCTGTGCTGGAGGTGGATGAGTTGCGGTCCTTTGTCTTTCGTAGCAAAGACAAAGTGTGGGTCTGGATTGCCATGAATAGAGAGACCCGAGAAATCGTCGCCTCTGCCTGCGGTGATCGCACCGAAAACATCTGTCGGATACTCTGGGATCGCGTACCATCTGCTTATTTGGAGCGCGTATCGAGCCGTCATTCCGAGCGGGCAACAGCGCCCTGTGGGTAAAGAAGAAACGGGGGAAACGGCTCATATTGAGCGTTGGAATAATACCTTACGGCAACAGTTGGCACGCTTCCTATGCAAGACGTTGTCTTTTTCTAAATGTGTTAAAATGCGTGAGGTTTGTTTAAAACTCTTCATGCACCAGTATAATACCGAATTATTGCCGATTGTTGGCTAGATATCACTTCAAAAATTACCACTACCCGTTATGGTTCTGCCGGGTCGGCGATCTGCTTGGCGTTCGGCTTCCCCTTCGGATAAGGCAGATTCTTGTCGATCAGGGTTGCCGCCTGGGACACGGGGGCAAACAGCATGGATAGGACACAGGGCACTAAGGTACGGATACGCGGCATGCTTGTTTCTCCCTTTCCGGTAGTCGTTCGGTGCAACGATCGCAGCCCGCTCCCTTACCCGCAGGTAACCGTTCAAGCCCGTTGGCAGGGCCTTCCGGTGAGCGGGTCGGAACATGCTGTTCAGACGTAGCGGCTAGGATTCCTTGAGGGACCCAAATCTTTAACCAATGAGTCAACTTTTTGCACGGCACAAGAAATTCACACCTCGGGGCTTAAGGCGAAGTCGAGTGCCGCTAGCTAGTAACTATTCAGGCCCCCTTGTCAAAGCGAGAGCTACCTGTGTAGCCCAATCGCATGCCTGAACCGCACGCCCCAAGCCGTTCTCCGGAGAGCCCCATCCAGGAGCGTGAACGGCTGCGTGCGCTGGTTGTGGAGCAAGCCGCGCTGATCGAGCAACTGCGCGAGCGCATTCAGGAACTAGAAGCA
>Ga0209785_1000246_pt1 | contig 19409 bp, 19 predicted proteins | sample WorMetG1BERMUDA2_FD_187403 | JGI IMG/M metagenome (GOLD analysis project Ga0209785, IMG submission 187403) | Marine gutless worms symbiont microbial communities from Max Planck institute for Marine Microbiology, Germany - Inanidrilus... ...
TTTTTTGCCAGCATTTCACGAACTTCGCTGTTTGCCACTGTCAACCGGGCCGTAACAGCACCGTTCTTCAAAGTGAGTTTCATCCTCACCCTGCCTAACGCTTTCGGCTTGAGCTGCAATTTCATCTCTGACATCCCGCTTCTGTGGGTAACCTTCGCCCGCTCTACTATCTGACTGAATATCTTCCTGGAATCCGCACTCGCGGGGCTGTCGTTTTTTGCCGCACTTCGCACCCCTTCCATGAAGCTCTTCTTAGCCCCGTGGTCAGCAGCCAGATGTCGCCCTTCTCCGCCTCTGGCAACCTGACGCACCGCACCCTGCCAGTCTCCAGGAGATTCCGATTTAGCCAGGCTGTTTCCACTGGAAACAACGGCCCGATTTTGGCCGCTCTTCCGCACCCGCCGATTTCCGGACCCCTTACCACCACCAACAGCGGCAAGGGAGTGCTTATCCAGCCTGCTCTCAGAGACAAGGCTCTCAAGCGCATCCAGCACAGCTGACTTTTTCTCGCCCTTTCCAGGAGCAGCTTGCAGCTGTTTTCCGAGCTTCTTCAAAACAGCCAGCACACCCTTGAGAAAATTTCTCTCTCCCGGCTTCAAAGAAGCTTCACTCCCAGGAGCGAGCGCCCCCTTCAATCGCCGGGCAATAGCAGCAAGGCCGGATTTCAACTTCGAGTCTGCCTCTTCTGCGCACGCTTTTTCAAGCATAGAGATAATATCGCGAATACTCTCCATGAGCTGCAGCAATGTCCCCGGCTCAGCACTTTCATCTGTAGACTCAGCTTCCAGCTCTCGAAGCAGCTGCTGCAGTTTCTTCAATTCAACTTGCAAATCCTTTTGAGCATCGCTGTTCTGATTATCCTTGCGGTCCAACCGTTTCAGGCTCTTCTGATCCTGTCGCCTGAGGGTTTCCTCAACTTTATGCTCTTTGCTGCTGAAGGATTCCGGGCCTCTGGACTGATGAGACTCAGGCTGTTTATCTATTCCTGAATCAACCTTCGCTTCCAGGTGCACATCGTTTCTACTTCGATGCTCAACCCCTGAACCGTTCTGTCTATTGAGCAATATTTTAAAGGCACTCTGCGCAAAAATTTTCTTTCTTTCGACTATTTCCATCTTCTCAGGCACCGGCAACAAATCCACACCGCTCGTCATCACTCTGTTCTGCATAATTTCCCCTCCTTCCTTCTAAAATCGAACCATTTTCTTCTCTGGCAGACCTGACAGGACGAGCTCAGAGAGGTCCTTTTATAAATTCGGCTAAAAAAAGAAATGGCTTAGAAAAAACCGAGGGGGCGGCACTGATGTCATGGGTACTGTTTGGATATGGAAGAAAAGCGATACACAATAGAATTCAGAATTGAAGAAAAATTGGTACAGGGCCTGGTCAGGCTGCTTCTGCAGCACCTGCATTAAAACAGCACAAGCAGGTTATGTTGGTCAGGAGGTGATTATCTCCAGAGATCAGAAATCCATATTCGTAGTGCTGGAGATATTGGCCATTTTCCTTTGAATAACAGCAGCCCGCTTCTCTTCCATTAAGCTTAAATAGTATGGAACCAGACTCTGCTGCCCTCTTCTGCTGCTCTCGGCATCCATAGCGCGAAGAATTGCAATGATCAGCAGATCATCCGTCATGGACTGCAGTCTGGCAACAGCTTTATCAGGTGGCATATTCATATACTGAACAGCGACCTTGCGGATGCGCTCAGATCGTTTCGTCTTATCCAGGGAATCCTGCTTGATCCGCTTTTCCCTCTCCTTCAGGTTCTTCTGGATAGCAAGAAGACGGTCACGAAGGTCCTTGAGTTCCTGCTCTTTCTTCTTAGAACTGCCGATAGCCTTCTTGAGCTCCATCTGCTTGAGCGCCAGCAGCTTCCACTGTTTCTGCATCTCCGCCTTTTCCAGCAAATTGGGATCCTCAATCCTGGGCATATATCCTTTCCTGAACCCCAGACTCTCCAGAACCTGTCCGATGGAGATGATCCTGAGCGTATCAAGCACAAAAAGGCCGACCCCGATAAGAAAAAAATTGAGGAATAGAGCCAGAATGATCTTTCTTTTTTCACGTTTCATTGCACAAAAACCTTTTACAAACCAACCACTATAACCGGGTGAAATTGCTGTAATACTGCAGGACTTTCTTTACATAATCCCTGGTCTCCCTGTAATCAGGCACTCCCCCCGCTCTGTCCACAGCTTCCGGACCAGCATTATAGGCTGCCAGGGCGTGACTCAGATTCCCATTGTAGCGGGTGAGCATATCCTTAAGATACTGCGACCCACCCCGGATATTCTCTGCCGGATCATAAGAAGAGGTGACGCCCAATATCCGGGCGGTTCCTGGCATCAGCTGCATCAGCCCTGTTGCGCCTTTCGGGCTTTTCGCATTGGGATTGAAATCAGATTCCTGTTTAATCACTGCCTTGATCAGAGCCGGGGGCAGGTTAAACCGCCGGGAACAGGTATTGATATAGTCGTCAAACGCCTTCTCCCCATACGTCGTTCTCCTGCTCAGCGCCTGTTTACCTGCCCTGCCGGCAGCGCTCCTGTTCGCAGCAGGCGCAAGCGGTTTCCCGGAAACAGCTGTATCCAAAGCCGATTTTTTCACCGCCTGCTTGCCGTACATCATCCGATGAAATTTCTGCTGCATGCCAGAGATCTTCTTGATCCTCCCCTGAATCGAATTGATCCTGCCCAGAACCCTCTCCAGTCCTTCCAGCATTATTCCCTCCCTCTCAGGATATACTGCTGTCCCGCCCTCTCGTCAGTTATCCTGCGTTCCTGTCGGGCCAGCTCAAACTCCCATTCCTGTTTCTTCTTTTCTTTCAGTTTTTCCAGCGCCTGCCGCTTCTGTCTGGCGGCCAGATACGCCTGTCTGACCTGAGCAAGTTCATCCTGCATGCTGTTTATCATCTTCCGCGCTATAGAAGCGCTCTTTTCAAATGAACCGAAGAGCATACAGCGCAGACCCGTCTGATCATCCGGCACCCCTTCAATCCCGGGAGCCGCCAGAAGCGCCTGGCGCCGGGCTTTTGCCCGCTCGATAAACGCCTGCTCCCGGTTCACCTTCCCCATCACCTTAGCCAGATCGTTCTTCTTCTCTACCTCTATCCGAATGAGGTACTCCAGAAGCCGCTGCTGACGGAATTTAAATCCACTCATCTATTGCTCCGCGCTCCGACCCGTCGTCTACCGTCCACGGCAAAAATCCCATTCAGTGCTGCAACAGCGCTGTCCAGAGTGCACGCTTCAAATATCCCCTGCTGCAAAAAAGCATTCACACGATCAACCATGGAGACAGCAAAGTCAATCTTCGGATTGGAACCACGCGCATAGGCGCCAAAATTGATCAGGTCCTCAGCATCAGCATACTCCTTCAGTACAGAGCGCAGTTTCCCTGCGGCATCCATATGCCCCCTGTCCGCCAGATCCACCATAGCCCGGGAGATGGATCCCAGAACATCAATAGCCGGATAGTGGTTTTTCATCGCGAGATCCCGGGAGAGCACTATATGCCCGTCAAGATGGCCGCGAGCAGTATCACTAATAGGGTCTCCGATCACATCATCCTCCTCCACCAGTACGGTATAGAAGGCGGTTATAGTTCCAACGTCACTGGTACCGGTCCGTTCGATCAGTTTGGGCAGGAGGCTGAACACAGAGGGGGTGAAGCCGCGCGTTCTGGGGGGCTCGCCGATAGAAAGACCGATCTGTCCCTGAGCCTGCGCAAACCTGGTGAGCGAATCCATCAAAAACAGCACATCCCTGCCTTGATCCCGGAAATACTCGGCAATGGAGATCGCCACAAAGGCGGCCCGCACCAGAACCAGGCGCTCCTGCTCCCCGGTGGCCACGACCAGCACAGATCGTTTGAGCCCCTCTTCCCCGAGATCGCGCTCAATAAAATCCCGGACCTCTTTTCCACGCTCCCCGATCAAGGCGATCACATTCACATCCGCATCCGTATTCCTCGCCATCATAGCAAGCAGAGTGGATTTACCAACGCCGGAGCCGGAAAAGATCCCCAGCCGTTGCCCTCGTCCCACAGTCATCAATCCATCTATGCAACGCACACCTACGGAAAGCGGCTCCAGCACCCGTTTGCGCTTCAGAGTATCAGGGATGTCTGCAATTATGGAGCGATATTCGATTCCTAACACATCCCCCTTCCCATCTATGGGGTTGCCGACGCCATCCAGAACACGACCCAGAAGCTGCTCGCCAACCGGAATTTTGAGCGGACTGCCGGTGGCAGTTATCAGACAGCCTGGTGCGATCCCATCCATACTGCCGATAGCCATTAGCTTGATCACATCTTTATCAAACCCGACAACTTCCGCCGGGACCTCCAGACCAGCACGGATTTTGATCTTGCACAGCTCACCAACAGCAGCCTCAGGCCCGATGCCCTCAATGATCAGACCGGTCACATTGCTGACCCGTCCCAGATATCTGATGGGATCAATGGTATGGATAGCACTGGTGTATTTATCAAGCTGGATATCGGAGAGAGGATTATCTGTACGGTAGTACTTCTCGTACTCTTTCGCCAGGTTGATGAACTCACCCTCCTGGATCACATCCGAAAGTTCATTGTTCGCCCTGTACAGTTCGTCAATCAGCTTCTCTCTGACAAGCGCTTCCTCTTCTTCAGCAGGTTTGACCCCGCCCTCATATTTCTGGTCAGCCATATCCCCTCCCAAAGATCCAGCCCGAAAGAAACCGTCTGTTTCCTACAGCATGTTGTCGTCTTTCCGCTCACCCACGGTGATCGGCATGATCTCCTTGATCCGCTCTTCAATCGCTTCAAACTGACTGGCGATCCGGGCGTCGATATTCCCGAAGTCGGTCTCGATGATGCAGCCGCCTCTATCAACCGTGGAGTCCTCAAGAATAGTGACGTTCTTGATATCTTCCACCATCTTCATGAGCTCGTCCTTATGCACCGTGGTCAACTCCAGATCCTCAATATTGACACGGACTACCACATCAGTGCGCCCGCGCACTTTGGAGAGCGCTTCCCGGATATTGTGCATCACCACTCCACGCTGATGCTCCGAGATACTCTTCACCACCTTACGGGCGATCAGCACCACGATCATCACCAGCTGCTTCTCCACATTCTTGATGATCTCACCACGGCGGTCGATGGTCGCGGAGATGATTTTGTTGAGGGAGTTCACCAGGCGGGTGACTTCTTCTTTTCCCTCATCATACCCCTTGTTACGCCCCGCCTCGTATCCACGGTCTCTGGACTGGGTCTCAATGTCCGAGATCTTCTGCTCCACTTCGATCAGCATCTCTTTAGACTTGATCTCCGCCTCGGAAACAATGTCCCGCGCCTTAATCTCCGCCTCCTGCGTCTTCTGCCTGGCCTCTTCCGTGGCCCTCTTGATCCGATCAAAAGCGTTGTTCTCCGCGTCGATCTTTATCTGCTCGAAATCCTTCTCCGCCTGCCGGCGCATCTCATCGAGCTCCTTTTCGCCCTCTTCCCGGAGCCGGGCGATCTCTCTCTCAATCTCTTCAATAGAAGGACCCTGATACTCTTCCTCTTCCTCAAGCTCCATCTTCTGGACGACCGGAACGGGTACTTCAAGGCTTACCTTGTTGGTGAGCTGAGCGACATTTGCTGACTTGAATACCGGTTTAGACAACGAGTTCGTCCTCCCCGGCCCTTGCAACAACGATCTCCCCGGCCTCCTCAAGCCGACGAATCGTGTTTACAATTTTTTGCTGCGCCTCATCCACATCCTTGATGCGAATCGGGCCCATGAAATCCATATCCTCACGCAGCATACCAGCCGCGCGTTTTGACATGTTGCGAAAGATCTTGTCCTGCACGGTGGAGTCCACAGCTTTGAGTGCCTTGGCCAGCTCCTGGCTGTCCACTTCCCGGAGTACCTTCTGGATAGAACGATCGTCAAGGAGCACAATATCTTCGAAGACAAACATTCGCTTCTTGATCTCTTCCGCGAGCTCAGGATCTTCTTCTTCCAGCTGTTCAATGATCGCTTTTTCCGCAGAACGGTCCACCTGGTTGAGGATTGCGACAATCGCCTCCACCCCTCCGGCAGAGGTGTAATCGTCACTGGCCAGGGTGGAGAGCTTGCGCTCCAGCACACGCTCCACCTCCCGGAGGATATCCGGAGAGGTGCGTTCCATTTTGGCGATACGCTTGGCAACATCGGCCCGGATCTCAGGATTGAGCTGGCTTAAAATATTCGCCGATTTCTGTGGATCCAGAAAGGCCAGAATCAGAGCGATCGTCTGCGGATGCTCACTCTGAATGAAGTTGAGCAGATGGGTCGGGTCCGTACGCCGGATAAAGTCAAAAGGTCTGACCTGCAGTGAGCTGGTGAGCCGGTTGATGATGTCCACCGCTTTCTGCGATCCAAGGGCGCGTTCCAGCACATCACGGGCGTAATCGATACCCCCGGTGCTGATGAAGCCCTGCGCCATCATCATCTCCTGAAACTCCAGGAGCACCTTGTCCTTCTCCTCAGGTTCTACCTTGTCCAGCCTGGCGATCTCAAAAGTCAGCTGCTCGATCTCATCTTCGCGCAAATGCTTGAAAATCTCTGAGGACACATCCGATCCCAGTGTTACCAGGAAGATGGCCGCCTTCTGCCGTCCGGTGAGCTGTTTCTTGCCATGTGCCGACCTGCTGCCGGCTATGGTTCCCTTATCTGCCATAGTCTTCCCCTCCATACTATGCGGCCTTGAGACGGCCGCAGCCCTGCATATCTATAGTATACTCCTGGCTACGCCGGGAGCGATAGTATCCGCCTACTCTTCCATGAGCCAGGTTCTGAGCAGCTGCGCCACCTCTTCCGGCCGCTCGCGGGCGATGTTGATCGCGTTCTCCTGCATTTCCAACCGTGCCTTCTCCTCGAGGGAGAGCTCCACTTCCACACCCTCCTCTTCGGCTGCCCTGAGCGCCTGTTCCCGCATCCGCTGCTGCTGGAGCGCCAGCTCCTCTTCGCGGATTCGTTTGCGCCGGGCGATCTCTTTGCTGATAGTGCGCCAGAGCAGGCTACCAACAAGAAGCACAAACAGGGCCGCAACAGCTGCGATCAGAGTCTTTCGGATCCGCTCCTTACGGCGGATTTCCTCATCCTCTTTGTTAAACTGCGCCCTGCGGTCGAACATCAGATGCTTGACCACAACCTGATCCCCGCGAGCCGCGTCAAAAGCGATCGCGCTCTTGATGATGGACTCGATCTTGCGCAGATCCAGTTCCTTGACCGGAAAGTACTTCCGCTTAATGCTTCCCTTCCCGGTGATCACCAGCTCCCCGGCCTTATAGACCTTCTCCCAGATCCCGTCGATCCAGGCTGCTACAGCTATCTTCCTGATCGACACCGGCTGCTTCTGGATCTCCTCCTTCTGGCTGGAGTACTTCCAGTTATCGGTCTTCTGATTTTTCGTATAATGAGAGAAACGGTTGATCTTTTCCTTCAAGCCTGGAGGGATATTGTTCTGCACTCCGGCCGGACCCTCTGGAATATAGGTCGGCCCCTTGAAGGTCTCGCTGATTGTCTGAGAAGAGATCGGTGTCTGGATGGTGATCTGCGTCTCATCATAAGGGGTGTCAGGGTCATCCTTGCGGAGCACAGTGGGGAGGATCAAATCTTTGCTGACCTTCTTCTGATCAAAATTCAACTCATACTTCATGGTCAGATCAAAGCGGTCATTGCCCAATACCCGCTTCAGTCTGGAACGTATTCTGGTCTCCAGACCCTGTCGAAACTGCTCTTTGAGCCGATACTCCATTCTGGAGCGCACCAGATAATCCACGCTGTCCTGCTTTGAAAAATCGGAGAGGATATTCCCCTTGCTGTCCGTGATCACGATATTCCCCGGCTTGAGCTTATCTATCCCATTAGCCACCAGGTTGATGATCCCCTGAATTTTTTTCTTGTTTTTGTAAAGATCGGAGAATGGCCTGGCGATGATCGTTACAGAGGCCTTCCATGGCTGGTCGCTCTGAATGTACAGAGAAGCCTCAGGCATGGATACCGTCAGCTTAACATCCTCAATATCGTCCAGCATTTTGAGATGGCGGGTCATGGAGCCGATGATCGCGCGTCGCTTCATTACGTTGCGCTCAAAATCCGTGGTGGTCCACTTCTCCGTATCAAACAGCTCCCAGCCTTTGATCCCGCTGGGCAGAAGATTATCCTGCCCCAAGCGCATCCTCAGACGCGCACCGCTGGCCTCATCCTCGACCAGAACAAAACGATCATCCCTGGTCTTGAACTGAGTCCCGTACTCCTGCAGTTTCCTGGTGATCTTCGCGTAATCAGTTGCAGAAAGCGGCTTTTTGAACAAATAGACCAGGGTCTCTCCGGAGGACGAGGACAGCGCGAAGAACAGCGTGACCAGCACCACAACCATGACCCCGCTGATGATAGCCTTCTGTTTCTTATCCATCTTGCCCAGCGCACCTTTAAGCTGGGACAACAACTTCTTCAGGAATTCAGCCATTATCTCCCCCCCTTATCAATAAAGGCCTGCTTCACACAGCTAAATTGTCTATTACCTCATATTGGTTATAGTCTGATACGCCCGGATAACCCGGTCTGTGATCGATTTAGTTAGTGAAAGTGCGAGCTCCGCCTTCTGCGCAGCGATCATCACTGAGTGAATGGACACCTTCTCCGGCGCCACGATCATCTGCTCGCTCATTTTATCGGATTTGATCTGCAGGCTATTCACTCTGGAGAGCGCCCCTCCCAGAAGCTCTCCAAAGGATTTTGTCACCGCGTCGTCCGACTCTTTGCTTTTTTTTATCTGATAGTGTTTCTTCTCAGCAGCCAGCAACTTGACTCTGGAGCCGACCACCTCATCATTCCCGTACAGTTTCATCGCCTATCTACCTCCCGATCTCCAGAGCCTTATTGAACATCTGCCTGGATGCCTGAATCATGGTCAGATTCGCTTCGTAACTGCGGGTAGCGGAGATCAGATCCACCATCTCCTCCACCACATTCACATTGGGCATCTGCACATACCCCTTCCTGGGCCCGAACTTGATTGCATCCGGATGGGTCGGATCATGGACCAGACGCGGTTTACGGCGGTCCTTCTCCACCTTGATAACCCGAACACCGTCCCCGATCGTGGGTTCAAGCCGTTTGGGGAGCAGAGGAGAGATGAAACGAAGTTTGTCGTTGCGGGGGCGAAGCAGCACTCTACTGCGCTGAAACGGACCACCCTCTGTCGTTCGGGTGGTGTTCACATTCGCGATATTGTTGGATATCACGTCCATGCGGAACCGCTGCGCTGTCAGTGCCGATGCTCCCACATTAAGTGAATGGAACATACCGGACATCAGTCTTCCTCCTACCTGAGAAGCATTTGAATCTTCTTATAGTTTCTGTCGATCCGCTGGGCCATAGCATTGTAGCGGAGCATGTTTTTTGTGGCGTCCACCATTTCCTTCTCGATGTCCACATTGTTCTTATCGTTACGCATGTCCGTGCCGTGTTCGGTCTGGATTCTGGCACGAACCGCACGATAGTCCATGGGCTCGTAAAAGGGGATGTGACGTCGGTCGGTCAACAGGGCGGGACAGGGCTTCTTTTCGTTGCTCCTGATGGCCCGCGCCAGCTGGCTTTCAAAAGTGACATCAGAGCGCTTGAAATAGGGGGTGTCCGCGTTTGCAATATTGTCAGCGATCACAGATCGTCTGAGCAAGCTCGCGTCCATTCCCCGTTCCAGTAGAAACTGTGTCCGTCCAAAACTGCTCAAAGTGCCGAACATCTGTAGCCCCTTTTGTGCCTTTTATATTGTGTGAAAGGTCTCTTCCACTCAAAATATCGGCATAAAAAACAAGCACTTTATAGATAGCGCCCCCACAGGACAACCAGTCAACCGGAAGTCCGGCACATCATGTAACAGAGACCATAGAAACAATAACGCTTTCACACGGCTGCACAGACAGGAGTCCCCTGCTTCTATCTGTACCTGAAATAGTATTACCACACGAGCGGGTTTTGTCAACTATTTATTTGATACTATCTGAACTGGTTCCCGAAGTCAAGAAACGGCGAGAGCAGATCGGCAAAATTCTGAACCTCCCCACTACAACATCGCCCTGTTCAGCAACAACAACTACTGCGAAGCAAACAATGAGGTGCCCGACGAATACCAGGACGAAAGCGGTAGCCGTGAAACCCTGTCCCTCTGGCTGACATGGGACACCAACAGCCTCTACCTGGCGGTACAGGCGGATGTGCACGGCAGCCTCAATGAGATCATTATGCTGATCAACACCGGCTCCGGGAACGGCATAACCAGCTTCCTATCGCCCCCCGCAGGCTCCATGATTGAGGAGCGCCATCCCATAACTGAGGGCTTCTCTCCAGATATGATCCTCCGGATGTGGTGCTCCCAGGGTAGCTCTTTCTACGGTGGGACGCCTGCCAGAGGTTCTTCAGAATTGAAATTCAATATCAATCACGGATGGAGCAATGTCAACCTCATGCTGAGCACAGACCCCTTCTACGCCTGGTGCAACTCTGACGTGCAGGCAACCGCATCCAGGCGCTGCTCACCAGCCAGACCCCCTGGGAGTACATTTTTGCCACAGCTTCTACAGCTGTAAACCTCACCCCCAAACTGGCGGTCGCCTCAGTGGGCACCTTTGAGGAAAACCCGAGCCCCATCTATGACACGATCCCTCAAGGCAGAGAGAGGGTCTCCTACCCGGCTGCCGACTACACCCTGGACAACTACTTCTCCATTCAGGTGTCCGATGCAAGTGGCGATATTCGCACCCAGGTCTCCCCGGCAGGCGAAGCCTCCCTGAATTTCTATCCGGGAAGCCGGAGGATAAGCCATCTCAACAAACCAGCTCTGCTATCCCCTGTGGACAGCGCCGTATCCGTAACCAATGCTCCCACCTTGCGCTGGAGTTCTGCGGCCCAGAACATCAAACAACTCATCAGCTACACCCTGACCATGAGCACAAATGCCGACCTCTCCCTCCGGATTGTCACTTCAATTACCCGAAGAAACCCCTGGCTGCAGCCCTCCCTCTCGCTCTGAAACGGAGGCTTGCTCTCCTCCTCTTCATGGGTGCTGCTGTTCACAGGAGTCCTCAGCTGCAGTGATGATGAGGCTTCAGGGCCTGATACGACAGCGGAGCAGCAGCATACAATAAGCGGCCTTTCACAGCGCACCACCTCCACCTACTACTGGAAAATCCGGGCTACAGACAGTGACGGGTATTATATTGAAAGTGACACCGCCTCATTCACCACGGAATAGACGATCTGACCCGGGGGGACAGCGCCCCTCCTTCCCTGTACTCAGAACGACCGAAGCAGGAGGAGGAAGGCATTCACCCGGCAAAACTGCAAACCCCCTGGAATTCTCTGCGCCCATAACTGCCAAAAACTTAGAAACCCCACCTGGCAGGATATTGCGATTATATATCTTCTGATGTAAATTCAGGGATGCTCCCGGGTCCAGCTCACGGCATACAGGGTCAACTCAGCGCTGTCATTCAGCTGCAGTTTCTCCCTGATTCGCATCCTGTAGGTCTCCACAGTTTTAGGGCTCAGGTACAGGCGCTCAGCAATACCCCTGGTTTTGTACCCCTCACCTATCAAGGAAAAAACTTCAAACTCCCTGTTGGTGAGCTGCTCCGTGATGTCGACAGCCGCCTTCTCCCCGTGCTTCACCATCTTCTTCAGAAGCTTAGAAGCAGTTTTCTCACTGAGATAGACATTACCCTGCATCACCTGATCAATAGCCTTCACCAGTGTATTGATCAATTCACTCTTCATCACATACCCGTGCGCACCGGCCCGGATGGCCCGTTCCGAGTACACGGACTCGTCGTGCATGGAAAGGCTAAGGATTTTCAACTCAGGAAAAGTTGCGGACAGCTGTTTCATCAGATCCAGCCCGCTCACCCCATCCTGAAGCGAAATATCAACAATCGCCAGATCAGGGCTCTTCTGTTCTATCCCGGAAAAAGCCGCCTGTGCATCCTGAGCATACCCGCACACTTCCAGCCGTTTTTCTTGATTCAGGAGCGCCCTCAACCCCTGAAACACGACCGGATGATCATCAATTATAAAAACTCTGGTCCGTTTCATCCCTCTTGCAGCCCTCGACGTAATTGCAACGGGAACAGACACTTCACATCGAGCCCGCCCTGTTTCTTATTCTCCACAGTCATTGTCCCTCCTATCACTCTCGCCCTGTACTTCATAATATTGATCCCTATTCCGAATTTATCCACAATACTCATACCACTCCCGTCATCTGATATCAAGAGCACCCCCAGCGCCCCCCTCCTCTCCAGCTTCAAAGATATCCTATTTGCCCGGGAATGCTTGATGGAATTAACAATGGCCTCCCGGCCGATAAAAAACAGCTGCGTTGCCATGGAACGGTCCACAACGGTTTCATCAATATCAACACTGAATTCAACTTTTACGGAATCGCTTCTGTGGATGCTCTTCATAATACCCCTGAACATTGTCAAAAGGTTCCCCTGCTCCAGATTGAGCGGAAACAGGCCATGCGCAATATTACGGGTATAGTCAATCGCACCGTTCAGCGCTGCTGAAATCCTGTCCGCATCTCTGGAGAGCTGCGGGTATTCATGCATTAAACTATTGGAAAGCACTTTGCTTCGCATTGCCAGGTCAAGAAGATCATGCGAAAGTTTGTCATGCAATTCCATTCCAATCTGACGGCGCTCATTATGACCGGCTTCTAAAATTTCCCTTTCCAGTCGAACCTGATTGCTCAGGTCCTGCTGAGAATAAACAACACCCATAATACCTGTCGTACCGAAATAAGCGGAAAAAACAATCCGAAAGTAACGGTTCTGATACTCCGGAAAAACACCCCAGCCTTCCAGCGCGACCTCTGTCCCCTGATATGCCTTTTCCAGAGCAGGCTGGATTTTTTCCCTGTACGTTCGCAGAGGAAAGAGCTCAGAGACATGGTGGTTCTGGACCTCCTCGCGACTTCTGCGCAGAAAATAGAGCATCGCGTCGTTGAGGGCCCGGATATTGCGCTCAAGATCAAAAAAAGCAAGTTGATCCTTTGATGCCGAGACAATCTTCAGATACATATTCAGATACTGCTCATAACGGCGCTGTTCTGTAACATCCTCACCGGAAAGAAGGTGGAGGATTTCCATGCTGTCCGGATCGTTGATTTTATCAAATCGCCAGAACATCAGCCGCTGTTCCCCGGAAGCGGTTATCAGAGGATACTCAACCCAATCCTCAGTACAGGAATCGCTGTCAACACGCCGCCTGAAAGCGGCGACTCTACTCTCCCTGTTTTCCTCCGGGATATAGGAGTTATACCAATCTTTGCCGATCAGTGAGTGCTCAGTATGCCCGATAATCTCGCAGAGTCTTCTGTTGGCCATCTTGACAATACCCTGAGTATCCAGAGCCAGAAAGGCGGAGCCGGCATTATTGAGGAACGACTGCGCCCTATCTCTTTCCAGTCGAATCTGCATCTCCGCTTTCTTCCGGGATGTGACATCCAGAAAAATTGTGGCAAACTGGCCATATGCCGGGGAAAACGCAATCACCTCAAACGTCTTGTCCAGACGCAGATCATACTGCTCAAATTTTATGGATTCCCGTCTCAATGCCACATGGCCATACCGCTCAATCCATGTGTCCTCAATTTCAGGCATCAGTTGCCTTATGGTCTTATAGAGCAAATCGCACCGCTTCTTCCCCATCATCTCCTCAAAAGCAGCATTCACTTCCAGGATGCGATAGTCTATAGCCACCCCGCTTGAGTCGAGGACTATCTCGAACAGCGCAAAAGCAGAGAGCATCTGCTCAAATAGACTCCTGTACAGCCGTTCACTCTCTTCAAGGGCGATAAGCAGATTCTGCTCTCTCTCAATATCCCGGACCACACACTGAATAATTCGTTCCTTATTCACGGTGAAAGCCGTTGCAACTATCTCAACAGCTATTCTCTTCCCGGTGCTGCTGAGCAGCTCTGTTTTCAGAAGCTGGAGACGATCAATCTTTCCATCCATCAAATCCTTCTGCAGAAGATAAGCTCGTCCGTGCTCTTCAACCGGGAACAGACTCAGATACTCTTTACCCAGAAGCTGGTCCTCCTGCTCAAAACCGAGCAGAGCCAGAGCCTGCCTGTTGACAGAGGAAAATCGGTCGCAGGAGAGCAAAAAAATGGCCTCATTTGAGGGATCAACCACTCTCCGGTATTTTTCCGAACTCTGCTTCTGAATAGAACACGGCCTCTTCTCTTCTGTAACATCCAGGATAAATCCGTTCCAGAGTACCCCTCCCCCGCTTACCCTCACCGGATTCGCCTCAAGATGAATGCAGCACTGCGCACCTGACGCATTGTGGATATCGAGATCAAGATCCCAGGGAAGCAACTGAGCCGCCGATCTCTCAATACTCTGCCTCAACAACTCTCCACTGTCCTGACCGCACAAAAGGGAAAAAAAGAAGTCCGTATCCATGAGCAGCTCTGCACTATATCCGAAAATATTCTCCACCTGTGGAGAGATGTACCGGGGCCCCTGCTCCGTATCACTCTGATAGTAATACTGGAAAACAGCCCCCGGAAGATTATCAATTATACTGCGCATCCAGCTGTAACCTTTGAAGAGAGGGATATCCATACTGGAGACCACATCCCGGATAAAGCGGCACATCCGCTGCAAAACAGGCGCATCGCAGCTGTATCTGTTTATCAACATCAGAATAAAACCGAGTATAACCCCTCCGCTGGTGACTGCGGAGCAAGCCAGCACCAGGTCCTCCTGCTGGAGAAGCGATACTGGATCGTATTCCATGGAACCCCGAGGACCGTCATCCATAATAAAGGGCAGTCTATTACGAAAAACAAGGAGCATCTCATCCGGGATCCCTGAACAAGCGAGCAGTGCGTTATCCGGCCCCGCGAAAAGTGCCGCTCCCTCTATCCAGGATTGCTCCAGTAAAAAATCGATTATGGAATCCACGCTCTGCACAGTATTCGACAACCGTTCCCGGGAATCAAGAAGAAACTGAAAATCACCGCTGATCTGGTTTTCGATAAGAATACAGTATCTGCCGTCCACGGATGCGAAAAAAGTGTGTGGGCCACTGTCCTGAAAGACAGCAGGAATAATTTTGCAGGAATACTTCTTCAGCTGATAAGTAGCATCAGGTGGAAAAGGGAATTGCATCCCTGTCTGTAAACCGCTTTGCCGCACAGCGGCTTCATTCAACTCGCATATCCGAAAATCCTGCTCAAGGTCGAGCACGTAGACAGCAAGAGGGTTCCCGGGCAGCAACCGGGCAGCGAGCCCCAGCTCTGTTGCTATTGTCTCCGATCCGGACATCCATCCCTCCACATCTATCGTTTTCTGCCATTATAACAGGGCTCAATCCCTTTATCAAGCGGATCTGATACAAACAGATCCACCTGCGTCTCTTCTTCAGATAACTTCCGTCTATAAAGAAGACAGTTTCTCTCTTCTGCGATACTGACCTTCCGCTGATACATCGGCTGGATTCTCTTAAGAAAAACTTCATTGCTAGAAGTATCAAGAAGCACTATTCGAGCCCGATCCCCGCCAAAATCACTTCTGATTAAAGGGATCTTCTCTGCTGCCAGAAAGTCCCGGACAAAGGCAACGTTTCTGGACCCCATCCCGAACATCTCAGAGAGGGCGGCCAGTAGTGCGGCACCTCCAAAGGCTTTTGCCAGTAGACGTTTTCTCTGACACCCGAATTTCATCATTCCATTTATTAAAACCTCCATAGCATTGACACCATATCTGGCCGCATCTGTTATTCTTTTCATATCATAATCGCCCGGAAGCAGGATATGATTCATCCCGCCCACCATAACCTCAGGGTCATACAGACATACCGCGACGCATGACCCGAGTACAGTGGATATTGTCTCTCTATCCGCACCCACATACCAGCCACCGACATTGAGACCGACAGTACCATCATCCCGCATTCGATAATCACAGCCTGTCATAATCCACCTGCCCTCAGTACCGCCCCGGACAGCTCCTTCAGAGGGTAAATTTTTTCCACTGCCCCTAATTTGATAGCCTCATTCGGCATACCGAAAATAACGCACGTTTTTTCATCCTGAGCAAAATTAATAGCGCCAGCCTCCTTCATCTCCTTCATCCCCCGTGCACCGTCATCCCCCATACCAGTCATAATCACCCCAATCGCGTTTGGCCCGCCATACCGTGCGGCAGATCGAAAGAGTACATCCACACTCGGTCTGTGTCGACTGACAAGAGGCCCCTCCTTCAAAGCGACAAAATATTTTGCTCCGCTCCTTTTCAGCAGAAGATGCTTGTTCCCGGGGCCGATAAGCGCCTGTCCACGTAAAACGGTATCGCCATCTTCAGCCTCTTTGACTCGAACCCTGCAGATATTGTCCAGCCGTTCTGAAAAAGCTTTTGTGAATTTCTCCGGCATATGCTGCACGATAACAATCCCCGGACAGTCGACAGGCATCTGCTCCAGAAAAACTCGCAGTGCCTCAGTTCCACCTGTGGAAGCCCCGGCTACAATAATTTTTTCAGTTGTTCGGACCATTGCTCTTGAGGCCCTCTTTGGAGCTGCAAGAACGGCGTCAGCCGTCAGTTTTTTATAGCTGCTCTCTTTCTTTAAGTTGACAGGAATCGGACGCTTCCGGGAAACAGCCGCGGCTTTGACGGCATCACAGATAAGGATCTTCGACTCCTCAAGAAACTGCTTTACCCCCAATTTTGGTTTGGTGATAATCTCAACCGCCCCGTACTCAATCGCCCGAAAGGTCGTTTCCTGACCTGATTCAGTCAGACTGGAACACATCACCACCGGGATAGGATACTGGCTCATGATCTTCTTCAAAAAAGTCAGCCCGTCCATACGCGGCATCTCGACGTCCAGAGTGATCACATCAGGTACCTGTTTGAGCATCTTATCCGCCGCAATATACGGGTCACTTGCTGTAGCGATCACCTCAATATTCCGATCACTGTTGAGAATCTCCTCAAGCTGCTGACGCACAACAGCGGAATCATCAACAATCAGAACTTTTATCTTTGACCCATTATCCACGCCGCATCCTCCAGATTTCGATTCAACTATCATGCGGTTTACGGTATACCGAGATTCCGGCAGGGACAAAGCCCGCATCCACCCCATGCAAAGTTTCCGAACAGCCGATGAAAAGATATCCACCGGACCTGAGGGAGCGATAAAAACGGGTAAACAGGGCCTTCTGGGTCATCTTGTCGAAGTAGATGATCACATTTCGACAAAAAATTACATCAAATTTTTTGTCGAAATCCCAGGCTCCAGCATCGGTGAGGTTAAATCTCCTGAACTCAACCTTCCTCCGGAGTTCCGGGACTATCCGGAATAATCCGCTCTTACACCCGGTTCCGCGCAGTAGATACTCCCGTTGTAGCTCCTGCCTTATGGGGGCAATGCTCCGCTGCGAATATACGGCATTCAACCCCTGCCGCAGCATATCTGTCGCTATGTCCGTCCCGAGCACCGAATAAATCAGAGCTTTTTTCTTCCGGTGATACTCCTCCAGCACCATCGCCAGAGTGTATACTTCCTCGCCGCTTGAACAGCCTGCACTCCATACCCGGAACTGTTCTGTCCCGGCACCTGGCAGAACTTCCTGCCTGAGAAAATCAAACTGGTCCTCTTCTCGAAAAAATTCCGTTTTATGGGTGGTGACAGCATCAATCATTAGCATAATTTCCGGATCATTATCAGGAAGCGTCTTGATATACTCGAAATACTGTCTGTACCCCTTAAGCCCGGTAGCCCTGAGTCGCCTGGAAATACGGGAGGAGAGCATCGTCCTCTTGATTGGCGGAAGCTTGATCCTGCAGCGCGAATAGATATACCGGCTCATCTCCTCAAACACTTCAGTATCCATCTCTTTCCACCCAGAAGCGACGCTGCCTTTAGTTTCCTGCGCCATATACCCTCCTATTCAGCTGCTGCCTGCCCACCCATCTCCCGAACCGCGGAAAGCTCCTCATCTGCAAACACCTTTCCAATATCCAGAATCATGATGAACTCATCATCCTTCTTCCCCATGCCTTTCAGAAAACCGGTTTTAAGGTTTGTGCCGATTCTGGGTGGAGGGGAAATATTGCTCCTTTCCAGATAAAGAACCTCTTTGACCGCATCCGCCACAGCTCCGATCTGCGTGAGCTCCCCTTCGATTTCCAGTTCTACGATCACTATGCAGGTATTCACGGTCCGCTCCCCGGCCTCCATCCCCAGCTTGAGCCGGAGATTGACAACCGGAACAACATTTCCGCGAAGATTGATGACCCCGAGCATGAAATCGGGCATCCTCGGTATCCGGGTAATGCTTGTATAATCAAGCACCTCTCGCACATTCTGCAGCTCCATCGAGAACACTTCATCACCCAGAATAAAAGTGAAATACTGCATATTCTCCGCCGCGGTAAGCACCTGTTCCTTCATTGCAGTCCCCCTTAAAATCTTTCGAATTCACTATCGTTTTCGCTCATATCGAATCTGATCCCTGAAACAGCAGGTGACGACTGAAGAGTATTGCTTTTTCTCTCCACTGCACCCACCATTCTATGCCCGTTGTGCTCCGCATGGACCGGCTGCACAACAGCAAGTTGGGGAGGTGCGGATGAGGCACCATTCACTTTGAAGATGGACACACTATCCCGCATATGTTGCGCTTGAGTGGAGAGTTCCTCACTGGTTGACGCCATCTCCTCAGTCGAGATTGCGCTCTGCTGAATGACCTGATCCAGCTGCTCAATGGCCTTGGTCACCTGCTCGATGCCATTAGCCTGCTCAGCGCTGGAGGCGTTGATCTCCTGAACCAGATCAGCGGTTTTCTGAATTCCGGGAACGATCTCCGCAATAAGTGCACCCGCTGACTCGGCGACCTGCACGCTTTCTGAGGAAAGAGCACCGATCTCCTGGGCCGCTGTCTGACTGCGTTCAGCAAGCCTTCTGACCTCTGCTGCAACCACGGCAAATCCCTTACCATGCTCCCCTGCACGTCCGGCCTCAATAGCCGCATTAAGAGCAAGCATATTGGTCAACCTGGCGATTTCTTCAATGATACCGGTCTTATCCGCAATCTCCCGCATCGCCTCCACAGTTTTCGCAACAGATTCCCCCCCGCTCTTCGCATCTTCAGCCGCCTTCTGAGCGATAGATGCGGTTTCCCTGGCGTTATCCGCATTCTGAGCGACAGTACTGTTGATCTCTTCCATGGAGCTGGAAATCTCCTCCACATTGGCGGACTGCTCCGTTGCCCCCCGTGACATGTCCTGACTGCCGGTACTGATCTGCTGACTGCCGGATGCGATCTGTTGTGAAGCCATCTGGATATTCTTTACAATCCGGGTGAGAT
>Ga0209785_1000247_pt1 | contig 19373 bp, 18 predicted proteins | sample WorMetG1BERMUDA2_FD_187403 | JGI IMG/M metagenome (GOLD analysis project Ga0209785, IMG submission 187403) | Marine gutless worms symbiont microbial communities from Max Planck institute for Marine Microbiology, Germany - Inanidrilus... ...
GCCGGTGTGCGCTTCACCCTTTGCGTTCACCGCCAAATCACAGATCCATCATGGTTAAGCTATTGATTTGCCCATACTATCATGTGTGGCTATTGGTCTGAAGCGCCGTTCATCTGGGGAATGCGGGTTGAAGATTTCTTCCATGCGGTGGGAAATGTAGACAATCGCCTTGCCTGCCGCCTTCAGTTTTCCGATCTGGGAATTCAAAACACCAACATCGGCGGCGTTCAGTGCCGCTGTCGGTTCATCCAGAATAAACACATCCGCGTCGGCCTTTATGCCATGGGCGATCTCGACGAATTGCCGCTCGGCGATTGTCAGGTCGGCGACTTGTGTCCGCGGGTCGACCTCAAGCCCCAGCTCGGCGAGCGCGGCACCTGCTTCCTGGTCCATGGTGGCGCGATCGAGGGTTCCGAACGACCCAAGAATTTCCTTCCCAAGGAACATGTTCTCGCTGATAGAAAGATTTGGCAGCAGTGAAAGCTCTTGAAATACTGTAGAAATCCCGGCCTCAAGCGCTTGCCGTGGGTTCTGAAAGCTTACGGTGCTGCCGTTCAGAACCACCGATCCAAGGTCGGGCTGGTGAACCCCGGCAAGGATCTTCATCAATGTCGACTTACCCGCGCCATTCTCGCCCATCAACGCATGAACCCGCCCGGACGCCAGCGACAGGCTTGCATCCGACACAGCCACATTTGCACCGAAGGCCTTAGTGATGTTCTTCAAAGAAACGATGGGTTGAGAAAGCATGGGGTCTCCGGGGATACACTTACGCTCCCGCGAGGCAAAGCCCCGCGAGAGTGTATCTGACAGGGAGGTTGTCAGTTGCCGTACAGCTCTTGAAGTGTTTGTTCGGGCAGTTCGGTTGGCCACCAGACATTGGCCGACAGGTCAGCACGATAAAACTTCTTCGCTTTCTCCTTATCCCAGCCTTCGGGCTCGTAGATGTAGTGCTTGTGCAGCTCTTCCCCCTCAAGAAGCGCCACCGCGGCGCGGACGCCGGCGGCAGCTTGGGACGGGCTGTATTCGGCGACGATTGACGGATAACCGACCTCGATCCATTGACCGAAGAAGCCGTTATTACCTTCGCCCGTGATCGGTGGAATGTCTGCGCCAAACTCTGTCAGCACATCGACACAGGCACGCGTCATATCCGCGCCCGAAGACCAAATTCCGTCAACCTGTGGGTCGTTGAGGTAGAATGTCTCGCAGAGATTTTTGCCCAGATCATAGACCCAACTGCCGTGGTCTTCTTGGGTGATTTCAATATTCGTGCCTTCGAGCGACTGCATAAGTCCATTATACCGGTTGATGTCTTCGGGGTGCGAAGGTAGGCCGCGCAGCACCCAGATTTTCCCCTCACCGCCAAGCTGGTCAACGAGGAAGTCGCCCATAACGCGGCCAAAGTTCTCCGCACCGCCTTGGATGTCGACGGTGAAGTTCTGGTTCTCAGTCCGACCCGTATGCACGACGACGGGGATCCCGGCGTCCACTGCTTTCTGAATGCCCGCATCTGCAGAAGTGGCCGTGACCGGCATGACGATAAGAACGTCTGGGTTTTGTGCCAGAAGGTCTTCAATATCCGCAACCTGCTTCGCCTGATCGAAATTTGCATCGAGCATGATGAATTCGGCAATTCGGTCTTCGTCATCGGCAATGCCCTGCGCCTCATGTGCCGTTTGAACTGTCCAGGTATTGGCGTTCACGCCGAAATGGCTCATCGCGATTTTCCACGGGCCTTCTTTCTGGAACGTACCAGCAGCGACGATGCTGTTGTCTTCCGGACGCGGCTCGACGCCTTCCATCAGGTTGATCTCCGTGGCCAGCGCCGAGGTTGAAAGAATTGTCGACGCCAGAAGCGCGACACAAGATTTGAGGGTGGATGCGTTCATTTGGATGACCTCCCAAGTTGTGTTTTCCTGACGGGCAGCTACAAAGATTCGATCTCAGAAACCGCCTGTAAGCGGTCTTTGAAGCACCCATCGAAACTGCGTTTGCCAGCCGCCTCCGATCATCAAGGAAGCTTGAATTCGCGCTCAAGTCAATACTTATTCATGTTGAGTGAATAAGTTTTTTGATTGCCGTGTGTAGAATCAGGTGACATGCTGCGGCGAACATTCGGGTGGTTGCGAATTCCGTATTCACCAGTGATTTGTGAGTAAGTGCAGTGAAAACAATACTTTGCTTTGGCGATTCAAACACGCATGGCCAAATGCCGGGTGGCACGCTCATGGATCGTTTTGGACCAGGCGAACGGTGGCCAGGCGTACTTCGGCGCGAACTTGGAGCGGATTGGTATGTCCTCGAAGAGGGTTTGAGCGGCCGAACGACGGTGCACAATGACCCGATCGAAGGAGACCTCAAGAACGGCCGGACATATCTGCGGCCTTGTATGATGAGCCACGCGCCGCTCGATCTGATTATCCTGATGCTCGGAACCAACGACCTGAAATCTCGGTTTGGACAGCCCCCGTCTGAAGTTGCAATGGGCATCGGTTGTCTTGTCCACGACATCAAGGAACTAGCCCCAGGGCCGGATGCCAGCGTTCCAGAAATACTGGTGGTCGCTCCTCCACCGATGCTGGACGATATCGGAGAATGGGAAGGGATTTTCTTGGGCGCCCAGCAAAAAAGCCATCAGCTTGCCCATGAGTTCGAAGTGATCGCGGATTCCCTCGAAGTTCATTTCTTCGATGCCGGGACCGTCATCACCTCGGACCCGGCGGACGGCTTTCATCTCAGCGGTGAGGCCCACGAAACCTTGGGTGTGAGCATCGCACAAGAAGTCCGCGACATCGGGTGGGGAGACTGATATGCCCGATATGCGTTTTGCCCCCCCGAACCCGATCAGGATCGCCGACCGCTCAAGCGGCATGAACGCCACGAGTGTACGCAGCTATAACGAACGTTTGGTTCTGTCTCTGCTTTTACAGAACAAGGGCCTCTCCCGGATGGAAATTGGGCAGCGGACCGGCCTCTCGGCACAGACTGTGTCGGTGATTGTCCGTTCACTCGAACAGGAGGGGCTGGTCGCCAAGGGCGAAGCGCAAAAAGGGCGGATGGGCCCGCCGACGATCCCGCTTTCTCTAAACCCAGCCGGTGCCTTTTCGGTTGGTGTCAGTCTAGGTCACAAGCATACGGACGTGGTGCTGATCGATTTTGTTGGCCAGATAAAGTTTCACACAATGCTCCCAGCAACGGAAACAGGCGAGGCAACAAACCACTCCGATCTGGTCGAGACGGTCCGGCGCGCAATGGCTGCCCTTCCGAACAAGGACACAGCCCGTTTGGTAGGTGTCGGTCTTGCCTTGCCGGAGGATCGCGAAGAACTGGCGCTTGGACCTGCGGGTCTTGCAGAGCGTTTGGAGTCGATTGGTCACGAGATCGAAGAAGCTCTTGGAATCGAGGTCTATGTTCAAAACGACATCACCGCTGCCGCAGCGGGTGAAAGCATGTTTGGTGCGGCTAAGTCCCTCGACGACTACCTGTTCTTTTACCTGGGCGCGCGGCTCCACCACCGTTTGGTTCTAAATCACCAGATCTTTCAAGGCACAGCGCCAGCAAGCAATCCAAAGGGCCTTGTCGCACTGGAACAGAGTGTTCAAAGCAAGTCCGTTGATACTTCGGCGCTTTGGATACGCGGTGCCGCTTGGCCAGATTTTGGTAAGGCAGAGGAAACGTGGTTGGATGAATGTGCCGACGTGCTGAGTGCATCGCTCTCGGCAGCCTCCTTGTTCTTGCCAGTAAGCACCGTCATAGTATCGTCCTATGCACCCGCACCGATTTGCAGAAAGCTGGCGGAAGCACTTCAGCAACGAAACGTGGGCGTTGTGGCGAAGGTGGGTGTATTGCAAATATCGCCAAAGGCGATTGGGGCGGCCAGCCTTCCGTTCAGCTCGAAGTTTATGGTTGGCTAGCGCTGCGGTTCAATGTCTGTTTTGTCCGCAGTGTGTGAATTGAGTCTGGGCCCGATCTCGCAAGCGCGGCGAATGTCTCCTTCCACGGATTGCAGAGCAGCATCTGGGATAAAGTGTGAACGGCAGCTCTGGGCCGCAGTTGCCGCTTCTGGTCGGCTCGTTGAAGGACCTCTTGTCATCGCACCGTATTAAACCGTCCCGAACTCAAATGAGGCTGCTCCTTACGCACCGCCAACCGTGGGACATTGACGACGGATGTCATCCGGAAGAGCCCAATACTCTTTGTTGTATTCCTAAGTTTCCGCGATTTGGCGTGGCAGGTCGTCTAACAATCGATTGACCTCAGCCTCGGTCCGGAGCGTATAGACCGAAGCGGATGGCATCGCTTGGCACATGGCCGCGCAGTCCTTCGGGCCGAAAACGGTGTCGTATTTTATTGACCAGCGCAGGCGTTGGAGATTCCAACCGTCCCTGAGCAGCACCCTTACGAAGCGAAGCCATCGGGACGGTTGAAGTCTTACAATGATTGTCGCTCGCGAAACCCGCTCGGCATAGGTCCTTGAGTTCCCGCCTTCGATGATCCAGGCATCGCCCAACGTCCAGCCTGTGACAATGCTGTCGATTTCCGAAGCTGGACGTCTCGCCCCCGTTTCACGGTGGACTGCATCGTCAACCGAAAACAACGGCAAACCAGTCCGGTCTCTCAGTTTCTCAGCAAACCATGTTTTGCCGGAGCCAGGTCCCCCAACGACCATTATTCGTTCACGCTTCATGACCCTACGCTACCATGACCCACATGCTTCAAAGCAGCCGATTTGCATTGATGCCAAACGCAACGAACGGAATCTGTTGAAGGGTCCAAACCAGTGCCTCACGAAACCGTGAGCACGGTTTATCGCGGGCTGTGTTTCACCAAGCTCGGAAATGGCCCTAAACGCGCTATAATTCGGCCTTAAGAGAGTTTGAACCCGTTCGATAGGCCGCGAGCACTCTCGCGCCCGACAGGAGAAACGTAGATGACGACTGATCTGCTCACCCGCCGAAACCTTCTCGCCGCCGGCGGTGCCGTCGCGGTGACCGGAATCTCGGCGCTCATTGTTCCAGCCCGTGCGAACGGTCTGGCGCCGACGCGTTCGATGCGCGGCGGGTCCAACAATTACCGCCCCGGTGCGCCGATCGTGGATCGGATCGGTGGCGGGGGGTTCTGGATGTCCGGCACCGTGCGCCGTGCGGGCGATGGCGCTCCACTGGCCGGCCAACGGATCCAAATGTGGGCGCACACCACCGAAGGGCACGAACGCGATCCGCAGAGTCACGGGGCGACGCTCACCGACGCGAACGGCGTGTTCCGCCTTGAGATGCCGCAGATCGTCCCTGCCTTCGGCCAACCGCACGGCCATCTTGCCTATGACAGCGGCGACTTCGAAACCGTCTTTCTGCGTCCCGTGATGCGAAGCGCCAAAGACACCAGTCTGGAGGCGCATTTCATCCTTCGGCCGGCCTGACCGGGTTGGATGCGAGAGGAACCAGCCGGACCCGCGCGATCCTGATCTGGGTCGCTCTCGTGATCGCGGTTGCTGTGCCGATCGCCGCAGCAGCGGCGAGCCCACTGCTGGCTTGGCGCGATGCGGTCTATATCATTGCCGGATTGGCAGGCGTTGTCGCCATGGCTCTCATGCTGTTTCAGCCATTGCTGGTGGGCGGATACCTACCCGGCCTGCCGGCTCATCGCGGGCGGCTTTTACATCGCTGGATCGGCGGTGTTCTGGTTTTGGCGGTGGCGGTCCACGTTGGGGCCCTGTGGATCACCAGCCCGCCGGACGTCGTGGACGCTCTTCTCTTCACGTCGCCGACACCCTTTTCCGCCTGGGGCGTGATCGCCATGTGGGCGGTCTTCGCGGCAGCGCTTTTGGCCGCGCTGCGCCTGCGGTTGCGTCTGCGACCGCGAACGTGGCGCCGCGCTCATACATCCCTCGTCCTGGTTGCCGTGGTCGGGAGCGTGGTTCATGCCTTGCTGATCGAGGGGACGATGGAGACGGTATCGAAGATAATGCTGTGCACGCTCGTCCTCGCGGCGACCGTGAAGGTCATTGTCGATCGAAACGTGTGGACAATCCGAACGCGCCGGCGGGTGTGACGATCGCGCGCCATCGGCCGCTTCACCGAATGGCCGGTGCGAGCCCAATTTTAAGTGTGCCGTGCAGGTGTGGATTGTCCGCTATCGCAAATGTGGTCTCTGCGCCCACTTTGCATCAAACATGCCGATCAATTGTCTTTGCGTTTCCAGGTGTCGATCGTCTCGACGGCGATCTGCGCCATTGGCGCGGCGGCTGTGGTGGACCCCATGAGGCGAACCTGGCTGAGCGCCCCCCACAACAGCCCAAGAAGAAATTCGGCCCGCGCGTCCGCGTCGTCCACGCCATCCGCGACTGCGGCAGCGTGAAAAGCTTCACGCCACATCGTGCGATAGGCCTCGACAACATCGCGCACTTTCTGGCTCGCGCGGCCAAGCTCGAAAACCGTGTTGACCATAAGGCAGCCGCAGTTCGTCACATCTTCTGGGTCTGTCGTCTCCTGCGCGAGCCCCTGAAACATCATTTGCGCGGCCTCGAGGCATGGCGGATTGAAGACCTCCGCGATGAGCCCTCGCGCCATCTCGGTATATACGGCAAGCACCTTTAGAAATATTTCCTCCTTATCGCCGAAGGCGTTCGCGATCCCGCGCACGCCTATGCCGGTGGCCTCTTCCAACATTCGCGTGGTCGTGGCGTCGAAGCCGTGACGCCAAAACACCTGCACCATTTTTTGCAGGGCCTCGTCTTCGTCGAATTTCCGGGGTCTGGCCATAGAAGAGCTTATTTTACATCAGGTGTTGCAATATCGCGGCTTCCGTATAATATACATTGGGTGATGTAAAATTCAACTCTCGACAGAATAGGAGAAACCCATGCCTACCATCCGAGTCACCGTGCCAAAGGCCGCCTGGTCGAAGGAGGAAAAGGCACTGATCGTCAGTAGGCTGACGGACGGACTGAATGCCGTCGCCGGCGACAGTGGCAAAGGAGACATCAAACCGTACATAAATGTCCACATCGAAGAAACCGCCGAAGGCGGCTACGCCATGGGTGGCAACGTCGTTAGCTGACCAACCGGGGTCGGCCGTGCGCCGATCCCTTTCCAAATCAGGAGAAGCAGGATGAAGATCAAGAGAACCCTCACGGTCAACGCGCCACCGAAACAGGTATGGGACATCCTCGGCCCGAACTACACCCGCGCGGGCGACTGGGCGTCCAGCGTCTTTGCCTCCGATGCGCGACCCGGCACGCCCAAGATCGCTGCGGCGCCCGTGGCAGGTCGCGTTTGCCAGACCTCGCTCGGGCCATTCACCGAAACCATCGAAGCCTATGATGAAAGCCGCCGTCACGTGGCCTATTCGGCTACGGGCGACAAGATGCCCGGATTCGTGAAGCGTCTCGTGAACACATGGACAGTTCGCCCGAAAGGCAGCGTCAGTGAGATTGAAATGGAGCTGAACGCCGACATCGCGTTTCCGTTCAACATCCTGATGGGACCGATGATGAAGCTCCAGTTTGGAGAGGTCCTGCGCGAGGCAACAGAGGAGCTCAAGCACTACGTGGAGACCGGCAAACCCCATCCCCGCAAGTTAAAGGCAAACGCATCCAAGAAAGCCGCCAAGGCCCGCGCTGCGTTCGCTTGACCTTGCGTCTAGATCGATAGGGCAAAATCACCGAAAGCTGCCGTTGGCCGAGACTTCGTCAACGGCAGCTCGTCCGCAGCGTGTAGGTTCAGATTGGGCTCGATTTCGCAAGCGCGGCGACTGTCTCCTTCGACGGATTGCCAAGCAGCATCCGAACGACAGGATGAAGGGCAGGAAAGGGCTGATCTTGATGAAAAGGCTTTGGTCTGACGATTGCGGGTTTCTGCTCAAGGATTTCCAGGACGGCTTTTCAGGCTTGTTGCGGGATCGGCTTGTTACGATTTTTACGGCTTGAAAGTCGCCTATGTGGGTGTCGACGGCAGACCGATACCGGGTTGGTTGCTCGATACGCCTAACTGCCAAACATCTCCGGTGGCCAGGTCAATTTCTCCGCTCGCTGAAACGCTGCGCGTTGCATAATTCTGTCGTTGTAGTCACGCAGCGCCTGGTTTTCTGGGAGTAGGTCGTTGAACAGCGCCATTGTGATGACCGATCCAACGGCGACATCGGCTGCGGTAAACTGATCCCCAAGCAGCCAGGAACGGTCTTTTAGCGCCTGTGCCAGAACTTCGACCACGTTGTGTGCGCTGCCCCACGTCGTATGCTTGAGCGGTTTATCGACATTCGACGCATAGATGGCGATTGCCGGGTCAATGACGGATGTCGAGTAAACCAACCACTTGAGATATGCCCCACGATCAGGTGACTCAATTTCGGGTGCGATGGAACCATATCCAAATCGATCCGCAAGAAAGGCGCATATCGCCGGGCGCTCCGAAACAATGGCGCCGTCGCACGAGATTGCCGGCACTTGGCCTGACGGATTGATCGCAAGATATTCCGGTTCCTTGTGCTTCCGCGAGCGAATATCAACGTCCACAACATCATAAGGGATGCGGAGTTCTTCCAGGATCCAATATCCTGCGAGCGAGCGTGAAGCCTTGGATGCATAAAGAGTAACGTTTGCCACAAAAACCTCCAGAGGTCGCTTGTATACGCCATGTACGATACCGGATCGATGGAACTTGGCTGAAACATCGCTTTCCGGTCACAAGCGGGCCAAAACTGTTCCGGCGGCGATGTCGGCTTGTGCAAGACTGCCGGCTGCGCACCCGCGCTGGAAACCCGCAATCGTCAGACCAAAGCCTTTTTCATCAAAATCAGCCAAATCAACTCATTCAAGCGATGTCGCAATCCGGACAAGTTTACTTCATTTCAACGGCAAAGTATGACCCTTTCAGGCTCTCCAATATCGCGGATTGCGTCGTGACACCCCCGGCTCCCAGCCCGCTCAGGACAGCCGGAACAAAGATTTCGGCCAGGCACCTCAGGGACTGGAAACGGCAGGTGCGCGCGACCGGTTGTGAAAGAAGAACAGGGCAACGGCGCCGGCGGCCGCTCCGATCCAAACCGCCTCGATCGACGTCAATAAGAGGACAGTCAGCAACAGTCTGCAGGCGATTTCCCAAGGTTTCAGCGCATAACGGTCGAAGGCGCCAAGGGCCGATGACAAAAGGTAAAGGGCAAGCGCGAGGCGCCCGAGCAGAAGCGCAAGCGGGCCAAGCGAGACGCCGCCATCATAGCCCGGCAGATAGGCATTGCCGCCGGATGCCTGCGGGTCGAGGATCGCGTCGTCGATCAGCAGCAATTCCGGGTAGAACGCAAAGATAAAGGGCACGACGAAGATCACGATCCCGGATTTGACGGATGAAAAGCCTGTGGCCATGGGCTCTGCTTTGGTGATCGTCGCCGCGGCAAAGGCAGCCAGGGCGACAGGCGGTGTGATGGCGCTGGCGACCGCGAAATAGAAGATGAACATATGCGCGGTAAAGAGCGACAGACCCAGACCGGCCAACACCGGCCCCATCAGCAGCGCGGCATTGATGTAAGCCGGGACCGCCGGCATCCCCATACCGAGCAGCAAAGCAAGAAGCATCGTCACAAACAGCGCCAGAAACTGGAAGAAAACCGATCCACCTCCGCCAAGATCGAGGCTGTTGAGCCAGCCCAATACGTCGAGTGCCAGGAACACCGGCAAGCCGGTGAATGACAGGCAAAAGTCAATAATGGAGACGGCGAGGAACATCAGGTACAGCGTCGAGATCAGTATGCCGGCATGCGACAGCGCATCGACGATTTTTCTCGGGCGTGCGCGGACCTCCGGATCGACAAACAACAGAACCAGAAGCAACATCACCGCCCACCATCCGGCTGCTCCGGCCGACCCCGCGGAATTCTGAAAAGCCTGCAATATCCAGCTGAGACTTTCCACCTGGCAACCGGCCTCGGTGAACTGGCGTTCAGCACCCAGCAGACCGCCCAGCAATCCACAACCCACCGCGTCCTTGGGGGTCAGGAGCAAGACCAGGATCAACAGGATCGGTCCAAAAATCATGACCAGGTTGAGAAAATCCTGACGATTGAGAATCATGTCGTCCGTTATCTCGCCAATCGCGGTGATGTTCTGTTTGCGCGACTGGAAGGCGACGGAAAGGAACAGGCAGAAGAAATAGGCCAATGCCGGAATGAGCGCCGCGATGATCACGCTCGAATAGGGCACCGCCGTCAGCGAGGCGAGTATGAAGGCTGCAACGCCCATCACCGGTGGCATGATGGATCCACCTGAGGACGCGGCGGCCTCGACGCCGCCCGCGAACACCTTGGAGAATCCCCGTTTCAGCATCATCGGAATTGTCAGCACGCCCGTCGACAGCACATTGACGATCGGGCCGCCCGATATGGTTCCGAACATTGCCGAGGAGACGATCGCTGCATGCGCCGGCCCGCCGCGAACATGCCGCGTCCAGCGAAAGGCAAGCTTGATCAGCGACCTGCCGCCAGCCGAACTGCCGAACAACGATCCGAGTACGAGATAAGGGAAGATCGTGTTCAAGACGATGTCCATGAACCGCCCAAGAAGTCCGGACGAATTGTTCACCAGAACATCGTGCACACGCGGCCGCCCATCGGCCAGCAAACGCGGCTCGCCTGCAAGTTTGGTGACCAGGTATTTGTTGATGTCCTCGACACCGTAAAGATACCAGACCAGAACGGTCAGGATGGTGTAGAGCGAGACGACGATCGCCACGAAAACCAGCGGAAGACCCCAGACCTTGATATTGTAGGACAGAAAAACCGCAATCGCGAGGCCGACGATCAGAACCAGCCAGCCGCCGGTCGTGTTGACGCATTGCGGGTCTTCAACAGTTGTCGGTGCAGGCAGGCCGAGGCTTTCGTTGAATGCGGCAGCGGCGGCAAGGCTGTCTTGTATAAGCCGGGCGCGATCGCCGGTGATCTGATCGATGAGGCAGATCGCTTCGATCTCGATCAGGTAGGTCAGCGCGATCGTGAAGGCGGTAATGACAAGCGCAATATCCAGAAACAGGCCAAACCTGCGCCGACCGGGTGACCTGTCCTTCCAATCGCGCCACATCGAATGCTGGAGGGCGACGATCAGCATCATCAAGGCAAAAAAGACCGGATAGAACCATTCGAAAGAAAACTTGCGGAGCGTGGCATCGTTCCGGCCCAACAACGACACCGCAAGATCATCATAGCCCGGGATGCCGGGGGTCGAATTCAGAAGCCCGACGAGGACCATCGCCAGCGAAAGCCAGTAAACGATCGTGACCGAAAGGCCTGGCTGGTCCGCGTTCTTGTCCGACATACCGGTCATGGCTGTCCCCGAGACGCCGCTTCAGCCGGGCACGCTGTGGTGCCCGGCTGAGATACGCTGAGACTACTTTGCGCAGTCTGGAATAACGTATCCGGCTTCTTCCCAGGCCGCCACAGCGCCAGGATGGTATTTCAACGGGTTGTTGCCGCACATATCAGTCAATGCGATATCGGTTTCACCGTGCCATGTTCCCGCCATGAAAGGCGCCTTGGCATGGTAGACGGACTCGATATTCGCGATGAACGCCGCGGTCAGCGCTTTCGCCAGATCAAAATCCATGTCGACATTGACGATGTCAGCGCCAACCGTGCCAGGTCCGCGGAACATGTCGTCCTCGGAAACAATGGTGACGCCGTTACCATATCCCATATCCGCGATTGCCATCGTGAACGGAACCGTACCGGGCAGTTTACCGACATTCTGGAACGCCTCGCTTTCGAAGACGTTCTTTGAGACCGAGAAAATCGTCATGTCACCCGAGGCGAGCGCCGCGGTCACCCGCGGATCCGGAAACGACATCGGCAGCACGACGGCGTCCGCCGACCCGTCCTGGATGGTTTTCACGGCTTGGCCCCAGTTGACCTGGATACCCTCGTAACCCTTGCCTTCCTCCAAGCCGGTGTTCACTTTGATCAGAAGGCGCGCGTTTGTCAGCGCCGCGCCGCGCGGAGGACCATTGAAGATGGTCTTTCCTTCAAGCCCGTCCCATCCGCTGATATTCGAACTGTCATAGGCAAAAAGGCCCTGCACCGAGATCCGATAGGTGTAGAGAACAGCGAGATTCTCTGCCAGCTCGGCTCCCTTTTCCGGTCCGAGGCCGGCATAGGGTCCGACACCGCGCGACAGCATGAATGGAAGGATGAAGGGTGCTGCCGCAATATCCGTTTTGCCTTCGGCAACGTTTTGAACCGAATTGGTCAGGGTTTGACCGGACAAGACCTGAATGTCGGCAACGCCTGCCTTCGCAGACGCCTCCGACAGCGAGATTATCGAGATTCCGGGGGTGGTGTTCGGTGCTGCCGTTTCGGCGGTCAGGATACTCTGGGCATGGGCGCTTGCGGTCATGGCCATGGCCGCGGCTGTCGCCACGAAGAACGTTCTAGACATGTGCTTCCTCCTAGACATGTGCTTCCTCCTTTATCGATCTTAATGCCTTGCTTTGCATTTTGTCGATTTTATTTGACAATTTCGCGCAATCTGGTTTGCTTGGCAAGCATATTGTTTTCACGGACGCCGCATGTCGGATGATTGCCGGATCAGACCTCATAATGAAGGCCATTTAGATGCCGCACCTGAAGCTCTTTGTTGCACCCGGTACCTGTGCACGGGTTGCGACAATTGCCCTGGAAGAGACCAGTGTCCCGTTTGAAACCGAGCTCTTGCGCATTGCGGCCAATCAATAAAACGCACCGGAATTTCTAAAGCTGAACCCGAAGGGAAAGGTCCCAACGCTGCTGATCGACGGCGTGCCATTGACCGAGAACGTCGCCATCCTAACCTGGTTGCACAGGCTTTTTCCGGATGCAGCCCTGTTGCCAGCGACGACGGATCCATTTGTATTCACCAAACAGACGGCCGATCTTGCTTTCTTTTCCGCGACGGTCCATCCCACGGCAACGCGTATCACAATGCCAATGAAGTTTGTCTCGGACGTCGAAGCGTCATTCGAACTGGTGCGCCCCAAAGGCATGGAAGCCATGGTGCCGATCATGCAGATGATCGATAAAAGGCTTGAAGATGGGCCCTGGTGGTACGGCGACAGCTGGTCCGTTGTGGACGCGTACCTCTATTGGGTCTGGTCGCGCATCACCAGTGTCGGATTTCCTGACGCCGACTTTCCGAACATCCGGCGCCATGTCGACCTCAGTGATCAACGCCCGGCAGTCCAACGAGCCATGAACCGGGAAGCTGAGAATATTGAAGTTCTGAAATCGGAAGGCCTTTTCCGGCCACCGCGTTAGCGGCCGGTCAGATGCTTCAATCTTAGTCAGATGCGCTCTAGGCGGGCCGGCTCTACGAAACAGGGAATGGTAGTCTGGCAATGAATGTGCTGTGGATCATGGCTGACCAGCTGCGTTGGGATTATCTGAGCTGCTACGGCGTCACCCACATTGAAACCCCGAACCTGGACAGGTTGGCCGGCAAGGGCGTGAGGTTCGATCGGGCCTACGTCCAATCTCCGATTTGTGGCCCCAGCCGGATGAGCTTCTACACGGGCCGTTATGTGCGCAGCCACGGTTCGACATGGAATGGGTTTCCTCTTCGGGTGGGCGAACCAACCCTGGGCGACCATCTCCGGGAATTGGGCATCACCAGCACTCTTGTCGGAAAAACGCATATGCGGGCCGACCTTGAGGGCATGAAGAGGCTCGGCATTGAACCTGAGAGCACGATCGGAGCCCTGGTCAGCGAATGCGGTTTCGAGGTGTTCGTCCGCGATGATGGCACCAACGCGGCAACTGACAAAAACCGGCATGGGGAGGATTACGAGCAGTATCTGCGCGACCACAATATGGGTGGCGATACGCCATGGGAGGAATGGGCCAACACGGCGATTGGCCCGGATGGAGAGCTCAAGTCCGGCTGGCTGCTGGAAACAGCTCCGTTGCCGGCGCGCGTGCCCAAGGAGCATTCAGAAACCGCCTGGCTTACGACCCGCGGCATCGAATTCATCGAGACGCAAAGCGACAAGCCCTGGCTCTGTCACCTCAGCTACATCAAGCCGCATTGGCCCTATCTGGCGCCGGCGCCTTACAATGACATGTACTCGATCGCCGATGTGCCGCCGGTCAACAGGCGGGACAACGAACATGACCATCCCTTGATGCAGGCATGGGCCAACACGCGGATTTGCCGAAGTTTTTCCCGCAACAAGGTGCGCGATACCGTGGCACCCGTTTACATGGGGCTGATCAAAGAGCTCGATGACAATATCGGGCGATTATTGCGTTATCTTGAAGAGAGCGGTCGGATGGAAGACACGATGATCGTCTTCTGCTCGGACCACGGCGACAATATGGGCGATCACTGGCTCGGCGAAAAAGATCTTTTCTACGACTGCTCCGCGCGCATCCCGCTGCTTGTCTATGACCCTCGCCCGGAAGCAAACGCAACGCGTGGGACATCCACCGATGCCCTGATCGAAGGGATCGATCTTGCCCCCACTTTTATTGAGTTTTTTGGAGGCGGCCCCAAGCCTCACATCCTGGAAGGCCGATCGCTGCAACCGCTCCTTCATGACCGGCAAACCGAATGGCGCGACTATTGTATCTCGGAGTATGACTATGCGACGCGCGATGCGCGGCGTCAGGTCAATGTGGATCAGAGCGATGCGCGTATGGTGATGGTGTTCGATGGACGTTGGAAATACATCCACGTCGAGACCATGCGCCCGATGCTCTTTGATCTGAAGATCGATCCGGACGAACTCTATGATCTCGGCGAAAGCGCGCAACACCAGGGCGAGGTCGAGCGTCTTCGCACTCTGCACTTTGAGTGGGCACGCCAGCACCACACACGCATCACGCGCGCTCCCGCAATCATCGAAAAGATGACGGATGTGCGTGAACCCGAGGGGATCGTGATTGCCTATTGGGATCCGGAGGAGCTCGAGGCGGACGGTCTCCAAATGCCTCCACACATAAGAAAGCGCGCGGATATGGAGAATGAGTGATCCGATCGCATTCAACGGGGACGGGCGACAATGATCGCCAGCCCACATGAAACCACCATGATCCGTTTGAGCCGCGATTGACGCAACCGAGGCCGCAAACGAAAAATCTCCATGAGGCGAGATCCAGCCGGACAAAGCCAGTTTCGACCCATGCCGTTTTGATCACAAACCGCGGAAATTATCGCGAACTGCCGTTCGGCTGACTTTGATCAAACGCATCCGCCGCAACAAAAATCGACGCCGTCCGGGTGGCGACGTCACACAGCATTTAACGTCCTATGAGAAGGTCCGGGAAACTCAATAGGGAGACACGTGATGTCCAAGCCGACCTTTGTCATTGATCGCCGTTTGATGTTGCAGGGGAGTGCTGCCGTGCTGGCCTCTCTGGCGCTTGCACCCGCCGCACGGGCACAAAGCGCATCCGATGCGGTGCTCTTTACGATCTCTGACTTGCATGCGCCCTATGCGCGGATGCCCTCCCTGCTCGACACCGTTCGCCAATTGAAATCCGAGGCCGGCGTTCCGACCGCGATGCTGTTGAACGGCGATATCTTCGAACGCGGAAATGTCGTGTGCCACAGGTCGGGCGGTATGGCAGACTGGGCGTTTTTATCTGCGCTTTCGGCAGAGATGCCGGTTGTCGTCAACCTCGGCAATCACGAAACAGCCATTCTCGATGATATGGCAACTTTCGTAGCGCGGGCCGATCAGATTGGTGTTCGGGTGATCTCGAATTTGGTTGACCGCAGGACCGGTCGTTTTTTCGCGCCCGTGGCCGATCGCCTGGGACTGGGCGGCATCGAGATTTCCCTGCTTGGCCTTGCCGCAACCAACCCCTTTGTGTACCGCCCTCCCGTGAGGGACACACTGACCTTCCTCGACACCGCGCAATTTGTCGCGGATGCGTTTGAAGACAGCGCCGGCGATGCGGATCTCAAAGTGATCATGAGCCATACCGGTGTCTCGCCCGATAAGACCTATATCGAGACGCTTCCGGAGGGGACGGTCATTCAAGGGGCGCATGATCACCTTGACCTGGACATGGTGCATAACGGCGTCACCTATTTTCACGGCGGAAGCTGGGGGGCAAAGGTCGGGATATTGTCGCTGACCAAAGGGGCAGACGGCGTACAGACGGCCTACCGGACCCAGGCGATTGCCCCGAGCGGCGGGGATGCTGAACTGGCCGCGCTGATTGAGGCGCAAAAGACCGAACACCTTACGGCGGAGGACAGCGAAGTCATCGCAATCATCCCGTCCGCTATGGACATGCATTCCTCCATCCTTGTCGCGACGGACGCGATGCGGCTCGCTACGGGTGCGGATGTGGCCATGATTGGCCATACGACATTCGGCGCACCTTTGGCAGCAGGGCCGCTGACGCGCTATGATTTCGATGCGTTCGTGCGTTTTGGTGGCGGCTTGAGAGTGGCCGAAATATCGGGCGACGTTCTGGCGGAAATACTGGCGCGATCCAATCAGTTCGCCGCGGACATGTTGCAAGGTCGCACCGGAGACTACGTGCATGTGGCGGAGATCGACCTTGACCGTTCGAAGACCTATCGGCTTGCGGTCAATGCCTGGACCGCAATCAATCAGAAAGCCTACCTCGGAACGAGTGATCTGCCGTTCGAGGATGTTGAAGGTCTGGAGTTGAAAAAGGTGATTTCGGATCACCTCAGGGCGATATTCTAACGCCAGGATTGAGCGGAACGATCTCTGGGGCGCGTTTGAGCCCCAGAACCGCTCTCTTGTGCTCACGATCCAGCCCGCGTGTTGCAGACCGCCGAAACCTGCCGCAGGCGCGTTTGGCTGAACAACCACGGGGTCGCCGCTATTCGGTTTGGATGGCCGATCGGTCCTGCGGCTTTGGCGTTTTGCGCTCCCGCGTTGCAAGATGCGCTCCGCCGACAACCATGGCCGCCCCGACAGCTGTTGTCGCCAGTATCGGTTCGCCCCAGGCGACAAATCCGATGCCCGCGGCAAAGACGATCGACAGATAGCTCCAGGTGATAACCTTGTCGCCCGGTGCAGCGGAGAACGCCTTTGCGTACAAGAACTGCCCGACAATCGTGAACGTGGCGACGCACAGTATCTGCATCGACTGAAGAACACTGGGCCACTGCCATATCCATGGGAGTGGGAGAGCGGACAGAAGAAAAGCGAAAAGGGAGAAGTAGAACATCTGCCTGTCTGCGGGTTCGGTCGTTGACAGCGACCAGATGACGAGTGCGGCGGCCGCGCCGCCAACCGCCGCGAGGACGGCAGCAGCATCACCCAAGGCCAGCCCGACGGGTCCCGGCTGGATGATAAACGCAACACCAACGAAGCTGATCACGACACCGAACCAGACATAGCGGTCCGACAGGCGACGAAAAACCAAGAGAGCCAAAATCGGGACGAACAACGGTCCCATGGATTGCAGAATAACCGCATTGGCAAACGGTATCTTCGCCAATGCGTAGAAATAGGTCACCAACGCTGCATAGGTGAAAACCGCCCTCAGGAAATGCAGCGGAAGTTTTCTGGTCGCGATCCCGCCGACGGGACCTTTGAAAAGCACGACCCCGCACATCAGGAGGAACATCCCCAGATTGGTCCAGAACACCAGCATGAGGACATTCATGTCGCTGGCCGCAAATCTGGCGGAGGTTGCTCCCAGCGACAACACGAGCGCGGCGGCGATCATGTAGATGGTCCCGCGCGCAATGTCGTTTCCGGTCTTCGGTGCTGTCATTTTCCGGTCTTTCGATGCCGCGTTTCCCGTCGCCTCGGCATCGATAGCGGATCACTGCTGCCACATGCGTGTCAGTAGTGATATGGCAGAATGCAGAAATCTGGAGGGCTGCGCATGTCGAAAACAACAAGGCTCTTTGACGTGATCCAAGTGCTTCGTGCGGCCAAGGAGCCGATCCGAGCGCGGGACATTGCCGATGTTCTCGAGGTTTCCGTGCGGACCGTCTACCGGGACATCGCCACCCTGCAGGCCATGCAGACGCCAATCCTGGGTGAACCAGGCGTCGGATATGTCATGCGCAAAGGATACGACCTGCCGCCGATCAATTTCGATTCCGATGAAGCCGAGGCGATCTCAGTTGGTCTCAGCCTGATTGCACGTACGGGCGATCTCGGACTTTGGCGTGCGGCGGGCCGCGCCTCGCGGAAACTTCATGAAGCCGCACCCGGTACCCGGCGGTTGGTAACGTCCTCCTGGGGTGTCGAAAACGCCCGGTCCATCGACCTGTCGGCACTCCGCCGGGCCATCCGACACGAGACCAAACTCCACATCGTCTATCGAGACGTTGACGAGAGACGGACCCATCGCAACATCTGGCCCCTTGTCTTGATCTACTACGTGGACAACGCGCTGGTCGTGGCATGGTGTGAGCTCCGCCAAGCCTTGCGTCATTTCCGGCTCGACCGCGTCGTCGTGTGCCGCGAGCTGAATGATAGCTTCGCCGGGCTCGGAGAGGCGTTGATTGCCCAGTGGGAGGAGAACCAAAAGCAAACGACGGTATGGGCTACGGATTTATAGGTTTCCCGAAGCGCTCATTCGTCAGGTGTGGATCAACGACGGCCTTTTCCGCAGAGCACCATCGAAAAGCGACATTCGAGCAAGCCGGGATGCGCCACAGAGAAAAAGTTGTTTTCTACGGTGACAGCCTAATTCTTCGGATGGCACCACCTGTCAAAATGGTGGATGAGCGTTGCACTCGGACAGTGCCGGCTCGGGATGACTATCAAAGATGCATTTAAATTGCCTTCATCCAAATCGATCGATTTTCAAGCAAACACTAATTATTAAGATCTGCAATCGGAAATCAAAATTGTACGGATATTGTGTTTTATGTTTGTTTTAGAATGGAAAGAATGTATTATATTCACGTTTAATTGCTTTAATCGGGGCATCGAAAGGGGCTTTTAATGACTGTCGATAAACATGTATATCACATCCTCACGGTTACCGGCTTTTCGCCTGACAGCTTCGATGACGCGGCGAAGAATGCCGTTGAGGGAGGCTGGGAGAACCATCATGAAGAGTTTGAGGAGTTCGTGTCCTACGAAGTGATAAAAACGGGCGGCAACATCGTGATGAAAGACGGCGCCCCTGTGGTCGAATACAGCGCGACCGTGGCAATTTCCGCCATCCACAAGGACCACGATCACTAGTCTTCCGGATCTGACATTCGTTGGATTCGCGGCGGGCTCTACGCGAACTTCAGAGTCGATGTGGACGCGGCACCAAAGCAATCGGGTCATTCGTCGTCTGTGAAAAAATCGCAATTGATTGATTGCTCTGCTGTTTTTCACGGATTGAAGTATTGGCTTTTGCAAGAAAGTGGGATCGCAAGGGCGATTTTCTTGCATTTTCGGTTCCGTTTTGCCGCG
>Ga0209785_1000248_pt1 | contig 19302 bp, 18 predicted proteins | sample WorMetG1BERMUDA2_FD_187403 | JGI IMG/M metagenome (GOLD analysis project Ga0209785, IMG submission 187403) | Marine gutless worms symbiont microbial communities from Max Planck institute for Marine Microbiology, Germany - Inanidrilus... ...
AAGTGCTGATCGAACGATGGCGCCGGCATTACAACACCATCCGGCCCCACAGCTCGCTCGGATACAGACCGCCGGCGCCAGAAACAATCTTGCCAAACGTTGATGGGCCAACCTACGCTGTGGATCGGCTTCGGTCGGCCCATCAACTCAAACCGCGCCAAACTCTAACTTAGACCGTGGACCACTCAATGGGGGCAGGCCAGCGGCGAATGTCTGCCGCCGTTGCATCGCTTATCTCTCTCGCTTAGTTTGGGGCTAAGCGCCGGTGAAACAACCCTAATTTTGTCAGGGATACTCGCCGCCGGCGGGTTGCTGAGGAAGCGGAAAGGAAGGGGCCCGCGCCATGAAAATCACAGTCGATATCGACTGCACGCCGGAGGAGGCGCGCACCTTTCTCGGTCTGCCCGAGGTCAAACCGATGCACGACGCGATGATGCGCGAGATCGAGGAGACGATGAAGAAGAACCTCGCCGCGATGGAACCCGAGGCGATGTTCAAGATCTGGATGCCGGCCGGCATCCAGGGGCTGGAGCAACTGCAGAAGAAGTTCTGGTCGCAGATGACCCAGGGCGCCGCGGTCACCAGCGGCAAGTCCTCGGACAAGTAGTCCTGACCGATCCCGACCACAAGTGTTAAGGAGCCCGATGTTTTACCGCTGCCACGTCTTCTGCTGCACCAACCAGCGCCCCGACAACCACCCGCGCGGATCCTGCGCCGACCGCAACGGCGTCGCCCTGCGCAACTACATGAAGACCAAGGCCAAGGACATGGGCCTCGATGACGTGCGCATCAATTCGGCCGGTTGCCTCGACCGCTGCGAGCTCTGCCCGACCATGGTGATCTACCCCGAGGGCACCTGGTACCGCGCCGAGACGCCGGCCGACGTGGACAAGATCCTGACCCAGCATCTGCGCGACGGCCAGCCGGTGGAACGGCTCATGTTGAGTGATGATGAGTAAGACCTACTACATATAGTAGGTACATCCGAATAACGGTCATGATCGACGACACCATCTACGCCCCGGCCAGCGGCGCTCCGCCGTCCGGCATCGCCGTGGTGCGGCTATCCGGCCCGGACGCGGGGGAGGCCGTGCGCGCGGTCGCGTCCTGCGGCCTGCCGCCGCCGCGTCAGGCCGTCCTGGCCGAGATCCGCGATGGCGAGCGCGTGCTCGACCAGGCCCTGGTGCTGTGGTTCCCCGGACCGCGCAGCTTCACCGGCGAGGACGTCGCCGAACTGCACCTGCACGGCGGCCGCGCCGTGATTGAGGCGGTGCTGGCGGCGCTCGGCAAGCTGCCGGGGCTGCGCCTGGCCGAGCCGGGCGAGTTCTCCCGCCGCGCCTTCGCCGCCGGCAAGCTCGACCTGACGTCTTTGGAGGGCCTCGCCGATCTGGTTCAGGCGGAGACCGAGGCGCAGCGGCGCCAGGCCATCCGGCAGATGCACGGCGAGCTGTTCCGGCTCTACGACGGCTGGCGCGAGACCCTGGTGCGGGCGCTGGCCTATCTCGAAGCCACCATCGATTTCTCCGACGAGGAGATTCCCGCCGACCTGGAAGGGCAGGTGTTCGCCGGGATCCGCGCCCTGACCGACGAGATCACCGCGCACCTGGGCGACGACCGGCGGGGGGAACGGCTGCGCGAGGGTTTCCGACTGGCCATCCTCGGCCCGCCCAACGCCGGCAAGTCAAGCCTGCTCAACTGCCTGGCCCGGCGCGACGCGGCGATCGTCTCGGAGCGCGCCGGCACCACCCGGGACGTGATCGAGGTGCACCTGGATCTCGGTGGCTATCCGGTGATCGCGCTCGACACCGCCGGGCTGCGCGACAGCGGCGACGAGATCGAACGCGAGGGGGTGGCCCGCGCCCGCGCCCAGGCCGCCGACGCCGACCTGAAGCTGGTGGTGTTCAACGGCGCGGCGCTGCCCGACTGGGACCCGGCGGCGCGCGACCTGGTCGACGCGACGGCCTTGGTGCTGGTCAACAAGGCCGACGTGATGACCGGGCCGGCGCCCGAGACGCTTGACGGCCGGCCGGTGGCCGCGGTCTCGGCCAAGACCGGCGACGGCATCGGCGCCATGCTCGAGGCCATCGGCGGCGAGGTGCGCGCCCGCTTCGGCCGCTCCGGCGACGCGGTGTTGACCCGGGCGCGGCACCGCCAGGCGCTGGAGGCGGCGTCGGATCACCTGCGCCGGGCGCTGGCGGGGAGCGAGGCGGAACTGGTCGCCGAGGACCTGCGCCTGGCCGCCCGCGACCTCGGCCGCATCACCGGCCGGGTCGACGTCGAGGACCTGCTGGACGTGATCTTCCGCGACTTCTGCATCGGAAAATAGCTGGCATCGGGACCGATGTTTCACGTGAAACATCGTGGTCCCGCGCGCGGAGTTTGACTCCGCCCGATCGCATCCCTAAGTTCCGCCCATGACCGGGACCCAGGCACAGGCGAGCTACGACGTGATCGTCGTCGGGGGCGGCCACGCCGGCTGCGAGGCGGCCGCCGCGGCGGCGCGCCTGGGCGCGCGCACGCTGCTGCTGACCCTCCGCATCGAGACCATCGGCGAGATGTCCTGCAATCCGGCGATCGGCGGCCTGGCGAAAGGTCAACTCGTCAAGGAGGTCGACGCGCTCGACGGCCTGATGGGCCGGGTGATCGACGCTTCCGGCATCCAGTACCGCATGCTCAACCGCAAGAAGGGACCGGCGGTGCGCGGGCCCCGGGCGCAGGCCGACCGCAAGCTCTATCGCCGGGCGATGCAGGCGGCTCTCAAGGATCAGACCAACCTGGAGATCCGCGAGGGCGCCGCCGAGGATCTGCGGTTCGGTCAGAACGGCGAGCTGCGCGGCCTGGTCACCGGGGCGGGGGAGGAGATCACCGCCGGCGCCGTGGTCGTCACCACCGGTACCTTCCTGCGCGGGATCATCCATGTCGGCACGGCGACGTTCCCGGCCGGCCGCGTCGGCGATCAGCCGACGGTCGGCTTGGCCTATACCTTCAAGCGGCTCGGCTTCGCGCTCGGCCGGTTGAAGACCGGAACACCCCCAAGACTTTCGCGGGCGAGCATTCCCTGGGATTCGCTGGAGCCGCAATACGCCGACGACCCGCCGGTGCCGTTCTCGTTCCTGAACGATCGTATCACCGTGCCGCAGATCGACTGCCGCATCACCGGCACCACCCCGGCGACCCACGAGGTGATCCGCGCCAACCTGGAAAGGGCACCGATCTATTCCGGTCAGATCGAGGGCACCGGCCCGCGCTACTGCCCCTCGGTCGAGGACAAGGTGGTCCGCTTCGCCGAGCGTGAGCGGCATCAGATCTTCCTCGAACCCGAAGGCCTAGACGACGACACGGTCTATCCCAACGGCATCTCGACCTCGCTGCCGAAAGACGTTCAGCTGCAGATGCTGAAGACCATTCCCGGGCTCGAAAAGGCGCGCATGCTGCAGCCGGGGTATGCCATCGAATACGACTTCGTCGACCCGCGTGAACTGACGCCGACCCTGCAGACCCGCCGCGTGCCCGGGCTGTACCTGGCCGGCCAGATCAACGGCACCACCGGCTACGAGGAGGCGGCGGCGCAGGGGCTGATGGCCGGCACCAACGCCGCCCTGGCGGTGGCCGGCTCGGCCGCCTTCACGCTCGACCGCGCCGAGGCCTACATCGGCGTGATGATCGACGATCTGGTCACGTTGGGCACCCGCGAGCCCTACCGCATGTTCACCTCGCGGGCCGAATACCGCCTGCTGCTGCGCGCCGACAACGCCGATCAGCGGTTGACCCCGCGTGGACTGGAGGCTGGGCTGGTCGGCGCCGACAGGCGACAGGCCTTCGGTGAAAAGCATACCGACCTCACGCGCGCGCGCAACCTCCTGACGACTTTAGCCGCGACGCCCAACGAATTGAGTCGGCAGGGAATCCACGTCAACCAGGACGGTGCCCGGCGCAGCGCCCGCGACCTGCTGGCCTATCCCGAGGTCGACCTGGCGCGGCTCGCCGAGGTCTGGCGGGAACTGGCCGCGATCACCGGTGCGGTCGCCGAGCAGATGGAGATCGAGGGCAAGTACGCCGGCTACCTCGATCGCCAGGACGCCGACATCCGCGCCTTCCGCCGCGACGAGGCGCTGCAGATCCCGTCCGACCTGGACTATGCCGCGATCGCCGGCCTGTCCAACGAGGTGCGCCAGAAACTGGAAGCGGCGCGCCCGGCCACCCTGGGCGCGGCGGCACGGATTTCCGGCGTCACCCCGGCGGCGCTGACGGCGCTGCTCGGCCACGTCAAGCGCCGCGACAGCCGCCGCCTGTCGGTCTGATTCTCGATGCCGGGGGGCCCATGTTTCACGTGAAACATCGCCCGCGCGCCGCCGCCGACAGCGGTCGCGGAGGAGGGGACTACGGCCTCGACGACCTGGTCCGCGAGCTCGATCTGCCGGCCGAGACCCGGGCGCGGTTCCAGCTCTACGGCGAGCTGCTGGCGAAATGGCAGCGGCGCATCAACCTGGTCGGCAACCGCACTCTCGCCGACATGTGGCGCCGCCATTTTCTCGATTCGGCGCAACTGGCGCCGCTGCTGCCGACGGGCGCGACGGTGATCGACCTGGGCAGTGGCGCCGGCTTTCCCGGGCTGGTGCTGGCGCTGCTGCACGACGGGCCGGTGCACCTGGTCGAGAGCGACGCGCGCAAGTGCGCCTTCCTGCGCGAGGCCGACCGCGTGACCGAAGCCGGGGCGATCATCCACGTTGGCCGCATCGAGGCGCTGGACCTGCCGCCGGCGGACGTCGTCACGGCGCGGGCGCTGGCGGCGCTCGACGTGCTGCTCGGCTACGCCGAGCCGCTACTCAAACCGGACGGATTTTGTCTCTTCGCCAAGGGTCAAAAGGCGGCTGAGGAATTGACGGGAATCGGGAAAAGCTGGACAATGACAACCTCGCGGATCCCCAGCCGTTCCGACCCCTCCGGGGTCATCGTCAAACTCGAAGGGATATCCCGGCATCATGCATGACGCTTTTTCGCCCGCCGACAGCGAGTCGTCCCCGGCACCCGGGCCGACGACGGCGCGGCCGCCGCGCATCATCGCCATCGCCAACCAGAAGGGCGGGGTCGGCAAGACCACCACGGCGATCAACCTGGCGACGGCCCTGGCCGCGGTGCGCAAGAAAGTGCTGATCGTCGACCTGGATCCGCAGGGCAACGCCAGCACCGGGCTCGGCATCGAGCGCAAGGACCGGCGCTGGAACGCCTACCACCTGCTGATCGGCGAAACCTCGCTGCACACGGCGGTGCACGGCACCGAGATCCCCGGCCTGGACATCATTCCGTCGAGACCCGACCTGGCCGGCGCCGAGATCGAACTGGTCGCCCTGGAGCGGCGCGAATACTGCCTGCGCGGCGCGCTCGCCCAGGACACGCGAGGCGGCACCGGCGATTACGACTACATCCTGATCGACAGCCCGCCGTCGCTCGGCCTGCTGACCGTCAACGCGCTGGTCGCGGCGCAGGCGGTGCTGGTGCCGCTGCAATGCGAGTTTTTCGCCCTCGAGGGAATCACCCATCTGGTCAAGACGGTCGAGCGGGTGAAGAAGGCGTTCAACCAGGTGCTGGAAATCCAGGGCATCGTGTTGACCATGTTCGACAACCGCAACAACCTTTCCGACGCGGTCGCCAGCGACGTGCGTGAATTCTTCGGCGACGTCGTCTACGAGACCGTGATCCCGCGCAACGTGCGCGTGTCCGAAGCCCCGTCGCACGGCCGGCCGGTGTTGGTTTATGATATGAATTGCAAAGGGTCGCAGGCCTATCTTCACCTCGCCGGTGAGGTGCTACGGCGCGAAAAACGGATGACCGCGTGATGTCGCCCGACAAGAAGCACAAGCAGCTCGGCCGCGGCCTGTCGTCGCTGCTCGGCGAGGACTCCGACGCGGCGCCGGACGCCGCCGCCGGCGACGGCGGCGGTACGCACAGCCTGCCGATCGAGTTCCTGCATCCCGGCCGCTACCAGCCGCGGCGCAGCATGGATGCCGACGGCATCGACGAGCTGGCCCGCTCGATCAAGGAACAGGGCATCATCCAGCCGATCCTGGTGCGCCGTGATCCGAGCGGCCCGGACCGTTATGAGATCATCGCCGGCGAGCGCCGCTGGCGCGCCGCCCAGGCGGCGCAGGTGCACGAGGTGCCGGTGCTGATCCGCGACCTGACCGACCGCGAGGCGCTGGAGATCGCCCTGGTCGAGAACCTGCAGCGCCAGGACCTGTCGCCGCTGGACGAGGCCGACGGCTATCGCCGGCTGATGGACGAGTTCACCCACACCCAGGAAGAGCTGGCCGGCGCCGTCGGCAAGAGCCGCAGCCATGTCGCCAACACCATGCGGCTGCTGTCGCTGCCGGATCCGGTCAAGGCCCTGATCGACGAGGGCCGCCTGTCGGCCGGCCACGCCCGCGCCCTGGTCGGGCTGGAGAATGCCGAGACGTTGGCCCGGGACGTGGTCAAAAAGGGCCTCAACGTGCGCCAGACGGAAAAGCTGGTGAAAAAGGCCAGCGCGCCGAAGCCGAAGAAGAAGCGGGGCAGGGCCGCCACCGTCAAGGATCCGGACACCCTCGCACTGGAGCGCGACCTGGCGGCGTTGCTCGGCCTACGAGTCGAGATCACCTTCGGACCGCGCGGCGGCCAGCTGTCGCTGCACTACAAGAATCTGGAGCAGTTGGACGACATCCTGCACCGGCTGAGCCACGGCATGCACGGCGACCCGGCGCCGGCCGCCGACGACATCGATCCGCTGAGCGAGCCCGACGGCGACTTCATGATCGCCGACGCCGACTCCTGACCTGAATCCCTTCGGAAGTAACCTAACGCCGAGCGCCGCGCCGCGCCGCCGAGGCGATTCCCAGCAGCAGGCGGCCGCAGATCAGCCGGTCTGGCATGCCGGTCGACTTGATATCGGCCTCGGCCCGCACGATAAGATCAAATACTTGACCTAATTTGGCCTTGTCCCAGATTCGCAATTGCGCCTGGAAACGGTCGACGACCTTGAAGATGACCGGCGGGCGCAGGGATTTCACCGCCTCGCCCGGCGACATGCCGGCGGCGACCTTGCCGGCGGCGACGTGCAGGCGTTGGAAGTGCCGCTGCAGCGCGCGGACCACGGCGACCGCGTGCACGCGCTCGGCCATCACCCGCTCGAGCGCCTGATCGAGCGCCGCCAGATTGCCGTCGGCGGTGGCGTAGATCAGCGCGTCCATCGACGAGGCGGCGCTGTCGCCGACGCAGGCGAGCACGTCTTCCAGGGTCACTTCGCGCCCTCCGGCCGCATCGTCGGATGGCGGCCCCATGTACAGCGCCAGCTTTTCCAGTTCGCCGCGGGTCACCCGACGGTCCGAGCCGAGATGGCCGGCGAGGAATTCCATGGCGTCGCGGTTGGGCGCCAGGCCATGTCCGCGCAGGGTTTCGGTGATCACGCCGCGCAGGCTGCGCGCGTCGTCGGCATAGCAGGCGATCGCCGCGGCGCCGTCGGCGCCCTCGAACAGCTTGCGCAGCGACGAGCGCGGCGGCAGCTCTCCGGCCTCGACCACGACCAGGGCCTCGGCCGGTCCCTGGGCGAAAAAATCCTTGATCACCGATGAGGCGGCGTCGGCGACCTCGCGCAGGCGCACGACCCGGCGGCCGCCGATCATGGAGAGGGCCATGGCCTCGTCGGACAGGCGCGCCGGATCGGCCTTCAGGGTGGCGCCGGTCAGCTCGATGACGCGGAACGGGTCCGACAGGTCCTCGACCACGCCGCGCGCCAGGGTGTCGGCGCGCTCGCGCACCAGGCCCTGGTCCGGTCCGTAGAGCAGGATCGCGCCGACCGCCGGATCGGGCGCGGCCAGGAACCGCTCGACACGGGCGCCGGTGATCTTCACCGAACCGGGCCCCGGTACGGCGACAGGATCCTCACGACCTGCCGCGGCGCTGACTGAAGTAGGCCGCCAGTTTCGAGCGGATGATCTGGCTGATCTCGCGCGCGGCGCGCTGGCGCGCGTCCTTGGCCGCCGCCAGGGTGGCGTAATCGGAGTCGTAGAGGTTGTAGCTGCCGATCACCAGGTCGTTGCTGGCATAGAGCTCCTTGCCCGAGGCGCGATCGACCAGGCGGAACCGGGCCTGCAGACTGAGATCGGCGCGGGTGGCGAAGGCGTTGCGTTCGATCGCCAGCTTGGCGGTGCTTTCGTTCAGCGTGACGAACAATTCGTAGGCCGACCGTGCCGGACGTCCGCCGGGGTTGAGCATGTCGATCAGGTGATTGTGCACGATCTGGCCGATGCGGTCCTCGATCGGCTTGATCTTGATCTGCTGCAGCTCGCCGGTGGCGTGGCCGCTGTCCTGTTTGCCGTACAGCGAGCTGAAGCCGCAGCCGCTCAGCGCGCCGAGCGCCAGCAGCGCGACCAGGAAACCTCGGGTCCGGGTTCTAGACCACCACATTGACGATCCGATTGGGTACGACGATGACCTTGCGCGGTTCGCGGCCGTCGAGCACGCGGGCGACATTGGGCACCGCCAGGGCGGCCTCGGTCGCGGTGTCCCGGTCGCAATCCTTGGCCAGCTCGAGCGTGCCGCGCAGCTTGCTGTTGACCTGGACGCCGACGGTGACGCTGTCCTCGACCAGGAAGACGGGATCGGCCGCGGGCCAGCGGTTCTGGGCCAGCAGGCCGGCACCGCCGAGATGCGCCCACATCTCCTCGCCGATATGCGGCGTCATCGGCGCAATCAACTGCGCCAGGGTCTCGAGGCCGAAGCGGTAGGCCCAGCCGGCGCCGTCGTCGGCGGCATCGATCTCGGCCAGGGCGTTGGTGAATTCGCGGATCCGCGCGACCGCGGTGTTGAAGCGGAATTTCTCCAGGTCGTCGGTGACCCCGGCGATCGCCTTGTGCGCCGCGCGCACCACGCCCAGCGCCGAGCCGCCGAACGCTTCCGGCGCCGCCGATCCGGCCGCCGGCAGCTCGACCGGCGGTTCGCTGGCCATGCGCCAGATCCGGCTGAGGTAGCGCCAGGCACCCTCGATGCCGGAGTCGGTCCAGTCGAGATCGCGGTCGGGCGGGCTGTCGGACAGCATGAACAGGCGCGCCGCATCGGCGCCGTAGCTCTCGATGATGCGCGACGGGTCGACCACGTTCTTCTTCGATTTGCTCATCTTCTCGGAGCGGCCGAGGCTGACCGGCGAGCCGTCGGCGAGGCTCCGCAGCGCGCCGTCGTCGGTCCTTTCGACCTCTTCCGGCTGCAGCCACTGGCCGTCCTCGCCGCGGTAGGTCTCATGGCAGATCATGCCCTGGGTGAACAGCCCGGCGAACGGCTCCTTCAGGTCGAGATAGCCGCATTCGCTGAGCGCCCGGGTGAAGAAGCGCGAATACAGCAGGTGCAGCACCGCGTGCTCGACACCGCCGATGTACTGGTCGACCGGCAGCCAGTAGTCGACGGCGGCGCGATCGAAACCGGTGCTGTCCTCGTGCGGCGAGCAGAAACGGGCGAAATACCACGACGATTCGAAGAAGGTGTCGAAGGTATCGGTCTCGCGCCGCGCCGGCTTGCCGCAGTTCGGGCAGTCGACGTTTTTCCAGGTTGGGTGGTGGTCGAGCGGGTTGCCCGGCTTGTCGAATTCGACGTCCTCGGGCAGCAGCACCGGTAGGTCGGCGTCGGGCACCGGCACGGTGCCGCACTCGCCGCAGTGGATCATCGGCACCGGGCAGCCCCAGTAGCGCTGCCGCGACACGCCCCAGTCGCGCAGGCGGAACTGCACCGTGCCCTCGCCCTGGTCGAGCTGCTGCAGCCGCGCGATCGCCGCGCTTTTCGCCGCGTCGACGCCGAGCCCGTCGAGGAACTCGGAGTTCACCGCCACGCCGTCGCCGACGTAGGCCTCGGTGCCGGCTTCCAGCTCGGCGGCGAAGGCGGCCCGGTCGCCGTCTCGCGGGGCGACCACGGTTTTGATCGCCAGGCCGTACTTGCGGGCGAAATCGAAGTCGCGCTGGTCATGCGCCGGACAGCCGAAGATGGCGCCGGTGCCGTATTCCATCAGCACGAAGTTGGCAACGTAGACCGGCAGTTCCCAGCCCTCGCGGAACGGATGCAGTGCCTTGACCCCGGTGTCGAAGCCGAGCTTCTCGGCGCTCTCGATATCGGCCTCGCTGGTGCCCATGCGGCCGCACTCGGCGATGAACTCGGCCAGCTCGGGGTTGTTTTCGGCCAGCGCCAGCGACAACGGATGCTGCGGCGAAAGGGCGCAGAACGAGGCCCCGAACAGCGTGTCCGGGCGGGTGGTGAAGACTTCGAGCTTGTCATCCGCATCACCGGGCGCGCCGGCCAGGTCGAAGAAGATGCGCGCGCCCTCGGAGCGGCCGATCCAGTTGTGCTGCATCGTGCGCACCTTGTCGGGCCAGCGCTCCAGCGTCTCGATGCTCTGCAGCAGGTCGTCGGCGTAATGCGTGATCTTGAGGAACCATTGCGCCAGCTTGCGCCGCTCCACCGGCGCGCCGGAGCGCCAGCCGCGGCCGTCGATCACCTGCTCGTTGGCCAGCACCGTGTCCTCGACCGGGTCCCAGTTGACCCAGGACTCCTTGCGGTAGGCCAGGCCGGCGCGGGCGAAATCGAGGAACATCTTCTGTTCGTGCTTGTAGTACTCGGGCTCGCAGGTCGAGATTTCGCGGTCCCAGTCGATCGACAGGCCCATCGGCTTGAACTGCTCGCGCATGGTGGCGATGTTCTGGCGCGTCCAGATCGCCGGGTGCACCTTGTTCTCGATCGCCGCGTTTTCCGCCGGCAGGCCGAAGGCGTCCCAGCCCATCGGGTGCAGCACGTTGAAGCCGCGCGCCCGCTTGTAGCGCGCCACCAGATCCCCCATGGTGTAGTTGCGCACATGCCCCATGTGGATGCGCCCGGACGGATAGGGAAACATCTCCAGGACATAGTATTTCGGCAGGTCCGGATCCTCGGTGACCTTGAAACAGGTGTTCTGGTCCCAGGCGCCCTGCCACTTGGACTCGGTTTCCCTGAAATTGTATCGCGCCATGGATTCCGGTTTCGATTCGCTGTCGGAAAGGGAGAGGAATGCAGACTGTCCGCCGGCGCGGCGCCGGCGGACCGGAGGCCTACTGTAGAAGCGTCTCGTTGCGCAGCTGCCGCGCCCGCGACAGGATCGCGTCCTCGATCCGCGTCGACGCCTTTTCCGGCACCGGCGCGTCGACCCAGCTCGACCGCGACTGGCGGATCTGGCGGAACAGCGCCACCCGCACGCCATCGGCGCGCAGGGCGCGGCCGAGGATGTAGACGTTCATCTTGAACCGCTCGTCGGGCGCCTCGGCGCTGGAGTGCCAGTCGGTGATGATCACGCCGCCGAACGGATCGGCGGAATTGACCGGCATGAACGAGATCGTGTCGAGCGAGGCGCGCCACAGATAGGAGTTGACGCCGATGCCGCCGCCGCCGCCGGGAGCGATCTTCTTCTTGTCGCGCCCGAAGATGGTCAGGCCCTGTTCGCCGAAGATGCTCACGTTCTTTTCCTCGCCAGGCATCGGACCGCCGCGCCGGCTCTGCGATTCGCTGGGATAGTCGCCGACCGGCTCGACGCCCTCGCAGGCCACGAGCACGGCGCCGGACAGGACCATCACCGCCAGGGCGCGCCACAAATGACTAAAGGAACCTCGAATCATCACTTTCACCTCGATTCGTTTCTTGCTCGTACCCCCGTGGACGGGTCCTGTCAACGAATTGATGGCACCGCGGCGGAGGCGGCCGCGGGCGGCGCGGCATGACGCGGCGGCGATTTGCCGGAAGAATGCCGCCACGACGACCCGGGCGGGGATCGATCCGACCCGAATTTCCAGCTCACGGCGGGCCGTTTCGGGTCTCGAAGGAACGCGAATTTGTGCCCGGAAACGCTTGATAGCGGGTGATTTGCGGCAAAAGTGTGTCTTTCCAGTCACAGTGTGAGTTTTTCGACACTGTTAACCATGTACATTCCTTGACCGCGAGTCCCACGCGTGGCTTTATTCGGCTGCGCTGTTTCGGAATTTTCGAACATTTCGATGCGTGAAAAGCTCGGGTCGGCAACCTAGGACCGGCCACAAGGAAACCTGAGAGAGGATCACATGAAGAAAGCACTCTATGGCACGACCGCGTTGGTCTCCATGGCGCTCGTCTCCGGCACCGTTGCCGCCGACGAGAAGATGAAGGTCGGCATCGCCGGCTACCATCAGCAGTGGGTGACCTACACCCAGGAAGAAAACAACTGCAGCGCCTTTAATACCTGCGCCAACAGTACCACGCCGAAGCTGACCGGCTTCGACGTCAAGACCAACTCGGAGATTTGGTTCAAGGGCTCCAAGAAGCTCGACAACGGCATCACCGTCGGTATCGACGTGCAGCTGGAAGGCCTGTCCCAGGGCGACGGCGACACGATCGACGAACAGTACCTGTACGTTCAGAGCGACAGCCTCGGCAAGCTCATCCTCGGCGACGAGAACAACGCTGCCTACCTGCTGCACTCCTGGCCGACCAACGGTGGCGTCAGCGTCTCCTCCGGTGACGTGATCAACGTCGCTGCCTACCGCGCCCCGCGTGTCACCCCGCGTCACGCTGGTGGTGGTGTTGGCAACTTGGCCTCCTACTACAACACCGCGCTCGGCACCGTTGCCCCGCGTGTGACGGAAAACGACACCACCAAGATCACCTACCTGTCGCCGGTCTTCGCCGGTTTCCAGGCTGGTGTGTCCTACTGGCCGGAAGGCACCCAGGACGACAACGGTCGTACGTCGCGTTTGGCCACCACGCATGACGGCTTCGCCTTCGGCGCCAAGTACGCCGGTAAATTCAGCGGCGTCGGCATTGGCGCCAGCTACGGCTACGTCGCTTCCGGCACCGTCCCGGGCAACAGCGCCATGTTCGTCGCCCGCGGCATCGACGAAGACGTCGAGCAGCACTCGATCGGCCTGAAGGTCAGCGTCGCCGGCTTCACCGGCACCGCCAACTACAGCGTCGTCAACGACGGCTTGCTGACCTCGATGACCACCTACGACTCCTCGTCGTGGACCATCTCCGGCAGCTACAAGACCGGCCCGTACACCGTTGGTGTGCAGTGGTTCTCCGGCGAAGCCGAGGATAACGTTGTCAACCCGGCCGACGACGAACACGACGTCCTGATGATCAGCGGTGGCTACCAGCTGGGCGCCGGTGTGCGTCTGGTCGCTGGCTTCTACACCTTCGACGACAACGACGAAAGTGTGGCGTCGGCCGCTCAGAACGATGGCTGGGGCCTGATGATGGGCGTGAAGACCTCGTTCTAATCGAAATCTCAGTATTTCGTGGGATGAGGGCGGTTTCGACCGCCCTCATTCTTTTTGGGCTCCGCTGATCGGCGCCCATCGTTAACACAGTCCTCCCGCGCCATGTCTCATATCCTGTGGCTCGCCTCGTTTCCGAAATCCGGCAACACCTGGATGCGGGCCTTTCTCGCCAACTACCTGACCAACAGCGAAACGCCGGTCGGCATCAACGACCTGAACCGCTTCGCCACCGGTGACATAGGCGGCGAGCTCTATGCCGAGATCGCCGGCAAGCCCGCCGAGCAGTTGAGCGACGCCGGAATCCACGCACTGCGGCCGCAGGTGCACCGCCGCCTCGCCGCCGTCCGCCCCGGGGCCGTGTTTGTCAAGACCCATGCCATCCTGACGCAACTGGGCGGCACGCCGACGATCACCCCGGAGGTAACCGCCGCGGCCATCTATATCGTGCGCAACCCGCTCGACGTCGCCGTTTCCATGATCCATCACTACGGTTACGGTCCCGAGGACGCCGCCGCGGGTGTCTGTTTCGACGAGATGGAAATCCTGCCCACCGGCGGCCGCATCCCGCAGCGGGTGTCCAGCTGGACCAACCATGTGCGCGCGTGGCGCCGGGCCCGCGGCCTGAACCTGACCCTGGTCCGCTACGAGGACCTGGTACGCGAACCCGAGGCGGAATTCGGCAAGGTGCTGGCTGCGATCGGCGTGACCCCCGAGCCAGAGCGTGTGGCGCGGGCCGTGCGGCACAGTTCGTTCAAGGTTCTGGCGGCGCAGGAACAGTCCGACGGATTCGTCGAAAATTCGCGCAGCGAGGCCCGGTTCTTCCGCGCCGGCGGCAGCGGCGGCTGGCGCGACGCGCTGACCCCGGACCAGGTCGACCAGATCATCGAAAAGAACCGCGACGCCATGGTCGAGATTGGCTACATTACGCCGCAGGGCGAATTCCTGGTCTGAGGCGCCGCCCGGCAACCGTTACGAGGATGTTCCCCGCGTGAACCGTCGCCGCCAGTCGAAAAACACCAAGCGAGGCGCGCCGCCGCCGCTGCTGGCCGAGGCGGTCAAGCTGCATCAGGCCGGCCGCCTGGCCGAAGCCGAGGAGCGTTACGCCCAGGTCCTGCGCGACGATCCCAACCAGGCCGACGCGTTGCATTTGCTGGGCGTGATCGCGCACCAGCGCGGCGACGCCGCGCGCGCCGTTGAGCTGATCGGCAAGGCGGTGCGGCGCAACCCGGGCGCCGTCACCTACCTCAACAACCTGGGCGCCGCCCTGATCGCGCAGGACCGGTTCGCCGACGCCGAAAAACACCTGCGCAAGGCGGTCAAGCTGCGCCCCGACTACGTCGACGCGATCACCAACCTGGGCAATGCGCAGCTCAAGCGCGGCGACATGGTCCGCGCCGAGGCCAGCTACCGCAAGGCGCTCGGCCTCGATCCGGCCCGCGCCGACGCGCACAACAACCTTGGAAGCCTGCTTGCCGACGCGGCGTCGACCGCAGATGCGATCGCGCACTACCGTCAGGCCCTCGCCGCCAATCCGTATTACGTCGACGCCCACGTCAACCTCGGCAACGCCCTGCTCGAACAGGACGACGCGGCGGCGGCGGAGCAGCAATACCGCCAGGCGCTGGACGTTCAGGTGGGGCATCCGCCGAGCATGATCGGCCTGGCCACCGCCCTGATCGTGCAGGACCGGTCCGGCGAGGCCGAGGACTGCCTGCGCGCGCTGATCCGCGCCCATCCGGACGATCCGCGCGGCTACAAGGAACTCGGCGACCTTTTGCAGGACGTCGGCGCCGCCGCCGAGGCCGAGGCCAACCTGCGCCAGGCACTGGACCTGGATCTCGCCAATCTCGACATCGCCGCCGCCCTGGCGGCCAGCCTGGAGAAGGCCAGCCGGCTCGCGGACGCGGCGGAGATGGCACAGCGGGTGCTGGAGCAGGATCCGGCCAACGTCGCCGCCAGCATCACCCTGGCCAAGTGCGAGCGCCGCGGCGGCCGATCCGAACAGGGGCTGGCCAGGCTGACGGCGCTGGACCAGGGCGCCCTGCCGGCGGATGCCGCCGCCGCCGTCAGCTACGAAAGCGGCGCCCTGCACGATCGTCTGGGCCAGTACGAAGACGCCTATGCGGCCTATGCCGCGGCCAACGAGCTGAACAACCGGCACTGGCGCGCGCGCGCCGCCGACCGCGACATGTACCCGGACGAGATCGCCCGGTTACAGGCGGCTTTCACGCCGGACTGGGTCGGGTCCTGGTCGGCGCCGGTGGCCGAGACCGATCCGGCGCCGGTGTTCCTGATCGGATTTCCCCGCTCCGGCACCACCCTGCTGGACCAGATCCTCAACGCGCATCCGCGGATCCGCACGCTCGAGGAGCTGCCGGCGGTCGACCTGGTCAAGGAGGCGCTGAAACGGCGCGGCGACTATCCCGAGGCGCTGGCCGATCTCGACGCCGAAACGGTCGCCGAACTGCGCCGGGTCTATGCCGAGGCGATCGCCGACGAGCTGGGCGAGGAAGCCGAGGGCAAGCTGATCGTCGACAAGATGCCGCTGAACACCACCGATGTGGGGCTGATCCATCGGGTGTTCCCGTCGGCGCGCTTCCTGCTGTCGATCCGCCATCCCTGCGACGTCTGCCTCAGCGGCTTCATGCAGGCGTTCCGGCCGAATCCGGCGATGGTGCACTTCGACACCCTCGATCACACGGCGAAATTCTATGCCCAGGTGATGACCCTGTGGCGGCACTATCGGTCGGTGCTGCCGCTGCAGGTGCACATGCTGCGCTACGAGGTTCTGGTCGCCGACATGAGCGGCGAGGTCGGCCGGCTGCTCGAGTTCCTCGGCCTGCCGTGGGAGGACGCGGTGCTGGAATACGCCGAAAAGGCCAAGACGCGGCGCATCCGCACGCCCAGCTACCACCAGGTGGTGCAGCCGATCTACAACCGCTCGGTGGCGCGCTGGTTGAATTACCGAAGCCACTACGACCGGGCATTGCCGCTGCTGGCACCGTTCATCGAGGCGTTCGGCTACCCGCCGCCCGACGAGGTCTAATCGACCAGCCCGCCGATGCCGGCGATTCCGGCCAGACCCGATGCCTTGAGCCGCATGACGTTGTCCGGACCGATCCCGCCCAGGGCGTAGACCGGCAGCGCCGCGGCACGGCACAACGCGGTGAAGCGCAGCGCGCCGAGCGCCGGCGAGTCGGGGTGGCTGAGGGTCGGGAACACCGGTGACAGCAAGGCGGCGTCGACACCGGCCCGGGCGGCCGCGCGCAGCGCCGCCGGGCCATGCGCGGCGGCGGTGATCAGGCCGAAGCGCGCCCGCGTCGCACGCCAGTCGCCGGCGCTTATCCGCCATTCCGGCAGGTGCAGGCCGTCGGCGCCGATCTCGACGGCCAGGCGGACGTCGCCGGCGATCAGCAGGCGCACGCCACGCGGCCGGCAGGTCCGCCGCAACGCGATGGCCAGGGATCGGCGCTGCGGATCGCCGTAGTGGCGCAGGATCACCGCATCGCCGCGCGCCAGCCGCGCCGCCGCCGGCCGCGGGTCGGCCAGGCGGACCTCGTCGGTCATCAGGATCAGCCGCGGCAGCACGCGCGAAGGCGGCAAATTGAGCCGGCGGGTGTAGTCTGCTAGGGTCGGCAAACCGGGAATGCTCCAACCGTTCACCGCCTGTGTTAAGGTCAATCCCATGGATTCTCAAGAGGATATCGCGCGCAATCTGGCCGAGGTGCGAAGCCAGATCGACGCCGCCTGTGCCGCCGCCGAGCGGCCCGCCGCCGCGGTCACGCTGGTCGCGGTGTCGAAGACCCACGGCGCCGACACCATCCGCCTGGCGATCGCCGCCGGACAGGCGGTGTTCGGCGAGAACCGGGTGCAGGAGGCCGAGGGCAAGTGGCCCGGGCTGAAGCAGGCGCATCCCGACGTCGTGCTGCACCTGATCGGGCCGCTGCAGTCGAACAAGGCGAGCAACGCTGTCGCCTTGTTCGACGTCATCGAGACCGTGGATCGGCCCAAGATCGCCCGCGCGCTGGCGCGCGAGATGGACAAGCAGGGCCGCCGGCCGGACGTGCTGATCCAGGTCAACACCGGCGAGGAGCCGCAGAAGGCCGGCGTGCTGCCGGCCGAGGCCGACGCCTTCATCCAGGCCTGCCGCGACGACTTCGCACTGCCCCTGCGCGGCCTGATGTGCATCCCGCCGATCGACGAGGAGCCGGCGATGCACTTCGCCCTGCTGCGCCAGATCGCCGAGCGCAACGGCCTCGGTGTGCTGAGCATGGGCATGAGCGCCGACTACGAGACCGCGGTGCAATTCGGCGCCACCCACGTGCGCGTCGGCACCGCCATTTTCGGCGCCCGGCAGCCCTACCCGGCGACTACGCCGGCGGCATGACTTCCAGGACGGCACCCGACGCGCAGACACGCAACAGATCGCGCAGATCGTCGCGGCGCAGGGCGACGCAGCCTTCGGTCGGCGCATAGTCCGGCTGGGCCACGTGCAGGAAGATGGCGCTGCCCCGTCCCGGCACCACCGGATCGTCGTTGTAGCCCAGTTCGACGACCATGTCGTACAGGTGGTCGGCCCGCCACATGTCCTCGTAGCTGGCGTCAAAGGGCTTTGAAATCAATTGGTTGTACATGGGATTGGCGGGATCGTCGCACCAGCCGTCCTGTTCGCTCAGGGCCTGCACCGGCAGCTCGGTGACCGGCGTGTCGATGCGGTCGGGGCGGTAGAACACCCGCCGCAGCGGGAACCGCCCGACCGGCGTGCCGCCGTCCCCTTCCCGCTTGTCAGGCACGATGCCGCCACGCCCCAGGGCGCAGCGGACCTGGTGGCTGTCCCAGGTCAGGGTGCCGTCGGCGGTCACGCGCAGGGTCGCCGGGGCCGCCATGTCAGTTTTCCGTGCTCAGGTCCGTTTTCATCTGATCCTGCTCGGCGAGGCGGGCGCTGAGCTGGTATTTGCGCAGAGCGTCCAGCATGGTGTCCGAGAACCAACCGCCCTGGGCCGCGACGCTGGCGCCGGCCGCTGCGCGCCCTCGATCGCGTCCGGTTCCTCCGGCGCCTGCCACAGCGGCGTCGCCGGCGGCGGCCGGCCGACCTGCTCGGCGCGGCGGTTGAAGGCCATCTCGCGCTACGCCCATTCCAGCACCTCGATGTGCTGCTGCACCGGATGGCTGGCCAAATGGTTGGCAGGGGCCGCGGCGCCGGTCTGCACCGCGGCCACCGATGTCGCCGGGCCGGCGGCGGTGACGAAATCCGCCGCCGCCATATCGTCGCTGATCACGCCGCCGATGCCACCGCCGATCACGTCGGGCAGGTCGTCGCCGGCGCCGCCGGCCAGGTCCTTGGGTTCCGCCGGCGGCCCCGAGGCCGGCAACACGTCGAGCTGGTCGGCGTCGGTGTCCTGCATCATCGCGATCACGTGCTCGCCGACGTCCTGGCCGGTCTCCTGCTCGATGCCGACGTTGATCACCGCCGCGACCAGGCCAATCGGGCCACCGAACAGGGTGCCGCCGGCCAGCCGCGAGGCCGGGTCGATCTCGTCGCCGGTCAGGTGGCGGTAGATCGAGGAGATCACCGGGATGTGCTGTAGCGGATTGATGATATCGAGGAAGTCGGCGAAGGTCAGGCCGTCCTCGCCGAACGGCTGGAACGGCTTTTCACCGGCCTCGTCGGCCCGGTCGCCGACCGCGTGCGCCTGCAGCGCCGCGGCACCGGGGGCGCCGCCGCTGGCCATCATGGCCGGGTGTGTGTACTGGCTTTCGCTGGCGTCCATGACCATCCCGAACGAGGTTTCCCGCACACGCGTTGCAAGCGGGATGCCAAGATAAATCTTTTTTAAATCAATAGGATATGGTTTGGTGACCCGGCCTGGGCGGCAACTGTTGCCGAGCCGTGCAGCGGATTGTGCCGGGACCTAGAGCACATTTGACGAACGTAGAATCGTTTTTAACCGATGTCTGATTCCCTGCCCTGGTGTTTTTAGCCAGGGAGGTTTTCATGGGCTGGGCGTACGGG
>Ga0209785_1000249_pt1 | contig 19256 bp, 27 predicted proteins | sample WorMetG1BERMUDA2_FD_187403 | JGI IMG/M metagenome (GOLD analysis project Ga0209785, IMG submission 187403) | Marine gutless worms symbiont microbial communities from Max Planck institute for Marine Microbiology, Germany - Inanidrilus... ...
CCCTGGGTTTACCGCCGACCCTCAGTCGGGCCAGTTTCTGTTCATGTAACCGGCGACGACAACTCACCATTTTTTGAACCTGAATAACCTAAAAACTTCTTTACTTACAATACCTTATCGGCGACGTTTCGGGTACTTGGATCGAAACGGAGCAAATGGAGTTAGAGATCCCCTCCCCCGCCGCCAGTTATCCCACGTGCCGCTGATGGATCCTGTACCTCGTGCCGTTCTTTTGGTTGCGGCGGGCAATGGGGTTTGGAACACTCCAGTATTCGGAAGCGTGGGACGTGTCCATGCGTAAGAGGTCCAGGTCGCCGAGGTCGATAGGTGTCTCGGGGCGTGTTGGCTCAATGGCGAGAGCCTGTTGTAGTGGATCGGCCTTGGGCTGGTGAAGGCACCGCGCGCGGAATCGGTGCCAGCGCGCAGGGTATTGGAAACACCGTCCTTGGACAGGCGATAGAGGCGGGAAATCGATTCTACCGTTGCGGGCTCGGTTTCGGTAAACCGTCGGCGGGATATTTCGGTGTGGTCCGTCCTCTTGCTGGCGGTGAGGACTTGTGGCTCCCAATTCCGGACGTAACCGAAATGCCAGGAATCGTCATCGAGGCAGCGCATTTGCCGGGCATAGGCGCTTGGAATATTCCGTGTGCGTATCCGAACCGAATCGCTATCCCAAAGATCGTCGAAGCGCTCTGCTTCGGGTAGGTCTCCCAAAGCGTCGAAACAGGACGGTCTGGATGGCAGTCCGTCGTTCTTTGTTCCGGCAGCGCATGTAGTAGGGGCCGGGTGGCTGGGAAGATTTAAGGCTATAGCGACATTTCTGGCCGTAGCATAGCGCTTTTCAAGGTTGGATTGATCATCTCCGGTGTTCTTCAAATTCGTTTTTTCATTCATGGTGAATTACCCGTTTAGTGTAGCCTGTATAGGCCAGAGCCTATTGCTTTACGGTGGAGAATTTTATAACGAAGACGGTGACTTCCAAGCCTAATCGTTACTGCTTCTCTTCCCCGATTTCCCCGATTCGTTCGTACCTGATTCGTCTGTACCCGATCCATCCGATTCGTTTGGGATCTTGTACGCACTCTCTTTAGACGAATTCACCAACGAATTGAAATCCTCCCGGAACAGATCGGAGGCCCGGCTATAGATTTGCGTTGCCGCCCCCGGATCAGACGCCAGATCCGGCAACGTGCCATGCTTGTTTCGGTATTCGTTCCTTGCTTGCTCCATAGCTCCAGCACCGAGATGCTGCACGAGCAGAAGATTCTTATCCGCGTGGACGGAATCGGTATTGCTCGAACCACTCGATTCATCCAAAGATCTTCTAATACCGAGCTCCATACGACCCGAGGCAAAACCAATCCCACCCCCTACTCCGCCAGAGACGGAGCCAAACGCCGATGTGTTAGTGTGATCCCTGAGCTCATTGGCATGTTGGCTGGTAAGCGTGAAGCCATTGTCTCTCAGTGCTTCTCCGTACGCTTTTCCAAACATAGCCAGCGAGGACTGGTTCACCGACCCATCCAAGTTGAACGCACGCCCCATTAACGTCTCAACATGACCAGCCTCAAGCAGCTTGTTTCCGCCACCAGCGGTCTCAAGAGAGTTGTATCCAAAGCCATACCGGAACTCAGTGAAGTTGCCCGACGAGATATTAACTCCCGCTTTCACCGAACCAGCCGCCCACGTCCCATCCTGATTCATATGGAAGTTCATGGCGTAACCGGCATTGGGATTTTCTTGCATGAAGCGCCGCTGTTCAGGAGACAGGTCCACGTTCGGATTGTTAGCGACCCGACGAGCCATCTCCGGTGTTAACCCGAGCTGTACCTGCGAGTTCGACATCTGCTGGTACTTCACATTGTCACGGATATCCTCGGGATTTAGGCCGAGCGCCTGCGAAACCGCTTGGTCACGCCACAAATTAGCGGCCTCGATCGCCCCCTGCCGAGACCCAGTCCTCCGTCCAGCCTCGCCCGGATCGCTGCCGTATTGCTCGGTAACCACCTTCGCGTTCCAAGCGTCCTTGGAACGATTGAACATTTCAGTATCCCCGACTACATTCGGCCCAAGCTTGTTCGTTGCATTCGTCTGAGCTGCATTAAAGCTCGCATCAGCTCTGCCCTTATCAGTAGCATCTACCCCCAGATTTCTCATTGTTTGTGTAAAGCTGTTATCCGACTGCGCCTTGAAGCCTTCAACAGTTTAATGTGGATAGACCGTCCTGCGATTCTTCACGTTCTCTTCTCGTTTACGCCATGCTTCCTCCTTATGAACCTGGATAAGAAGAACAAGACGACCCTCTTTAAAACCACCACTGGATAGGCTAGATAGTTTCTCCATCTACCCTTTGCGTGAGCGCTCGTGGGAAGATCGCTCGTAGGAAGATATGTGGTAAGTCCGACATAGATCCCAATATAGATCCCAATAAAGACAAAGATAAATCCAGTGATAAGAGCACCGCGTTTTGACGATTATGCTTGCGACCGAGTATTGACCCCTCACCCCTTGCGGCTTGGTCAAATCAAGTTTGACCAGGCGCAGGGGGTTTTTTGTGGGTAATTTTCTTGTTGGTCTTGCCAAGACGTTTGAACACGCACACAATATCACGTGTGCACACGTTCACGTGCGAACCTTTGAACAACAAACGAGGCGTTAATGAATATTATCGCGGTAATCGCTGAAAAAGGCGGCGCGGGGAAAACGACCACAGCCACCAACCTTGCGATTGCTTTCACACGCCAAGGGTTGAATACCGCCGTGATTGACCTTGACCCGCAGGCAACGGCGGCGAAGTGGGCAGATCGGCGCGAGAACACCCTGCCTATGGTCGTATCGGCTCATGCAGCCCGACTTGACCATGAAGTTAAGCAAATGTCCGAGGATGGTTGCGAGGTCTTAATCCTCGATACTGCCCCCCACTCTGACAGCATCGCCCTTGCAGCCGCCAAAGATGCGGATTGTGTGTTGATAGCGACCAAGCCCGCCATATTCGATATCGAGACGGTCGAGAAAACAATTGATCTTGTGAAATCCCGCAATCAGTCAGTTGTCGTTCTGTTGAATGAAGTGACCCCGCCTAAGGAGGCGATGAACGGTCAACCGTTACACACCAGCGAAACCACACAGGCTTTTGAATATCTTCGCGGGCTTGAAGTAACTGTATGTCCTACCCCGTTATCACGCCGCGCTGCGTTCAAACGTGCGCCGCTTACTGGCTTAGGTGTTCAGGAATTCAAAGCCGACGATGAGAAAGCCGCCGCAGAAATTGCACGTGTGCACGAGTTCATGTGTGCACACATGAACATTCAACCCGTATCGCAAGGAGTACAAGCCAATGTCGTCTAATAACCAATTCGCCGCCGCAGCTAAGAAACGAAAGGAGCAAACCGCTTCGTCCGTTGCGGCTGTCGTGGATACACCCACCGCTTCCAACGAGCGACCCTCGCGGAAGGGCGCGAAGCATGTGGGCGGGTATTTTCCGCCGGAGGTATCGAAGCAGCTTCGACAGATTGCTTTAGAAGAAGATAGCTCTGTTCAAAAGCTTTTAGCTGAGAGCATAGACATGCTGTTCCACAGCCGAAAAATGCCGACCATTGCAACGCCTAAAGCCAGTTAATGCACACGTGCACGTGTGCACACGTTCTCACTTGAAAGCTTCACTATGCCGACACCTTCCATTGACAAAATAACAACCAATGACTTGCGCGACACGGAGCGTTTGAAACAACTCTACGTCCAAGCGGTTGAGCGGAAATGGTGGGTAAACAACGACCTCGCCGTACTTAAGTTTTTCATGTACGCCGAGAAAGCGTTGCATGACGACAAGCAGGGAACACCCGCCAAGCTCTTTTACCATCTCATCAAGGACAAACAGAACCCGAACATTACGCAGGCGATGGAGAACGCCGCCATGCTTCGCGTACCGTCCTATGATCGGCAGGAGCTTGTGAACAGGGCAGGGGGGTTACTGACTGATCCCAACGAATTGCAGCAGGAGATTTTTGGAGAAAAGCAGAATATCGGCTTTATGCACTCGGTTATGGTGCAGTGTTTCTTGCCTCAAAGACCACTACCGGATGATACGCGCCGCTATGTCTCGACGCATGGCAAAGCCTCACTGGTGGTTGAGGCAGGCATTCTTGCTAACCCTGAAACTCCTGCCGAGTTCAAAGAGTGCATTGTTCCCTACGGTTCACACACGCGCTTAATTTTGCCGTGGATCAATCGCTATGCACTCCAACACAAAACCCGCGAGATCGACATGGGCGCAAGTTTGCGGGCGTTCATGGAGAAAGTAGGGCGACCCATCGGCGGATATAACGGCAAGAAAACGACAGAGAACATCGAAGCGATAGGCGCGGCGCAGTTCATCCTTGGTGAATGGACTGACGAAGGGGCGACCACGAAATATGGACGTGTAGCGCAAGAGGTTTCATTCTGGATCGAACGCGACCCTAATCAGCAAGTTCTATGGAATCCCTCGCTTGTACTCTCAGAAGCTTACTACGACACGCTGCGCGAACGTCCTATGCCTCTTGACCTCGATCACCTTGCACGGCTCACCAGAAGCCCACAAGCGATGGATATTTACGCATGGCTATCGTATCGCCTGCCGAGTATTCGGAGAGGCCGCACAGTCCGCATACCCCTGCGTCACTTGCAGGAGGTTTTCGGGCGTAACATCGCATCGCCCCGTAAGTTCGTTCAGACCTTCAAGAGAAATCTAGCGACGATTGCGAAGGTCTATCCCGACTTTGATGTGTCGATAGAAAAGGGCCTGCTGATTTTGCGTAATTCCCCGCCGCCCGTGACAGGACGCAACGTCGCCGCGCTTCCAAATTAGCTGTGATGAAATGGTACGGCGCCGCTCTAGTGTTTTCGCGGGTTTGCAGTGAGGTCGGTGTGATGAAACGGTACGCTAGTGTGATGAAACGGTACGCCCCGATTAACTGAAATAGTCTTATCCCATTGTTTTTATTGATGAAATAGGCACTGTCCGGCAGCCTTCTTATATATTCTTTTCTGATAAAATACTTTTATAGAACTTATAGAGCATTGCGCCTGTGGATAACGCAGAGCCTGCAGACAAAAGCACCTACCCTCCGTTCGCTCTGCTCACTCCGCCCCGATGCTTCGCATCGGACTAAAGAATGTCGCGCCTTTACGGCGCGGCGTTAATTGAAACGGTCGCAAGCTCCCTCTGACCCGACCAAGAGCATACAAGCGTGCTCACTCTGTCAACCGCTTCGCGGTTCTCCACTGCGCTCCGCTCCGTTATGACCCCTATGGGGTGACTGCCGCTGCGCACGCACTGTAATTCTGAAAATGTCGGCTCCGAGGGAATGTGAACAATTTTCAAATTCAACTTGACGGACAGTCAACAGGTCGACATCATTGGTGGATGCAAGAGCGGCAAAAGTCTACACATATCAAACCCCGACAAATCGTTGGATTCAATCTTTCGCCGGAGCTAGCTGCCGAAGTCAAAATGGAGGCCGCCTGCCGAGGATTGAGCTTGAAGCACTTATTTAAGGAGATGTGGGCGCAATACAGAAAAGAGCAAGAAGAAACCAACCACGATGCCCGTAAATCTCGATAAGCCACAAAATTGGAAAACGGACATCGCACAATCAGCCGATATGTACAACGACTGGTTTATGAAATTCGCACCGAAAGCTCTTCGAGAAACCCAGATTAAGACGACCAAGGACGTAGAACAAACTCTTGTGTCGACTGCCAACATGACGGATATCGCTCCCGCAATACTGAGAAACCATCCTGAAGTTCTACCAACCCTACGAATGGCGACATGTCCGCCTATTGCCGTTGATCGATTGATTGGGCTTGCTGGTGTATCGCCGAATCTCGTCAAAACAATGGAAAAAAAGCAGTCGATACCTCCTCGAATGTCTACTAGTGCGTTGGAGCAAGATTTAGAGAAAATTGGAACGATTATCGAGAAGATGACCGATCCTGATATTTTCGTTTGGTTAGGCCACGAGCAGGCCGCAACAGATGCAGAATTGCATCGCGCAGCTACTATCGTTGCTGATCGTCTATGCGGAGCAGTGTCCAACCCGATAATTCGAAATGCTCAAGAACAACGACAGTTAGCCGAGATCAAATCGTGGCTAGAAGCACGGGGATATAGGGAGCTTCGAAGCGGGGAGGGAACAAAGTTCGACGCGATGCCGAAGGGCACCTTTAGCTTTCGCCTAAATGTTCCTGTCAAGCTCGAAGGTGGGCAGAAAATAGTCAACATACCAGTCGACGCGATCATCAAGCCATTGAATTCGTCGCCGGACGAACTACCGATCTTTTTCGAGGCGAAGTCAGCAGGCGATTTCACGAACACCAATAAACGCCGGAAAGAGGAAGCTGTGAAAATGTCACAGCTTCGAAGCAACTATGGTGATTCCGTCCAGTTCAACCTTTTTCTATGTGGATATTTCGATAGCGGTTATCTCGGTTATGAGGCAGCGGAGGGCATTAATTGGGTTTGGGAACATCGGATTGATGACCTTGCGGAGTTTGGGATATGAGCAAGGCTATCGATATCGGTCAGCTAGAAAAGTCTCGGATTGAATTGCAGAGCCAGTTAGATGAGGCGAAAACATCTCAGGATAGAAACCGACTTGGGCAATTCGCTACGCCAACCGCATTAGCTTCTGACATTCTGGCTTATGCAAGAGGATTGTTGCCATCCCGTGGTCAAGTTCGTTTTTTCGATCCTGCCATTGGAACAGGGTCGTTCTACTCGGCACTGCTGAGAGAGTTCCCGCGCGGCAGGATCAAGGAAGCAAAGGGCTTTGAGATCGATCCGCACTACGGAAAGCCTGCTTTGGAATTATGGAAGAAAACAAACCTTCAAATCGATATCGCCGACTTTACAGAGCAACATTTCGAACCCCGCTTCAATCTCTTGATCTGTAATCCACCCTATGTTCGCCATCATCACATGACCACTGAGCAGAAGGCCCGATTGCAACAGCTTTCTATGGAATCAAGAGGTGCGCGGTTTTCTGGACTTGCAGGGCTTTATTGTCACTTTGTAGGTCTATCGCATCAATGGTTGGCTCCCGATGCGATTTCCGGCTGGCTGATACCGAGCGAATTCATGGACGTGAACTACGGGCAAGCTTTGAAAAAACATTTGCTAGATAGAGTCACGCTGCTACGTATTCATAGATTTGACCCTAATGATGTTCAGTTTGCCGATGCTCTGGTTTCATCCGCCGTTGTTTGGTTCCGTAATTCGCCGCCGCCCCATGGGCATGTTGTCCAGTTCACATACGGGGGAAATCTCCAAGAGCCTGCACGAGAAAGAGATATTCCCGTGACGGCGTCAGCCTTGGAAAAGAAGTGGACGAGGTTTCTGGCGGCAGGTGTGCGTGCTGTATCTGACGTGCCCACTATTTCAGATTTTTTCGCGATCAAAAGGGGCTTAGCGACTGGCAACAACAAGTATTTTATTCTTGAAGAGGAAGATATCGCGGAACGTGATTTGCCAATGGAGTGTTTCAAGCCGATCCTGCCTAGTCCTCGTTATCTTAAAGTCGATGAGATTCGCGCGGATGATGATGGATATCCGGTTATAGGTAAGCGACTTTTTTTACTCGATCCTGATATGGCAGAGGAGGAAATTGAGAAAAGCTACCCGAGTTTGTGGAGATATCTAGAGGAAGGCCAAGCGCAAGGATTACACGAGCGGTATTTGTGCCGCCATCGGTCGCGTTGGTATGCACAGGAGAAACGTCCACCTGCGCCTATTGTTTGCACCTATCTCGGTCGAGGCGATACGAAGAACGGTCGACCGTTTCGTTTCATTCTCAATGAGTCGCGGGCAACCGTCGCAAACGTCTATTTGACTATGTACCCGACCCCGCTTATGGAGCGAGCTCTAAACACCAATCCAAAACTAATTAGGCCGATATGGAAAGCACTGAATCGGATAAGCGCGGAGAGGTTGTTAGGAGAGGGCAGGGTTTACGGCGGAGGCCTTCACAAGCTTGAACCCAAAGAACTAGCCAATGTACCAGTTCCAGAGATTGCGGAAATATCGCCAGAGCCATTGTTCAGGCAACGCGAAATGAATCTACAAACTGTAACAGATTGAATGGAGAACGCTTTTTGGGGCCGTATGAAGGGGAGTAGCGATGGCGGATGAACGGAAGCACAAACACCTAGAGTTAATACAAGGCGTTATTAACCGCCTTTCTACAAACTCGTTTTTGTTGAAGGGGTGGAGTGTTGTTCTTGTTTCTGCGCTCTTTGCACTTTCCGCTGCCGATAGCCGACCCGCTTTCGTTTACCTCGCCTACATTCCAGCAATCATATTTTGGGGGTTGGATGGGTTTTTCCTTTGGCAAGAGCAGCTTTTCCGCAAGCTTTATGACCGCGTGCGGGTTTTGCCGGACGATGAAATTGATTTTTCGATGGATACAAGCGCGGTCACAGGCGATGACCGTCCGACATTGGCGGGAGCGACGCTTTCTAAAATCCTGATACCGTTTCACGGCGTACTGATTGTGGCTGTTGTTGTCGTGATGTTTTTGACACTGACAACATAGAGGTGACTCGACATGCCAAAACACAGAGCTTTCTATAGTTTTCACTACACGCCGGATAACTGGCGAGCCGCCACCGTGCGTAATATCGGAGCGATTGAAGGGAACAAGCCTGCACCGGACAATGATTGGGAAACCATCAAAAAGGGCGGAGATGCCGCCATTAAGAAGTGGATCGCTGAGCAGATGAAAGGCCGTTCCTGCACCGTCGTTTTGGTGGGCAGAAACACAGCGGGTCGTAAGTGGATCAACCACGAAATTATCAAATCATGGGATGACGGCATGGGGGTTGTCGGCATCCACATTCACGGTTTGAAAAACTCTAACGGCAAAGTGTCTACGAAAGGCAAGAATCCATTTGCCTCGATTGGTTATGGCAATACGGGAAAGAAATTATCTTCTATTGTGGAATGTTATGACCCTGCTGGATCGAATAGCCAAGAAAGATACGACTGGATCAAGCAGCATTTAGCGAATGCCGTTGCCGAAGCAAACAAGATTCGCAAGGAGAATTAATTTTCTCTTAAATCCGTTCGTGTACTGTGTTTTCAAGGATGAACAACAAGAAAGCAAATCAATGTGGAGGCACGCGAAACAAGGCCGATTGTTCAAACGCACTACCCATGAACCAGCGGCAGGGCAGGGCGATCTATTTCCACTAATCGAAACTAAAGAACTCAGAAAGACGGCGACAGCCGACCGAAACGCAGTAGCAGCGCACCCCGATTTACAGGCTTTGGTGATGGAACTCGAATTGCTTGGGTTCAGTCCGTTTGCGATAGCGGAGGGATTGTCGTTGAAGGCAAACGAAGTGCGGCAACGCGGGCAAAATCAGTTGATCGGAGTGCGCTGCCTCGATGACGATTCCTGGCATTTTGGTTACGTCCGGAATTGGGAGCCGCAAGTCCTCACCGCCAGCAAGAGGACGGACCACACCGAAATATCCCGCCGACGGTTTGCCGAAACCGAACCCGCAACGGTAGAACCGACTTCCCGCCTCTATCGCCTGTCCAAGGACGGCGTTTCCAATACCTTGCGCGCTGGCACCGATTCTGCGCGCGGTGCCTTCACCAGCCCAAGGCCGATCCACTACGAGAAGCCACGCTGCATTACCGTGCGGGAAATGGCGCGTCTACACGGTTTTCCCGACTGGTTCCGCTTCCACGAAACCAAATGGCACGGAGCGCGGCAAATCGGGAACGCCTTCCCACCTCCCTTCGCTCGCACTGTTGCCGCAAGCATTATCCAGGCTCTTGCCATTGAGCCAACACGCCCCGAGACACCTATCGACCTCGGTGACCTGGACCTCTTGCGCATGGACATGTCCCACGCTTCCGAGTACTGGGGCGTTCCGAACCCAATCGCCCGCCGCAACCGCAAGAGCGGCGCGAGGTACAGGATCCCTCAGCAGTAGGTAGCCATAGGAAAGGTCGAGGAAGAGTAGCTCGGTCGTGCCCTGCGCCGCCGGGCCAGCCTGCGGTCACGCATCTTCCCCCACACGTTGTGCAGCATGCGGCATTCGGAAGCCGACAAGCCTATTTCTCTCAGGACCAGCCTGTCATTTTGTTCAAGAACATCATTGAGCCGGTCAACCCGAACGAAGCGGTCGCACTCGTCGAGCGGTAGGGCGGCACCAAGATTCGCCGGCATCAACAGCCGTTCGGCCTCGGTCGGTGCGAGTTCGAGAACACCGCCGCCGTAGCTGCGGCCTTCGATCTCGGCTGACGCGGCAGTGAGGGATGTGTAGGTGTTGGCGATCACGGCGCGCGGATTGCCGGTCTTGCCGACGCGCGCGCCGGGCAAATGAGCGGAGCGGGATATGAGCGGTATCGTGTGGCCTTAAAGCCCTCTGGCGTCAATTTCGCTCTGCCGCAGCACGAAAAACTGGTTCTTGCCGGTCACGACGTCGCCTCAAGAAAAGCGCCGTCGCCACAGCTTGGCTCCAGCACGAAATCGTCTGCCTTGCGGATTGCCCAGGCGCATAGCCACGCAGCGAGTGCTGCGGACGTGTAGTAGCCGCCGCGCAGCTTGTCAGGAAAGAGGGCTTGATTAGCCACGAATCTCAAGGAGGACTGGAGCACGCGGTAGTGGGTCAGTTTAAATTTGGGGGCGGAGATCGTAGAGCTTTTGTAGATTGGTGAAGAACGCGGCAGGTACGTCATCGGAACTTAATGCGGTAAGTTACATTGACCGCAATGCGCGCATTTATCGGCGCATACAAGTCCAAAATGAGTGGGAACACGCCATCATTGGTATCCTGATTGATCCGGTTTGTTTTCTTAGGCTTTTTTAAAGGTTGCGTCTCTCCCTGCTCTACACTATTGGTCTGGTGGGCTATGTCAGCTAGGAGTTTTTGTTTCATTCTTGAGTTGTATGAGTCAAACAAAACGTTATCGCCGCCTAAAGAGCATTCATTATTTCGCCAGCCAGAGATTTCGCCATCAGCGGCGGTACGGCATTGCCTATCTGACGGAAAGCCGGATTCAACGTACCGCAGAACACAAAGCCGTCCGAGGGCGTGTGTTACTTGGGTCGAAATGGAGCGAACGGGGTTGAAAACGCCTCCCCCGCAGCCAGTTGAAAAAAAAATAAGCGCGGTGCTCGTAGGCACCGTGTTAGCAGCACTCTCCGCTTTGCCTGATGCCGCCGTTGGTGCAACTAGATGGACGATGCCAACCGCCACTCCCTACGTCCGTATCGACGTCGGCATCGCCTTTGGAGAGGACAAAGCTGGCGGTGGGATTACCGCCGACAATGATGGGTGGCAAAAAAGCATCGTAACTCTCGCCGTTGGTTTGGGCCTCGGCTGCGGGTACGGCCCATTTCGCGGCGAAATCGCCCTCGATTATCGCCAGATTTGAAATCAAAGGGGAGCTAATTGAACAGATCAGCATGGGTGCCCGTCCGGATCAAAACGATGTGGTTCTCGTCTTCATCCCAGATTAGTAGTCAGTCGGGCTCAATATGGCATTCCCAGCACGCAGACCAGTCGCCGGACAGCCGGTGCGGCTTGTGACGGGGGGCGAGCGGTTCGCCGGCAACGATCTTCTCGACAATGCGCCCGAGCTTGTCCCGATCCTTGCCGCGTTTCTTGGCTCGTTTCAGGTCTTTCTTGAACTGCAAGGTGGTCAGCAGCTCACGCATCGTCGAATTCGGCCATCAAGTCCTTGATGCTGTCATGCCGGGTCAGTCCTTGCCTGGCTCGGGCCTTCCGGATCGCTTCGCGGGTTTCTGCGTTGGGGATCCTGACCTCGAAGGGTAGGCCGTGATGTAGGGCAACCTGCCTGTAGAACAAGGTGATCGCCTCGGTCGCCGACATGCCGAGGGCCGAAAACACCTCTTCAGCCTGGTGCTTCAACTTCGGTTCCACTCCGTGCGGGCGCGGATCATTTTTGGCCATGGCAGATCTCCCTTATGCAGGAGATGGAACACCCCTTCTACTCCCTCTCCAAGAAGCCCGTAACAACGATTCGTGAATACAGGCACGGCGATCATTGGCTCAAGATCACGCCAGGCGTGCAAGGCCTTATCAGGGCGAAGAAACCCACTCCCGCGTCCGTATCAACTGCCACGAATTTCTGATTTTCACGAACCGAGGTACAGGCGGAAAAGACTACAAAGCCCTCGTAGATGCACTTGAACGGCTTCGCGGCACCACGATCAGCATAAACATTATCACTGGCGGAGAAGAACAAATCGACGTTTTCGGCTTGATCGACAAAGGCACAATCCGCCGCAAATACGGTCTCGATAGGCGCTTGCTGTAGGTCGATATCGTCCTGTCCGATTAGGATATTCAACGTCATTAAGGCCAAGGAAGTGCTGACGCTCAACTGTGACTATTTTCGGCTGAGCAAGCCCTACGAACGCCGCGTCTACGAAATTGCCCGCAAGCATCGTGGCTGAAACAAGGAATGGAAAATCGGCTTCGAATTGCTACGAAAGAAGATGGATGCGACCAGTCCACTTAAGAAATTCCGCTTTTTTCTCAAAGAGTTGGTAGACATCGACCATCTGCCGGACTACACGGTCGAATTGACCGAAGCCGATCAGGTGATCTTCCGAAACCGCGAAATGTGGTGGAAAACAGAAGATGACGAGGACGGCCCTGCCCAGCCCCTTAAATAAAAATCCCAGTTTCTCTGATAGCATACTAACATGATATATGTATTTCCAGTTAGATGGATGCAGCTTTCCCGAGTTGGAAGGCCGACTCTGCGCGTTCACAACGCACGGCTATGCCGGTGCAGGATCACCGGACCGCGCCGAGGCGTTTATCTGGGCCTTCTCGGAGCTGTTCCCTCGCCTCACGCCAACGGCGAAGGCAGCGACCCTGGAAGATGAATTACCGCCGGGCTGGTCCTATTGGCATCGGCCTCCCGACCGGAACTCGTGGATGGCCTAGTCTCTCAAAAGGTAGAGTTTTCGAGAGGTTGCGCGAAGGCTCCGAACCGGGGCCTTTTTTCATGCCACGATTTATTAAATTTAATCTTGAAATATATCTTATCGAAAGGCATACTGATTGTGGTTTTTGAGAGTACCCAACCAAAGCAAAGAAGGAACTTTTCAGGCGGTATCCGCGAGGTGAGCTCGGCAGCGGATCGGAGGAGCTGGCCTGTGGAGTCCCAGGCCCGGATTCAGGATTTTTGGGCCTCTCAGGTAATTATTCCCTGTAGTGGGAGGACGTGGGGGATCTCTAGGGTTGATCTTAAGGAAGCCCTCTGATGGCTCTCTCTCAGAGCCCCCTGGTTGGACTCGGCTTGGCTATTTGCCGTAGCTTGTCATCGAAGGCTTTTTCGTAACCATCGCATTCAAGCTTTCGGGCCATCTTCTTGAACTCGGAAAGCTGTTTGCGGTCAGTCTTCTAGCTGTTTATGGTCCTTATCCATAAAATCTCTCTGGGCGTATTCGGCTGGAAGATCCAAATCCCACAAACCAGCAAGGGCGCACCACCGCCGAGAGAACAGACAAACGACAATCTGAGCAAGCTGCTAAAGCAAAGATCGAGTTTTCTGTGCCTAAACATATGCTGGACGAGTTCGCGCAGGAAGCGGGGAAACGGTTCGGCTTCAAGAAAAGTTCAAAGTCAGATTTGTTCATCGCCATAACAGGATATCCAGCTATCTAATCTGGTCGATTGCCGACCTAGTCTGACGGTACTACCGTCCGGGTGGTCGAGGCCAGTGTCGAGAAGACGAAACTCAAGGCATCCAAGCTCGCCATGGCGGTGTATGCGCTCCTGCGTCAGGAGGCCCCGGAGGTGCTTGATCCGGCGGCGACGGCGGACATGGACCGGTATCGGCATACTCGACCGCCAACGGCGGGGCGCCAGGAATCCACCCCGGCGTATCTGGGACATCGCCGTGAGATACGAATACAGCGTGTGTCTGATCCGTCACGTTAGACCAGTTTCTGATGGTGATGGCCTGTGGAATGGACATCCAGCGGCCTCCTAACCGAAAATTCCGAATTGAAAGGGAAGGTCTTGATTGTGTACCCTGCCGATGTCGAAGCTCGGACAGAAAAAGATTTCTTCACGAAAAGCCCCAAACGACAAACGGCCCTAGTGGTACAGCGAATCCAGGCACTGCCTGACCGGATCACGCCTTCGTTGCACTATATCAACTTGTGGCCGTAGCCCTAGTCGTCCAGTGCCGGTGAAATTTCTAAAAGGCCCTTAGAGGCTGTCTCGAAAAGGGTTGAATGGTCGGAGGTATGGTGGTTTCTAATCGGTTGTCGAAGCCGAACTTGGAGTTGCGATGTGGACCCTGATGACCCGGCGGCGGCATAGCCGCGGCGAGCTACGCTATGGAACAGATTTGACAGATGGAGAGTGGTGGGTGATCGAACTGTATCTTCCGCCGCGGTGCCGATACGGCCGCCCGCGGGCGTGGCCGCTGCGAGAGATCGTCAATGGGATCTTGTACGTGTTGCGCGGTGGGATTGCCTGGCGGCGGCTGCCGAGCGATTTCCCGCCATGGCGGACAGTCTATCGTTGGTTTGCGGCGTGGCGGGACAAAGGTGTGTTCGAGAAGATCAACCATGCGCTGGTCATGGCCGACTGCGAGCGTGTCGGCTGCGAAGCCAGTCCTTCCGCCGCGATCATCGACAGCCAGAGCGTGAAGACGAGCGAGGCTGGTGGACCGCGCGGCTATGACGCCGGTAAGAAGCTCCAGGGGCGCAAGCGTCACGCGCTGGTCGATACGGACGGCCGCGGCCTCCGCCTCGAGCCGCATCCGGCGAGCCTCCAGGACCGCGACGGCGCCGGGTCGCTGCTCGGCGTGTCGCGACGGGCGTTCCCGTGCATCGAGAAGGTCTTCGTTCGAGGCGACCATCGACTCCGCACGCGCTTTCCTCTCTGCCGCCTCCGTCATGCTCCTCATCCGACGACTCGGTCGAGCCTCATGACTTTCAAGACGGACTCTGGGAGACATTCTCTTGGTCAAAGGGACATGGATAGGGTAAACGCATTAGAGAGGCTCTCCGTGGATCCTGGGGCCTATTCTGAACCTGACCGCCGGTCATGAGGCAGAGACAAACGAGAATAAAGATACATAAAAGAGGAAACCCGCGCCGGGGGGGACACCCCAACGCGGGCCAGATAACCGCAACAGATTATGTTCAAACAGCCACGGTCGATGACAATCCTAGCCGTTCAAATTCCCTGTTGCAAGGTTTTTTCACGGGGATTTGGAAAGTGACTACTGCCCGCTCCCCACTTGCCAAGCTAGGGGGATTTCGTGGGCAGGCCCTACGCTCCGCGTGAAAATCTAGGGGGGAATTTCTGCGGGCACGATCCGTTATGCCCCAGGCTCACACTGGCAAGGCCAGCCAAGACCGGCAAGGACGGGATTCCCCGCATACTCACCCTATGCTCGGAACGGCTCAAGGGCTACTACCACAACCCACGTTTGATTATCCCTTCCCTGGACTTGGCAAACGGTAGCCAACGTCAGCAACGAAGCGAACGCCGTGAAGCCTGCCTGCTCTTGCTGATGGCCTTGCTCAAATACACGGACCTAGCCAGTCTGCGAGTCGGCATCCCCACCCAGGACGGCTTCTTAAGCCTTACCGTGGGCTACATAGCCAAGCAAACTGGCATGACCCTGAAACGCGTCGAACGCGCCCTGGCCGATCTGAAGACATCCGGCCTAGTGACCCTATCCCAACCCCGCAAACGCCTTCCTGATGGCTCCTGGAAAGGGCTAGCTGCCGTCAAGGCTATCTCCCGCCACCTGTTCGCCCTGTTCGGATTGGGACGCATGTTGCAAAGAGAACGTGACAAGGCCAGCAGACGGCTGGCAAAAAAGTCCAAGAACCGAGAGACCGCCGGTCAAGCTCAGTTGGCATTGGCTCTGAAAGCCTTGACTGGAAAGCTGAGCAGCAAGCCGAACCGCAAGCCGCCGGACGACCTGGAATACCGCCGCCGACTCAATCTCAAGCTGACGGAGCTCAAAGAAAAACACTGGGACTGGAGCAGAGAACGGCTCATCAAGGAAGCCGAACGGATGCTCTTTGCCCTCGATCAGCACCGCGGCTGAAACGCCGCCGATCAGGGGCCAAAAACGCCTTACCGCATCGATCCTCAGCGCGGAAATCAAGCCCATCCCCAAGGAAATAGACGTATCACCGGACTTCTCGTTTCTGACCGAAAGTTAAGTGTCGGTAAGTCCTTCGTTAAGTGGCAGTCATTAATCAAAAACATACTCATAGTTTGTATTGATCTTCCTTTGTGTTTCGGTTGCAGTCAGCGCAAATCTTACAATGCTCTTCAGTAGTGTTAACTCCGCTCTTTTTCGTGTCCTTTTGGGCATCGGACTTGGTAGTATCTTCCTCAATATTATCTCCGGATGGGTCGGGGTCCTCTTTGGTGCGCGTGCGCTAATCTTTCGCAGCAAGCTTCATTTTGGAACGGATAGTGTTGTTGATGCTCTTTTAGCTCAAACATATACCTGCTGGTCTAGTTGACCAAGCTGCCTCCCAGGAACCAAAGAGCGCGGAACCAAAGAGCAACAGTGCAGACGAGATGGAGGAATTACAGCGTAAACGGGAAGAGAACGTGAAGAATCGCAGGACGGTCTATCCACATTAAACTGTTGATTGGAGTTTATTACGATTGATTTTGCACCTATGGTAGATGCTGTTCGGGGGATGCTGTTTCCTTCAATTCGGAAAGGAGTTAATCATCGCGCGTGGAACCGAGCGAAGGGACCAAACCTTCGCAATTACTCAAACCAAATAAAATTCATTGAAGAGGCTTCTCTTTATAGCCGCAATCCAATAACCTATGAATCGTTTAAAGCGGTCTATGCGGTATTGGACCGATCGCTTGAAAAGGAATACCGCATATTGGCCGAGGTTTCGCTTGGGAGTTTCATAAGAGCCGATAGCAATTTAGCCTTTCGTTCAATTAACAGCAAACGGGTAGATTTCCTGATTATCGACGCATCTGGGGATCCGCAGCTTGCGATTGAATATCATGGAAGCGGGCATTTTCAAGGAAATGCGAAAGCCAGAGACGCCGTGAAGAGGTTGATATTTCGGAAGGTCGGTATTCCATTGCTAGAGTTCAAGGAAGGAGTTAGCGCAGATAATGTTAGAGACGAGGTGAATAAGATAATACAGAAGGAGGCAACCTGAAATGGGGTATGTTAGTCGTGCTTGTGAATATAAGAGGGGATGGGGAGACGGCAGAGGATATAGCAAGAAAGAAGCGAAAAGGCAATTTGTCATTCGTTCTTTTGAATCCCGTTACGGGAAACTCGACAAAGTAAGTCGCAAGCGAATTAATCGTTTCGATGAAGAGCAGCTTGACAAGCTGATTACGATTCTTCTTCCTTCTCCGCCATTCCAATGGAGGCGATCCCGATTTATCGGCTTGGTTAGACAGCTTCGATCTAACGAGAGGAAAGGGGCCTTTGGTTACAACGGCCTATGGGTCGCAAGACTTTCACTCTTAATGGAGAAATGAGCATGCGCGTATACATTGCGGAAAAGAAGGAGGTCTCTTCTGCGCTATCCACTGCGTTGGGCAGATCTCCTAGTCCATCCGGCGCATCCTATGTGGCAGAGACGACCGTGTTACCTGGCTGTGGGGCCACCTGCTGCGGCTTACCGATCCCGAAGAGCACGATGAGCGTTTTCGCAAGTGGTCAATGGACCAACTGCCGATGGCTTGGCCGATCGGCTATGCCGTTGGGGAGAAGCACGCAGACCACCTGGAAGCAGTCATCGACTTGGCGAAACAAGCCGACGAGCTGGTGAATGCTGGCGATCCCGATCCGGAAGGCCAGCGGCTGGTGGATGAGGTCATCGAGTATGCGGGACTCAATGGGAAGCCAGTTAAGCGCATCCTCATCAATGACAATACGCCGTCGGCGATCCGCGATGCCGTCGCGCGCATCGAGGACAACGCCAACTACCGTGGATTGTCCCTGTCGGCGCTGGCCGGGGCCTTCGGCCAGGATGCCGAAAAGGCTGACGAGGCTGGCGGCATCGGTACTCCGGCGACCAGGGACACACACATCGAAACCTTGTTCCACCGTGGCTTTCTAGCTGAGAAAGGCAAGCAGATTCTCAGTACAGAGTTGGGCCGCAGCTTTCACGGCGCCTTGACATCCTTCGCTGTGAAGCCGGACTTAACGGCACTTTGGCATGAGAAGCAAAGGCTGATTGAGCGCGGGGAGCTTAATTACCAATCCCTTCTGGCGGACATCGATGAGGTTATCGAGGGTGAGATTTGTCGTGTTCGCAGTGAAGGGTTGCCAATTTCCGTAAGCGGAAGCGTTCCGTGTCCGGTCTGCAAGGAAGGGGCCTTGCGCCGTATTAAAGGAAGAGAAGGGTTTTTTTGGGGATGCGGTTGCTACCCGGCGTGCAAGGTATCCTTTCCGGATAAGAAAGGCAAGCCGGATACAGATTCCCGTAGACCTATCGCTATGGTTTCCGAGGAGCACACCTGTTCGAAGTGCGAAAAGGGCTTGATCTGGCGCGAGTCTGCCAGGAAACAGGGCGTTTATTGGTGGGGATGCAGTGGTTTTCCGGCCTGCAATTTCCGCGCTTTCGATGAGAATGGGAAACCGAAGGTTGAAATATGAGTATTCCGCGTGATCGTTGGATGCGTGCTGCCGGGAAAGCTATCTTGGGGCTCCCCGTTCTGCCTGTTGGCTTCTGGGCGGTAGGCTAACCGGCATCGGTCATTGTTTCCGTTCTTGCCGCCTTCATGGCAGCAGGCATGCTCGCTCTTGGCGATGTTGGCTTGGCTTTGTCTAGTTGGTTCTTTGTCTGTCTGTGGGCAGCTTTAATGGGTCTTGGAACGGAGATTGAGGAAACGGAAAGTGAGATGGGATGGGAAAGCCGAACAGAAAACTTATTCTCTCTGCACAATGATTCTATAGGAATGGTCGCTTTATGCCTCATTTTTCTGCCACTGGGCCTTTATCTCGGAGGTTGAACTTTTCTAGTTTTCCTATCTGCCGCAGCTTTGGCCGCAGTGGTTGTCGGTAGCGTTGCCGGATGGTGTTCCACAGAGAGCGTGAATAGTCTGGGACTGATAATTTCTTTGATTAATGAGTGTCACTTAACGGAGAATTTACCGACACTTAACTTTCGGTCAGGAACGAGCAATCCAGCGATGCGTCTATTTTCTGTGGGGAAGGGCTTGTTCCCGCGCGGAGGATCGATGCGGTG
>Ga0209785_1000250_pt1 | contig 19203 bp, 19 predicted proteins | sample WorMetG1BERMUDA2_FD_187403 | JGI IMG/M metagenome (GOLD analysis project Ga0209785, IMG submission 187403) | Marine gutless worms symbiont microbial communities from Max Planck institute for Marine Microbiology, Germany - Inanidrilus... ...
TTTCCTGATGTTTGCACGGCCGTCCCCGGCGCGCCGGCGATGGCCGTGGCGAAATCCTTCGCCGCGAAGGGTTCCAGATCGTCGACCCCCTCGCCGACGCCGACAAAGTAAATGGGCAGTTGGTGTTTGGCGGAAATGGCCACCAGGATTCCGCCGCGCGCCGTGCCGTCGAGCTTGGTCATCACCAGCCCGTTGACGCCTGCGACATTGCGGAAGATCTCCACCTGGCTGAGCGCGTTCTGTCCAGTGGTCGCGTCCAGCGTCTGCAATACGGTGTGCGGCGCTTCCGCGTCCTGCTTGCCGAGGACCCGGACGATCTTTTCAAGCTCCGCCATCAGTTCGGCCTTGTTCTGCAGGCGTCCTGCGGTGTCGATGATCAGCACGTCGCTGCCGGCCGCGCGGGCCTTTTCGTAGGCGTCCCAGGCAAGGCCCGCCGCGTCGGCGCCCAGTTTCGACGACACGACCGGCGAACCGGTACGTTCGCCCCAGATTTTCAGTTGTTCGATGGCCGCCGCGCGGAACGTGTCGCCGGCGGCCAGCATCACACTGACGCCGCCATCGGTGAGTTTGGCGGCGAGTTTGCCGATGGTCGTCGTTTTGCCGGTGCCGTTGACGCCGACCACCAGAATGACATGCGGCTTGTGGCTGAGATCGAGTTCGAGCGGTTTGGCGACGGGCTGTAGCACCGCCTCGATTTCGCTGGCCAGGATGGCCTGCACCTCATCGGTCGAAATGTCGCGTCCATAGCGGCCGGAGGCCAGCGCATCGGTGATGCGCATCGCCGACTCGACACCGAGATCGGACTGGATCAGCACATCCTCCAGGTCCTGAAGCGTATCCTCGTCGAGCTTGCGACGGTTGAAGACGCCGGAGATCTGGCTTGTCAATTGCGACGAGGTGCGTGACAGGCCCTGGCGCAGCCGGCCGAACCAGGCGGGACGGGAGCCGCTGTCGACATCGGGCTCCGCAGGGCCTGCGCCGCGCGTGACGCCGTCGGCAACGGACATTTTGGCGGAGGCCGGATCCGGCGACGGATCCGTCGATGGCGGCGGCGGGGGCTTGGTTTCCGCCGGCGTGACATCCGTCTTGACGGGCTCCGGCTTCTGAGCCGGTTCCGCGATTGTCCGCGCTTCCGGCGCGGGCGTCTCTTCAGGAGCGGCCGCGTCGGTCCCGGTCGCCTCGTCCGCTTCCTCAACGACCTTCTTCTTGCCGAAGGAAAACGCCTTTTTGATGAAGCCCAGAGCCATGCTGTGTCCTGTCGCTCCGCCGTCAGGCCGCGGCTTGCGCCGGTTGGTGATCGCCCGGCCGGCGATCGCTGCATGTCGTCGCCAGCAGACGGTCGCCGTCATGACCGGTGATCGTCACCCCGATCACCGTGCCGGGCGTGCCGCCGTCAAGACGCACACGCGTGAAATTCTCGGTGCGGCCGAGGCTTGGCCGTTCGATCAGCACTTTCTGGTCGGAGCCGACCATTCGGTCGAGATGGTTGCGATAGGCTTCGCAGCCCTTTTCGCGCAGCCTTGCGGCGCGCGCCTTGATCGTCGCACGGTCGTGCTGTGGCATGCGCGCCGCCGGCGTTCCCTCGCGCGGCGAGAACGGAAAGACGTGCAGGAAAGCGAGGTCGCAGGCATCGATCAGCGACAGCGCGTTGTCGAACATGTCGTCCGTTTCGGTCGGGAAACCGGCGATCAGATCGGCGCCCAGCGCCATGCCGGGCCGCAGCGCATGCACCCGGTGGCAGAAGGCCACCGCGTCGGCGCGCAGATGCCGCCGTTTCATCCGCTTGAGAATCATGTCGTCGCCATGCTGCAGCGACAGGTGCAGGTAGGGCATGAAGCGTTCTTCCTCGGCAATCAGCGCCATCAGATGCGCATCCGCCTCGATGGAATCGATCGAGGACAGGCGCAGCCGCTCGAGTGACGGAACACGGGCCAGGATGGTGCGGGCAAGTTTTCCGAGCGTCGGCCGGCCGGGCAGGTCGGCGCCGTAGCTGGTGGCGTCGACGCCGGTGATCACCACCTCGCGATAGCCGTTGCCGACCAGTCGGTCAACCTGATCGACCACGGCACCCATCGGCACCGAGCGGGAATTGCCGCGGCCATAGGGGATGATGCAGAAGGTGCAGCGGTGGTCGCAGCCGTTCTGTACCTGCACGAAGGCGCGCGCGCGCCCCTCGATCGCGTCAACCATCTGCGGCGCGCTGCTGCGCACGTTCATGATGTCGTTGACGCGGATTTTCTCCTCTGCGGCGACGCCGAAATCGGGCAGCGCACGATAGCTCCCCGCCTTCAGCTTCTCCTCATTGCCGAGCACCGCGTCCACCTCGTCCATGGCGGCGAAGGCGGCCGCCTCGGTCTGGGCGGCGCAGCCGGTCACGATGATGCGGGCCTGCGGGTTTTCGCGCCGCGCGCGGCGGATCGCCTGTTTGGCCTGGCGCACGGCTTCGCCGGTGACCGCGCAACTGTTGATCAGCACTGCGTTGTTGAGCCCGGCCGTTTCGGCCTGCCGCCGCATGACCTCCGATTCATAGGTGTTGAGCCGACAGCCGAAGGTAATGATGTCGACACCGCTCATGGTTGCCGCTCCCGCGCCGCTGTCGCTTCCGCGCGCCAGGCGCCGCTGGCCGGGTCCAGCACGCCCGAAAACGCCTCTTCCGCCGGGCCGGTCATGATCACGTGTCCGTCCGTCTCGCGCCAGTCGATGTCGAGCGGGCCGCCCGGGACATGGACGGTCACTTGACGGGGCGCGCGGCCAAGGCGGGCCGCGGCGACCGCGGCGGCACAGGCGGCCGAACCGCAGGCCCGGGTCAGGCCCGCGCCGCGCTCCCAGGTGCGCAGGTCGATCGCACCGTCGGGCCGGATGCGGGCGATGGAGATATTGGCCCGTTCGGGAAACAGCGGATGGGATTCGAGCAGGGGGCCGTAGGTTTCCAGCGCATAGGACCAGACGTCCCGCTCGACCCAGAAAACCGCGTGCGGATTGCCCATGGAGACCGCCGAGGGCGCATGCAGCACCGGCGCGTCCACCGGACCGATCTGCAGATCGATCGCGCGCGTGTCTTCGATCGGTCGCGCCAGCGGGATGCGGTCCCAGGCGAATTCCGGTGCGCCCATATCGACGTCGATCATGCCATCGTCGTGCTCGCGCGCCTGCAGCAGGCCGGCGACGGTTTCCAGGCGATAGGTCTTGCGCCCGGTTTCGGCCGCGAGCCGGCGCACCACGCAGCGCATGCCGTTGCCGCAGGCCTGAGCCATCGAGCCGTCGGCGTTGAGGATGTCGAGATAGGCGTCCGTGCCGGATCGTCTCGGATCGTGCACCGCCATGATCTGGTCGAAGGCGGTTGCCGGATCGCCGGCAAGCGCGATCGCCGCCGACGGCGTGACGGTGCCGTCGCGGCCGCGCATGTCGACCACGAGGATCTCGTTGCCCAGACCGTTCATTTTGGTGAAATGAACCCAGTCAGCCATCGGCCCGTCCTTCATCATGCGGCCTATATGGCGGAACCGCGGTCAAATTACCAGATCGACTGGACCGTAATATGGTGGGCAGAAGCGATGTCCAGCGTGCTCTGAAACAATAGCGCGAGGAGCGCGCCGTCGCGCCATCATCGAAACCGGATCGACCCATGGCGTCGGCGGACTACCACAGACGTCTCGACAGCGCGGCCGCCGCTTGACATTTCGGCCGCGATCCTGTTTATCCGCAGCACTTCCGCGACGAGTTGACCACTCCGAGCCGCTGACCGGGACCCGAAAAGGTGTAAAGAGATCCCGGAAGCCACCACCCGGCAGCGCGATGCGCCCCCGGGTGCTTTTGTGCTTTGGCCGCATGCGCGGCCGTCTTCGGATCCAAGGGTTGTCAAGACGGTGCGGGCTCACGATCTTTCAGGGCACGGACCTTGAAGGAAGAGGATTGGTGGATGTTTGAAAGCCTGCAGGATCGCCTGGGTTCCATTTTCAGCGGACTGACCGGTCGCGGCGCGCTGTCGGAAAAGGACGTTTCGGCGGCGTTGCGCGAGGTGCGGCGGGCGCTGCTGGAAGCCGATGTGGCGCTCGACGTGGTGCGCGGCTTTACCGACAAGGTGCGGGAAAAAGCGGTCGGCGCCGAGGTCCTCAAATCCATCAAGCCCGGCCAGATGGTGGTCAAGATCGTCCATGACGAGCTCGTCGAGATGCTGGGCGCGGAGGGCGTGCCGATCGACCTCAATGCGCCGGCGCCTGTGGTCATCATGATGGTCGGCCTGCAAGGCTCCGGCAAGACCACCACCACCGGCAAGATCGGCGCGCGGTTGACGGCGCGCGACAAGAAGAAAGTGATGATGGCCTCGCTCGATACACGCAGGCCGGCCGCCCAGGAACAGTTGCGGCAGCTCGGCGAGCAGGCATCGATCGACACCCTGCCGATCGTCGCGGGCCAGTCGCCGACCGAGATCGCGGCGCGCGCCGTGCAGGCTGCCAAGCTCGGTGGCCATGACGTCGTCATCCTCGACACCGCCGGGCGCACCCATATCGACGAGCCGCTGATGGTCGAGATGGCCGACATCAAGGCCAAGGCGGCGCCGCATGAGATCCTGCTGGTGGCCGATGCGCTGACCGGCCAGGACGCCGTCAATCTGGCCCGCAATTTCGACGAACGTGTCGGCATTACCGGCCTGGTGCTGACCCGCATGGACGGCGACGGCCGTGGCGGTGCGGCGCTGTCGATGCGCGCCGTCACCGGCAAGCCGATCAAGCTGATCGGCACCGGCGAGAAAATGGACGCGCTCGAGGAATTCCATCCCAAGCGCATTGCCGACCGCATCCTCGGCATGGGCGACATCGTCTCGCTGGTCGAGAAAGCGGCCGAGACCATCGACGCCGAGAAGGCGCAGGTCATGGCCGAGCGCATGAAGGCCGGCAAGTTCGACCTCAACGATCTTGCCGACCAGTTGCGCCAGATGCAGAAGCTCGGCGGTATGGGCGGTCTGATGGGGCTGATGCCCGGCATGGGCAAGATGAAGAACCAGATTGCCACGGCCGGCCTTGACGATGCCGTCTTCAAACGGCAATTGGCGATCATCTCGTCGATGACGCGCCGGGAGCGGGCCAGCCCGGAGATCCTGAAACATTCGCGCAAGAAGCGCATTGCCGCGGGATCCGGCACGAATGCCGCCGAAATCAACAAATTGCTGAAAATGCACCGGCAGATGGCCGACATGATGAAGGCGATGGGCGGCAAAGGCAAGAAGGCCGGCCTGCTCGGCAAGATGATGGGCGGGCTCGGCGGCAATATGGGCATGCCGGGTGGCATGCCCGACCCTTCGGCCCTCGATCCCGAACAGTTGAGGGCGATCGAGAAACAAGCGGCGGCTGCCGGCCTTGCCAAGGGCCCCGGCCTGCCCGGTCTCGGCGGCGGCCTGCCGGGCCTCGGCGGTCCGGCGCTGCCGGGTGCGGGCGGGCTTCCCGGTCTGCCAAAGAAGAAGAAGTGAGGGGCCCATGACGACGGATCCGATGCAGCGTCTGGCCGAATTGCGCCGTTCGATCGATAATTTCGACGCGGCGCTGATTCACATTCTCGCGGAACGCTTCCGCTGCACCCAGGCGGTGGGGCGGCTGAAGGCCGAATTCGATCTGCCGCCCGCCGATCCGGAGCGCGAAAAGCGCCAGGTGGCGCGGCTGCGGCGACTGGCCGACGAGGCCGATCTCGATTCCGATTTTGCCGAGGCTTTCCTGAACTTCATCATCAAGGAGGTCATCCGGCATCACGAAGCCATTCGCGATCGCGCGCTGGACAGGACCTGAGCGCCCGCAATCCATCGCCGCCGCACAAAGCGGCCGGCAAGAACCACACCACCATTGCCACATTTGAAGGAACTGATCATGGCATTGAAAATGCGTCTGGCCCGTGGCGGGTCAAAAAAACGCCCCTACTACCACATCGTGGTCGCCGATGTACGCGCGCCGCGGGACGGCCGTTTCATCGAAAGACTCGGCAAGTGGGACCCGATGTTGCCCAAGGACGGCGCGCGGGTGACGCTCGACGAGGAACGCGTCAAGCATTGGCTTCAACAGGGTGCCCAGCCGACGGACCGGGTGCTGCGTTTTCTCGATGCCGCCGGTCTGGCAAACCGTCCGGCCCGCAGCAATCCGAAAAAAGCCCTGCCCGGCAAGAAGGCGCAGGAGCGGCTTGACGAGCAGAAGGCCAAGGCCGAGGAAGCGGCCGCTGCCGAGGCGGCCGCCGAATAGGTTCGGCCGCGATTTGCGCCGGCATGACACTCAGGCCGTCCGGTCCAAGCTGCGGACGGCAGCGCGGTGGCGGTAATGACGGAGCGTGGCGACCTGGTGCTGATAGCGGTGATCGGTGCTGCGCACGGGTTGCGCGGCGAGATGCGCGCCCGGGCCCTGACCGACGATCCGCTGGCTGTGGGCGCCTATGGCCCGCTGCAGGACGATGCGGGCGCGGCCTATGAAGTGCTCGCGGTCAGGCCTGCGAAGAATGCCGTGGTGATGCGTCTTTCCGGAATCGGCAGCCGCGAGGCCGCCGAGCGTCTGAACGGCGTGTCGCTTTATGTGACCCGCGACCGGCTGCCGGACATTGAGCTGGAGGAAGACGAATTCTTCCAGACCGACCTGATCGGCCTTGCCGTGCGCGATCCAACCGGAGGGATCCTTGGAACCGTCCGCGCGGTGCATGATTTCGGCGGCGGTGATATTCTCGACCTCGTGCTTGAAAGCGGACGGGCCGTGATGATCCCGTTTTCGCGGGCCGCCGTGCCGGAGATCGATCTGAAGGGCGGGTTCGTCCGGGTCGACCCCGTTGCCGCCGGACTGGACGATATGGATGCGCCGAAGGGGCCAGGCAGCCGCAAGCGACGGCCGAAACCGTCCGGCGGGAACAAGCCATGACGTTCAAGGCGAGCATCCTCACCCTCTATCCGCAGATGTTTCCTGGGCATCTGGGCCAGTCGCTCGCCGGTCGCGCGCTGGAACGCGGCGACTGGCGGCTTGAAACGGTGCAGATCCGCGACTTCGCGCGGGATCGCCACCGCAGTGTCGACGACACGCCGGCCGGTGGCGGCGCCGGGATGGTGCTGAAGCCGGACGTGCTCGCCGCGGCGGTCGACGCGGTCAGTCCGCCGGACGATCCGCGGCCAAGGCTGCTGATGAGCCCGCGCGGACGACCGCTCACCCAGGCGCGCGTGCGCGATCTCGCCGGCGGCACCGGAGTCGTCATCGTCTGCGGCCGGTTCGAGGGCGTCGACCAGCGCGTGATCGACCGGCGCGACTTGGAGGAGGTGTCGATCGGCGACTATGTTCTGTCGGGCGGCGAGCCGGCCGCCCTGGTGCTGATCGATGCCATCGTCCGCTTGCTGCCGGGCGTGATGGGCAACGCGCAGTCGGCTATGTCGGAAAGCTTCGAGGACGGCCTTCTGGAACATCCCCATTACACGCGGCCGCAAGAGTGGGAGGGGGTTGCCATTCCGGCGGTGCTCTTGTCCGGCAACCACGCGGCGATCGAAGCCTGGCGCCGGGGCGAAGCCGAAAGGCTGACCGCGGAGCGGCGTCCGGACCTTGCACCGCGCAAAAAAAGGCCGCCCGAGGGATGACAGCAGGACCGCTATGGTGTATGTGCGCCTGCGATCGGGACATCCGACAACCACCAAGCAAAGAATGGTGAACACGCTCGCGCCGCAACGGCGACGCCCGGAGGCATCGATCCAACGGGTTCGAAAGGGCGCTCTGGCCGTTTCAGAAGAATGAGAGGTTTGGATCATGGATATCATCCGTGCACTCGAGGCCGAAGAGGCCGCAAGAATAGAAGCCAAGCGCACCCTCCCGCAATTCTCGCCGGGCGACACCGTTCGCGTTCTGGTGCGTGTCACTGAGGGCAGCCGCACCCGCGTACAGGCCTATGAGGGCGTCTGCATCGCCCGCTCCGGCAGCGGCATCAATGAGAGTTTCACCGTCCGCAAGATTTCCTATGGCGAAGGTGTGGAGCGCGTTTTCCCGGTCTATTCGCCGATGGTCGAGGGCGTCGAGGTCGTTCGCCGCGGCAAGGTGCGCCGCGCCAAACTGTATTATCTGCGCGAGCGCCGCGGCAAGTCCGCCCGTATCGTCGAAAACACCAATATCCGCACGCGCAAGCTGAACGAGGCCGAGCGTAAGGCGCTGGCCGCGGAAAAGGCACGCATCGAGGCTGAGAAGGTCGCCGCCGCCGAGGCGCTGGCGGCCGAGAAAGCCGCTCAGGAAGCGGCCGAGAAAGCCGCTCAGGAAGCGGCCGAAAAAGCCGCCCAGGATGCGGCCGAGGCCGAAAAGCCGGCCGAATAGGCCCTCCATCAGCGATTGACGCGAAGAATGACGTGCGTTTCGAGGAGAAACGCGCGCCTTTAGACGCGCCCGCCTCTCGCGCCGTCTTGTGCGGTGCACTGTCTTTGTGACATTCTTTTTCAACAGATCACCGCGCTCTCCATGCGGGGCACACAGACAGCAGGGAGGTCTTCATGCCATTCTTCAGATCCATCATCGCGGTCACGCTCGCGCTCGCCTTCACACCAATCGCGGCGTCCGCCGCCGAACTGCCAAATCTTGACGGCAGGACCGTCGTCGTGGTCACCGAAAACGCCTATCCGCCGCTGCAATTCATCGATCCCAGGACGGGCGATCAGATCGGCTGGGAATATGACGCGATGGACGAGATCGCGAGGCGGCTCAATGCCGAGGTCGACTATCGGAATGTCAGCTGGGATACGATGATACAGGCCGTGTCCGACGGGCAATACGATGTCGGGATGACCGGCATCACCATCAAGGAAGACCGGAAGGAGAAGGTCGATTTCTCCGAACCCTATATGCGTTCGGAGATGTTCATGCTGGTGCGCGGCGACGAGCAGCGGTTCTCCGACGCCGGGAGCTTCGCGGCGATGGAGGACGGGCTGATCGGTGCCCAGGCTGGAACGACACCGTTTTACGTCGCGGTCTATGACGTTCTCGATGGCAACGAGCAAAACCCGCGCATCAAGCTGTTCGAAACCTTCGGCGCGCAGGTCCAGGCGCTGAGAGCCGGCGATGTCGATCTGGTGCTGACCGACGGAACGGCCGGCGAAGGTTATGTCAGGGCCTCCGACGGCGCGCTCAAACTGGTCGGCGACCCGATGGGCACCGAGGATTTCGGCTTCATCTTCCCGAAAGGGTCCGATCTGGTCGCGCCCATCAACGCGGCGATCGCCGCGATGAAGGCGGACGGGACGATCGACGCGCTGAACACCAAGTGGTTCCTCGAATACGAACTCGGACAGTGAGCCGGCCATCCGCGCGGATCCGGCGGGCGGCCGTGAGCCGCCGCCCGCATCGATGCTGAACAGCAGAGCGTCCGGCGATACCGACTTCCCCTATTGGCTGGTGGCGGCCGTCACCATCGCTGTCGCCGTTGCGGTCATCATCGCCACCAACACCCTCTATACCGAGGTGATGGCCATCGTTTCGCGCGGTGTCTGGATCACCATATTCGTCACCGCAGTCGCTTTTGCGCTGGCCTCGGCGCTGGGGTTGTTGCTTGCGGTGATGGCATTGTCCGGCTCCCTGGTGCTTCGCCAGATCGCCCGGTTCTATGTCGAGATCATCCGCGGCATCCCGATCCTGGTGCTGCTGTTTTATGTCGCTTTCGTCGGTGCGCCGGGTTTCGTCGTCGCATGGAACTGGCTGACCACGCCGCTGCAGGAACTCGGCCTGATTGAGCCCATGATGGTGCGCGACCTGTCGCTGTTGTGGCGCGCCATCATCTCGCTGATGATCGGCTATTCCGCGTTCATCGCCGAAGTGTTCCGTGCCGGCATCCAGTCGGTCGATATTGGCCAGATCGAGGCGGCCAAGGCGCTCGGCCTCAACCGCTGGCAGCGCTTTCGGCTGATCGTCATGCCGCAGGCGCTGCGCACCATCCTGCCGCCGCTTGGCAATGACTTCGTCGCCATGGTCAAGGATTCGTCCCTGGTCTCGGTGCTCGGCGTCGCCGATCTTACGCAGATGGGAAAGGTCTATGCGTCCGGTTCGTTCCGCTTCTTTGAAACCTATTCCATCGTCGCCTATATCTATCTTCTGTTGACCGTCAGTCTGTCGCTGGTGCTGCGGGCGCTGGAGCGGCGGATGCGGCAGGCGGAACGTCGCCGGCAGGCATCGACAAAATGAGCAAGCCGGCGGTTTTGGGCCCGCTGCGTTCGTTGCGGCGCGGCGGAAAGCTTGGTAAGAACGCGCGATGATGAGAAACCTGATCAGGATCGGTATCGACGATACGGGCCGCGTGCGTTGCGGGGCGTCGATCGACTATCTGCCGATGCATGATCACAAACGGCTGCCGGGCCGGTTTTTCGCCCGATTGCAACAGGCCGACGGCTGCCCCTGAACCGCACGCCTCCCGCTCCGCTTCCAACGTCCATTGAACAGTTGAAACCATGACTCAGCCAAGAACGCTTTACGATAAGATCTGGGACGAACACGTCGTCAACGAGCAGGAGGATGGCACCTGCCTGCTCTATATCGATCGCCATCTGGTTCACGAAGTGACCAGCCCGCAGGCCTTTGAAGGTCTGCGCAATGCCGGACGCGGCGTGCGTCACCCGCAGCGCACGCTGGCCGTCGTCGACCACAACGTGCCGACCACAGCCGATCGCAAACACGGTATCAAAAACGAGGAAAGCCGCATCCAGGTCGAGGCGCTGGCCCGCAATGCCGCCGAATTCGGCGTTGAGTATTTCCACGAAAACGACGAGCGCCAGGGCATCGTGCATATTGTAGGCCCGGAACAGGGCTTTACCCTGCCAGGCACCACGATCGTCTGCGGCGATAGCCATACCTCGACCCACGGCGCCTTCGGTGCGCTCGCCCACGGCATCGGCACCTCGGAAGTCGAACATGTGCTGGCGACACAGACGCTGATCCAGAAAAAAGCCAAGAACATGCTGGTGCGCGTCGACAACAGCCTCCCCGACGGCATTACGGCCAAGGATGTGATCCTGGCGATCATCGGTGAGATCGGCACCGCCGGCGCCACCGGCCATGTCATCGAATATGCCGGACAGGCAATCAGCGAACTGTCGATGGAAGGCCGAATGACCGTCTGCAACATGTCCATCGAGGCCGGCGCGCGCGCCGGTCTGGTGGCGCCGGATGACAAGGCCTTTGCCTATCTCAAGGACCGGCCGATGGCGCCGAAGGGCGAGCATTGGGATCGTGCGGTCGAGCATTGGCGGAGCCTGCGGAGCGACGAAGACGCCCATTTCGACAAGGTCGTGGTGCTCGACGCGCAGCATCTGCCGCCGATCATCTCGTGGGGATCATCGCCTGAGGATGTGGTCGCCGTCACCGGTGTGGTGCCGGACCCGGACGCCATCGAGGATGAGAACAGACGGACATCGAAAAAGCGGGCGCTCGACTATATGGGCCTGACCGCCGGAACCCGGATGACAGACATCGAATTGGACCGTGTCTTCATCGGCTCCTGCACCAATGGGCGCCTTGAGGACCTGCGCGCGGCGGCCAGAATGCTCGAGGGCCGCAAGGTGCATGACCGCGTGAGCGCGATGGTCGTTCCCGGGTCGGGTCTGGTCAAAGCGGCGGCGGAGGCCGAAGGAATAGACCAGGTCTTCATCGATGCCGGCTTCGAATGGCGCGAACCGGGTTGTTCCATGTGCCTGGCCATGAACGATGACCGCCTCAAGCCCGAGGAGCGCTGCGCCTCTACATCGAACCGCAATTTCGAGGGCCGGCAGGGCTATCGCGGCCGCACCCATCTCGTCTCTCCGGCGATGGCGGCGGCGGCGGCCGTGGCCGGCCGCTTCGTCGACATTCGCGATTGGTGACACCACCGCGCCGGCGGGCGAATAAGGATGCCCGCCGCGACCGGCGACCGAGGGCTTGACGCCGCTTCGCCATTGACCCAAAAGCGATGCCATGAGCAAGGAATCGACCATCGACATCTCGCTGCTGCGTCTGAAGGATGCGCATCAACTGGCGCCGCTGATCGCAGCCTATGCGCAGTCGCTCAAACGCGGCGCGCCGCGGCGGCCCGACGAGTTTTACGCCGAAACCCTGTTGCAGGACCGCTCTGCCGAATTGCTGGGTGCACGCCTCGATGGCGAGCTTGTCGGTTTCCTGATCTATTTCGATTTGCCGGATCCGGTGACCGGCATGCGGGTTGGTCAGGTCGACCATCTCTATGTGCACCACCAGCATCGCCGCAAGGGCATTGCTGAAGCGATGCTCGATCTGCTGTCGGAGGAAGGCGAGCAGCGCGGCTGGAAAGGGCTGGTGCTGAACGCACCGCGCCTGCCGAGCGAAGGCCGCAAGCTCTACGAAAAACTGGCCGGAGCAGCCGACTGGACCAGCTTTTTCCTGCCGCTGGACCGGTGACCAGCACTTGTGCACTGCACATAAGTTCAAAAAATAATCGTGTCTTGGCGATCGTGGTGGTTTGCGCGATTCTGCGGCTTTCAATCGATTTGGAAGCGTTCTAAAACGATTGCTGTGTCTGTTTGGGGGGCTGATCGCGACATTCGGCGCGGTTTGACGCTTTGACGCACCACAATGAAGGCACTAAAACCACTGCGAGCGACGGTCCGGGCTTTGCCGATCCGGCGCAGAAGAGTTGCAGAATGATTCGGAGGCTCCATGGCCAACGCAGCGCAAAACCGACCTCTGTCGCCGCATCTGAGCGTTTATAAGCTCATCCCGACCATGGTGATGTCGATTGTGCACCGCATCACCGGCGGCGCGCTTTATTTCGGCACGCTCCTCGTCGCCTGGTGGCTGGTCGCGGCCGCGGCCGGTCCGCAATATTTCGATTTCGTCAACGCGGTCTACGGATCGATCATCGGCCGCCTCATCCTGCTCGGCTATACCTGGGCTCTGCTGCATCACATGCTCGGCGGCATCCGCCATCTCGTATGGGACACCGGCCGAGCGCTCGACAAGGATGTGACAACGAAAATGGCCTGGGGCACTCTGATCGCCTCCCTGTCGCTGACCGTTATCGTCTGGGCCATCGGCCTGATCGTTTTTTGAGGGGGGATCAGTCATGGATATGCGCACACCGCTTTCCAGGGTTCGCGGCCTGGGATCCGCAAAAGAGGGAACCGACCATTTTTGGCGTCAGCGCCTGACGGCGATCGCCAATATCCCTTTGATCCTGTTCTTCGTCATCTTCATCATGGTCTATCACGGGGCGTCCTATGAGACCGTGGTCGCAGCACTCGGCAACCCGATTGTCGCCGTCGTGATGGCCCTGGTGATGCTGTCCGCGCTCATCCACATGCGCCTCGGCATGCAGGTGATCATCGAGGACTATATTCATGCCGAGGGCTTGAAGCTCGGCCTTGTGATTCTCAACAATTTCTTCACGATCTTCATCGGCGCGCTGTCGTTGTTTGCGGTTCTGAAACTCGGGTTTGGAGGCTGATCCGGCGATGGCTAACGACACGCGGCAGGCCTATCAGTTTACCGAACATACGTTCGACATCGTCGTCGTCGGTGCCGGCGGCGCCGGCCTGCGGGCGACGCTCGGCATGGCCGAACAGGGGCTGCGCACCGCCTGCATCACGAAGGTTTTTCCCACCCGCTCGCACACGGTGGCCGCGCAAGGCGGCATTGCGGCAAGCCTGCAGAACATGACGCCGGACAGTTGGCAGTGGCATATGTATGACACCATCAAGGGTTCCGACTGGCTCGGCGACAACGACGCCATGGAATATCTTGCCCGCGAAGCGCCGAAAGCGGTTTACGAGCTCGAACATTACGGCGTGCCTTTTTCGCGCACCGAGGACGGAAAGATCTACCAACGTCCGTTTGGTGGCCATATGCAGAATTTCGGTGACGGACCGCCGGTGCAGCGCACCTGCGCGGCCGCCGACCGCACCGGCCATGCCATCCTGCACACGCTCTACGGCCAATCCTTGCGCCACAACGCCCAGTTCTTCATCGAATATTTCGCCATCGACCTGTTGATGAACGAGGATGGCGTGTGCACCGGCGTCGTTGCCTGGAATCTCGATGATGGCGTGATCCATGTCTTCCGCGCCAAGATGGTGGTCCTGGCCACCGGCGGTTACGGCCGGGCCTATTTTTCGGCGACATCGGCGCATACCTGCACGGGCGACGGCAACGGGATGGCGGCCCGGGCCGGACTGCCGCTTCAGGACATGGAATTCGTTCAGTTTCACCCGACCGGCATCTACGGCGCCGGAACGTTGATCACCGAAGGTGCCCGCGGCGAAGGCGGTTATCTCGTCAATTCCGAGGGCGAACGTTTCATGGAGCGCTACGCGCCGTCAGCCAAGGACCTGGCGTCGCGCGATGTGGTGTCCCGCTGCATGACGATGGAGATCCGCGAAGGCCGCGGCGTGGGCCGCAAGAAAGATCATATCTTTCTGCATCTCGATCATCTCGATCCGGCGGTGCTGGCCGAGCGCCTACCCGGCATATCGGAATCGGCCAAGATCTTCGCCGGCGTCGACGTGACGCAGGATCCGATCCCCGTCCTGCCGACGGTGCATTACAATATGGGCGGTATTCCCACCAACTATCACGGCGAGGTGTTGAACCCGACGGCCGAGGAGCCGGACCGGGTGCAGCCCGGCCTGATGGCGGTGGGCGAGGCCGGTTGCGCCTCCGTGCACGGCGCCAACCGTCTCGGCTCCAACTCGCTGATCGATCTGGTGGTCTTCGGCCGTGCCGCGGCGATCCGCGCTGGCGAGGTGGTCGACCGCGACAGCCCGGTGCCGTCGGTGCCCAAGGCCAGTCTCGACAAGATCATGGACCGGTTCGACAAGACGCGCCACGCCAACGGTTCGATTTCCACCGCCACGCTCCGCGATCGGATGCAGCATGTCATGCAGGAGGATGCGGCCGTTTTTCGCACCGAGGAAACGCTGAAGCAGGGATGCCGGCGCATGGACGAGATCTATGGCGCGCTCAGCGATGTGCGTGTGACAGACCGTTCGATGATCTGGAACTCCGATCTCGTCGAAACGCTCGAGCTTGACAATCTCGTCGCCTGCGCCCTTTTGACCGTCTACAGCGCGGAAGCGCGCAAGGAAAGCCGCGGCGCCCATGCGCACGAGGATTTTCCGGACCGCCACGACAAGAACTGGCGGGTCCATACGTTGGGCACGCTGGCACCTGACGGCAAAGTCACGCTGAGCTACCGGCCGGTGCATACCGACACGCTGACCTCCGAAGAGGAAGGTGGGATCGAACTGGCCAGGATCGCGCCGAAGAAGCGTGTCTATTAGGAAGGTTTTACAAGCGGATGGTTGAACTCACACTTCCAAAGAACTCCAGGATCACGGACGGCAAGACCTGGCCCAGGCCCGACGGCGCGACCAATCTGCGGGAATTCCACATTTACCGCTGGTCTCCCGATGACGGCCGCAACCCGTCCGTCGATACTTTCTATGTCGATCTTGACGATTGCGGCCCGATGGTGCTCGACGGGCTGCTGTGGATCAAGAACAAGATCGATGCGACGCTGACCCTGCGGCGCTCCTGCCGTGAGGGCGTGTGCGGATCCTGCGCGATGAATATCGACGGCACCAACACACCCGCCTGCACCAAGGGCATGGACGAGATCGACGGCGCCATCAAGGTCTATCCGCTGCCGCATCTGCCGGTGGTCAAGGACCTGGTGCCCGATCTCAACAATTTCTACGCCCAGCACCGCTCCATCGAGCCCTGGCTCAAGACCGCGTCGCCGGAGCCCGAGACTGAGTGGCTGCAATCCCATGAGGACCGGGTCAAGCTCGACGGCCTTTATGAGTGCATCCTGTGCGCCTGCTGCTCAACCTCGTGTCCGAGCTATTGGTGGAACGGCGATCGCTATCTCGGACCCGCCGTGCTGCTGCAGGCCTATCGCTGGCTGATCGACAGTCGCGACGAGGCCACCGGCGAGCGGCTGGACGAGCTTGAGGACCCGTTCCGCCTCTATCGCTGCCACACCATCATGAACTGCGCCCAGACCTGCCCAAAGGGGCTCAATCCGGCCAAGGCCATCGCCGAGATCAAGAAAATGATGGTGGAGCGCCGCATCTAATCGCAACTCAGATATCCAGGTTGCGCAGAACATCCTCCTCATAGCCCAGTTGCGCCAGGATCCTTTCGGTCTGGTCGGCGAAGTCGGTGTGCGACAGGGCCGAGCGAACCGCGATGAAGAAGGCCGCGGCGCCGAGCGTGGCGCAGGCCGCCGAAATCGCCAAACGCCGAAATCAAGCCGATGCCAAGACAATAGGGCGCGAGCCACACGGCGGACCGCAGATTAAGGTGTCGGCGCTCCACCGAACGCAGGCGGATGGCGAGCAGGACCGCTCCGGCCAGAAGGGCGAGACCGATGATTTTGACGGAGTTCCAACCGCCCCAATAGACGATCAGCGTTGCCAGAATGAACGTCGCACCGGCAATCACGCGCACGAAGGGCAATGTGAACGGCCTCGGATAGTCCGGCGCCAGCCTGCGTAGGGCGACGACGGCGACGGGCCCGAGGATGAAGGAAAACACCACTAGCGAGGTATGGGTCGGGACGAGTTGCGAGAAGGGCAGTGCCAAAACGGCCACCCAGCCGATAACCAAGTTGAGGATCAGCGCGTTGAACGGAACCCCGAAGGCCGAGAGCCTGCCGAAATAGGCCGGGATCAGGCCGGTGGCGGTCATCGCCATGACCAGCCGGGCATTGGCGCCGACCGCGACCAGCGCGCCGCCGAACGGCGAAACGACGGCGGTCGCATTCATCAGGCTGACGAGCCAAAGCAGCCCGAGGACCGTTGCGACCGAGGCGAGCGGGCCGCTGCGGTGCGTCAGATCGAGGTCGGACCAGCCGCCGGCGATCGCCCCGGATGGAAGCGCGCCGATAAAGGCGGTCTGCAAACCGGCATAGATGACCAGGCAGACCAGCATGGCAAGCGTGATCGCCAGTGGGATCGTCCGTCCCGGATTGCGTACCTCTCCCGCCATGTCGACGGCGTGGCGGAAGCCGATCATCGACAGCACGACACCGCCGGACGATACCGCCGCGAGGATGCCGCTGACGCCGTAGGGCGCGAAGCCCGCCGGTTCGACGAAATTCGACGGCTGGAAGGAACTTGCCACGAACATGCCCGTAATGATCAGCGGCACGATGATCTTGAGCCATGTGATGCTGGTATTGATCATGGTGAACAGCCGCACGCCCAGCGCATTCAGCACGACGAACACCACCATCAGCCCGAGCGCCGCGAACGCGCCCGGCAGGGAGAGCCGCTGCGCCTGTGTCGTCTCGAAAAGCCACGGCGCGTAAAGCGTGAGATAACGCAGTGTCGCCTCCACTTCGATGGGCGCCGTCAGCGCGTAGCCGAGCCAGGCGGTCCAGCCCATCATCATGGAGACGAAATTGCCGTGGGTGACCCGGGGAATGCTGGCGACGCCGCCTGGAAGAGGGAACATCGCGGCGATTTCGGCGAAGGTCAGCGCCAGGAGCAGCATGCAGAAGGCGCCGATCACCCAGGCGGCAATCGCCGCCGGACCGGCAAGCTGGGCCGTCAGAAGCGGTGCGAACAGCCAGCCGGAGCCGATAATGCCGCTGACGGCCATGGCCGTCAGCCCGACCAGTCCGATTTCCCGTTTCAGCCCGGTTTGGCGCATGTCCCTCCCTTGCCCGGCATCCGCCGGGCTTTCACAGGCTCGTGACAGGGTTTGACTTGAAAAGCAACGGGCGATCTGGACCTATGGCGCCCGAAACAAGGGGTCGCCGCGTCGGCCGAAATGAGTTGGGAGAACCAAAATGCGTAGCGTTCTATTCGCCGCGGCCGCCCTGGCGGGAGCGGCGCTTTTCATGATGGCGGCCTCCGCGCCGGGGAGCCGGGCCCAGTCGGAGACGCCGGAAAATGCAGAGACGGCGATCTTTGCCGGCGGTTGTTTCTGGTGCGTCGAATCGGATTTCGATCACGTGCCCGGCGTATTGGAAACGGTCTCGGGGTACATTGGCGGACATCTCGACAACCCGACCTATCGCGACGTCGTCACGGAGACCACCGGCCATCGCGAGGCGGTACGCATCACCTATGACCCGGCGAACGTCAGCTATGACGCATTGCTTGACGTGTTTTGGCGCAGCGTCGATCCGACCGATGCGGGTGGCCAGTTCTGTGACCGCGGAGAAAGCTATACGACCGCCATCTTCACGCTCGATGACGGCCAGCAGAAAGCGGCCGAGGCATCGCGCGCCGCGGCGATGGAGGCGCTGGGCGGCGAGATCGTGACGCCGATCAGGCCGGCGGCGACATTCTACCCCGCGGAGGACTATCACCAGGATTATTATCTGAAAAATCCCGTGCGCTACAGGCTCTACCGTCTGGGCTGCCGTCGTGATGCGCGGATCCAGGCGCTGTGGGGCTCAGAGGCTCACAAGGGCATCGAAAAATAGGCGTTTCGACACCGGGCGGGACGCGGTGCGGCCTTTCCCTGACCTGTACGTTTTTAATGAAAATTTTACCATCCTTCTGTATTGAAACGCGACAATCGCCTATGGGAAGGTGATGAGAGCGGGGCGGTCCCGCAAGCGAGACGTGAGGAAGACCGATGCGCAACCTTTACACGCTGATCGCGTTAAGCGCCCTGATGGCCCTGGTCGGGTGTCAGCGCTTCGCAGCGGCCCCGCCGCTTTACCGCCAGCCCCCGCCATTGTCGCCGGCCCCGGTGGGCGGCGTGCAGACCGGACAGTTGCCGCCGCCGAGCCCCGGTGCGTTTCCTGAGGCGCCGCAAACCGCCGGCCCGACACCGGAGGAGATGCAGACCGTCGCCGCCAATGCGCTGGACGTAACGCGCGAATCCCTCGTCGGCCGCTGGACGATATCGACCGGTGGCACCAGTTGCGACCTGTTCCTCGCGTTGACGCAGTGGACCGGCGGATACCGGGCCGCGTCGCGCGGCTGCACCGATCAGGCGGCACTGATTTCGGCCTGGGACGTACGGGGCAGGGAGGTCCTTTTGAGCGATTCAGCGGGCAATACCTTCGCCAGCCTCTACAAGACGGGCGAGACGCGTTTTGACGGCACGACGGCTGCCGGCCAAGCCGTCAGCCTCAACCGCTAGAGTATCCGTTTTGATCAAGCCAGTTTTGTCGCCCACATTCTGTCAGCCTTGATGAGTGCATTTGCCATTTCGATGAGCTTTCGCATGATGGCTATGAGTGCGACCTTCTTGGGTTTTCCGG
>Ga0209785_1000252_pt1 | contig 19106 bp, 19 predicted proteins | sample WorMetG1BERMUDA2_FD_187403 | JGI IMG/M metagenome (GOLD analysis project Ga0209785, IMG submission 187403) | Marine gutless worms symbiont microbial communities from Max Planck institute for Marine Microbiology, Germany - Inanidrilus... ...
CAGCCACCCAATGGTCTGAAGAACGGGAAATTCGGCTTCAAGCCGGTCCAACGTTCGGGGCAAGCTCAAATGCGCCAAACTCTCTCAATAAAACTGGACCACTCCCAGGGGGTCACTCCACGCACGCCTTCCTTGATGCCGATCACGTTCAGCACGTAGTTGAGGTGGAAGTCGTAGCGGCCGTAGGTGCCACAGATCATCGCATCGGCCTCACGCCGCTTCAGCATCAGCGCCGCGATCGCCGTGCTGTTGGTGCGGATGATCGTGCGCGCGGCGTCGGGCGAAACGCCCTTGCGTTCCATCACCTGGTGGTACTGGCGCCAGTATTCGTCGTAGCGCGGATCGTCCTCGGGATCGGTGATCTCGTAGTCCCGGTTCTCCTCCAGGCGCAGGCCAAGCTGGCTGAGCCGATGGTGAACGACCTCACGGCGGCCGATCAGCAGCGGCTTGGCCAGGCCGTCGTCGACCAGCACCTGGGCCGCGCGCAGCACGCGCTCGTCCTCGCCCTCGGCGAAGACCAGGCGGCGCGGGTCGAGCCGGGCGCGGTCGAACACCGGTTTCATCAGCGTGCCCGAGCGGAAAACGAAGCGGGCCAGTTTTTTCGCTATACGCGTCGAAATCCTCGATCGGGCGGGTGGCGACACCGTTGTCCATGGCCGCCTGGGCCACCGCCGGGGCGATCTCGCCGATCAGGCGCGGATCGAACGGTTTCGGGATCAGGTATTCCGGCCCGAAGATCAGCTCGTCGCCGCGGTAGGCGACCGCGACCACCTCCGAGCTTTCGGCCATCGCCAGGTTGGCGATGGCGTTAACGCAGGCGATCTTCATCTCCTCGTTGATCGCCGTGGCACCGACGTCCAAGGCACCGCGGAAGATGAACGGGAAGCAGAGCACGTTGTTGACCTGGTTGGCGAAGTCGGAGCGGCCGGTGGCGATGATCGCATCGGGGCGCACCTCTTTGGCCAGCGCCGGGTCGATCTCGGGATTGGGATTGGCCAGCGCCAGGATCAGCGGACTGTCGGCCATCGACTTGACCATGTCCGGGGTCAGGATGTTGGGTGCGCTGAGGCCGAGGAACACATCGGCGCCGGCGACCGCCTCGTCGAGGCCGCGCGCGGAGACGTCGCGGGCGTAACGCGCCTTCTGCGGCGTCATGTCCTCGGCGCGGCCCTCGTAAACCACGCCCAGGTGATCGGACAGGATCAGGTTTTCCTTCTTCAGCCCCATGTTGACCAGCAGGTCGAGGCAGGCGATGCCGGCGGCGCCACCGCCGGTCGAGACCATCTTGACGTCCTCGAGCTTCTTGCCCGCCACGCGCAGGCCGTTGACGATCGCCGCCGCGGCGACGATGGCGGTGCCGTGCTGGTCGTCGTGAAAGACCGGGATCTGCATGCGCTCGCGCAGGGTGGTCTCGATCTGGAAGCACTCGGGCGAGCGGATGTCCTCGAGGTTGATGGCGCCGAAGGTCGGCTCCAGCGCGGCGATGATGTCGATCAGCTTGTCCGGGTCGGTCTCGTCGAGCTCGATGTCGAACACGTCGATGCCGGCGAACTTCTTGAACAGCACCGCCTTGCCTTCCATCACCGGCTTCGACGGCAGCGGACCGATCGCGCCGAGCCCGAGCACTGCGGTGCCATTGGTCACCACGGCGACCAGGTTGCCGCGCGCGGTGACCGCGCGGGCCATCGCCGGATCCTCGACGATCGCCTCACAGGCGGCGGCGACGCCGGGCGAGTAGGCCAGCGCCAGGTCGCGCTGGTTGGCCAGCGGCTTGGTCGCGGTGACCGCAAGTTTGCCGGGTGTCGGATACTGGTGGTAGTGCAGCGCCATGTCCTTGAGGTCGTCGGACATCGTTCACTCCGTGTTCGTCAGGTGCAGAACGGCGCAACGGCGCCATGGGTGACCATACCCAAGGCGCCGAAGTGCGGCCACGTCTTTCTCAGTAAAATCTTGTAATTCAGTCCCGTACTACCAGGACCGAACAGTCGGAATGGCGGACCACCCGCGCGGCGTTGGGGCCGAGCAGGTAGTCGCTCATCTCCGGCCGGTGCGAGCCCATCACGATCAGGTCGGCGCCGATCCGCTCGGCGGTCTCGAGGATGCCGCTGTAGATCGAGCCGAGCACCACGTGCGGTGTCGCCGTGGTGCCGGTGGCCGGGTGGTCCTTGGCGAACTCGGCCAGCTGCGTCGACGCGTCGGCGACCCAGTGATCCTCGTCGGCGTCGGGCAGGTACGGCTTGACCAGTCCGACCGGGATCTTCGGCACCACCGTGACCAGGTGCAGCTCGGCACCGAAGGTCTTGGCCATCTCGCCGGCGACGGGCAGCGCCTTCCTCCACGACGCGTCGTCGTGGAGGTCAACGCTGAGCAGGATTTTCGAGTACATCGAAGTCGGTTTCCTTGTTCAGGGTTATTTGTAGCCCTTCAGATGATCGATGTATTCCGGCAGGAACAACGAGATCTGCGGGATGTAGGTGATCAGTATCAGGAACACCAGCAGGATGCTCAGCCAGGGCAGGGCGGCCTTGATCACCCAGCCGATGCTGTTGCCGGTAATACCCGCCGTGACGAACAGGTTGAGCCCCACCGGTGGCGTTATCATGCCGATCTCCATGTTAACGACCATGATGATGCCCAGGTGGATCGGGTCGATGCCGAGTTGCACCGCGATCGGGAACAGGATCGGCGCCATGATCAGGATGATCGCCGAGGGCTCCATGAAGTTGCCGGCGGCGAGCAGCAGCAGGTTGACCACGATCAGGAAACCCCAGGCCGGCAGGCCCCAGCCGATGATCGCCTCGGCGATCGAGTGCGGGATCCGCTCGGTCGTCAACACGTGCGCGAACAGCATCGCGTTGCCGATCACGAACAGCAGCATGATGCTGACCTTGGCGGCGTCGATGATCACCTTGCGAACCTCGAGATCGCCGATCATCTTGGGAAGGGCCGCGGCCATGTGCCAGACGTTGCGCACCAGCATGGTGCCCGCCGCCTCGCCGTCCTTGCGCCACGGCTCGCCCTTGATCGGGCCCATGTCGCGGTAGCCGAGCGTCGCCACCAGCAGGGCGTAGATCGCAGAGACGGAGGCCGCCTCGGTCGGGCTGGCGATGCCGCCATAGATCGAGCCCAAAACGATCACGATCAGCATGATGCCGCCCAACGCCGAACCGGCGGAAGCGGCGATCTCGCGGAAACCGGCCCAGGGCTGCGCCGGCAGCCCCTTGATGCGCGCGGCGATGTAGATCGCCACCATCAGCAGGCCGCCCATCATGATGCCGGGAATGAAGCCGGCCATGAACATGCGCGCCGCCGATTCCTCGGTCGCCGCGGCGTACACAAGCATGACGATGCTGGGCGGGATCAGGATGCCGAGCGTGCCGGCGTTGGCGATCACGCCGGCGCCGAACGCCTGCGGATAGCCGGCCTTGACCATGCCGCCGATGACGATGGTGCCGATCGCGGCGACGGTCGCCGGCGACGAGCCGGAGACCGCGGCGAACAGCATGCAGGCGAGCACGCTGGCCATGGCCAGGCCGCCGCGGATGTGGCCGACCACCGAGATGGCGAAGCGGATCAGCCGCTTGGCGACGCCGCCGGTGGACAGGAACTGCGACGACAGAATGAAGAACGGAATGGCGAGCAGGGTGTAGTGCTCGGACAGGTTCTCGAAGAACTTCAGCGCGATCGAGGCGAGCGAGTCGTCCGAGAACATGAGAATGGTGGCGATGCTCGACAGACCCAGCGCGATCGCGATGGGCATGCCGATGAACATACAGGAGAAGAGCAGAATGAAGAGCGCGGCGGTTGTCATTTCGTGTCCTCCGTGCCCTGGGCATCGGCCTCTTCGGCCATTTCGGCCTCGAGCTGTTTTTCGAGTTCGAGCGCCTCTTCGGCCTCGTCGGCGTGATGGAAGCTGTCGGCCCGTCCGGTGGCGAACATGATGCCGGCCTGGACGAAGCGGTAGGCCAGCATGCCGAAACCGAGTATCAGCACGCTATGCGCCATGTACGACGGCATCAGCGGCTCCTCGAAGTCGATGCGCCAGTTGTCCCAGGCGGACTCGGCGTCGCCGAAGATGCCGATCATCCAATGCGGAAAAGCGATGTCTTCGAGGATTTCGCCGGATTCGTACATCAGGCTGAGGTAGCCCCAGCTTCCGAACAGGAACAGACCGCAATAGATCAGGCAGGCGACGACCGCGATCAGGCTGACGATGCGCTTGGTGGTCGGCGGCAGCAGCCGGACCACGGCGTCAACGCCGATGTGCGCTCCGACCTTGACGCCGTAGGCGGCGCCGATCAGCACGAACCAGGCGGAGATGTGCAGCGTCAGTTCCTGGGCCCACAGCAGTCCGGTATTGAAGCCGAACCGCAGCACGACCTCCATGAAGACCAGTATGGTCATTGCCATCAAGAGGAACGCCAGGACGTTCTCCTCGAATCTTTCTAGCCATTTCATTGCCATCTCGTGGACCCCTCTCCTCCCGATTGAGATCAGCCGCGCGGTGCGACGGAAGCCCTCGGGGATCTACCCGAGGGCTTCCGACATTAGAATGTTGTTTTTATCGGATTAGTTGGAAGCGACAGCGGCGTCGATGACGTCCTTGCCGACCTGCTTCTCGAACTTCTTCCACACCGGCTTCATGGTGTCGACCCACTGCTGACGCTCGGCGTCGGAGAGGGCGAGGACCTTGCTGCGGCCGGAGTCGATGATCCGCTTGCGGTCGCTGACGGCCTTCTCGCCGGCGACCTTGTTGCCGTGCGCGATGGATTCCAGCAGGGCCTTGGTGACATCGCCGCGGATGTCGTCAGGCATGCTTTTCCAGAACTTGGCCGAGGTCACGATCAGGTAGTCGACCAGGCCGTGGTTGGACACGGTGATGTACTCCTGCACCTCGAAGAACTTCTTCGAGTAGATGTTCGACCAGGTGTTTTCCTGACCGTCGATCGCCTTGGTCTGCAGCAGCGTGAACACTTCCGAGAACGGCTTCTTCAGCGGCGTCGCGCCGACCGCCTGGAATTGGGCGGCGAGCACGTCGGAAGCCTGGATGCGGAACTTCAGGCCGTTGGCGTCACCGGGAACCTTCAGCGGCTTCGAGGCCGACAGCTGCTTCAGGCCGTTGTGCAGGTAACCGAGGCCGAGCAGGCCGCGCTTCTCCATCGACTTCAGCAGCTTCTGGCCGGCCGGGCCCTGCTGGAACTTCTCGACCGCGGCCATGTCCTTGAACAGGAACGGCAGGTCGAAGACCTGGAGCTTCTTGGTGTACTTCTTGAACTTCGACAGCGACGGCGCGGCGAGGTGGACGTCGCCCAGCAGCATCGCGGCGAGAACCTTGTTGTCGCCATAGAGCTGCGAGTTCGGATAGACCTCGACCTTGACCTTGCCGGCCAGGCGCTCGTGCACCAGGTCGCGGAACTTGTTGGCCATCTGGCCCTTCGGCGTGTTCTCGGCGACAACGTGCGAGAACTTGATGACGATTTCCTTCGCCTGCGCCACCGGAGACGCCATGATGGCGGCGGCTAGAGCGATGGTGGCAATAGAGGTAGTGGTGATTCGCATTGTTTTCCTCCCGTTGCGAAATCCAAATCTATCCGGCGTCGAATGACGGACGCGCCGCCTTCGGCGCGCGGGGTTGCCCCGAACGAACTGCATATTGATTAGCAAGGAAGATGCCAGTTTCGCGCGACTGGCTCGCTCCCCCCCATGACCCCTGTAATTCCAACATGTTAGTGGAATCGATCCGGAAGGTGAAAAAGAATCTTTGGCGGAAATCCGCACAAAGGCCCTACCATTTGTGCGGAAATCCGCACAAATGCCGAAAGCTTTCCAGGCTTTAGAGGTAGTTGCGCCGGCTGAGGCCGAACTTCTGCATCTTGTCGTACAGCGTCTTGCGCGGCACGCCGAGGGCTTCCATGGTTTTCTTGATGTCGCCCTTGTGCCGCGCCAGTTCCTGCGCGATCAGGCTCTTCTCGAAGTTGCCGACCTGCTGGGCCAGGGTCGCGTCCTCGCCGCTGTTCAGCCCCTTGATGATCCGGCTGAGGTCGGTCGACAGGCCGTCGCCGAACAGCACGAAGCGCTCCGCGGCATGTTGCAACTCGCGCACGTTGCCGGGCCAGGTGTGCGACATCAGCACCCGCGCCTGCTCGCCGCCCAACACCATCGGGTCACGGTCATGGCGCGAACAGGCCTCGAGCACGAAGTGCTGGAACAGCAGCGGGATGTCCTCCAGCCGCTCGCGCAGCGGCGGCACCTCGATCACCACCACGTTCAGCCGGTAATACAGGTCCTCGCGAAACTTCTCGGCCTGGACCAGGTGCTGCAGGTCGACCTTGGTCGCGGCGACGACGCGCAGGTCGAGCGGGACCTGGGTGTTCGAGCCGAGCCGCTCGATGTGGCGCTCCTGCAGCACGCGCAGCAGCTTGACCTGCAGCGCCGGCGAGGTGCTTTCGATCTCGTCGAGCAGGATGGTGCCGCCGTTGGCGTGCTCGAACTTGCCGACCCGGCGCTTGGCGGCGCCGGTGAAGGCGCCGGCCTCGTGGCCGAACAGCTCGCTCTCGATCAGGTCCTCGGGCACGGCGCCGCAGTTGACGGCGACGAAGTTCTTGTCACGGCGTTTGCTGTGCTCGTGCAGGAAATTGGCGACCAGTTCCTTGCCGGTGCCGGTCTCGCCGTGGATCATCACGTCGGCGCCGGTATCGGCGATGTTGACGGCGAGATGGCGCAGCTTCTGGATCGACGGCGAGTTGCCGAGGATGCGTGGACCCGGGGCGTTGCCGATCTCGACCTCGCGGCGCAGTGAGCGGTTCTCGAGCGTCAGGCGGCGCTTCTCCATGGCGCGGCCGACGACATCGACCAGCACGTCGGTGGGGAAGGGCTTTTCGATGAAATCGTAGGCGCCGTCGCGGATCGCCTTGACCGCCATCGAGATGTCGCCGTGGCCGGTGATCAGCACCACCGGCAGGTCTCTGTCGATCTCCAGCGCCTGGTTGAGGAAGGCGAACCCGTCCATACCCGGCATCTTGATGTCCGAAACGACCACGCCGGGCCATTCCGGCGACAGCCGGTGCAGGGCGTTTTGCGCCGATTCCAGGCAGTCGACCTCGTAGCCGGCCAGTTCGAGGGTCTGCCGGCCGGCGTTGCGCACGTGCTTGTCGTCGTCGACGAAGACGACCTGTCCGAGCGGCGAGCGATCCTGATCCGTCATGCCGACTTCGACCCTTTCATCTCGACCTGGCGCAGGGTGATCGCTAAGCTGGCGCCGTCGCCGCCATCGTCGCAGGCGTACAACATGCCGCCGAAATCCTTGACGATGTCGAGCGAGATCGACAGCCCCAGGCCCAGGCCCTTTTCGGATTCCTTGGTGGTGAAGAAGGGATCGAAGATGCGCACCTGATCGGCCGGATCGATGCCGCCGCCGGTGTCGGTGATCTTCACAGTGACGTCGTGTCCGGTCTCGCGCACGGACACCGTGAGCACCCGCTTCGGCGCCTCGGCCATGGCATCGAGCGCGTTGCTGATCAGGTTGACCAGCACCTGCTCCAGGCGCACCGAATCGCCGTTGACCAGCGGCTCGCTGTCCGGCAGGTCGAGCACCACCTCGACGTCGAGATCCTGGATCTGCAGACGCAGCAGCGCCAGCGCGTTGTCGATCGACGGCAACAGTGGTACCGCCCGGTTAGCGCCCGAGCTCTTGCGCGCGAAGCCCTTCAGCCGGGTGATGATCGCCGCCATGCGATCGGTCAGCTCGGAGATCGACTCCAGGTTCTCGCGCGCCAGTTCGCCGCGGTCGCGGTCGAGGTAGGCGCGGGCGTTGTCGGCGTAGGCGCGGATCGCGCCCAGGGGCTGGTTGATCTCGTGGTTGATGCCCGACGAGATCTGTCCCAGTACCGCGAGCTTGCCGGCCTGCACCAGTTCGTCCTGGGCCAGGCGCAGGTCGTCCTGGGCCCGCCGGGTCTCGTCGATCTGGCTGCGCAGCTGGCGGTTGACCGCGCTCAGGTCGGCGGTTCGTTTCTCGACCCGGTGTTCCAGTTCGGCGTTGGCCTGTTCCAGCGTCGCCGCCAGATCCCGCTGGTAGGCCAGACGCTCGCGCAGGCGCAGACGCCGCTGCGCCACATACATCGCCAGCAGCAGGATGATCACGAAGGCGGCGCCGGTCGCCGCCATGCTGGCGTAGCGCAGGCCGCTGATCCGCGTCGTCGGCGACAGCGCGTGGATGGTCCACTCGGTCTTCGGCACTGCCGCGCTTTGCGCCATGAACGTACCCGCCCTGGCGATCGTGATCATGGACTGGCCGGTGTCGCGCACCTCGCGCCGGGTCACCGGCAGCGGTTCCAGCGGCGCCGTGTGGTATTGCCGGCTGGCGATGATCGCCCGGTGCAGGTCGGTCGGCAGTTCCTCGAAGGTGCGGAACTTCCACTCCGGTACGGTGGTCATGAAGATGACCCCGTTGGGGTCCGACACCATCACCCGCACCGACTCGCTGGTCCAGGCGTTCTCCAGGCCCTCGACGCTGACCTTGACCACGATCACCCCGAGCACGGTGTCGTCGTCCGGATCGTTGACGGCGTGCGAGACGTAATAGCCGGGCTTCAGCGAGGTGGTGCCGAGGGCGAAGTAGCGGCCCTGACCCCCCTGCATGGCGATCTGATAATAGGGCCGGAACTTGAAATTCCGGCCGACGAAGGAAACCGGCTCGTTCCAGTTGCTGGCCGCGATGGTCGTCCCGTTGGCCGACATGACGTAGGTGTCGGAGGCCTGGGCGTCGGCGTTGATGGCCTCGAGCCGGCGGTTGACGCGGTTAATCAGGACCGGGTTGCGCGGGTCCTGCAGCAGTTCGATCAGGTTTTCGTCGCGGGCCAGGACCCGGGGCAGGTATTCGTACTTGTCCAACTCGCTGCGCAGGTTGGCGACGTACAGCGCGATCTTCCGCGACGCCTCCTGGGCGATCGTGTTCAGGGCCACCCGCTCGGACCACACATGCGCCAGCCACAGGGTCAGCGGCAGCAGACCGACCAGCGCCAGGATGACGGGCCATCTGCGGCCGAACAGCCGCGCCGGTGGCCGCTCCGGCGTGGTGTCGGAGCGAACGCCATTTGGGTCCGCGCCGGTGGTTGCCGTCGGCGTCAGGTCGGAGGTCATGCGATCAGCGGGCGCAGCCGGGCTCGTCCTTGAGCAAGCCCCTGCCGAAGATCTTGTCATTGCCGGGCGAGCCCAGGTCCTCGACCACCTTGCGCAGGATCCGGCGTAGCGAGTCCGGGCTGCGGTCCGACCCGGCGGCGACCTTCAGGCCGACCGCGGCCGAGATGTAGGGCGCGGCCATCGAGGTGCCGCTCTGGAACCGGCCGCTGCCAGGGACGGCGGTCCAGATGTGCACGCCGGGGGCGGCGAAATCGATGTATTCGCCGCGGTTGGCGAACTTGTAGATGGTCCGGCTCTTGGCCGAGATCGCGGTCACCGCCAGCACGTGGTCGTAGGCCGCCGGGAACGCCGGCTTGTCGGCGCGGCCCCAGTTGCCGGCGGCGGCGACCATCGCCACGCCCTTGCCCTTGGCCCGGCCGAAAGCCTTGCGCAGCAGCCGGTTGTCGGGTCCGGCGACGCTGAGGTTGATGACGTGCACGTCCAAACCGGTCAGCCAGTCGATCGCCTTCAGCAGGCCCGACGCGCTGCCGACGATCTGGTTCTTCGGCGCGTATTCGAACATGTTGGCGGCGTACAGCTCGGCCGCCGGCAACAGTCCGCCCCAGGCCTTGTCGGCCGGCTTGCCGACCAGCATGGCGGCGATGGCGGTGCCGTGGTCCTTGGGGCCGGGGCGGCGGCCCTTCTTGTGGAAGGAGCGGTATTCGACTTTCTGTCCGGCCAGCGCCGGATGGCGCACGTCGACGCCGCCGTCGATCATGCCCATGCGCACGCCGGTGCCGCAGCTGCTGGGCGCCGGGACCCATCCGATCTCGGCGCGCACCTTGCTGGTCGCACCGGCATTGACCGCCTGGGTTTCGAAGTGGTGGTTGGCGTCGCCGGCGATGCCGGGGAACTGCGCCTGCAGCTGGTCGCGCGACTGCAGCACGCCCTGACCCTCGGGCACCGCCATGCGGTACATGTCCATCTGCAGGTTCTGCAGGTTGGCGCGCTCGAGCACCGAATAGCCGAGCGCGGCGGAATCGCGCTCGAAGGTGCGCGGCGGGTCGACCACCAGAACCTCGCCCGGCTCGAACCGTTCCTCGCCGGGGGTGCGGCGGCCGCTCGGCGGACGCGAGGCGCCGCTGCGCGTGCCGGTAGACTTGGTGGTCGCGTTTTTGCGGCTGCCCTGATTCGCGGTGCTCTGGCGGGTCGAGCTCTTTTGCGTGTCGGTGACGGCAACGCCGCCGCTGATGCGTTTGGCGACCTTGCGCGTGCCGCCGTCGTCGGTCTGCAAATACAGCCAAAATCCGCCGACCGCGACCAGCAGGACGACGAGAAACCCGATGATGATGGCGAAACGCATAGACGGCCGGTCCGATTTCCTAGCAACTGGAACGATCTAGGCAGTTTACCGTCTTTTGATCGGCATCGTAAGTGGGCTGTTCTCGGGGTGCGTGGGCAGTCCGTGCGTCAGCCGTTGATCGAACGCAGCGATATGACGCCGATAACCTTGCCGTCCTCGACCACCGGCAGGTGGCGGTAGCCACCGTTTTCCATGCGCTCCATGGCATCGCCGACGCGTTCGTCGGGGCCGATGGTTTCCGGGTTTTCGGTCATCACCGACTCCACCGTGGTGGTGTCGGAATTGCGCCGGGTGGCGACGAACAGGTACAGCGCGTCGCGCTCGGTGAAGATACCCCTCAGTTCGTCGCCCTCCATGACCAGCACGGAGCCGACGTTGTGGTCGAACATCAGGCGCGCCGCTTGGCGCACCGACATCTGTCCGTCGACGGAGACGATCTGCTGACCTTGGATGTGGTCGCGGACCAGAGAATTCGGCATGTTGTTGTTCCCCCTTGTGGTCGGGCCCGGGCGGTTCCAGGCCGGTTTCCGGTTCACCCCCACCGGTCCTTTCATTTACACGCCACGGGGCCGATGCTGCAAGTGCTTCCTGCCCCGCTTGCGATTGGCTTGCACCGGCGTTTCGGTGTAGTCTGGACCTCTGTCGCGCGGCCCGGAACGGCGGGCCCGAACTGCGAAGGATACGGAGAAGCGCATGCGAATCAAGGAACTGGCCGATACGGCCGCCGACGAAGTCGCCGACATCATCGGCCACGAAAGGTCCGGCAAGGGCATCGCCGCGGCGATCGAGAAGGCGATCATCGCCGCCGTGCTCGAAGAGCATCAGAAGTGCACCTCGCTGGCCACCCAGTGCTGCGACGAGGACCGCGACCTGGCGCACAAGATCTCGTCCGAGATCGAGCAGGCGAGCAAGGCGCTGATCGCCAATCTGTCGAGCATGCGCTGAGCCCCGCGCGGGCGCGCAATTTCCCGTTGGAAGGCGCGGGCGGACGGACTAGGGTGTCGCCCTTCCAACGCGCCTGACGGGATCATGCCATGTCCGCGATGACCATCCGCGCCTACCGCGAATCCGATTTCGACGCCGTCGTCGATTTGTGGCGGGCCACCGAGCTGACCGCGCCGCACAACGACCCGGCCCGCGACATCGCCTTTTGCCGCGCCACCACGGACGCGGAGCTGTTCGTCGGCGAGGCCGACGGCCGGCTGGTCGCCACGGTGATGACCGGCCACGACGGCCACCGCGGCTGGCTCTATTACCTGGCCGTCGAGCCACACCGGCAGGGAAGGGGGATGGGGCGCCAGTTGACGGCGCACGCCGAGGCTTGGCTGACGGCACGCGGGGTCGGCAAGGTCAACCTGATGATCCGCGACACCAACACCCGGGTGCGGGATTTATACGCCGCCATTGGATACGCCGAGGAGCCGCGCCTAGTCATGGCCAAGTTCCTGCCGCCGCCGGTGCCGCAGCCCGAACCGGGCAAGCTGGAGACCGAGATCACCCACCTGGAGATGCACGCGCGGCCGGGGACGGCGCCGGTGCTGCCGGACGGCGCCGACGTGCGCATCGAGCATGTCCAGGCGCCGTCGCTCGAATTCTACCGCTATCTCTATGGTTCGGTCGGCGCCGAGTGGCTGTGGTGGGAGCGCCGGGTGATGGCCGACGACAAGCTGGCGGCGATCATCCACGACCCGGGGGTCGAGGTCTTCGTCATGTACGCGGGCGGCGAGCCGGCCGGCTACGGCGAACTCGACCGGCGCGATCCCGGCAACGTCGAGCTGGCCTATTTCGGCCTGATGCCGCACTTCATCGGCCGCGGGCTGGGTCTCTACTTCCTCGACTGGCTGGTCGACCGGGCTTGGAACACGGACCAGATCAAGCGTTTCTGGGTGCATACCTGCACGCTCGATCATCCGCGCGCGCTGGGCACGTACCAGCGCGCCGGCTTCGAGATCTTCGATCGCGAGACCGAGGTGGTCGACGATCCGCGTCTCAGCGGCGTGTTCGGCTGAGCCAGACTACTTGCTGAACGGAATCGAGGCGCCCGGCTTCCACGGCACCGCCGGAACCGTCACCGCCTGCGGCGGCGCGTCGCGCCACTTCGTCCACAGCGCATAGGGAAGGCAGCCGGCCAGGCTGACGCCGCTCCTGCCGTCGGCGCGGAACACCGCCGCGTCACCGGGACCGGTGCCGCAGGCCTGCGCCGCCCGCGGCAGCGAGATGCTGATGTTGCAGGCGTGGGTGAAGGCGGCGGTGTTGCCGCTGCGCGGCGGCGGCGTCGTGACCAGGCGGCGCAGGGCGACGGCGGCGCCGCTGTCGCCGCAGGCCTCGCCGAGGCCGTCGTCGTGCACGGTCATGTCGGCGCCGAAGGCCAGATAGGCGACGTGGCGGGCGCGGCAGAACGGGGTGGTATGCACGCGGAACACCGGCACCGCCATGGCGCGCGCGGCACGGCCGAGCGCCATGGCGTCCTGCCAGCCCTTGCGGCTGAGCCTGGCCTGGGTATCGCAGTCGTCCATGTCGAAGTCGGCGCGGTCCGATCCGGCCGTTTCGGTGTGGACGAAAACGACCACGTGTCCGCCGCCACGCAACGCGGTCAACAGATCATCGCCGGCCAACAGGGTGGCGGCTCGCGCGTCAAATGTTGGCACGAAGGCCGCGGCGATCAGCGCCGCGGCCAGAAGGGGCTGGATGAGGTCGCGGACATGTGGGGGCATGCCACATCTCCTCTGCCGCCTTGCGGCGGTCGTCTTTCCCGCAGCCGTGCCGGGGAGGGATCCTAGTGCGCCAGGATCTGGCTCAGGAACAGCTTGGTCCGGTCGTTCTGCGGATTGTTGAAGAACTCCTCCGGTTCATTTTCCTCCACGATCTCGCCGGCGTCCATGAAAATGACCCGGTTGGCGACCTTGCGCGCGAAGCCCATCTCGTGGGTGACGCAGAGCATGGTCATGCCTTCCTCGGCCAGGCTGACCATGGTGTCCAGCACCTCGGCGATCATCTCGGGGTCGAGCGCCGAGGTCGGCTCGTCGAACAGCATGATGCGCGGGCTCATGCACAGGCTGCGCGCGATCGCCACGCGCTGCTGCTGGCCGCCCGAGAGCTGGCCGGGATACTTCAGCGCCTGCTCGGGGATCTTGACCCGCTCGAGGTACTTCATGGCGATGTCCTCGGCTTCCTTCTTCGGCATCTTGTGCACCCAGATCGGCGCCAGGGTGCAGTTCTGCAGCACGGTCAGGTGCGGGAACAGGTTGAAGTGCTGGAACACCATGCCGACCTCGCGGCGGATCTCGTCGATCTTCTTGAGGTCGTTGGTCAGTTCGATGCCGTCGACCAGGATCTGCCCCTCCTGGTGCTCCTCCAGGCGGTTGATGCAGCGGATCACGGTCGACTTGCCCGATCCCGAGGGGCCGCAGATGACGATGCGCTCGCCGCGCTCGACGTTCAGGTTGATGTCCTTCAACACGTGGAACGCACCGTACCATTTGTTGACGTTGACCATCTCGACGGCTAGGTGTTCGGCGGTCTCGCTCATGATCTTATCTCCTCAACGTTTGTGGCCGGTATGGAGCTTGCGCTCCAGGCTCATGCTGTAGCGGGACATGCCGAAACAGAAGCACCAGAACACGACCGCCGTGAAAACGTAGCCCTCGGTGGGGAAGTCCTTCCAGTTGGGGTTGGCGAAACTCGATTGCACCATGCCCAACAGGTCGAAGAGGCCGATGATCAGGACCAGCGTGGTGTCCTTGAACAGGCCGATGAAGGTATTGACGATGCCCGGAATGACCAGCTTCAGGGCCTGCGGCAGGACGATCAGGCCCATGGTCTTCCAGTAGCTCAGGCCGAGCGCCGAGGAGGCCTCGTCCTGGCCCTTGGGGATCGCCTGTAGGCCGCCGCGAATGACTTCGGCCATGTAGGCGGCCGAGAACATGGCGACGCCGATCAGGGCGCGCAGCAGCTTGTCGAAGTTGACGCCCTCGGGCAGGAACAGCGGCAGCATCACCGAAGACATGAACAGCACGGTGATCAGCGGCACGGCGCGCCAGAACTCGATGAACACGACGCAGACCGAGCGCACCGCCGGCATGTTCGAGCGCCGGCCAAGCGCCAGCACGACGCCGATCGGCAGCGACGCGACGATGCCGGTTATGGCGATCACCAGGGTCAGGAACATGCCGCCCCACTTCGGCGTCTCGACGAACATCAGCCCGAACGAGCCGCCGACATAGAGGAAGAACGCCATCACCGGGAACACCAGCAGCATGAAGATGCCGTACCACAGACGGTAGCGGATGAAGGGCAGGAACATCGGCACGACGAAGTTCGCCACCGCGTACAGCACGGCGCCCGAGATCAACACGGTCATGTTGTCGGGATACCAACCGAACGGCAGGCCGAACAGCGGCAGGAAGATGAACACCACGGCGCCGCAGATGGCCCGAACCTTGTAGGTATCCACCAGCAGGGCGATGCCGAAGGAGATGCCGATGTAGTACGAGCTGTTGATCCGCCAGTATTCGCTGGCCGGATACTGCCCGTACATGAAGGTGTTCCACCAGACGTTGGGATAGACCCAGCAGGCGCCGCCGGAATTGCAGTCCTCGGCCTTGGTGCCGAGGAAGTCGGCGCTGAAGAAGGCCCAGTCGAGGATCGGCGGCAGGAAGTAGCCGATAGCGACGATCGAAAGAACGGTCAGGATCGCGTCGAACCAGGTCGCGAACAGGTTCTTGCGCATCCAACCGATGACGCCGGTGGTCGCGGCCGGGGGCTCGCGGCTGGGCTTCGGGACAAAGACGTCTTCTGCCATGATCAGCGCTCCACCAAAGCCATTTTCTTGTTGTAGACGTTCATGCCGGCCGAGATCGACAGGCTGATCGTCGCGTAGACCAGCATCGTGATGCCGATGACCTCGATCGCCTGGCCGGTCTGGTTCAGCACCGTGCCGGCGAACACCGAAACCAGTTCGGGGTAGGCGATGGCCGCCGACAGCGACGAGTTCTTGGTCAGGTTCAGATACTGTGAGGTCAGCGGCGGGATGATCACCCGCATCGCCTGCGGGATCACCACCAGGCGCAGGGTCGGCCCGTTACGCAGGCCGAGCGAATGCGCCGCCTCGGTCTGGCCGTGGCTGACCGCCATGATGCCGGCGCGCACGATTTCGGCGATGAACGAGGCGGTATAGACACTCAGCGCCAGGGTCATCGCGGCAAGTTCGGGATAGATGATGAACCCGCCTGAAATGCTGAACCGCGTCGCCTTGGGGTATTCCCAGCCCATCGGGAAGCCCATCACCGCGGCGGCGATGAACGGCAACACGACCAGCAGGCCGATCGAGGTCCAAAACACCGGGAAGGTCTGACCGGTCGCCTCCTGGCGCTTGGTGGCCCAGCGCTTGATGGTGACGATGCCGACGATGGCGGCAACGAAGGCGACGACAATAAGCCAGAAGCCGTCCTCCGGGACCGGGTTCGGGGTGAAGACCCCGCGCACGTTGATATAGAAGTTTTCGAACGGTTTCAGGCTGTCCCGCGGATGCGGCAACAGCCGCAGCACGACGAAGTACCAGAAGAAGATCTGCAGCAGCAGCGGCAGGTTGCGGAAAATCTCGATGTAGACCGCGGCCAGGCGCGAGACCAGCCAGTTGTGTGACAGCCGCGCCACGCCGATGACGAAGCCGAGAATCGTCGCCAGCACGCAGCCGATGGCGGCGACGATGAGGGTGTTGATCAGGCCGACCAGGAAGGCGCGTCCGTAGGTCGAGGTCTCGGAGTATTCGATCGGCGTCTGAATGATGCCGAAGCCGGCGGTGGTGTTGAGAAAATCGAAACCGCTGGCGATCTTCTGTCGCTCCAGGTTGGCGGTGGTGTTGGCGAACAGCCACCAACAGAACCAAAGCAGCGCGACCAGTAACACGACCTGAAAGAAGAACCCGCGGACCTTGGGGTCGTTCCAGGGCGCGACCTTGGCGGCCGGGGGGCCGGCCTTGCGCTCAATTGCGGTTGTCGTCGAGTCAGCCATCATGGAGCTCCCTGATCTTTAGCTCAGGTCGGCGTCGGCCCGTAGGAATCGGACAGTCATCGATCAGTGCGATAAAAGGAGAGAAGGGGATGTCGGTTGCCCGACATCCCCTTCATGTACCGTTATCGGCTTACCGGAACGGAGAAGAGTAGAGAATTCCACCCTTGTTCCACAGCTCGTTCAGGCCGCGGCCCAGTCCCAGCGGGGTCTTCGGACCGACGTTGCGCTCGAACACCTCGCCGTAGTTGCCGACGGCCTTGATGGCATTGGCGAAGCAGCCGTCATCGAGGCCGAGGTTGGCGCACATCTTGCCTTCGGCGCTGACCAGGCGGCGGATCTCCGGGTTCTTGGAGTCCTTGCCGGCACCGACGTTGCCGCTGTTGACGCCGAGTTCCTCGGCGGTGACCAGGGCGTTGAGGGTCCAGCGCACGATGTCACCCCACTGGTTGTCGCCGTGGCGGGTCACCGGACCCAGCGGCTCCTTGGAGATGACTTCGGGCAGGATGATGTGGGCGCTCGGATCCTTCAGCTTGGTGCGCTGAGCGGCGATGCCCGATTGGTCGGTGGTGTAGACGTCGCAGCGGCCGGCGTCATAGGCGGCGACAACTTCGTCGGCCTTTTCAAACGCGACCACCTTGTAGTCCATCTTGTTGGTGCGGAAGTAGTCGGCGACGTTGAGCTCGGTGGTGGTACCGGTGTTGGTGCACACGGCGGCGCCGGAGAGTTCCTTGGCGCTCTTCACGCCGAGGTCCTTGCGCACCATGAAGCCCTGGCCGTCGTAGTAGCTGACGCCCTGGAAGTCGAGACCCAGCGCGGTGTCGCGGCTGAGCGTCCAGGTCGTGTTGCGCGACAGGATATCGACCTCGCCCGACTGCAGCGCGGTGAAGCGCTCCTTCGCCGACAGCGGGGTGAACTTGACGGCATCGCCACTGCCGAACACGGCGGCGGCAACGGCGCGGCATACGTCGACGTCGAGGCCAGACCAGTTGCCTTTCTCGTCCGGGTTCGAGAAGCCCGGCAGGCCCTGGCTCACGCCACACTGTACGTGGCCTTTTTTCTTGATGTCGTCGAGCGTACCCGCCTGGGCAGCCACGGTGAGGGCGGCCATGGCGGTCACGGCGACCGCGGTTCCGATCAGTTTTCGCTTCATCAATGTTCTCCCTGTGCTTGGCGAAAAAACTTCATATTCGCGACACCCGACCGATTTCCGGTTCATGGTGCAACGGTCGCGCATCGCCGTTTCACGTTCGATATCGAACTCTTAGGAAAATTAGGTAGCACGAAGTCCGAAAGAGTCTCAATAGCCCATTTCAAAAATCCGTCGACCGCCGCGCATGGCGCGGCGGCGTTGGCCGGCAACTGGTGGTGGTGGGAGAGAGCTGGCTTGCGCGCCCCGGGCGGGACAGCGGGGTCTTCGCAATTTTTAATTAAGTTCGAAACAATTGCTGATTCGAAAATTCAAAATATGCCTGTATAGAATTGATATGACTAGGATATCTGATCCGTTTATGCGGAGATCGCTTTCCGAGGGAGAGCTTGGGATCGCCGGTCTTGTCGTCAGTGCGGACTAAATTCTGACCGCTGACGCGAGGCCGGCGACGCGGGCTGCCGACGCGCCGATCAAGGCGAGTAGTCGCAGCACAGTCCGGAGCCGTAATAGTGCTGATCGTGATCGCGCGGGAAGGTGGCGCTGTTCGAAGTCGCGTTGCAGGCCGCGACAAGGAAGAGCAGAGCGAACGCGCCCAACTGCAGAGTTCTGGTCTTGATTCGCATCGTCTTGCTCCTGTCATACCGGCCGATCCGGTCCGATTATATTAGGAGATCTGACGCGAGATTTCTGTGAGACGGGCCACAGTTGCGGTTTTTTGCGCACCCTGGCGCCGTCAGGAGCCGCTGTTGGCCTTCAGGCGGTCGCGCTTGCCGCGCAGCCAGCGCGGAAACAGCACCTTCTTCTGCGGTCCCTGGTCAACCACGTACTCGAACGCGCTCTGATAGAAGTAGGGTTTCAAGTAGCCGGGCACGCGGAACACTTCGGCGCCGTCCGCGCCGATGAACAGGGTGGTGGGCGAGAAGTTGATCATGCGCTTCTCGTTGAAGGCTCGCTCGCTCAACACCTCGCCATCGAAGTCGGTGACCTCGTTGTCGCCGTACATGTTGATCTGCAGGACGTCGAAGTGCGCGGTGATGTAGTCGACCAGTTCGGGCTCGGCGAAATTGACCTCGTGCAGGCGCTTGCAACTGCCGCAGCCGATCTGTTCGAACAGAATCACCAGGCCCTTGCCGGCGGCGCGGGCTTCGGCCAGGTCTTCCTTCAGGTCGAGGAAACTGTCGCCCTTCATCCACGGCTGGGTGTGAATTCCGTCGTCGCGCAGCGGCGCCTCGCCGGACCAGACCGTCAGCGGAAAGACCAGGAGGGTGAACAGAACCAGGGGTAAGCCAAGCCGTCGCATTTCCAATTCCTTACGCGTTTCCAATCGGTTCAGAGAAATAGAGCACATTTGACGAACGTAGAATCGTTTTTAACCGATGTCTGATTCCCTGCCCTGGTGTTTTTAGCCAGGGAGGTTTTCATGGGCTGGGCGTACGGGATTGATCTTCGGCAGCGTGTGGTGGA
>Ga0209785_1000253_pt1 | contig 19103 bp, 10 predicted proteins | sample WorMetG1BERMUDA2_FD_187403 | JGI IMG/M metagenome (GOLD analysis project Ga0209785, IMG submission 187403) | Marine gutless worms symbiont microbial communities from Max Planck institute for Marine Microbiology, Germany - Inanidrilus... ...
GAGCTGCTCGTAACGGTAATCAAGGTCAAAAAATCCAGGCTCGTGGATCATCGTCGCCTCCCGTGATCATCAGCAGTGATTGAATCAGATCAGCGACAAATCAGCGAGGTTTTTCGAGGCGTCCAGTTGCCACGCGACCTTAAGCTTCGAAAAGGCACCGCCGATCTCGGTGTTCGAGCGCGTTCGAACTTCGACCTTGTGGTCGTGGGCTTCCAGGAGCTGGCGTTCGTTCGCGAGCACTAAGTCCTCGCCGCCTGGCTGAAGGTACTCGTTGTGGAGGATCAGAACCTTAGGTTTTCCGTCCATCGCGGGCGTCACAATCCGATGTGCTTGACGAGCGTACATTCGAGGTCGCGCTTTGGCGTCTCGGGGTCGAACGGATAGTCCCCGCCCGAGAGGACTGCCCGCGCCTTGTCGATCATCGCGTCTGGATCGAACGACCAGACATCCAGCACGTAGTCCTGGAGCCCGAGGGTCTCGAGGACGCCCCGGTGCTTCGGTTGGTACGCGAGCGCGATAACCTTGGCGCCGCCGGCGAGCGCGAACAGGCACGAATGCAGCCGGCTGCCGATGAACAGGTCCGAGGCGCCGTAACGCGCGCATTGCGTCTCGACGTCCTGGTCGGACGTTCGCTCGACCGTCGGCGAGAACGCGGCCAGCGCCTGGGCGAGCCGGTTCGACGGGCCGACGTCGCTGTCCTGCTCGGAGACGTCGACATGGGCGTAGATCGTGACCTCGACCGGGTTCGTCTCGGCGACGGCCTCGACGACCCGGCGGAGCCTCTCAGGAACGTCCTCGGCCGTCGCGAGTTGTTCGGTGGTTGCGTAGTTGCGGAGATCGACGAACGTGATGCCGATCTTGACGGCCTCCCCGGGCGCCCGCTCCGTCCGCCGGCGCCCCAACAGCACGGCCATGTCCGGAGCCAGCTCGGCCTGGCCGAGCCCGCGCTGGCGGCACCAATCGAGCGAGCGCCGGTCGCGGCAAAGGATCGCCGTGGTGCGGCGGAGCCCACGGGCGACGACCGAAGCGTCGAACTCGCTACGAAATGGGCCGATCGACATTGGGCAGAGAACGACCCGGCAACCGAGCCGGACGGCGAAGACGATCCCCGACAGCGCGTTCAGAAGACCGCGGCTGATCCGCGAACGGTAGGACGAGTAGAGATACCCTCCGCCGACGGAGATCACGCATTTCGTCCGGGGTAGCAATGTCTTGAGCGGCGACGAGGCAAACGCCGGCGGCAGCACGTACGTCGAGAGCAACCCGCCGACGTCGTTAGCGATGCCGGCCGCGCCCATCTGGCTGCGCGGCACGAGCGTCCAAGGCGATGCGTGGACGCGAAGCCCGGGATCGCCCGCGTAGTATGCTTCACACTCGGCGACGTGAGTGGTCACGAGCCCAATCTTGGCGTCTGGCTGGCCGTGCTCGCGGATGAACGCGACCGTCTCCTCGACGATCGCCCGGTCACCCGTGTTGCCGGGAGCGTAGACGTTAAGGAGCGCGTAGTCCATGAAAGGCGTGGACGCCTGCCGCACCGGCGGCGCGGTATCGACCGAGGATCAGCGCGAAAATCCAGAACGGGCCGAGCCAGAGGATGAACCGCGACGGGAACGCGGCATCGAACCCGAACGGCACGATCTTGACCACGATCAGGAATACGAAGACGTTCGACACCGCGTTGGTCCGAAGATCGGCGTAGCGCGACTTCAGCGCGCGGAACAGGACGCCCGTTATGGCGCCACCGACGATCACGCCAGCGACGCCGAAGTTCAGCAGCCACTCGCCGACGCCGGTGATCGGCCAGCCGCCGCCGACGGTGGCGCCGGTGTATTCGTGCTTGAACCATCGGTCGACGGTGATGATCCCGGGCTTTTCTGGCCACAGGAACCGCGGAACAATCTGGATCACGCCGTTGACGAAGTCCTGGTCGGCACGATAGCGGCCCTGCAGGTCCCAGTCGGCGACGACGAGCATAAGGCTGTCGAAGAGATTGAGGTTGAGCGCCGAGGTGACGGTCCGCGCCGGCCCGGCGAACAGCACGCCCGTGGTGGCTTGGTCGGCCGCGACGTTCCTGAGGTACAACATGATTAGCGGTACCGACATCAGCGCGACGCCGATGCCCACGACCTGGGCAAAGGTGACGCGGCGCCGAAGGACGCGGACGCGACGTCCGAAACTCAGGCTATCTCGCGCCCGGTAGATCGTCATCGAGTAGGCGAACAGCATGGCGATGAACGGGAAGACGACGTTGTCGCGATCGCCTAGCGGCAGATTGCAGAAGACCGTCACGATCAGCAGGCTGCCGACCATGAGCTGCATTTTCGGCAGCGGCATGCGATGGCCCTGGGTCGTAAGATACGCGATGGCAACGAACAGCGCTGCCGCGTAGTAGGCCGAAACCGCCGGCAACAGCCGCAAAAACGAGAAGCCCGCGAGCTCGAAGCGGAACCGAATGGCGACGACGGCCGCCTGGATTCCGCCATATTTCGCGAACAGGTACGCTGTAAACACGACGTTGATCATCGTGACCCCAACGAGGATCAGGAACGCCATCCGGACGTTCCTTTCGACCGCGATGTGGGGAAACGCGAGCCCGATCTTCGGCGCGATGGGCGCCGCCAGCAGATAGAACGCGAGGAAGCTCAGGAACCAGAGCGTCACGTAGAAAAGTGCATACCCGATCGCTTCGTCCGGGTTCGTGACGTAAACGCCCCAGGGCTCGAAGAAATAGGTGTCGAGACCGAAGGCGAGAAGCAGCGGCCGGACGAGGAAGAACAGCACCGAGACGTAAATGTAGATCGCAACCGGACCGAGTCGTTGGCGCGCGAGCGCGAAGTAGACCGCGCCGAGGCAGGCCATAACAATCAAGCAAGCCGTTATCGCCATCGTTGGCTAGGCCTCCCGGCTCGGCGCGTAGCCAAACGCCTTCAGGGCGTCCGCCGCCTCGGCGTCGAACGCTTCGCGGTGCTTGTCGTTGAAATGGCTGACCCAGTCGCCGATAGCGCCGCGCCGGAAGGTGAAGCTTTTGCGCTTTGCGGTGGCATCGATCAGGGCCTTTGCCTGCTTGGTGGTCAATGGCCGGGCGATGTGCTCAGCGATGCTCAAGATCTCGTTGAGCTGGACCTTCGGGTCGCCGCCGTCGCGAGCGCCGATCAAATCCTCGAAGCGCGTCACGTGGCAGCCCGGCATCTTGAGCCAGCCGACCCGGTGGCCGAGGCGTAAACCCACCGGCTGCATCGGAGCCGGCTCGTCTGCTGAGCGCGGCGGCACGCCCCTAATCAGCGCCATTAGCCGCGCGTTGTCGTCCTCGAACTCGGTCATCAGCCGTTTGTGCAGATGGTGGCGTTCAAGCTGGGAGATGTACTTGAGCTCGGAAACGAGCACGTCGCGCGGGTCGCGCAGCATGAATATCGTCGCAACGTTGTGGTCCTCGAGCGGTCCGACGATGTTGTCCCTCCACGGGAAGTGACCGGTCAGGATCTGGCCCGGATGGACAGTGCGGAGGTGGCCTACAAAGCGCTCGGGGTCGAGGTCGAAGTCCTCGACACCGCCGCGCCTCCTCGGCACCCGGTGGCAGTCCCAGGGGTCGATATGGATGCCGGAGAGCATCGTCCGCGGCAACTGCGAGAAGATCGTCGTCAGCAGGTGCGTCCCCGCCTTGGGAATGCTATTGATAAAGATCCGCCGGCTGCCAAGGAAGAAAAGGGACCTCGCGTAAGCCCGGTAGCCGGTAGTCAGGGCCTGACGTAGCGTGTGGCTTTGAAAGAACATGTCTTGCTACATCTAGCCTATGGCATCCAGGGCAGAACAACCATTCAAAGCTCTCAAAGTTTCGAGTCTTGGACAGCCGAAGAAACAATCCGCCGAACGATCGCAAAATAGATAGCGATTTGCGCACAATACATCCCTGCTTCGGAAAAGACGATAGCGCTTAAGCCCAAATTCTCGATAAACACAAGGACGGCGGCTATGGAGAACGGTAGTGTCGCCCAAATGACCAAGGCGTAGGCCCCCATGCGTTCGAGAGCGACGACCATGCGGCTGAACGCCGAACTGAGCCCGAACACAGGGATCAGAATGCCGAACAAGACCAGCGGATCGGAAATAACTATGAAGCGTTCCGGAACCATGTCCGACAGCACGAGAATAGCGACGAGGAGCGCGGCGTAGCAGAGTGTTGAAACGGCGATGCTCCCGCTTTGCAAAAACAACATCTGGCTCACCGTCGGCACGCCGTCCTGAACCGCCTTTGCGAGCCTCGGAAATTCCACGCGCTTTACGAACATCACACCCTGGTTGGCGGCGACGAGGATGTTGCGTATGTAGACGTAGACGCCGGCCATCTCAGCACCCAACGTCGCGGCGACGATGACGATCAGCACACGGCCGTAAAGCTGCGCCGGCACCCCAGCGAGGCAGAACAAGCTGCCTTCGCGAGTGAAACTGATGATATCGGCACGGCTTGGTTTTTGCCCGCGGACGGGCCTTCCGATAACGCGGGCAATTAGGTGCTGGGCGGAGACAGCGACTATCACGCCGGCAAGGAAAAGCCCGCCTACCGTCGCCCCAGCGGTAAATGGACGACCGACGTCCATGACTACGATACCTCCCGACGCCGCCAGCCAGAACAGGTTGTTGATCGGACCGGAGTAGCGGCTATGGCCGGTGCCGTCCAGGTATCCGGTGATATTGAATGCCCAAACCCAAACGGAAGCCGCACCACCGAGCAGAACGCCACGCAGCAGCTCGGTGTCAGCGAAAGCAAAAGTGCCCCCGAGAATCGCCGTGAACAGTACCGTTGCGACGCAGATTCGGACGACGCACGCCGCCGCCAAATAACCGGTGTCCTCGCGAGTCGCGGCAAGTCTCGACAGGATCACGAGACCACCCCAGTCGACCGTCCATTGCGCGAACGACAGCAGCGCGAGGCCGAGGCCGACGGCGCCCACGACCGCCAATTCATCCCGGGCGACGAGCCATGTCTGGGCCAGGAACATCGAGCCTTGACCGAGCACGAACCCGGCGACGAGCCCAGCAACGTTCAGGACGTACGTGCGTCCACGCATCAGCGGAACGTGAGCACGCGGTAGATGAACGACGCCCCGACCGAACCCGGATCCCGATCGACTTGGACCCGGTAGCGCGCGGCCGCCTCGCGGCTCACCCACCACCTGCGGGCGCGCCCGAGGTCGCTAGCCGGCATCACCCAGACCTCCGCGTCAACCCCTGGGCGCTGGGGCGGCAAAACGACGTCGACCCACGTTCGGCCTTCAGGGATCGTGACCATGCCTCGCCCATCCGCTTCTGTCTCCGGCACGTTCAGTGCCAACAGGGCGCCGACGACCGTGTCGATCGGTTTCGCATCGCCATCCGACCGTCCGACGAGGTTGGCGACGACGATCGAGTCGACGACTCCCGACATCAACACTGGTTCCTCGCCGCAGTCCAGGAAGTGGTTGGCGACGAGCGACACTCGGGCGACGGGTCCTGTGTCCGCCGCCGCCACCCGGACTCCCGCCGCCGGCGGTCCCTGGACAACGCAACCCTGCATGACGAAGTCGTCCGAATCCGAGATGAGAACCCCGTCGAGGTCGTCGGTCGGGCGCACCCAATCGCGCACCTGGCATTGGACCAGCGACACCCGGGGCGATCGCTCGATTCTGAGCCCCGGTCCCCGAAGGTTGCCGAACTCGCAGTTGGCGAAGCGCAGATCCGAGACGTCGGCTGCGACGAGCGCGCTACCGGCGCCGTGTGCGTGATCCACGAGACAGTTCGTTACGTTGACCCGCCGGATTTGACTGCCCGAAGTGGGCGCCAAGTTCTCGATCTGTAGACCGTTCCCCTGCTCGAGGCCGCCCTCGCCCTGGATAAATCGGCAATTCGCGATCGTCACGTTTTCGATGACCGAGAACTTGACACCCGGGCGAATCTGGATCTTACCCGCTTGGTGCTGACGCGAGATGAAGACGGAATTGGCGATGTTGATGTGTGCCATAACCTCGCTGTCGTCCGTCAGCGTCAGCGCGAGCGCGTCGTCACCGCTTTCGACGAGGCAGTTGACGACGTTGACGTGCTGGCAGTTGCCGGTGAAGTGGAGACCGTCCTCGTGAATCTCGCCACCGGCGCGGATCGTCAGGTTTGAAAGGTTCGCAAAGCGGACGTCGCGGATGCCGGTATTCCAGTTGTCATCGCTATCGCCCTCGAAGCGCAGCCCGTCGACGGTTAGATTGTCGACGAAGTAGAGATTGAGCCCGCCCTTCTGGGTCCCGAGCGATCGCCCGTAGGTGATCGTGCCACCACGGATGACAATGTTCGTGTCCCGGACGATTTCACCCGTTTCGGCCCAGCGCCGGGCGGCGGTGTTGGCGAGCAACCTCGCCCCCCAATAGCTGTTGTGGACGAGGCGAGCGTTCGCCGACATGACGAGCTCGGTGTCGCTATGGATTGTCAGGAGCGGCTGGTGGTTACCAGGCTCGGCGTCTCCACAGACGTAGGTTCCGGGCGGCACCACGACGCGTCCCCCGCCCCTGTCGCGCGCCGCATCGAGAGCGGCCTGAAAGGCGCCGCGGTCGTTGGCGACGCCGTCGCCACGGGCGCCGAAGTGGCGAACGCTGATTGATCCCTCATCGAGGAGCCGCCGCCAGCGGCCGTCCGGGCGTGCGCCGGCGAGCACCACGATTCCACCGTCGGCGGCGCTGCTATCACCCTCGCGCCAGATGAAGAACCCCTCGCCGCCGTCGCCGGCCTCGCGGCACCCGGCGACCCAGGCAACGGTACCCGTCATCGGGGTCAGCGCCGAAAGGGCTCCGAGATCCGGCACCGTCGAGAACAGAATCGCCTCTCCGTCCGCGGCGCGAGCGCTGGCGATGCCGGCCGCGGCGCCTGCGGCGCCGATTCCGGCGAGCAGACGTCGGCGATCAAGCCCTTCCGACATCGCCGGGCTCCAAAGACCTGCCCTGCAGCAGGTCTGCGTAGCTGCCGAGGACGACATCTCGCCCCGCCGTCGCCTCGGCAAAGGCCCGCCCCTTTGCCCCCATCGCCGCGCGGCGGCCGGGGTCGTCCAACAGGCCGATGACCGCGTCCGCCAGCGCCCTCGGGTCCTCGAACGGCGTACACAGGAAAGCCCCCGTTTCCTCGTGCATCCGCCAAAGGGTCGAGCCGGCTGGCGCCGTCGCCACGAACGGTCGTCCCGCAGCCAAGATGCCGTAAATCTTTGAAGGTACGGCGAAATCAGCGCCGCTCGGATCCTGGGGAACAAGATGGACGTCGCCCTCCGCAAGCGCTGAATTCACCTCGGAAAGCGGTACCAGCGGCAGGAACTCGACGTTAGCTAGGCCGCGCGTAGAGGCGTTAGCCTTCAGCGGCTCGGCCTGAGAGCCTTGTCCGCGGACGACGACACGAACTTCGGGTCGTTCGCAACGCAGGACCTCTGCTAGGTCGAGGATCTGTCCCAAGCCCTGCTTTTGACCGAGATTGCCGCTGTAAAGAACGACCGGCCGATCGGCGTTAGACGGCGGCATCGGGCGGATCATGTCGAGATCGAGCCACAGCGGCAGGATCGCCATCCGCTTTCGTACACCCTGCTGGGCGAGGGTCTTGCGCATCTGGTCGGACAGCACGATGACGGCGTCGGCGCGATTTAGGGCGAATGTCTCCAGCTTCTTGATCATCTTCAAGAGTACGCCGCTCCCGAGCATTCCGAGGCCGCCGGCGAGACCCGACTGGATGTCGTAAACGACGGCGACGTGGCGACCTCCGCGTCGGCGCGCGAGCATCGCTACGTAGGTCGCGAACACCGTTGGAACGACCGAGACGACGTAGCGGTTGCGCAAGGATCGGGAGCCGAGGACAGAGGCTAAGGCACCGACCAGGCAGACCGCCTCGTTCACCAATCGGCCCAGGGCCCGGCCGCCCTTCGGCACGTACGTCGGCAATCGGCGGACGTGCACGCCATCGAGCGTCTCGCGGTCCCGTTTGCCGCCTTCGTAGCCGGGACCGAGACGGAAATCGGGGTAGTAGGGCCGACCCGTCAAGACCGTGACGACGGCACCCCGTTCTGCGAGCCAGCGGGCGAAATCGGTGACGTAAAGCGGAATACCGATCGGCTCGGGCGCGTAGAACTGCGAGATGATCAGAACGGAATCGAGAGTCTGGTCCATGGATGGGCGACCCCTCGGTTCCGGATCCGCTAATAGGCGTTCTCGTGAATCAACGCCAACGGCGTCAACGCCAAGATCTGCAAGTCGAACAGCAGCGACCAGTTCTCGATATAGTAAACGTCGTACTCCACACGCGTTTCCATCTTCTCAACCGTGTCGGTTTCACCGCGCAGCCCATTCACCTGTACCCAACCGGTGATCCCTGGCCTGACTTTGTGGCGTCCGAAATAGCCGCCGATTAATGCTGCGTACTTCTCGTTGTGTTCCACGGCATGGGGCCGCGGTCCAACCAACGACATCGTCCCTTCGAGAACATTGAACAACTGCGGCAACTCGTCGAGGCTGGTCCGCCTGAGGAAGGCACCGACTCGCGTCACCCGCGGATCGCTGCGTTGGGCCTGCGGCACGCCTGCCTCGGGCGGGCGCCCGTCGTACATCGAGCGAAACTTTAGTACGTTGATGACTTGGTTATTGAAGCCATAACGCGCCTGGCGGAACAACACTGGTCCCGGACTGTCCAGGCGCACCGCCAAAGCGACAAAAAACATAAGTGGCGCGAGAAGGATCACCAGAATGGTTGCAATGATCCGGTCTTCCAGTGATTTTGCGATCCCGCCCCATCCATCGAGCGGCGTTGAAGCGATGGCCAAAACGGGAACGCCCTCGAACAAGCTCTGACGAACCCGCGGGAAGTGATAACCGATCAAATCGGCACCCAGATACACCTGAACAGGTAGCTCGCGAAGCTTGCCAACGATGCCGATCAACCGCTCGTCAGCATTCCACGGCAACGCGATAACAACGTCGTCGATCGCACGCTTACGGACGTAGCTGACAAGTTCGTCGAGGTCCCCAAGAACCGGGACGCCCAGCTGTTCCGGTGCAACCCGCGACAGCCGGTCGTCAAAAATGCCAACTACTCGCTTCCACGGGACGTCGCGGTCCAAGAGCCGCCCCAGGAGCTTGCGGGATTGATCTCCAAACCCGACAATCGCGACATTGCGGACCAACAGTCCAGCTCGAGCGCGGCGTCCAATGTAGACCTTCAGCAATCCCCGGAGTCCAATAACCAGTGCCACCGCAGTGAGGAAGCTGGCAAAGAACCAGACGCGGGAGAACGCGGATGAGATCTTTAGCGCGAATGCCAACATCACCAGCAGCAGGAAGACGATGCCGCAGACCAGAACGACTCGCCGCAATCGCCGAGGCCAAGCGACGATCGTGTCGAATTCGTACAAGTTGGCAAAGTGAAAGGCGGTGACTGTCAGCGCGACGTCGATCGCAACCGCGGCGGCGTAAATCTGGTAAGTGTCCGGGTTCCATCCGGCATAGCCAAAGTAATAGAGTGCGCCGACCGAGACGATAACGAGGCCGTCGATAAGGCCGACCAGGCCAGGGATCGTACCCTCTGATATTGGTTTTTGGGATCCAGAACTAGGACGCGGATTCGTTAAAGACAATGCTTCTTCGCTGCTACATCCAGTATGCGAAAGCGACGAATATTCACCTGTCGACGCGTTTTCGGGCCGCATATCTATCGAGTTCTGCACTACCTTAGATCCCGAATGGCCGCTCGCCCAATCAACCGAATACTCGCAATGCGTCGGATCTTCAAGAGTAATCCCAACTTTTTTTAACACGTTTGGCTTGTATGTTTCATGGAGTCTCGACGGCAACAAAACATCGCGCGAGATGGGAAGTTTAATTGGTGCTGTGATCTACATGCGGGGCTTCGAAGCAGTGGATCTGCGAGGCAGTTAAATAGTAGAGCTCGCAAATCCTGTTAGCAGCAATTTCTTGGGCGACGATAGCCTCGGAGAGTTCTCGAATATCGGGCGGACGCCCACTGCCATTCGAACACGGACGCGCTACAATCTTCTTCAACTGGACTAAGGTTCCGCGCAATCGACGGAGTTTCTCAGACGGCTTGCTCAAAACCCGAGTTCAATAGTTCTCTCGCTCGCGGGCAGGACTTCCTTCTCGGCGACGAATGTGTCAAGTATGCTTGAGGATGAAAATTGTCTGACCTGCCTATTAGAGGACCATCGCATTAAGCTTTCTTGAACAAGCGAGACTACTGGTCCCCACCACAGACATTAGAACCTGAAAGGTTAGCCGAGCGAACACGCGATGATTACTTACCGAGTTCGATGGGTTCGAATGCCCTGGGGTTTCGAAATATAGGTTTTTGCCACTCCGAAAATGACCACTGATGAACACCTCTCAGCGTTATATTCCGAGTTCGCTGTCGTCGGTCCATCCTGAGACGCCGAGGAGCGTAATCGAGCCGCCGTCCGACAAGGTCACGACGGTGTCGACGCCGCCGTCGACGGCCGTCCCCGTCAGTCCGCCGGTAAGCGTTAAGAAGTCCGTGCCGAGCTCGAAGTTCTCGACCGTGTCGTCTCCCGAACCCGACGCAAATACGAACTGATCGGCGTCAAGATCATTGAGCCCAGCGTCGAGGAGGTCGTCACCGGTGCCGCCCTCGATGCGGTCCGCGCCGTCACCGCCCCGGAGCGTGTCGGCATCAGCGTGGCCGAACAGGATGTCGTTGCCAATCCCACCATCCAACGAGTCGTTACCCGCTTGACCCAACAGCCGGTCCACGCCGTCGCCGCCGTCCAGCAAATCATTTCCGGATCCCCCTTCCAGCCGGTCGTCGTCGTCACCGCCGGCGATCGTGTCGTGGCCGCCCTGGCCGAGAAGCGAGTCGTTGCCTGTGCCGCCCTGGATCGTGTCGTTACCGAAACCGCCGAAAGCAGTGTCCGAACCGATCCCACCTAGCATCACGTCGAAGCCGCCGTTGCCGTTCAGCACGTCGTCACCGTCGCCACCGTCAACCGTGTCGTTACCATCGTGGCCGAACAAGGTATCGTTATCGCCCTCGCCTTCGAGCCGGTCGTTACCCGTCGAGCCCTCAAGGCGATCGTTGCCGTCACCACCAAACACCGTGTCGTGACCGGCGTTGCCAAAGAGCGAGTCGGCACCGTCGTCGCCGAACAGCGTGTCGGTGCCGTCCTCGCCCGAGAGCGTGTCGTTGCCCGCGCCGCCGAATAGGGTGTCGAGCGCGCCGCCGCCGCGAAGCTCGTCGTGGTCGGCGCCGCCCTCCAGCGTGTCGTTGCCGGAATGGCCGAACAGGATGTCGTTGCCGGTGCCGCCGTCGAGCACGTCATTGCCGGACTGGCCGCTCAGCGTGTCGTCGTTGGCGCCACCGAACAGCGTGTCGGCGCCGCCGGCGCCCTCGACCCGGTCGTTGCCGTCGCCGCCGTCGATGTGGTCGGCGTCGAGGCCGCCGAACAGCGAGTCGTTGCCGAGCCCGCCCGACATCGAATCGAGACCGGACTGGCCGAACAGCGTGTCCGAACCGTCGCCGTCGTCCATAGTGTCGTTGCCTTCGTTGCCGGCGAGCGTGTCCGAGTCGTCGCCGCCCGACATCGAATCGTTGCCGGTCTGGCCGAACAGCCGGTCGAGGCCGGCGCCGCCCAACAGCGTGTCGTTGTCGCCGCCGCCTTCCAGCCGGTCGTTGCCGATGCCACCGTCGAGCACGTCGTCGCCGAACGAGCCGGCGAGGAAATCGTTGGCGTCCTCGCCGTTGAGCGTGTCGTTGCCGGCGTCGCCGAACAGCGAGTCGTTCGAGCCGCCGCCAAACAGCGTGTCGTTGTCGCCGCCGCCGCGAAGGTCGTCCTGGCCGGCGCCGCCGTCGAGCACGTCGTCGCCGCCGAGGGCCTCGATGCGGTCGGCGCCGTCGCCGCCGGCGAGCGAGTTGTCGCTGGCGTTGTCGCCGATCAAGGTGTCGTCGCCCGAGCCGCCGATGGCGTTCTCGATGTTCGAGAGCGTGTCGGTGTCGATTTCCGAGCCGGTCGCCGTGCCGGCGTTCAAATTGACAACAACACCCGCCGTCGTCGACGCGTACGTCACCGTGTCCGTATCAGCGCCGCCGTCATACGTGTCGTTGCCAGAACCCGAACCGCCGACGATGAGGTCGTCGCCCGAACCCCCATCAACCGAATCGTCACCGGAACCACCCGTCAAAGTGTCAACACCACCATTACCAAAGAGTGTATTATTATCCCCATTGCCCGTGATTGTGTCGTTGCCCGACCCGCCAACCACGTTCTCGATCGCACTCAAGCTGTCGGTACCGATCTCCGAGCCCGACGCGGTTCCCGCTCCAAGATCAACGGTCACCCCGGCCGTCGTCGAGGCATAGGTCACCGTGTCGGTGTCGTCGCCACCCGCATAAGTGTCATTGCCGGCGCCTGAGCCGCCAACGATCAGGTCATCACCGGAACCGCCATCAACAGAATCGTCGCCATCACCGCCAATCAGCGTGTCGACACCGCTACCGCCCAACAGCGAGTCATTGCCGTCGTCGCCGAACAACCAGTCGTTGCCGCCTTGGCCGTCGAGGGTGTCGGCCACGTTCGTCCCGGCGATGAGGTCGTCTTCGGAGCTGCCGACCGCGCCGGAAGCGATATCGAACTCGTCCCCACTACCGGGCTCGAACAGATTCTCCACCGCCTGGCCGGCGAAGTGATTCTTGATCCGCACGGTGGCGGCATCCGAGAACGTGAACACCAGATCGTCGCCATCGCGGAGGACACTATCGATATCGTCGATATCGCCGACGCTGAACACGTCGTCTGTGCCGTCGCTGTCGTTGATGGTGTCGCTGCCGTCGCCGAGGTCGTAGTGGTAGGTGTCGTCGCCGGCACCGCCGTCGAGGGTGTCGTTGCCGCCCGTGCCATCAAGCCGGTCGTTACCGTCTTGCCCCGCAAGGCTGTTGGCCGCGTTGTCACCCATGATCGTGTCATCATGGCCGGAGCCACGCACCCACTCGATGTTGGTCAACGTATCGGTGCCGCCCAGACCGTCGGTCGCCGTGTTCAGGCCGAGGTCGACGACGATCCCACTTGACGAATTGGCGTAGTCGGCACGGTCTTTCGTGCCGCCGCCGCCATCGATGACATCGTTGCCGCCCTGACCGCGGAAGGACTCGTAGTCGGCACCATCGCTGCCGGTCAGTGTGTCGTCGAAGCCCGAGCCGCGAACCTCGCGCACGTAGGTGAAGGTATCGCTGCCGACGTTGTCGGAGCCGCCGGAACCAAGGCTCTGCCCCAAACCACTGGCGCCGCCCAGGCCCAATTGCACGTGCACACCCGCCGCCGAATCGCCATAGCTGATGCGCGTGGTGACCGTGCCGGTGGAATCGCCGGTGATCGTGTCATCGCCGTCGCCGCCTTCGATCTCCACCCAGCTGCCGAACTGGCTGGTGTAGGCCGCGTCGACGCTAAACGTGTCCGCGAAGCCTGTGCCGACGACCTTGTCGATGTTGACCAGCGTGTCGGTGCCAATGGTATCGGCGCCGATCGTGTCGGTGGCCGTCACGGTCGCGTCGGAATCCAGGCCGGCGGTGATCGCCTCCGTCGCGTCTGAATAGGTTACGACGTTGAAATCGTCGGAGGAGGCGCGGGTGCCACCGGTGATCATGTCGTCGCCGTAGCCGCCCGTGTCGCCGATGTGAAGCTCGACCTCGCGGCCGTCGCCCGCACCAGAGGCCTCGAACAGGAACTCGACCTGCTGGCCGTTGAAGTGATCCGTGATCCGCACTTCGTCGTTGTCGGCCTGGCCGCCGGGGCCGCCCTGGGCAGCCGCCGCGCCGCCGGAAAACTCGAGCACCAGATCGTTGCCGTCCATGCGGGCGCCGACGAGGTCATCCAGGCTGCCGTCGGTGACGTTGAGCTCGTCCTCCCAGCCGCTGGTGTCGACGATGGTGACATCGCCCTCGCCGGAGTCGTAGTCGTAGCGGTCTTCGCCGGCGCCGCCCTCAAGCGTGTCGTTGCCGCTCGCGCCGATCAGCCAGTCGTCGCCACCGAGGCCGATCAGCCGGTTGTCGCCCGCGCTGCCGTGGATGCTGTCGTCGTTGAACGAGCCGCGAACCCACTCGATGTCGACCAGGGTATCCGTGCCGCCGTGGCCGTCCAGGGCCGTGCCGCCGGCAATGCCGAATTGCTGGGCGCTGTCGATGTTGACGGTGACGCCACTCGAAGACGACAGGTAGTCCGCTTGGTCCTGGGTGCCGTCGCCGCCATCGATCAGGTCGTTGCCGCCGAGGCCGCGGAACGATTCGAAGTCGGTGCCATCGCTGCCCATCAGGGTGTCAGCGTGGGTCGACCCGCGAACGTCACGAACATAGGTGAACGTATCGGTACCGATATTGTCGGAGCCGCCGCCACCGAGGCTGGTCGCGGTGCCGTTGGCGCCGCCGAGTCCGAACTGCACATGAACACCGGCATCGGAGTCGTCGTATGCAACGCGCGTTGTCACTGTGCCAGTCGAGTCACCGGTGATGGTATCGTTGCCGTCACCACCTCGAATCTCGACGAATCCGCCATATTGCCCCGTGTAGTCCGAGGAAACGGTGAACGTGTCGCCGAAATCCGATCCCAAGATCTTGTCGATATTGGACAGAGAGTCGGTTCCGACGGACGAGTTACCGGTCACGGTCGCCGAACCGTCCAGGGTGGCAACGATGGCACCCGTCGCGGCAACGTACCCGGCCTTGTTGATATCCTCCGAGGGGTCGGCGTGGGTGCCGCCGATCAGCGTGTCGTCGCCGCCGCCGCCGACGAGCAGGTTGTTCCCTTTGCCGCCGTCGAGCAGGTTGTTCCCTTTGCCGCCGTCGAGCGTGTCGTTACCGCCGCCGCCGCGCAGGGTGTCGTCGCCCGCTAGGCCGCGAAGGCGGTTGCTACCGCTGTCACCGGTGATGTCGTCATCGAACCGACCGCCGTCGACGTTCTCGATGGAAATCAAGGTGTCGGTGTCGCCGAAGCCATCGGTCGCCGTTTGGGCGGAAAGATCGACGGTGACACCGCTCGTCGCGCCCTCGAACGCTTCCGAGCCATAGTCTGCCTCGTCCGTTCCGCCGGCACCGTCGAGGGTGTCGTCACCGGCTTGACCCTTGAGTTGGTTGTTGCCGCCATCACCCGTCAACGTGTCGTCATGGCTGCCGCCGCGCAGGTTCTCGATGTTGGTGAACGAATCGGTGCCGCCGAAGCCGTCGGTCGCCGTACTCGTTCCAATGTTGGCGATGACTGAACCGCTGGCGCCCGAGTAGCGCAGCTCGTCGGTCCCGCCGCCGCCATCGATCGAGTCATTGCCGCCCTTCGTACGGAAGCTGTTGCTGCCGCCGTCACCGGTGATGGTGTCGTCGCCTGCTGCGGTTTCGACCTGCTCGATGCCGGAGAAGGTGTCGGTTGCTCCCGTCCAGTCGATGGCTTGGCCGGTCGCCAGATTGACGGTTACATTGCCGGACCCGGCGTTTTGATAGCTCAGTCGGTCGGTGTTCGAACCACCGGTGATGCTGTCGGTGCCGGCCCCAGGCCGCCATTCCTGGAACCCGACAACACCGGTCCCCGTGAAGCTGTCGTCCCCGGCAGTTCCCCAAACATCGATACCGCTGTCACTAGAGATCTGGTCGAGGTCCTGAAAGGTATCCGTGCCGGACGCGCCCTTGTCCGCCGTGCTGGTGGACAGATCGACGCTGATGGGGCCTGCCAGTCCCGTGTAATCCACCTGGTAGAAGAAGCTGCCGCCGCCAAAGTCTAGGGTATCGTTGCCGGTGGAACCGACGTAGCGGTCGGAACCGTTCAGGGCGCTCGCCCCGCCGTCGAGATAGTCGTTGTCCGCGCCGCCTTCGAGCCGGTCCGAACCGTCACCGCCGAAGAGCATATCATTGCCGTCACCGCCCTTGAGGCGGTCATCGCCGTCGTGGCCAAACAGCACGTCGCTGCCGCCCTGGCCGTCGAGGGTCTCGTTGCCCGTCGTGCCAACGATGATTTCGTCGGCGCCGGTACCGGTCAGCCCAGTCTGGATGGAGTAGGTGGCGCTGCCGGCCTCGTCCGTTGCCGACTCGATCTCGTTCCCCGTTCCGGCGAAGTGGTCGACACCGCGCAGCGTCGAGCCGTCGTCCATTTCGGCGACGATGTCGTCGCCGTCCCGATAGGCATCGACGATTTCGTCAAACATGTAGAATTCGACGGTATCGGTACCGCCGCTGTCGGTAACGGTGTCGTTGCCGTCACCAGACTCGAACAGGTAGAGGTCGTTGTCCGCACCACCGTCGAGGGTGTCGTCGCCCTCGCCGCCTTCCAGTTCGTCATCGCCGTCACCGCCCTCGAGGCGGTCGTCGCCATCGCCTCCGATGAGCCAATCGTCGCCGTCGCCGCCGAAGATGCTGTCGTTGCCGTGGTCGCCGCTGAGGATCGTGGTCGCCGCTGAGGATATCGTCGCCGCTGAAGCCATCGATGATGTCGTCACCGGTCGTTCCGACGACCAGATCGTCCGTGCCCGCGAAGCCCGTGAGGCTGAAACTCACGTCCAGTGTGACGTTGTTGGTGACGTCCTTGATCTGCTCCAGGTCCTTGCCGAAGAAATGATCGACCGCGCGAATGATCGCGCCGTCGGTCATCAGAAAAACGAGGTCGTTGCCGTCGCGGTAGACTTCGTCGATGTCGTCGAAGTCGTCGAATTCGAGGATGTCGGAATCCGCAGTCGGATGGGTGTCGGCATCGTTGATGATGAGATTGCCGTCACCGAGGCTGTAGCTGATCGTCTCGCTGGCCATTCCGCGCTCCACTTCGACGGTCTTCGACCTTGGCGCGGGACCCACCCCCCTTCCACCAACGGCCTGAAAAACCTGGCTATTTCCCTACGTCACCGAATCCTAAGATCGAATTTGAACCAAATATGCCCTGAAATCCACGTTTCTGACTGTGTCCGCCATCACACCTCAAGACGCTACGCCGTTGGGACGGTGCCGTTTCGAAGGGCAAAGCTGTCAATTTGACCCAAATGTTCGCCCTATCCCAACGCAGAATTCGAACCTGTTTTCAGTTCCCGAACATAGCGGCCGACACCCCAGATTGTCGGCGACCTGAAGTCATCAACCACCTACCGCTGAGCCATGCTTGTTTGGTGACATTGGCAAACCGTCGCGGGCTCTACGGTCGATCGCTCATGCTTTGTGTTTCGGCCGAAAGTTCATTCCTTCCATAGTTGCTGGGTTGGCTCCTTCGTTCGATTTTGTTGCGTCCGTTTCGGGGAACTTAATCCCTCAAGAAGTGAAGTTTAGCCACGGGTTGATCATCGGCGTTTTCCGGCAGGATCTGGTTGCAACACTGGAGCGGATCAAGGCGTAGGGAAATCGTAGTGGGATTCCCAAGGAGGTTGATCTGCAATTCAAGGCGCTGACTGGAGAGAGTGGGCACCTCGGATGATGATAAGTGCTTAAAATAGCCCCCGCGAACATATTGTATGAGCAATACCAAATGGAGGTTCAACGTCGTCGGCCGCAAAGCAGTTTCGTGTTGCGGTTGAAGCGGTTGTAAAGTGGTCGCAGCAATATCGCGCGACCGGCATCGTGGCGCACCGCAAAATAGGCGATCATTGCCACCCGTTTTTGGAGCCGCACCGCGCCTCTATCGAAGAGCGGCTTCGGCAGACGCCGCATCCGACGCTGCATGGCCTCAAGGATGAGTTGGCTGGCCGCGAGGTGGTTGTGTCGCTCACTCCGGTCTGGCAGTACCTGCGCCGCGAAGGGTTGCGGAAAAATAACCCATTCGCCATTGCATGGAGCCGGGCCGACATCGTCCCCGGACGGGCGCGGTGGACGGCGTCGCAAGGCCGGTCGAACCCGTGCCGGCTGGTGTTCATCAACGAGACCTGAACTAGGACCAATACGTCACCGCTCCGCGCATGGAGCGTGAAACGTTAGTGGCTGCAGGGCTTCGCTCCCTACGGATGCTGGCGCACCCTGACCATTCTCGGCGCCCTACCCTGCAACGAACTCACCGATCCCTGCGTCTAACACGGCCCAACTATTGGCCAGAGCTTCCGCGCCCATGTGAACCGGCTCCTGATCCCGATACTGAAGCTCGGCGCCGTCGTCATGGACATTCTCGGCAGCCACAAGTCCACAGCCGTCCGCAACGCCATCAACGCAGCACGCCCGTGACTGCGGTTCTTGCCCCAATACTCTCCCGACCTCAATCCGATGACAAGAATCTCGCCAAAATCGGGCACTGGATACGCATCGCCCAGAAACGAACGGCCGAGGACGCAATGAAGCTGCCCGCACCCGTGGAATATTTGCCAGATGCGGACCTGCTGCACGTTTGACTAGGCTTTGTTACCAAGCTGCTGACAGAGCAGGCGTTTTCGTGGCTAACGGTGGCGGCCATGGTGCCGAATACCCGCTCCGTCTGATACCGCGAAATGTCTACTTTGATCGGGATTCGCAGTTGGGAGCCCGGACCATCGAACTGTGCACATGTACGAAGTTCCGCCAAGTTTCTTACTTTCTCTCGTTCCATGTGCGCCAATTCATGGCCTTGACGGCTCCAACGGGGTCATACAGGAAGCCTGCGTCTAGGTCATCTCGACACGCTCAGCCGACGAGCCGGCCGAAGTCCCGGGCAAGCAAATCGACATTTTGGAAGCCGACCCAATCCAGGTGTAGTGCACCGCACGCCGACACGCCAGGGCCCGCACGACGTGACGGTTGACATCTCCAATGCGTATTTGGTCTTCAAAGCAGCATTTACCAAAGTGATGTGCACTACATGGCAGCACTGCGGGATGCACGACACCCGAGACGTCCTCGACCTTGGTGGCGAGAGCGGGCGGCCAAAAGCTACGCCGCCGAACGGAACACAATCCCGCCAAGATCGAAAGATTTGAATGCCTAGGGGTCCGGAAATAATGGTTTTTACCATTCCGCAAGTGACCCTGGCTGTGTGAAAACGCGAATACGTTTAGGATTCCCGTGCAGTCTTTGCGGGGGATCGGATGAAGCGTTTTGTAGAAGGGGTGGCACGGGACCAAGCGACGCTGTTTCCGGAGTGCCTTGAGGATTGGGTCGACGAGAACAGCTCTGTCCGGGTG
>Ga0209785_1000255_pt1 | contig 18924 bp, 19 predicted proteins | sample WorMetG1BERMUDA2_FD_187403 | JGI IMG/M metagenome (GOLD analysis project Ga0209785, IMG submission 187403) | Marine gutless worms symbiont microbial communities from Max Planck institute for Marine Microbiology, Germany - Inanidrilus... ...
TGAGCCGCTCCCGGGCAGCGGCCATAGCGCCCAAGGTAATCGGCTGGGTACAGTCGCGGTTCTCCTTGGCCCTGAAGCAGGCCTCGTAGCCGAGGGCATTGACCAGCCACGGCTGACTATTTGTCTGTTCGAAGACATACTCGATCAGTCCGTCTTCGAATGCCTGCCCGCTCTCTTCGGTATGTTGGGCATAGAGGATAGCGACATCCCCATGGCTGAAGTTCCCCAAGCGCAGGGATTTGGATTTGATATTGAAGGCGCTACCGCCGGTAATGACTTGGTTATCGCCGTTGTGGATACGGTAATTCCGCACATCCCGCACCCCGCACCCCGTACAGGAGCACGGTCTGGGGGAAGGCGCGCGGACGATCCGGGTAGCCGGCCCGGATCTGGCGCAGCAGCGAGATCAGGGTATCTGCCACCAGGCTATCCACCTCGTCCAGTAACAGGACGATGGGGCGGTCGTTTTCCTCCGACCAGCGGGAGAGCAACCCCCGCAGGGCACCATGGGGACCAAATACATGCAGTACGCCCTCGACCGATTCCTGCGGTCGCTGATCACCCAGGTAACGACGGGCGCCTTCGGCAATCCCACTGACAATCGTGCGCATGCCTGCTGCCACATCCTCATGCACCGCCTGGGCCGGCTCCAAGTTTACATAGAGGACCGTGTAATCCGATTCCGTGTTGAGCTGCGCCATCAAGGCCAACAGGCAGCTGGTCTTGCCGGTCTGACGCGGGGCATGGAGCACGAAATACCGTTTCTCCCCGATCAAACGCCGGATTTCTTCCATATCCCAACACGCTAATGCGGGGACCGTGTAATGTTCATCCGGTCGGACGGGACCGGCGGTATTGAAGGTTTTCATGCATCCTCCTGCGGGTGCAATTTTCCCCCAAGCGGTTGACTTTTCAGAACGCTACAGACTTGGCGTTACCCCTGCAAGGGTAGGCATGACTGCCGCCACCGCGATCCGACTACCGGTGCCTTCCGTTCCGGAAGCTCCCGCAGGGTGGTAAAAATCCGGGTGCTTGGATGCCGCCGGCTCGCATATCTCACCAGGACAGATGGAAGACTCCAATTTTCAGCTTGTTCAAAGGGATCTCCTGATCCATCTATTAGCCCAGTTAATTCTCGCATCGAACATACTGTTGGTGCACCGCACAAATATTGCAGTTAAGATAGTAAGGCATGAATAGTGCCGTCAGGGCCTCATCGGCTCACCGGACGCAAGGTCGGGGAGGCGGCACAAAAACACCGGGAGAGAATGCAAAATGATTATCGAAGGTAAGACAGCAGTCATTACGGGTGCCGCCAGCGGTATCGGAAAGGCGACCGCGGAGGACCTTGCCAGTCGCGGGGCAGAGGCGGTCGCGATGGTCGACATCACCGATAACATCGCGGACGTGACGGCGGAGATGAACAAGAAGGTAGGCAGGGAAGTGGGACGGGCCTTCCAGGGGGATGTTACGGACGAGGCCTTCCGCAAGGAAGTCTACGATGCGATGTGCGGCAAAGACGGCGTCGTGAACATCTGCGTGCCTTCGGCCGGTATCTTCCGCGACCGCCTGTCGGTCATGCTCGACAAGAAGACCGGCGAGCCCGACATCTATCCGGTCGAGTTATTCCATAAGGTATTGGAGGTCAATTTGGTACATCCGGTGTACTGGGCATTGGAGCTGGTTGCCCGCATGGCCCATAACCGCAAGGTGAACGGCAAGAAAAAGTGGCACCCGGACGAGACGATTCAGGGCACCGTCGTCTTCATCGGGTCCGTCGCCTCCCAAGGCAACAAGGGGCAGATCTCCTACTCGTCCACCAAGGCAGCCCTGGAAGGCGCTGCCCAGACCCTGATGAAGGAGTCGATGTTCCATGGCGTGCGTACTGCCGTCATTCACCCGGGCTTTGTCGATACCCCCATCCTTCAAGGCATGCCGGAAGGCTACATTGAGAAGTACATTCTGCCGGACATTCAGCTCGGTCGTTTGATCAGGCCAGAAGAGTTGGCCGACGCCATCTGCTTCCTCATTTCCAACTCCGCGGTCAGCGGCGAGCTTTGGTGCGACGCCGGATGGCATCCGCCGGCAGGGACTTGATACGCCGCTCGCGATCTCTAAGGGGCCAAAGAAAAGTCCCTGCTACAGGATGTTTGGGGATTACGCTCACAAAAGGTGGTTTTCGAGTGCTTCCCTTTTCATGCGCTTACGCGCACGAACATGGCAGGGTGCTTCTGCCCCGCACGGCCACCTTGAACTTTTCGGGGTGGCCTTTTTGATAAACCAATGCGATTTGAAGAACATATCTGCTTTCTTGCCCTTGCGTCCGGCATCGAAGCGGTTCCGGTAGCTACATAACCTTTAAGAGCCGTGGCTGCTATTGCGCCTCGAATACGAACCAACGCCCCACCCGGCCAACCGGATATGTTCTTTCCCGCCAATCGCCTCAACCTTCACGGTAAATGACCATGTACGGATCAATGCGAGATGTCTTGAAAGATCTACCCGACGTCGGCACCAGTTGGATGCGTTACATGACTGCGCTGACCCGTTCCTTCAACCGCGAGCAGACTGAGTTTCTCGACAGCTACCTGATCGCGGCCCAGATCGCGCTGCAAGCGGCCAAGGATAACCCCATGACCTTGCGCGATACATTCGAGATTATGCAGCACAAGTCGGCTCTAGTGAGGAAAGGGCTGATGGCCACGCAGGAGAAAATGACGGATTTCACGTTCGACCAGATGAAGGAAGCCAACGAGGCCTTCTTCAACACTATTCTCAATAACGAAGGGGAGAATCTGGCGGCCTATCTGAAGCGCGAAGCGGAGGTCATGGAAGCGGTCGCCAATTTCCCGGAGCAGATCGAGAAAGTCAAGGACGACTTCGGGTTCCACTTCAACACCTCGGCCTACCGGTTGATCCATGATACCGGCTCCTTCCTCATGTACCAGGTACTGCCGATCAAGGAAGGCGTGGAAGTACGGGATGATCTGAAACCGGTTCTCCTGATACCGCCCTATATGCTGGGTCAACACATCCTTTCGTTCCTTCCCTACGAAAGCAAGAGCTACGCCCACAGCTTTGCCAACGAAGGCATCCCCACCTATGTGCGCGTGACTAAGGATATCGACCAGAACGATATCGTGCAGAACATGACGCCGGACGACGACTGCACCCAGACCCGGGAGCTCTGCTCCGTGCTCAAGGAGAAACACGGGAAAAAAGTCACCCTGAACGGTACCTGTCAGGGGGGCTACATCGTCCTCATGAACACCCTTTCGGGTACGCTCACGGAGGTCAGCGACACGCTCATCACCAACGTAGCCCCCATCGATGGCACCTACAGCGACGCCATCAGCGGCATGCCCAACATGCACCACGATTTCATCACCACTACCCTGCCGAATGGCCATAAGGTTGCCAACGGCTATATGCTGAGCTTAGGTATGCGGTTCGTCGCAATCGACCGCGAGACACCCTTGATCAAGGTATTGGACCAGGCCTCGTTGCATAAGGCGACCGATCTCAGTCCTGGTAAGACCGCGGCGGCCCTGTTTCGGTGGCTGCTCAAAGAACGCGTACACCTGCCGCTGGAAATCGCTAAGATGAGCACATCCACCTTCCAGCAACCCATCTCCGAGGATGGCGTGTTGCCGGTCAAGCTATACGAAAAGCCGCTGAAGGTGGGTGAACTGAAGGACCTAGGCATCAAGTGGTATCAAACCTATGCCATGAAAGACGACCTGGTGACACCGAAGTGCGCGACGGCGGCCAACCGGTTCCTGGAAGGAACGGATGTCATCGAATCCGTACCCTTTCCCGGTGGTCACGTAGCGATCCTCACCAGCCCCTACAACAAGCGGGCTCCGGTAAACGATCGCTTCAAGGCAAAGGACGGCACGGAATACCGAGGACCGGTCAAATTCCAGCTCGATATTTCTGAGTAAGATATCTATCTCCACCGGAAACAAGAAAGGCGCCTTTGGGCGCCTTTCTTGTCCCATCGCAGGCAGGGCAAAGCCGTAGGATGACGTAGATCCTATGAAGGCCCGCAGCGGGTTAACCTTATAAGGGTAAAGCAACCTCAAGAGGAGAACCGCAAAGATGACTGCGGACCTTCAAGACCAAGCGTACGTTAACGAAGCGGTGCTGTACATGGCGCTGGAGCTGAGCAATGCGAAGTGGCGGTTGGCCTTCGGGGAGGGAACGCGGCAGTGTCACGTGGTCATCGCGGCCGGCGATGTTGCGTCCTTCGCAACCGGCTCAACAGCAAGCTGGTGGCCCAGGGAATTCGGTTTCTGATCGGTAAGGACTTTTTGGCACGCCTGGAGGCGGTAATGTGGTGGTGCCAGAAGGGACGCGGTTGACGGTCGCCTAGGAAGCAGGTGGAGATTCGGCAGCAGCGTTGTCAAATTTTAAGCGATGAAGTCTGTCGGCTCCTACTCCGCCACTCCGGCAGGGGTAGTGGTGATTTTCGAAGTGATATCTAGCCAACAATCGGCAATAATCCGGTATTATAGCGGTGTATGAAGAGTTTTAAACAAATCTCATGCATTTTAACACATTTGGAAAAAGACAACGTCTTACGTAGGAAGCGTTCCAACTGTTGCCGTAAGGTATTATTCCAACGCTCAATATGAACCGTTTCCTCCGTTTCTTTACCCACAGGTCGCTGTTGCCCGCTCGGAATGACGGCTTGATATGCGCTCCAATAATCACTGAAAACGATGGCTTCTTTATAAGCAGACGGTGCGCGATCCCAGAGTATCCGACAGGTGTTTTCGGTGCGATCACCGCAGGCAGAGGCGACGATTTCTCAAGACAAGGGAGCACAACTCATCCACATCCATACAGGAATCTTTTTGCACTCAACAGGCTGTAGCCTCTCTTCAAGGGGTGGGAAGTCATTCGCCTGTTCTTTTAACCAGGCGCTCAATGTTCGGCGCGAGACCTCAAACGTCCGTTCAATCCCGAGCATACTGGATCTTTCTTGATAAACGTTTATAATGAGTTCTTTCTTTTCTTCCGTCGCGCGTTCCCAAGCGTATTCTTCCAGAAGAGAGGGCTAAAATCTAGAATCAGGTAACGAGAAAAACGTGGCAATCGGAATGATTACCGATGAATCCATCTACCCTATCACTTCAAAAATCACCACTACCCCGGCAGGGATTGCTGCGGAATCCAGTCGCCAGGGATGGTAAAAGCAGTGGGGCTTGAATCGTTAAGTCGCATAACCATGTCACTTTGAATTTAACCACTACCGAAGCGCGAACCGCATCAACGGATGGCCGGCTAGCGACGAACCGAAGGGACCAGATCACCACTCCAGTTTCCGCGTGCACTCGGAAAGCGGTTCATTCATGCCCTTATCGAGGTTCCGATTGCGATCCCGCGATCTACCCTGGCTCTCCAACAGCTAGTTGGACGTAGGAGATGGAGCCTTACGTAGAGAAGGGCTTTTTGGGGCATCATGCCTCATCAGTCTGAGGTGAAGCCTCGCTAGTACCCCGTTTCACCTTATTTTGCATGCTCAGCGCGACGAGAAGCGGCCAGCTGCGTGGTTGCACCCGCAGGGAGCCCCCCAGCGCGCCCGAGCGTTACCGCGCTTGGCAATTCGAGTGAGGGCATTTCCGGCGCGCCGTGCCTTGCCGGGGCGCGTTTGGGAGGGCTTTGAGAGTGAAAAATAAGGTGAAACGGGGTACTAGGGCTGAATGTACTCAAAGAGCTTGACGACTTTGGTTACGCCAGGCACATAGCGGGCCTTCTCCGCCGCCGCGTTCCCCTCCCCGGGGCGCACCAGACCCATGAGGAATACGTCACTGGCCTCGGTAACGACTTTGACTCGGGTCGCGTCGAAACCGGGGAGGTCAACCTTGGTCAGCGCGAGCTTGACCCGGGAGGTAATCAGGGCATCCTCACTCGAACGTACAAAGCCCACCGGCGGTCCGATCGTGACCTCGTTGACCACCTTTTTCACCTTCGGTAGACGGGCCACCTTGCGGGCGAAGCGGTCGCTGATGGATTGGGTCTCAGCCTGTCCGGTGAGAAGCACCAGATGGTTATAGCTCGTGATAGCGATGCGGCTGTGGGCCTTGATGTCGGGGTTGTCCCTCAACAGACGTCTCGCCAAGTGTTCGGTGCGCTCGTCTTCCAGTATGGTGCGCGAATTGCGCCGGTCATGGAGTATCGCGGCTCCCGTCGCCGCAACGCCCCCGACCAGGACAGCACCGCATCCCTGCACTAAAGGGGCGATGAGACTGAGGATCAGTACTGCCTTCAATGCTCGCCCGTGCAGCGTTCGGATCGGCCGCAAGGCGCGATTTCGCAGGTCATTCCACATTGAATGCATTCCGGATCTGGTCGATGCGATCGTCACCGCTGGATGCTCAGTCCTCCAGTCTCCCCTGCTTGATAAGCACGAGCTTGGTCGGGCTGACGGCATTGATACGGGCCAAGGCCAACTTACGATGGATCCGACGCAGGGAATCCATGCTGAGGATACCGGTCTTCCCCTGCACGCGTGCCCGCGGGTTACCGGATAGCCAATCCAGCCGCGAGGCGAGGCGATAGGCATCGACCCCCATGGCGTAAAGCCGCGGCAGCTTCCCGTTCAGACCGGCGGGAGACACGGCGTCACCCCGAGTCGGTTCCACGAGCCAGGGGATCTCGACGAAATTCAGTCCCAGCAAATGCCTGTCGCGTTCAGGATCGAGGCGCCCGTTATAGATGTGGGAAGTCGCATAAACCGGCACCGTACCGCCGATCTTATTTCGGATCAGAGGCCAAATCCGGCGTGCCAACTCCGCGTTGGCGACCAAAAATACAAAGTCCGCACCTGCGGCTTGCTTGGATAGTTTTCTAATCATATCCGCGAAGTGCGTGGCCGACGGGTCGAATGCCTGGAGCGCAACAACGCTTCCACCGCGGACTTTCCAGCTCCGGTAAAACGCATGGGAAACCCGGGTTCCCCACTTATTCTCCGGGTACAGGACCACAGTTCTGCGATGTCCCTTACCCCAAGCCTTGGCGGCTACTTCGGCAGCCTCACCTTCCGGCGCGAGGGAGAACTGGTAGAGGTTGGGTGACCTGACGGTAACTGCCCGGTTCAGGGCGAGGACCGGGATCGGCAGCACGGTCGAGCCCCCGAGCTTGGCCACCATCGGCTTCTGCAGCGGACCGATCGCCAAGCTCGCACCGTCTGTGGCAGCTTGCCACACCAGCATATCGATCGGGCGGGAGGTGCTGTCGTAGAAGCGTAGTTCAGGCCGTTTCTCTTGCGGATCCGCGGCCTGGGCGGCGACAATCCCGGCGCGCACAACCTCGGCGGCTTGGGCGAAGCGGCCGGACTTCTCTTGCGGATCCGCGGCCTGGGCGGCGACAATCCCGGCGTGCACAACCTCGGCGGCTTGGGCGAAGCGGCCGGATTTGGGGAGTAGTACGGCTAAAGTCTCGTTACCCCGGTAGTTGCCCGTGACCAATCGGCTGGGCCCGACGAGGTCGTCGTCCACCCGCCAACCGGCGCAGCCGCTGAAAGCGACGACAAGAGCAGCGAGCAGGAACAGGGTGGAGATGCGGGTAACGGCAGTCAAGTCCGATTTATGAGACATCTTGGTTCTCGACGCTGGTCTGGATGGTGGAGGAAATTAGATGCCTAATAACTTTAACACACTTTATATAGTGGCAACGCCTATCGGTAATCTGGAAGATATTACCGATCGTGCCCGCCGGGTGCTCGCCCAGGTCGACCTGATCGCCGCCGAAGATACGCGTCACACCCGCCGTCTGCTGACGCATTTCGGTATCAAGGCAAAGCTCTGGTCCTACCACGATCATAACGAGGCGCAAGCGGTCGAGCATCTGCTCGCGTCGCTCTCGTGGGGCCGGGACATTGCCCTGGTCTCGGATGCGGGTACACCCTTGATCAGCGACCCCGGCTTCGTGCTGGTTCGCGCAGCGCGGCAGCAAGGCTTCAAGGTGGTACCTGTACCCGGCTCCAATGCGGCGATCTGCGCTCTCTCCGCTTCCGGCCTGCCCTGTGATCGCTTCCTGTTTCTCGGTTTCCCGCCCCGTACGTCCGCCAAGCGTCGCGCGTGGTTGACCACCCTGATTGCCGAGCCGGGGACCCTAGTCTTCTATGAATCCGGCAATCGTGCCGCCATGTCACTCGCGGACATGAGCACGGTACTGGGCGCCGGGAGGCGCGCCGTTCTGGCCCGAGAAATCACAAAACACTTCGAGACCTTCATAGACGCCCCTCTCGGCGCACTCGCCGAGCGCCTGCGTGACGATCCGGAACAACGGCTCGGAGAGCTCGTCATCTTGGTGGAAGGCAACCGCCAAATCGGCGGGGCCGTCCGTGAACCGGAAGAGGAGCGCGTCCTCGCCATTTTGTCCGATGCCCTCCCCCTCAAACAAGCCGCCGCACTCGCCGCTCGTATAACCAGCGGCAACCGGAACCGGCTCTACCGGCGTGCCCTGCAGTGTCGGGAGGAATGAGAGCGGACCACTCACATCACTTAGCCGGAGTCCTTGATCCTGCGTCGCCGGCGACCTTCATTCTTAAGTAGACTATCGGCAGTTGGGGGCCCCCAGGTCCCGGCAGCATAGTTCGGAAAGTCCCGGGGCGGGAGCGCGGCCCAGACATCCGTAACCGATTGCACGATTTCCCAACCCTTCTCGACCGTGTCGGAGTGCTTATACAGGGTCGCATCACCGTCCATGCATACAGTCGTAGATCAGGGTCTCGTAGCCGGTCGCCGGCTTGTTGCCAAAGTAGTTCTCATAGCAGAAATCCATGTTCACGGTGCCGACCCCCATACTCGGACCGGGCACCTTGGCACCGAAGCTCATGTGGATACCCTTGGCGGGTTGGATGCGCAGTACCAGCATGTTGGGATCGATGCGCTCTACGTCCGTATCCTTGAAGATAACCGTCGGCGCCTTCTTGAATTGGATTGCGATCTCCGTGCACTGGCCGGCCAACCGCTTGCCGGTGCGCAGATAAAAGGGCACCCCGGCCCAACGCCAGTTGTCCATGGTGAGCTCGAGCGCGGCGAAGGTCTCGGTAGGGGATCGGGGATCGACCCCCGGGGATGAGCGATAGGCCCTCACCTTCTCACCGCCGGGTATGGTGCCGTCGCCGTACTGCCCGCGCACGGCATGCTTCAACACATCCTCCGACGACAAAGGCTCGATGGCGTCGAGCACCTTGTTGGCCTCGTCACGCATGGCATTGGACTCGAACGAGTTCGGCGGCTCCATGGCGATAAATCCGAGCAGCACCAGCAGGTGGTTCTGAATCATATCCCGTAGGTCACCCGCCTCCTCGTAATAGGTACCCCGGTGCTCGACGCCGACGGACTCGACCACTGTGAGCTGCACATGGTCGATGTGATGGCGGTTCCACAAGGGCTCGATGAAACCGTTGGCGGAGCGGAACACTACGATGTTCTGCACCGTCTCCTTAATTGAAGGCCGCCACGGATTCCAGATCCTGCCCGAAAGGCTTCTCGACGACGGCGCGCCGCCAGTTGCTCTCGGTCTCCCGCAATAGGCCGGCCGCGCCCAGGCAATCGGTCCACCCGCGTAAAGAGACTGGGGGGGATTGCCGTGTAGAACAGGTAATTACCCTCGGTCCCGCGCCGGGCATCGAGCTCCTCCAGGCAGGCGCGCAGACGTTCGTAATCGGCGCCATCGAGAATGTCGATTTTCATGTAATGGAGACGCTCCACAAGACGTTCCCAAACCGACTGGTCGAACGCGGTGCCGACGTAATCCCGGATGTGCTCGGCCATCAGGTCTCGGAAGGAATCGTCATCCACATCCCGGCGGCCGAGTCCGAGCACCGCGAAGTTGTCCGACAGCAGACCGGCGTCGCAGAGATGAAACAACGCCGGGATCAGCTTGCGCCTGGTCAGATCTCCCCCGGCACCGAAGATAACCGTGACGTTTGGCGACGCCGGCGGGGCTTGGGTGTAGTTGGACTGCGTCAGGGACACAAGACACATCCTCGGGTTCTCGATTAGCACGGCAGTGCCGAAGCACCGATGATCTCTGTTTGGCTTTTCCTTAGGAGGATACTGGCGAGTCGATGTTATCGGTAGGAGAGCAGTGACGGGTAGTGGTGATTTTTGAAGTGATAGAGTAGATGGATTCATCGGTAATCATTCCGATTGCCACCGTTTTTCTCGTTACCTGATTCCAGATTTTAGCCCTCTCTTCCGGAAGAATACGCCTGGTCTGAACGATTGCGTTCATTGATAAAACGAACCGAAGAGTTTTCAATTATGATTATCGAGACTAAAGTATACAGCTGTCGCAAATGTCAGAGCGAAGAGCTCGTTAAAAATGGCACAAATTCGTCCGGTAGCTCGCAATATCACTGTAAAGCCTGTGGTGCCTATGGCGTACTTGAACGCAAAGAAAGTTTATCAAGAAAGATCCAGTATGCGTGGGATTGAACGGACGTTTGGGGTCTCGCGCCGAACATTGAGCGCCTGGTTAAAAGAACAGGCGAATGACTTCCCACCCCTTGAAGAGAGGCTACAACCTGTTGAGTGCAAAAAGATTCCTGTATGGATGTGGATGAGTTGTGCTCCCTTGTCTTGAGAAATCGTCGCCTCTGCCTGCGGTGATCGCACCGAAAACACCTGTCGGATACTCTGGGATCGCGTACCGTCTGCTTATAAAGAAACCATCGTTTTCAGTGATTATTGGGGCGCGTATCGAGCCGTCATTCCGAGCGAGCAACAGCGCCCTGTGGGTAAAGAAACGGGGAAACAGCTCATATTGAGCGTTGGAATAATACCTTACGGCAACAGTTGGCACGCTTCCTACGTAAAACGTTGTCTTTTTCCAAATGTGTTAAAATGCATGAGATTCGTTTAAAATTCTTCATACACCACTATAATACCGAATTATTGCCGATTGTTGGCTAGATATCACTTCAAAAATCACCACTACCGAAAAAGGACTTGGATACCGTCAGTTCTGCTTCTCGCCATGGCCGCCGAATTGGTATCGCATGGCCGACAGGATCCGATTGGCAAAATCCGCTTCCCCGCGGGAGCCGAAGCGCTCATAGAGGGCTGTGGTCAACAGGGGGGCTGGCGTGCCGGTCTCGATCGCCGCCATACAGGTCCACCGACCCTCGCCCGAATCGGACACCCGGCCCTCGAATCGGCTGAGCTCCGGGTCTTGGTGCAGCGCGTTGGCGGTGAGATCCAGCAACCAGGAGGCCACCACACTCCCTCGGCGCCAGACCTCCGCGACCCGGGGTATGTCGATAGTGTACCGGTAATGCTCCGGATTGCCGAGGGGGGTCGTCTCCGCGTCGATTGCCTGGGCATCGCGGCTGACCCCGGCATGCCTGAGGAGATTCAAGCCCTCCGCATAGGCGGCCATCAAGGCGTATTCGATTCCATTGTGGACCATCTTCACGAAATGGCCGGCGCCGCTCGGACCACAGTGTAGATAGCCCTGCTCTGCCGGATCATAGTCGTCGCTGCGGCCAGCGGTGCGCTCGAGATCGCCGGGCCCGGGGGCCAAGGTCTTAAAGATGGGATCAAGCCGGCGGACCGCCTGCGCATCACCACCGATCATCAGGCAATACCCGCGCTCCAGGCCCCAGACCCCACCGCTGGTGCCGCAGTCTAGGAAGTAAATGCCGGCATCGGTGAGCCGCTTGGCACGTCGGATCGCCTCCTTATAGTGGGAGTTGCCGCCGTCGGCAATGATGTCGCCCGCTTCCAGGCCGGGCAAAAGAGCGTCGATGACCGAGTCCACCGCCGCCGCCGGAACCGTGATCCAGACGGCCCGCGGCCGGGCCAGCTTGGCACAGAGGTCGGTCAGGTCGCGGGCCCCAGTTGCACCGACATCGGTCAGCTTCCGGATCGCCTGAGCACTGCGGTTGTAGACGACGCACCGGTGGCCACCGCGCATGAGGCGGGTCGCCATGTTGGCACCCATCCGACCGAGACCGATTATTCCGACCTGCACTGTTCTCTCCCCTGTTCAGTAATAACCTTTGGTAAGAGCGGCATAGCGGTCGCATATGGATTCTGCGAAGTAGCGCAGGTGTCCTCGCCTGCATCGAAAAATGCAGGCGGGGACGTCTGCGCTACTTTCGCGACACCCTCCTCAAGGGGGTGGTACGTCTCAGCCGACTCCCGGTTGCTCACCGAGGGAGGATACGCCTGCAGCTCCTGACGAATCGCCGGCGTGATGCGTGCGTTCCTGTGCCATTGGAGATTCATGGGACATGAGCGGTATACTCCGGGTTTGGGGTCGGTGCCAGTCAACGGCTGCCTCACGTAGGCTGCTCAGCTGGCTGCAGACTTCCTTCCTCTGCCTCCCTGGCGAGCAAGCGTAACATCTCTCCCGCTGAGAGCAGAGGATAGCTCCTTCTTGGAATATAATCACACGGAATCTGACGGCTAGTCGGACTCTGAACGATGAATGTCAACAGCCCCCAGGAGAGCAAACGATGAACAATATCGATCCGAACTCGGGTAAGAAAGCAACGGACCGGTTTGTGGAAACCAACAATATCAGGCTTCACTCTATTCATCATGAGGGGACAGAACCTCCCCTGATACTCATGCCCGGTCTTACCGCCAATGCGTATTCCTTTGATGCCATAGTAAGCGCGGGTGTGCAACGAGCGGTGTTGGCCGTCGATTTACGCGGAAGGGGACTCAGTGACAAACCGGCTCACGGATATACCCTGGAAGACCATGCCGCCGATATCATTGGTATGCTGGATCGGCTCGGTATGGAGAGCGCCATCATCGGAGGCCACTCTTTCGGAGGGTTATTGAGCATCTATCTGGCTACCCATTATCCCGACCGCATCAAAAAAATCATTATAATTGACGCGGCGGCTCGATCGCATCCCAATACTGCTACGATGGTTGCGCCTGCCATCAGTCGTCTGGGTAAGAAGTGGCCGTCTTTTTCCGCTTATCTGGCAGAAATCAAGCAATCACCCTCTCTGAAGGGCAAATGGTTTCCTGAAATGGAGAGTTACTATCGGGCGGATGTGAAGGAAACGGATAACGGGAGCTATACCACGAACTCATCGATGGAGCATATTACCGAGGTTATCCAAGGGGTAGTCGAAAGTGGTATCGACTGGTTGGAGCAGGCAAGCCGAACGACACAATCGGCCATACTCATCAATGCCATTGAGGACTATAACGATGAGGCACCGATCCTGCCTGAAGAGTTGGCTATGGAGACAGTCGATGCGATGAAGGCATGTAAATATATAACCGTACCAGGCAACCATTTCACCATGCTCTATGGAAAGGGGGCCAAAGAAATCGCCACAGCGATCAATGACTTCATTATGTCTGAAGAGGCGTAATCCAGGTTCGAGTCACCCATAGGACACTTGAAAAATTGCCTTCCCGGCAATTTTTCAAGTGTCCTTCGGCTGTTCAGAGTGATAGAATGAGCTCGCTGGTGGGCGATGAAGGCTAGCCTACCCGCTTTAATACCCAGAAGGCAACTGATAAGAGCAAAAGGGGCACAATCAAGGCCGCAAGCAGCGGATTCATTCCATACAGGAGCGCGAAATAGGCGAAGGTCCGGCTGACCAGGAAAAAGATGATGCCCACGAATACGCCTGAGAGTATGCGCAGCCCGAAGCTACTGGTGCGCGCCGAGCCGAGCAGAATGGGAATGGACGCGAAGATCATGGCGAGAATCAGAAACGGATGGATTACCTTACTCCAGAAGACCACCTCATAGGGACGGGCATCCTGACCGTTTTCCGACATATACCGAATGTATCGCAGAACCCCCCAGACCGGGAGTGCATAGGGATCGACAATGACAATCTTCAGTAATTTCGGATCCAACAGAGAGATCCACCCGGCTTGGGCAATGCGACTGGTCTCAATGCGCTCGTTGCTGATTATGCTGCGGGAGATTCCCTCCAGCACCCAGCTTCCCGCCACATATCTGGCATACTCGGCGCTTGTCGCCCGGCTCAGACGCCGTGCCTCGTCGAACTCGTAGATATGAATACCGCGTAAACGCGCACCGGACAGGATCTCTCGAATATTGATGTAGGCACTCCCGTCCCGGGCCCAGAATCCATATTCCGACATGAGCATAGCCTGACCGGACCGGGCCTCGGAACGCCACTGCAGCGCCTTCTGATCTGCAACCGGTGCCACTCCCTCGCCTACCGCCACGGCGACTACCGCCAGCAAGAGCCCACCTTTCATTGCGGCATAGACGATGTGCCCGATCGACACCCCCGCCGCCCGTATGGCTACCAGCTCCGAGCGACTCGCCAGGGAGCCCAAGCCCACGAGGGCACCGATGAGCGTCGCGATGGGAAAAATCTGATAAGTATACCGAAGCATAATTAGGAGTACAAACAGAAGCGCGTCCGCGAACTGATAGTCGTTCTCTCCTATCTCGTCCATCTCGTCGGCAAGGAGGAGGAACCCCATCAAGGGCAACAGCACCCCCAGGGTCGCGAGCGTACCGCCGATTACGGCACCGGCCAGATAGCGATCGAGGATCTTCACAGCTCGTTGCGTGGTTTACCGTGGCGGTAGATTCTAAGTGTCCCCGGCGATCTGCGGCTGTCGTCAGTGATGGAATCTTGTAGACTTGCCTCCACGCATATCTTATCACTGCCCCCGCAATCCCAGCTGACGGTGGCGTACGGTAAATCCTCAAAACCGATGAAGTAACCATGGAATTCAAGATCAAGAATGGCGACCCAGCCCGTCAAAAGACCCCCTGTCTGATCCTCGGGGTATTCGAGGGACACCAACTCTCCGCACCCGCTGAGGCCATCGAAAAAGCCAGCGGCGGCCATCTGAGCGACATCCTGCGCAAAGGCGACATGGACGGCGAGACCGGCCGTACCCTGCTGCTCTACCGCGTACCCGGCGTGAGCTGCGAGCGGGTGCTCCTGGTCGGCTGCGGTAAACCTGAAGAGTTCAACCGCCGCAGCTACCGCAGGGCACTGGCAGCCGCGGTAACCCTGCTCAACGACACCCACGTCACCGCGGCCCTGTGTACACTGCCGGAGCTCGTCCCCCTAGGAATGGAGCCATATCACAGGGTACGCGACGCGGTGACCGTCTGCGCCGATAATGTCTATCACTACGACCAGACTAAGGGCGAGAAGAAACCTCCCAAGTCTGTGTTCAAACACTTCGATCTCTGGGTAGCGCAGGAACAGGACCTGGAGGCCGCCCGGCAGGCAGCCCATCACGGCGGCGTCATCGCCCGAGGGATTGCCCTGGCGAAGGACCTGGGCAATCTGCCGGGTAACATCTGTACGCCTAGCTATCTCGCGGACCGGGCACTCGAGCTGGGCCGGGACTACCCCCGACTCCAGGTGAAAATCCTCGAAGAGAAAGATCTGGAAACACTCGGAATGGGCGCCCTGCTCTCGGTCTCCCGTGGCAGCCGCCAGCCCGCCAAGCTGATCCTGATGGAATACCGGGGCGGCCCGGAAGACGCGAAGCCGGTAGTGCTGGTCGGCAAGGGCCTTACCTTCGACGCCGGAGGTATCTCGATCAAGCCCGCCTCCGACATGGACGAGATGAAGTTCGACATGTGCGGCGCGGCGAGTGTCTTCGGTGCCGTGCGCTGCGCTCTGGAGCTTGCGCTCCCCCTCAACCTGATCGGAGTCGTCCCGGCGTCCGAGAACCTGCCGGACGGGGATGCCAACAAGCCGGGAGACATCGTCACCAGCATGTCGGGCCAGACCATCGAGATCCTGAACACGGATGCGGAAGGCCGGCTCATCCTGTGCGACGCCCTGACCTACTGCGAGCGTTTCGATCCTGAGGTCGTGATCGACATGGCGACCCTGACCGGCGCCTGTGCCGTCGCGCTCGGCAAGCATCCGTGCGGTCTGTTTACCCGGAACGAGCAGCTTGCGGCGGAAGTCCTCGCAGCCGGGGAGGCCGCCGGCGACCGCGCCTGGCGCCTGCCCCTGTGGGACGACTACCAGGAAGAGCTCGACAGCAATTTCGCCGATATGGCCAACATCGGCAACAGCCGTTGGGGTGGGGCCATCACTGCCGCCTGTTTCCTCTCGCGTTACACCAAGAAGTACCCCTGGGTGCACCTGGACATCGCCGGCATCGCCTGGCTTACTGGCAAGAAAAAGGGCGCTACCGGGCGGCCGGTGTCTCTGCTGACCGAGTTCATTCTCAAGCGCAGCGGCTAACTCAAGTGACCCGCGTCGATTTCTATACCCTCAAGGAACCTGTTCGCGGGGATCGCTTCCTCCTCGCCTGCCGCCTAGTGGAACGCATCTATGGGACCGGACAGCGCAGCTTTATCCTGGTCCCGGACCGGGAGCAGGCGAGGCATCTCGACCGCCTGCTCTGGACTTTCCGGCAGCAAAGCTTTCTCCCTCACGGGCTGGCGCACGACAGCGACCCTGAGTTCACGCCGATCCTGATCGGCCACGGTAACGACCCGGGCAAAGAGAACCAGGTCCTGATCAACATCTCTTTGGAGGTCCCCACCTTCTTCGAGCGCTTCGAACGCCTGTGCGAACTCATCGACCAGGACCCGAACGTGCGTGCAGCCGGTAGAGAACGCTACGTGTACTACCGTGATGGCGGTTATCCCCTGCACCATCACGAGATTCGGCTTTGACGAAGTCCAAAGCAGAGGTACTTGGGCGGCAGCTTTGCCTGCACATCGATAGCCCGACTACTCGGCAAGTACTCAACAGCTTTGACGAAAGAGTCGCGAGCTTCGTGGCTCGGTTCCGTCGTGGAAGCATCAATCACGAACTGCCCCCTAAGGTGATGGAGATAACCGTGGAACAATCGCTCCAACACAGTTCCAAGGTCAGAAAGCTATTGACTGATAGGATGTTTGTAAAATGAACGACAAGGAACAGGCGATCAAGGATCTGATAGCGGCGCTGCCGATTGAAAAACGCGTGGATACTCGTGGACCATTGGGATGCCGACCTATGCGCAATAGGAATAGCCAAGGCGGAGCAACCTCGACAGGCGCACGATACGCGCTCCAATAATCACTGAAAACGATTTGGTTCGTTTTATCAATGAACGCAATCGTTCAGATCAAGCGTATTCTTCCAGAAGAGAGGGCTAGAATCTAGAATCAGGTAACGAGAAAAACGGTGGCAATCGGAATGATTACCAATGAATCCATCTACCCTATCACTTCAAAAATCACCACTACTCGAGACCGATAGGATGTTCTAGGCGCGGTGCGCAAATTTTCCATCGAGGCCCTGGACATTCGAACGCCTTACCAGAGGCCGGATAGATGACAGCAACCGTTCCCTCCGCCAAATCTGGTGTGTTTTACCTTGCAAACGGGATGGGTCCATTCGCATCTATGGATGGCGGCATGTCCAACACTCTCTTGCTGTTTGCGGACCTGCAATCGGTTAACTGGATGTAGAGGCCGGACGATTATTTCCGCAGAAAAATCGCAATACACTGTAACCTAATATACCGGATACCAGCGAACCGGAGAGAATGCCCAATCTGTCATCTACGGCGAAATCAGGGCCACCTTGCTCGAATGCGAGCGAACCGACAAACAGGCTCATTGTGAAGCCGATTCCACAGAGTAAGGCGGCGCCATAGAGCTGCATCCAACCGACGGCTTGAGGCATTTTGGATATACCGAGCTTTATCGCCAGCCAACTGAAACCGAATACGCCGACTTGATTTCCGATAAAAAGACCCGCTGCGATACCGAGTGGAACTGGATGGAGAATGGATTCCAACGTAATGCCTTCGAACGAGATACCGGCATTCGCAAAAGCAAATAGCGGTAAGATACCATAAGCGACCGATGGGTAGAGGTCGTGTTCCAGTCTTTCCAGCTGGGTGTGTGTTTCTCCTGCCTCTCTTTTGAAGGGTACGAAGAAGGCCGTCAACACGCCCGCGAGTGTTGCATGTACGCCGGATTTGAGCACTGCCGCCCACAACACCAAACCAATGAGCATATAGGGCGCCAACCCCAATACGCCCCCGCGATTCAAGATGAACAAGCCGCCGATGGCGATGGCAGCGAGTAACAACGAAGAAAATGATAGATCGACAGTATAGAATATCGCGATAATGATTATAGCGCCCAAGTCGTCGATTATGGCCAATGTCATAAGAAACAACTTCAGGGATTGCGGTATCCGGCTGCCGAGCAGTGCAAGTACGCCCAATGCGAATGCGATATCTGTGGCCGAAGGGATTGCCCACCCTTTCATGGCTACCGGATTAGCCCAATTTATTGAGGCATAGATCGCGGCGGGGATAGCCATACCGCCCACTGCCGCAATCATGGGTAAGACAACGCGAGAAGGATCGGATAATTCACCGACTAGGAATTCTCGCTTTATCTCAAGACCGATAAGGAAAAAGAAAATGGCCATCAGGCCATCATTTATCCAGAGCAGCAATGGCTTGGCGATTTCAAAATCGCCGATTTTGATCTCGACCGGAGTGTCGAGTAATGCGTCATAGATGTATTTTGCTGCCGAATTTTCAACCACCATGGCCAGCGAGGCAGCAATCAGGAGCAGGATTCCACTGGCGGATTCCAGGCACAGAAATTCTTTTAATTTAGCGGTTATCATAATTCAGTAGGGTTTTAAGGGCACCTTGAAAAACAGGTATTTTCACCAATGCAAGCGACTCTAATCCATTGATTATTCAGATGTACCGTTGACGAAAAACGTATTTTTCAAAGTGCCCTTAACTTTGTTGGTTGGTAACTATTCAGGCTCCCTTGTCAAAGCGAGAGCTACCTGTGTAGCCCAATCGCATGCCTGAACCGCACGCCCCAAGCCGTTCTCCGGAGAGCCCCATCCAGGAGCGTGAACGGCTGCGTGCGCTGGTTGTGGAGCAAGCCGCGCTGATCGAGCAACTGCGCGAGCGCATTCAGGAACTAGAAGCA
>Ga0209785_1000257_pt1 | contig 18901 bp, 18 predicted proteins | sample WorMetG1BERMUDA2_FD_187403 | JGI IMG/M metagenome (GOLD analysis project Ga0209785, IMG submission 187403) | Marine gutless worms symbiont microbial communities from Max Planck institute for Marine Microbiology, Germany - Inanidrilus... ...
CACCCGGACAGAGCTGTTCTCGTCGACCCAATCCTCAAGGCACTCCGGAAACAGCGTCGCTTGGTCCCGTGCCACCCCTTCTACAAAACGCTTCATCCGATCCCCCGCAAAGACTGCACGGGAATCCTAAACGTATTCGCGTTTTCACACAGCCAGGGTCAGGCCGAGACTCGGAAAAAGCGGGTAAGCGTGTCCGTTTTGTGCCCATATATTCGTTGAGCCAGTTTGCATTGGTGTGTCGACCCGGCGGACCATCTCCCGGGTTCAGGGTGCAAGTGGCGGAAACCGAAAGTCCGCGGGGGGTGCGAGGCCACTTGGGATTTTTGAAGCGCCAGAACAGACGAAACGGCCGGCCCCTCGGGGGAAAGGGTCGGCCGCGGGGATGACGCGGAGGGGAGGTTGCTTCCGCGTTGGGGGCTTCCTGAGGGTTCGAGCCGATTAGTCGTCGCCCACTTGGGGCCATGCGATCCGCGTCACCGAGCGCCCCTACCGCAAATCCTCTTCGACACTATATAGATGCGTGCGGGCCACTCCGCTCCGCGGTCCGTCCAACTTTGCCGCCCCCCTGCACTCGGAAATGGCCGAAGCCTCGATGCCCCTGACCACGCTCAAGGCATTCATGAAGATGGAAGCCGCCGGAGGCGTCGTGCTGATCGCCGCTTCGGCGATGGCGCTCGTTCTCTCCAACTCGCCGGCGCTGACATACTATGAAGCGCTCTTAGAAACCCCGGTGGCGATCGTCGTGGGGCCGTTGAGCCTCCACAAACCCCTGTTGCTCTGGATCAATGACGGCTTGATGGCCGTGTTCTTCCTGCTCGTTGGCCTCGAGATCAAACGCGAGTTCCTCGGCGGGCATCTTTCCGACATGCGTTCGGCGCTACTGCCGGCTATGGCAGCGGTCGGTGGAATGGTGGTGCCCGCGCTGATTTACGTCGGGATCAACTGGGGACAGGGTCCGTTGCTGAACGGGTGGGCGATACCGGCCGCGACCGACATTGCATTCGCGCTCGGCATTTTGGCGTTGCTGGGTAGCCGTGCTCCCTTGGCCTTGAAAGTGCTGTTGACGGCGGTCGCCGTCATCGATGACCTCGGCGCCATCGTCATCATTGCCCTCTTCTACACGGCAGAGCTCTCCGTGGCGTCGCTGGTGCTGGCTGGCGCCGCGCTCGCGGGGCTGGTCGCGCTCAACCTGTTCGGCGTCCGACGGCTCGCCCCCTACGCCGTACTCGGGCTCGTGCTTTGGGTGTGTGTTCTGAAATCGGGCGTGCACGCTACTCTTGCAGGCGTCGCTGTTGCACTGACGATCCCCTACAAACCGGATACGGCTGGCCGATCGCCTCTAAAGGAACTCGAACACGATTTGCACAAATGGGTCGCCTTTGGCGTTCTGCCCATATTCGGCTTCGCCAATGCCGGCGTCTCGTTCGCCGGAATGACACCCGCGAGCGTCCTGAAGCCGGTGACACTCGGGATTGCACTGGGTCTGTTCATCGGCAAACAGATCGGCGTCTTCGGCGCGGCCTGGCTGACAGTGCGATTCGGGCTGGCGAGGATGCCGGAAGGCGTAAGCTGGGCGCAAATCTATGCCGTGAGCCTGTTGTGCGGCATCGGTTTCACGATGAGCCTTTTCATCGGCTCGCTCGCTTTCGAGAACCTGCCGCCCGATCAGGCGCTCGATGCGCCGGTACGGCTCGGAGTGCTCATCGGTTCGGTGACCTCGGCGACCATCGGCTACATGATTTTGCGGTTCCTGCCGAGGCGCTGGTCCCCGAAACCTCGATCCAGTGGTTCCTAAGAATCGTCGTTCCTGATCTGCCGCCGCGAACGCGGGCTTTCTGGGAGTTCGTCCCGGTCTTCCATTGAAGCCCAACCGGTCGCATGGCAGCGCCGCGCCAATGTCCACTTCGAGCCAGAACATGGTCCGGCAGCGGGCGGGTCCGCAAGTTCGCTCTGCGACAACTGTCCGTTGAGCCCGCTGGCTTTGGTGGGCCGGTGTCGACCGGGCGAACCAATTCCCGGTTCGGGGTGCAGTTGGCGGAAATCGGACCTCCACGGAGGTGCGCCGCCGTTCGGGATCTTCGAAACGACAGACCAAAAGGAGACGACCGGCCCCTCGGGGGAAAGGGCCGGCCGCAGGGATGACGCGGAGGGGAGGTTGCTTCCGCGTCGGGGGCTTCCTGAGGGTTCGAGCCGATTAGTCGTCGTCCCACTTGGGGCCGTGGGGACCGCGGTGCCAGCCGCCGCGGTGGCCGCGCATGCTTTTCTGCAACTCTTCGGCGCTGACCGCGCCATCGTCGTTGCGGTCGAAGGCCTCGAACCGGTCCTCGGCGTGGGGCGCGATCTCGTCGGCCGTCACCGTGCCGTCGTCGTTGGCATCGAGCTTGCTGAACACCCAAGCTTGGCGCTGGGCGCGGTGCTGTGCCCGCATCTCGTTGCGCATGTCGTCGGCGAATGCGTTGAACTCGTCGAGCGACACGGCGCCGTCACCATCCTTGTCCGCCGCCTTCAGCATGTCGGTGTGGCCGGCGTCGAACTCGGCGCGGGTGACCGTGCCGTCGCCGTCGGCGTCGAATCGGTTGAACATCACCGCGCCAGGGCCACCCTTGCCCTTCATCATGCCGGGTCCGCCGTATTCGCTGTAGCCGCCGCAGGGTCCGTAGCCGCCCTCCCGCCAGCCGCCGGCCACCGCCGTGCCGAGCGCGACAGCGCCGATCCCCAGCGCGGCAACCACCGCCGTGGTGATCAAAAGTTTGCGTTTCATCGTCAGTCTCCTTGGTCGGGGGGCGCCGATGGGCCCCGGTGTCTCAGTGAGGCCATCGTCGCGCCGCCACGTAACGCATGGATGTCCAAGGAGGGGTGATTTTGTAACCGTTTGTTACGGAACGGCCGGCAGCAACGGTCAGTTACCGAAAATCCGCCGAAGGCGCAGAAGCGCGGGCCTATACTCGCCGCCATGGACACCCAGCCGCACATCCTGATCGTCGACGACGACCGCGAGATCCGCGACCTCTTGGGCCGGTTTCTGACCAAGCACGGCTACCGCGCGACCACCGCCGCCGACGGCCGCGAGATGAAGAAGGCGCTCGCAGACTGGGCGATCGATCTCGTCGTCCTCGATCTCATGCTGCCCGGCGAGGACGGTCTGCAGCTCTGCCGCAACCTCCGCGCCGAATCGGACCTGCCGGTGATCATGCTGACGGCGATGGGCGAGGAGACGGACCGCATCGTCGGCCTCGAGATGGGCGCCGACGACTACCTCGCCAAACCGTTCAACCCTCGCGAGCTGCTGGCGCGAATCAAGGCGGTCCTGCGCCGCACCGGCTCAAGTGGCGGGCGGCAGGCGGTCGAGGACGACGGCGGTCGCATCGCCATGTTCGATGGCTGGAGGCTGGATTTGGACCGCCGCGAGCTGACCGCGCCCGACGGCGTGCTGGTGCCGCTCACCGGTGGCGAATACGACCTGCTCGCCGCCTTCGTCAGCCGGCCGCAGCGGGTGCTGAACCGCGACCAGCTTCTCGACCTGGCACGGGGCCGCGACGCCCAGCCCTTCGACCGCGCCATCGACGTCCAGGTCAGCCGGCTCCGGCGCAAGATCGAGGCCGACCCGGCCGAACCGGCGCTGATCCGCACGGTGCGCGGCGGCGGCTACATGTTCACGCCCAAAGTCGAGCACGGCTGATGCGGCTGTGGCCGACCAGCCTCGTCGGGCGCACGGTGATCGTGATGCTCGCCGGCATCGTGCTGACCAACATGGTCGGCTTCGCCTTCTACGCCCGCGACCGCTTCGAGGTGATGGGCGAGAGTATCGAGCGGTTCGCCGAGAGCATCGCCGCCGCGGCCCGGGTGCTGGAGACGGCACCGCCGCATGAGCGCCCGGTGCTGGTGCAGCGGCTGCATACCCCGGGCCTCAGGCTCGGCTGGTCGCCGCAGCCGCTGGTCGCCGACGATCCCCACGACTGGCGGACCAAACTGGTGCGCCAGGCCCTCGCCGACGAGATGGACGGTTTCAACGAGGAGCGGTTGCGCCTCGCCGTCGGCGCCGCCGACCGCCATGTCTTCGGCCGTTCGCGGAGCGACCCGCCGCCGCTCCGACGTATGGACAAGGGCGACGACGAATACGATCGCGACGACGATGATCGAAGATGGCGGCGCCGGGACGAGCCGCCCCGGTTCCGGCACTGGCGGCACCATGGCCCCGATCCGGTGGTCCTCGGCGCGCTGAGGCTCGGCGACGGAAGTTGGCTCAACTTCACCCTGCCGCTGCGCCCGTTCGAACCGATCTGGGAGTCGCGGCCATTTCCGCTGATGCTGCTGACCACCATCGTCGTCCTCGCGGTGACGGTGTGGGGTGTGCGCCGTGCCAGCCGGCCGCTGTCGGTGCTCGCCGGCGCGGCCGAACGCCTCGGCCTCGACGTCGACGCCCAGCCCCTCGACGAGCGTGGGCCGCGAGAGGTGCGCGCCGCGGCGGGCGCGTTCAACGAGATGCAGCGCCGCCTGCAGAGCTTCGTCCGCGACCGCACCCAGATGCTCGCCGCCATCTCCCACGACCTGCGCACGCCGATCACCCGCATGCGGCTCCGCGCCGAGCTGATCGAGGACGCCGAGCACCGCGCCCGCATGCTCGCCGACTTGGCCGAGATGGAGGAGATGATCGCCGCGACCCTGGCGTTTGCGCGGGACGACGCGGCGAGCGAAGAGCGACGCGCCTTCGACCTCGCGGCGCTGCTGCAAGGCGTCTGCGATGAAGCCACGGACGCCGGCGCCAGCGCCGCCTACGAGGCTCCCGATCACGCGACCTTCACCGGCCGGCCCATGGCCCTCAAGCGGGCTTTTGCCAACCTGGTCGACAACGCCGCCAAGTACGGCTCTGTCGCCCTAGTCAGCCTGACCGACGGCGCCGACGCGGCCACCGTCACCGTCGACGACGACGGCCCCGGAATGCCAGCCGAAGAACTGGAGAAGGTCTTCGCACCCTTCTATCGTATCGAAACCTCGCGCAGCCGCGAGACCGGTGGCGTCGGGCTCGGGCTCGCCGTCGTGCGCTCCATCGTCCGCGCCCACGGCGGCGAGGTGACGCTGGCCACCCGGCCCGAAGGCGGACTGAGGGCGACGGTGACCCTGCCCAAGGGGAGGGAGGGGTGAGCGAGGCGTCGACGGACCTGAAAACCTCCATCGCCCGCTCCCTCGACGCCGATCCGGTGCTGACGCCGGTGCTCGACTACCTGCTCCAGGACCTCGACATGCTGGGCGCGGTGCCGTCGCAGATCGTCGAGGTGCTGCAGTCCTTCGGCCCGGGCGATGGCAAGACGGCGCTCGACCTCGCCTGCGGCAAGGGCGCGGTGACCCGGGCGGTAGCCGGGACCCTCGGCTTCGACATTACCGGCATCGACGCCTACGAGCCGTTCATCGACGAGGCGCAGAAGCGGGCCGAGCGCGAAGGGCTGTCGGACCGCTGCCGGTTCACCTGCGCCGACATCCGCGACCTGCCCGGCCAGATAGAAACCGTCGACGTCGTCCTGCTGCTGTCGGCGGGAACGGTGTTCGGCGACGCCGCCGAGACGGCCGCTGCCCTCCGCAGGTTCGTCCCACCGGGCGGCCTGATGGTCGTTGAGGACGCCTATGCCACCCAGCCCGGCGACCCGCTCCCCGGCTACGACGCCATCGCTGCAGGACTCACGGTCCACGGCGACACCGTCGTCAGCGAGTGGCGCGGACAGATCCCGGAAGCGGCCGAATTCGAAGCCCGCGCGGTCAATGCCATCAAGCGGCGGTGCCGCGAGATGATGCGCCTCTACCCCGGTGTCGCCGCGGCCCTCTCCAAATACACGGCGACCCAGCGAACCGAGGCCGCCCGCCTCGGCAACGACCTCATCCCGATCGTGTGGGTGCTGCGGAGAGCGGAATAGAGGTGATCCTTCCTTTGAAGCGCGTCGTGTCCGGACCGGCGCACCAGCCTTCCCCCTCGTGGGTCAGGCGGCTGCTGGCCTTTAGACGTCCGGACTCAAGGGCATTCGAGACGAAACGCCGTGCAGTCGAACATGTCGTGGCCTAGCCAAGGTTGTTGAAGAACTATTTTCGGGCTCGCCTTGCGCAGATTTTGATTCGCACGGAGCCGTGTCAGCGCAAGGATGATTCGCCAGCGCTTGGCCTTCGGTTCGAGAGTTTCGTGACGACGGTTACGCGCCGGGTTTTTCAACAGCGTCAGACAAAAGAAGACATTCGCTGACATTTAACGTGGCTAAAAGGACCGACCCTCGCTAGCTGTCTGTGACACAATCTAAGCGAAATTGCGGCACCGCCAGCCTTTGAGCAAGGCCGACGAGGCCGCTCAGCGGCAGAGGTGACGCAGAATCCGAGGGCTTGGATGTGGCGTTTACTCCCTACATCCGAAGTCGTTCAAAACGCCTGCAGCGAATCTGCATAGCCGATTATGGCTTCTCGCCTAAAGGGCGTTCACTCGGGTCAGTAAGAAAGCTGTAGGAATAGGAGGGCCGAAGTGTCTCGATCCAGCTGTATGGCATGGCTGGCTTCCGTCATTGTCTTAGGACTCGTTTCGGCGTGCCAGACGATGGGCAGCGGATCAGGTGTGCCCGGAATGAACCGCGATCCAGGTGAGCCATCGACGGTGCAGGGCGGGCCGTTTCGCCCGTATGCGCGTGCCTTTCGCAACGAGAAAACGAGCGATATGCCGGTACTCGTGGTTGTCATTCATGGCGACGCACCGCTCAACCCGCCGGAGTACCACTACGTCTTTGCCGCCATAGTGGCGGAAACTTTCACAGATGTGGTCGCCGTCGGGTTGCTGCGGCCGGGCTACGTCGACCCGCAAGGAAATACCTCGGAAGGCGAGCGCGGCGAGGCCGTCGGCGACAGCTTCCACGCCACCAACACCGATGCCATCGCGGAGGCGATCGCAGAACTAAAAAAACGCTGGAACGCCCGTCGCGTAGTCGTTGCCGCGCATTCCGGCGGCGGCGTGCTGACCGCCAACGTGCTTGGCCGGCATCCCGATTTGGTCGATGGAGCTCTGCTGGTTTCGTCGATTTACGATGTCCCGGCGTGGCGCGCCCACATGTTCGAGCGAACCGGTAAGCCGATTTTCCAGGGCAACATCGAAACCCTCTCGCCCATCGAAGGAGTCGCCGGAATCTCCGATCAGGTCGACATCGTGCTGATGGTGGGCAGCGACGATGAGATCGCGCCGCCCCGCTTTAGCGAACAGTTCGACAAGGCCGCGCGCGAACACGGCAAGAAGGTGAAGCTGATTGTTTTGGAGGGCGAGGGCCACGAAACTTTCATTCGCAAAGCGGTGGGAGATGCGCTCGGAGAGATGCTGAAATAACGGCATTGCGCGACACCCATTGCCGACAAGGACTGAAATACCCGCTGTCGACGAGGGCGACCGGATCCAAGAAAAGTCCGCCTTGGGCCACGAGGGGTTCCGATGACACGTGATTGCGTCCGCCGTCTCAGCGACCCTTAGCGGTCGAAGCAACGTACATTGTCGGGCGGGGTGTCAGCCGGGCAGATAACACTGCAGCGCAGCGCGGATCAGCCCCTCTACATATGATCCCGCCCGCCGTGGGCGGCGGACCAGGTAACGGGGTCGGTGAGGAACTTGCGGACTTCGGCGATGCTCTCGGGCGGGAAGTCGCCGCCCTCTTCGGCGGCGGCGAGCACGTCCCACCAGGTGGCGAGGTAGTGGAGGCGGACGCCCTCGGCGGCGAGGCCATCGAGGGCGCCCGGGAAGATGCCGTAGAAGAAGACGACGAAGGAATCGGTGACCGTCGCGCCGGCGGTGCGCAGTGCGCCGACGAAATTGAGCTTGCTGGCGCCGTCGGTCGCCAGGTCCTCGACCAGCAGCACCCGGGCGCCGTCGGCGAACTCGCCCTCGATCTGCGCGTCGCGGCCGAAGCCCTTGGGTTTCTTGCGCACATACAGCATCGGCTTGGATGCCGCCTCGGCCATCCAGGCGGCGTAGGGGATGCCCGCCGTCTCGCCGCCGGCGACCACGTCGACGGCGTCGAGGCCGATCTTCCCGTCGATCAGTTCCGTCGCCTGTTCAATGATGTGCCGGCGCTCACTGGTGAACGAGATGATCTTCCGGCAATCGATGTAGACCGGGCTCGCCCAGCCCGAGGTGAAGGTGTAGGGCTGCTCGGGGCGGAAATTGACGGCCTTGATGTCGAGGAGGATGCGCGCCGTCGCGGGGTCGGCGCCGCGGGGGGCATCGGGCTCGGGTGACTGTGGCATGGGCTCGCTCGCGCCGGTATGGTTCGGAGGCGGGGGGTGGCGCCTGTTTAGGCCGCATTCCCGCCGATGGCAATCCGCTCGGGCGAGGCAGCGTGAACCGCAAGGAACGGCGCAGGCTGAAAAAGCAGGGTGTCCGCGTCGCCGCGGCGGATACGCCGTCGATCCTGCGTCAGGCGGCGCTGCACCATCGGCTCGGCCGGTTCGCCGACGCCGAAGTGTTGTACCGCCGTGCGCTGGCGGGCGATCCCAACAACCCGGACGCTCTTCATCTGCTTGGCTTGACACGCCGTGAACAGGGCGCGGCCGGCGAGGCGGTCGAGCTGATCCGCCGCGCCATCGATGCCTGCGGCGGCGGCAATGCGCTTTATTTCAAGAGCTTGGCGGCTACCCTTCTGGTCGCCGATCAGCCCGCCGACGCCGAGGCCGCGGCCCGGCGTGCGCTCGAGTTCGAGGCCGACTTCGCCGAGGCGCTCGCCGTCCTCGGTAGCGCGCTCCGCGCCCTTGGCCGCCGCGACGAGGCCGAGACGACGCTCCGCCGCGCCATCGATCTGGAGGCCGACAAGCCCGATGCGTGGACAGCCCTCGGCAACGTCCAGGTCGCGCGCGGCGACGAAGCGGCAGCGGTCGAGACGTTCCGTGCCGCGCTCGAACGGGCGCCGACGGACGAGGTCGCGGTGACCAACCTGGCCGGTGCGCTCCGCCGGCTCGACCGGACCGCCGAGGCCGAGACGGTGCTGCGTGCGGGGATCGAGGCCCGGCCGAACAGTGCCCGGCTTTACGACACGCTCGCCCTGGTGATGCTTGAGGACGGCCGGGTCGACGAGGCGGCGGACACCTATGCCAAAGCGCTGGACGCCGATCCCGGCGATCCCGAGGCGCTGGCCATGCTGGCCGGGTCCGGACGGTGCGCCGACGACCCGGCTCTCCTTCGCCGGATCGAGCACCGGCTGGAAACGGGCGCCGAGGGTGCTGACGCCATCAAGCTCCGCTTCGCCCTCGCCGATGCGCTCCGCGACCAAGGCGACACGAACCGCGCGTTCCGCCGCTATGCCGAGGCCAACGCGGCGCGGCGCGGCGAGCTTGTCGCGCGGGGACACGGGTTCGACGCCGAAGAACACGACGCCTTCGTCTCCCGGATCGTCGAGGTATTCGACCGCGCGTTCATCGCGGACCGGTCGGAAGCCGGCCTCCCCTCGGAGGTGCCGGTGTTCGTCGTCGGCATGCCTCGGTCGGGAACGACTCTCGTCGAGCACATCGCCGCCAGCCACCCCGACGTACACGGTGCAGGCGAGTTGACGGCGTTCGCCGGCTTGCGCGAGGGGCTGGCTGCCGCGGTCGGCGCGCCCGAGGGCGAGGCCTTTCCCGAGTGCACCCGGCGCCTGGATGCCAACGCGGCCCGCCAAGTCGCCGAAGCCCATCTCGCGCGGTTGGCTGACATCGGCGGCGGCGCCGCCCGGGTCATCGACAAATCGCCGCTCAACGTGTTCACCATGGGGCTTGCGGCGGTGCTGTTCCCCAACGCCAGCATCGTCCATTGCCGGCGCGACGCACGCGACACCGGCCTCTCGTGCTTCATGACGAACTTCGTCGCCCCGTTCGCCTGGGCCACCGACCTCGGCGACATTGGACGCTATCACCGGGCGTTCGAGACCCTGATGGCGCACTGGCGGGCGACCGTGCCCAGCCCGGTCCTGGAGATGGTCTACGAGGACCTTGTTGCCGACGCCGAGGGCCAGAGCCGGCGGCTGATCGACTTCCTCGGGCTCGCCTGGGACGACCGCTGCCTCTCCGCCCACGACAGCCGGCGCACCGTGCGCACGGCGTCGCTGTGGCAGGTCCGCCGGCCGATCGGTGTCGATGCGGTCGGCCGATGGCATACTTACGCCGATGAGCTCGCGCCGCTGGAGGCGGGGCTGGAGGGGCGATGATCAAGTCCGAACGCGTGTGCGCGTTTCTGTGCGGTGCGCGGCGCCTGTGGTCCGAGGCGCACACCGACCCGGTGACACAGCTCGGGTTCGCCCTCTCGGTCACCGGGATCGTCTTCGGGCTGGCGTTCCTGGCCGGCAGCCTGGTGACGGGTCCGAGGACCGTCCAGGCGTCGCTGCAGAGGCTGGGCTACGATCTGACCGAGGTGCGCGGCGGCGAGCCGGTGGCGCCGGTGTTCCTGGCCCGCCTTCCCGGAGACCTCGAAGAGATCCAGTCGGTGGACACGCGCAAGGACGTGTTCTTCCGCATCATGCTGCCCGTCGTGCTCCGTGAGAATGCCCGCGTATGGACGCTGCGCCAGCAGATCCGCAAAGATCCCGGGTTGATCGAGGCCGAGGTGTACGAGCGCTACGGCGTCGACGAGGGCGACGCCAAAAAGCTGCTGCTTCGGGTCGACACGGTGCCGCCGTCACTTGTGCTGGCGCAGGCGGCGATCGAGAGCGGCTGGGGCACGTCTAGGTTCGTCAAGGTCGCCAACAACCTGTTCGGCCACCGTACTTACGACGACGAGGTCGCCGGGGTGGCGCCGAAGGGCGTCGACGATCCCGACTTCAAGGTCCGCGAGTTCAACGGCATCGCTGCATCGGTCCGCGCGTACATCGACAACCTCAACACCCATCCGGCTTACGCCGGGCTGCGCCGCGCGCGGGCCGCCCTTCGGCGTACGGGCAAGCGCCCCGACGGTGTCTCGCTGGCCCGCGAGCTGGGCCGCTATTCCGAGCGCGGCGGGGAATACGTCCAGCAGGTGATCCGCGTCATCCGCCAGAACAACCTTCTGGATTTCGACGAGGCGCGCCTGGGGTCGTAAAGGGTCGAACTGGCCTCCGACAGGCAATCGCGCGTATCTTGACGCCGACCGGGAGCACAGAATTCATGACTGGCTGGGAAATGTGACATGACGACGAGGCTGTTCGTTGTTCTGATGACGGTTCTCCTTTGTGCGTTCCCCGGCGGGCTGCGGGCCGAGGCGCTGAAGACGGCGGTCTTCGCCGGCGGGTGCTTCTGGTGCGTGGAGTCCGATTTCGATCGCGTCCCCGGCGTGGTCAAGACGATCTCGGGCTACACCGGCGGCACCGTCGCCAACCCCACCTACAGGCAGGTCACCGCGGGAGGGACGGGACACTACGAGGCCGTCGAGATCACCTACGATCCCGGCCAGGTCAGCTACGCCGAATTGCTCACCGCCTTCTGGCGCTCGGTCGATCCAACCGACCCCGACGGCCAGTTCTGCGACCGGGGCCACTCGTACAAGACGGCGGTGTTCGTCGCCGACGACACCGAGCGGCGCTTGGCGGAGGCCACCAAGCAGGCGGCGGAGGACGCTCTCGGCAAGCCCGTCGCGACGGTGGTCCTCGACGCCGGCCCGTTCTACCCGGCCGAGGACTATCATCAGGACTTCTACGAGAAGAGTCCGGTGCGCTACCGCTACTACCGCTGGTCCTGCGGACGGAACCAGCGGGTCGAGGCGCTGTGGGGTGAGCAGGCCTACAGGGGTATCCCGCAGCACAAGTGACAAACCAGGGCCGGCGCTGCTGCTCCCTTAGTTACCCCGTTCGCGGGGAATGTAAGTGCCGTCTTCGAAGCGGACGAAGTACTGCTCGATGTCGGGGTGGGCGATGGGCTCGCCCGAGTCGTCCGGCTCGAGGTTGCGCTCGGCGACGTAAGTGATGTTGCCGGTGCCGTGCTGCAGGACGTGATACCACGGCTTGTTTCGGGGCGGGCGGCTCAACGCCACCTTGTCGTACCACTCCTCCGAGCCGCGAAACTCCGGATCGACGTCGAAGATCACGCCGCGGTAGTCGAACATTCGGTGGTGGATGATCTGACCGACGGTGAACTTGGCGAAGGCGGTATCCACGGCGCTGCTCCTCCCTCACCCGTGCTCTAACACCCTAGCAGCGATGTATCCAGAGCGAGTTTATGGCCGAGGACACGGTTTCTCGGCTTTGCCGGGTTCGGATACAATCTCTAGGCGCATAGCGTGCCGAAGGGGCGAAACCCGATGATCCGAGCTAGCAAAGCCTTGGGGATGGTCATGGGCGTTTCGCTGGCTTTCGGCGGGTCGGTGGCGAACCCACAGACACTGGAGTTTTCGCCGGTCGATTTGATCCCGGAAGATGCGGACAAGAGGGCCGTCCAGGCGACGGCAGACGTCGGGATCGGGGGCGCACGCCACCCTCTCGGCTATCACGTCATCGCCCGCAGCGGCGACCGTATCGGTTCGGGCGTGTTCGGTCGCCTGCACGGGGCGGATGGCAGACCGCTCGTTTCCGCCAGCGGTTCGCGCCGGAGTCCGGCCGACAGCTGTTTCAGTTCGCTGATCGCCGTCGGTGGCGCCCTCTACAACATTACCCACTTCGAGTCCTTCCCCGGCGCCATGTACCTGACCGAGCTGGCGCGGGACGGCGAAACCGGCCATCTGACACCGGTCAGCACGGTCAACATGGATTTCTCGTCGGTCGGCGGCGTGTGGTCGCCGTGTGCCGGTGTGGTTACGCCATGGAACACTCATCTCGGCTCGGAGGAATATCCGCCCGATGCCCGCGGTTTCCCCGATGCCAAGATCATCGGCGAACTGCCCGGCGACGTCCGCGACATGGGCCGCTATTTCGGCGTCGACGTCTCCAACGCCAGCCGCCCGGCCTTCGACCTGCGCCGCGCAGTCAACCCGTACCGGTACGGCTATCCGGTGGAGCTCGAGGTGAAGATCGGCGGCACATACGCCGTGGCCAAGCACTACGCCATGGGCCGGCACTCCCTCGCACTCGCCTACGTGATGCCGGACCAAAGGACGGTCTACCTGTCGCAAGACGGCGTTCGTGTCGGGCTCTTCATGTTCGTCGCCGACCGCGCGGGAGACCTCTCGGCAGGCACCCTCCATGCCGCGATCTGGCGTCAGGAAAGTGCCGAGAACGCCGGCCGCGCCCGACTGGACTGGGTGGGCCTCGGCCATGCCACCGACGACGAAATCAGCACCCTCATCGAGAACGGCATCCAGTTCTCCGAAATCTTTGAGACGGCTCCCATGAGAGAGCATGGCCAGTGCCCCATCGGATTCGAGGCGATCAATACCGAGAATGGGCCGGAATGCCTTCGGCTGCGCGTCGGGATGGAGACCGCGGCGTCGCGGTTGGAACCCCTACGTCACGCGGCGATGTTGGGGGCGACGACCGAATTCCAGCGGGGCGAAGGTATCGCCTACGACGCCGATTCAGGCACCCTCTATCTCGCGCTCACCGAGATTCGAGATGGCATGGAGGACGGCGGAAACGACGATCGCGGCAGCCTCAACGACATCCGGCTTCCCGCCAATCCGTGCGGCGCCGTTTACGCGTTGGGCACCGAGTTCGACTTCCTGATCGAAAGCCAGTACGTCGCCACGACGATGGATGCGGTGGTCGTCGGCCAGCCAAGGGCGTACCCCCAAGGCAACCCGCTGGCCGCCAACGGGTGCGACGTCGATGCCATCGCCAACCCCGGCAACCTGACGTTCGTTTCCGGTTACGACACGCTGATCATCGCCGAGCAGTCGGGGAACGGCCATCGGAACGACGCTGTTTGGGCGTGGGACGTCAAGACCCGGACATTGACGCGCATCCTGGCGGCTCCCCGTGGTTCGGAAGCGGCCTCTCCCAATTGGTACGGTGACATCGGCGGCAGCGGCTATCTGATGACCGTCGTTCAGCACCCGCATTGGGAGTTGGATGGCGAGGAACGCCGCGGGACCGAGGAAGCGCGGTCCTATGTCGGCTACATCGGTCCGTTCCCGCCGATGGTCGCCGAAACCGGCGCGCGTTGAGCGGACACCGATCCAACACGAGGCGATCCGCGCCGACGATATCGCCACGCTGCGGACGCCGTCGCCCGAACGCGCGTCGGCGGCTCTGACCCCTGGCGGCAGCCGTTGCCGCCGGAGTATCATTCGGGAAAATCGCAAGGTCGGAAGGGGGGACCTCCATGAACATCGGCTCGTTGCTGCCCCGTCACGCCCGCTTTCGGGGCGATCACACGGCGCTGGTCGTTGGCGGCCATCGGCTGACCTACCGCCAGCTCGACGCCTACGTGAACCGCTTGGCCAACGCATTGTTGGCGGCGGGACTGAAGAAGGGAGACAAGTTCACCACCGTGCTGCCCAACTGCCTGGAACTGATGGCGTCCTACTGGGCAGCGGCCAAGACCGGCATCGTCATCGTGCCGTCGAGCACACTGCTGCAGGCCAGCGGCCTGGCGACGCTGTTGAATGATTCCGACACGGCGCTGGTCATAGCCGATGCCCAGTTCACCGACACCGTCGCCGGCATCCGGGGCGAGTTGCCGCTGATCGCCGGCGGCCGCTTCGTCATCATCGGCGGCGACGGGGGCGGACACCCCGGCTTCCGCAGCTACGAGGACTTCCTCGCCGGCGCCTCCGAAGCCGCGCCGCCGGACGCCGGACTCGACGACGGGGACATGTACAACATCATGTATTCCAGCGGCACCACCGGGCTGCCCAAGGGCATCGTGCACTCCCACTATGTCCGCGCCATGTATTGCATGATCTTCGCCCAGTCCTTCCGCATCATCCCCGAGAGCGTCGTCCTGCATGCCGGCGCCATCGTTTTCAACGGTTCCATGGTCGACCTGATGCCATGGATGTTCGCCGGTGCCACCTACATCCTCCACGAGGCTTTCGATGCCGAACGGGTGATCGAGACCATCGCCACGGAGAAGGTGACCCACATCGTCATGGTGCCGGCGCAGATCATCGCCGTTCTCAACCACCCGTCGTTCACGCCGGAGAAGCTGGCGTCGCTGGAGATGCTGCAGAACATCGGCGCGCCCCTGCCGCTGCCCTACAAGCAGCGCATCAACGCCGAGATACCGGGGTGCTTCTACGAGCTCTATGGCCTGACAGAGGGGCTGATGACCATCCTCGACAAGCACGACGCCGTCCGCAAGGAGGGCTCGGTCGGCTGCGCGCCCATGTTCATGGAGCTGAAGATCCTGCGCGACGACGGCACCGACGCCGACCCCGGCGAAGTGGGCGAGATCTGCGGTCGCAGCCCCTGCCTGATGCCCGGCTACTACAAGCGCCCCGAACTGACCGCCGAGACCATCGTCGACGGCTGGCTGCATTCGGGCGATGCCGGCTACCTCGACGAGGACGGCTACCTGTTCCTCGTCGACCGGATGAAGGACATGATCATCTCCGGCGGCGTCAACGTCTATCCCAAGGACATCGAAGAGATCGTCATCCAGCACCCGGCGGTGCTGGAGGTGGCGGTGTTCGGCGCGCCCGACGAGAAGTGGGGCGAGGTGCCGGTGGCGGCGGTGGTCCTGCAGCCGGGCGAGAGCGTCGAAGCCGCCGATTTGGTGGCCTATGTCAACGAGCGGGTCGGCGCCAAGTTCCAGCGCATCGCCGACGCGGTGTTCTACGACGAGTTCCCGCGCAACGTCGCCGGCAAGACCCTCAAACGCCAGATGCGCGACGCCTACGGCGGCGGGTAGGGGTGGCGGCGCGTCAATCGGATATCCTGACCGTCATCACCCATGCGGGCGGGTTTCAAACCCGCCCTTTCGTCGTTCGGTCTGGCCTCGTCGCTGCGCGACCATTCACCGGTCTTCTGCCCCTGACCCTCACCGGTCCATGGCGTGGTATTCGGGGTTGGGGATCATGTCGAGGTCGTGGGCCATGCGGTTGGTGTAGTTGAAGAACGCCGCGGTGTCGCAGATGTCGAAGATGTCGGCATCGGTGAAGTCGGCATCCCTGAGCGCCTGCCGGTCGTCGTCGCCGATGGCGTGGGGCTCGGTGGTCAGCTTCCAGGCGAAGTCCAGCATCGCCCGTTGGCGCGGCGGCAGTTCGGCGATGCGGTGGTTGAACGCCATCATCTCGCCGAGCTGCGGGTCGCCCGAGTACTGGCGTACCGCCTGGCCGTGGGCGACGAGGCAGTAGTAGCAGCGGTTCGCCGACGATACCGTTACCGCGATCATCTCGCGTTCGAGCTTGGTCAGCCCGCAGGTCTCCTCGTCCAACATGAGCTGGTTGTAGAACGCCGTGAACGTGCGGAACTTCGCCGGATTGCCCGTGTAAGCCTTGAGCACGTTGGGGATCATCCCGAGCTTCTCGATGCATATGGAGAAGTACTTCTGGATGTCCTCGTCGAGGCTGTCCTCAGAGGGAAGGGCGACTTTGACGACGTGGTCGGGCTGCGGCATGGCGTGCTCTCCAAGATGGGCGGTGGACGCGGAGTCATATATTAGCAACCCGTGATATGACGAGCGAGCCCGAAATTCGCCGGCGCGGGATTATGCAAAGCGGCGGCTGGTCTGATCGCCGGCGCGCTGGTATGAAAGGGCCATGACCTGGACGCGGCGATCCTTCATCGGCGGAACCGCCGGAGTGGCGGCGGCGATGGCCACGCTGGGCGGTTGGCCGGTGCGGGCGGCCGAGCCGATGCCGTTCCCGCGCTCGAAGCTGACCATCTCGTCGGACCGCGGCAACTTCGTGTTCACCGTCGAGGTCGCCAACACCTGGATGCAGCGGCGCCAGGGCTTGCAGAACCGCCGCACGCTGCCCCGCGACGCCGGCATGCTGTTCGATTTCCGCAAGCCCCAGCTTGTTTCCATGTGGATGAAGGACACGTTCCTGTCCCTCGACATGATCTTCATCGATGCCGACGAGATCATCTTCTCCATCGCCGAGAACACCGAGCTGATGTCGCTGGATGCCGTCGGCTCCGGCGCGCCGGTGCTCGCCGTACTCGAGGTCAACGCCGGCACCGTCGCCCGGCTTGGCATCCGCCCCGGCGACCGTGTCCATCACCCGATGTTCAAGGTCGGCAAGTAGCGCCGTCTTGCGGCTCGGACACGGCGTGAGGCGGCTTCAGTGGCGCGTGCAGGTGCGAAGACGTCTCAACCTCCACGCACATGGAGGTCGCCGATTTTCGCTGATTTAACTTGAATTTCGCGTTCGGAGGGTTTACGTATACGCCGTTGCTGCACTGCAGCAAATCCCGGGCGGTTGGCCCGGCAAATCGGCGGACCGGCGGATCAACGCGGGCCGCGGCTCGGAGGAGCGTCGTTCGATGGGACTTGTAAAGGAGCTTCCTATGCCTGCAACGATGTTCGAACCCGAAGAGATCGCAGACTTCCTCGAGCGCTTCGAGAACACGCCGCAGTGGACCCAATGGGGCCAGCGCGACGGGAGCCGAGGCGAGGACGTGATCGAGATCGCCCTCGCCGGCGAGGGCAAGCGCAACCCGGTGATCAAGATCGCCAAGACGGGGCCGTCGCGCTACGTCGCCACGGGGCTCAGCGATTGGGGCCTCGCCGTCGCCGAATCCTTCTCGTCTTTGCTCGACACCCTTCAAGGCATGGCCGGCCGGCGCAGCGTGCCGAGCGGACCGCGGCGCGCCGCCTATTGAGACAACGAGGCCTGGGCGCCGTCCGTTCAACGGCGCCCGCCAGCGCCCTTCCTAAGACGGTCCTACTTTACCGTGATCGTGATCTTCGGGCTGGCGACCGGCGAATCATGCGGCACGTGCGCGTGGTCGCCGAGCAGCAGCTGCAGGGTGTGCGTGCCCGGCGCCAGCTCGACAACCGCTTCCGTCTGGCCGCCGCCGAAGTGGCGGTAGTGCTCGTCCTTGGGGATCGGGTCGTTCATCGCCGGCAGCGGCGCGTCGATGATCAGGTGGTGGTGGCCGGTCTTCGGGTGCTCCACCGTTGCCGGCGCGACGCCCATGCCGTGGAGGCCGAACACGACTTTCACAGGACTGGAAACGACGGCGCCGTCGGCGGGCGAGACGATGTAGACCTTGGCCCCGTCCGGAGCCATCGTGCGGTGGCCATCGGCGGCTGCGGGCGCCGCCGCGAAGGCGAGCAGAGCGGCCCCGGCAAGCGCGAATGCTTTCGTGCTGATCACGGTCATCCTCCCTGTTTGTTTTCATTCGGGGCCCGGACTTGGTGCCGGGTTTCGGATCATCATCCTATCACAAGGCCCGTTTGGCCGACAGGTTCGGCGGCGGTCGTTCCCGACAACTCAGTGAGACAGCAAACGCCGCATTACGAATTGGCAGAATGACGGACATGCTGGAGCCGCCGACACTCCCGGCGCGCGCCGCGGCCCAGGAGCGCATGTGCCTAGCGCCGGGATTGCCGCGCCATCAACTCGTGGAAGAACTCGATGTACTCGCGGTCGGCGTCGCGGATGTGGCCAATCAGCTTGCGTCCGAGCTCGGAGAGCGTGCCGAGGCACAGCTCCGGCGCCCCGGCGGACAGGAACCGGCGCTCCAGGTCTTCGAGGTCGCCGACGAACTCCTCATGCTCCCGGCGGTGGGATTCGATCTCCGGATAGGCGTAGTCGGTCATCAACACTTCTTCGCGGGTGAAGTGGACCTTCGTCAACCCGGTCAGCTCGTTGACGATCAGCGTCGCCTCGATGGGGCCCCGGGCGTCGGCACAGGCTTCGACCAGCCGGTTGTAGATCTCCAGCACCTGGACGCCTCGAAAAACCTCGCTGATTTGTCGCTGATCTGATTCAATCACTGCTGATGATCGCGGGAGGCGACGATGATCCACGAGCCTGGATTTTTTGACCTTGATTACCGTTACGAGCAGCTCAGCCAGTCGGGCGATCCACTGGAACGGTTGTCGGAAGTCGTGAACTTCGAAGCGTTCCGCTATC
>Ga0209785_1000261_pt1 | contig 18714 bp, 14 predicted proteins | sample WorMetG1BERMUDA2_FD_187403 | JGI IMG/M metagenome (GOLD analysis project Ga0209785, IMG submission 187403) | Marine gutless worms symbiont microbial communities from Max Planck institute for Marine Microbiology, Germany - Inanidrilus... ...
CGACACCACCCGCGCCGTCACACCCGCCGGCCTCACGGCCAGCCTGGCCCACGTCGCCGGATTCGACCCCGAAAACGTCCAAATCAACAGCCGCACCGAGACCCTCGGCAGCGGCTCCCAATCACGCCGATCAGCAGGTCGAGCCGCTTTCGATCGGTGATCATGGCCAGGGCCAGCAGATTGAGTACCTGGATCTTCATGAACGTCTTCCACTGCGTCTGCGCCGCCTCCGGGCTCAGCGCAAACAGCGTCGTCACACAGGTCCAGAACACGAACATGAACAACATGATCGTGACCGGGGTGATCGGCACGCGTTTCTTTTCCTGGCTGGAAAAGAAAAACGCCACCATGGTCACCGCCGCGACGATCGCAGCGAAGGGCATGCCGCGGGCGAACCCCCAGGCTAGCTTGTGCGGCGTCATGTAGGAGATCCACGACGACATCAACACGCCGATCCATGGCATTTTGAAGATGAAGGGAAGCGAACCGAATATGAATACCGTCAGAACGATGTCACGCATCGGTCAAATGCCACGCAGCTTATTGAAGAATCGTTCGAATCAGTAAAAGCGTTCTCGCCGATGCGGTCAAGCCGTCCGACTTCGGATCAACCGCGCAGGACGGCCTCGATCCCGGCGGAAACGTCCAGAAGATCGCGGTCTGCGCCGGTTTCCCTCACCACCATCAGCCCGACCGGCAGGTCGCCGGCGGTCTGGCAGGGAACCGACGCGGCGCACCGGTCTAGGAAATTGAACAGGTTGGTGTTGCGCAGCGAGCGCAGATTCAGGCGTCCGTAATCCTCGTCCTCGCGCAGATCCTCGATGCGAGGTGCCACCATGGGCACCGTCGGTGCCAGCAGCGCGTCGAACGGCGCCGATGCCGCGTCGGCACGGCTGCACAGGTCGCGGCGCGCGGCCATCATGTCAATATAGTCCGCGGCGGAATGGTTGGCGCCGATCATGATGCGGGCGCGAATGCGCTGATCGTAGGCATCGCCGCGTTCCGCCATCTGGTGGCGGTGCACGGCATAGGCATCGGCGGTGATCAAGCCGCCGACCCAGTTGCCTTCGACGATTTCCGCGAGTTCGGGCATCGCCAGTTCGACGATCCGGGCGCCGGCATCGCGCAGGCGCCGCAAGGCGTCCTCGAAGGCGCGTGCGACCCCTTCATCGAGATCATCGAGGACCACTGATTGCGGCACGCCCAGGCACAGGGTACCCGCGGTACGCGGGGCCAGTTCGGGCATCGGCTCCGCCGCCATCACCGCGTCCAGCACGGCGCAGCAGTCGACGCTCGGCGCGAGCGGGCCGATCGAGTCGAAACTGGCCGACAGCGGGTAGGCGCCGTCGATCGGGATCCGGCGTTGCGTCGGCTTGAAACCGGTGACGCCGCAATAGGCAGCCGGAATCCTGACCGAACCGCCGGTATCCGAGCCGATTCCCGCGACCGCCATGCCATCCGCCACGGACACGCCGGCGCCGCTGGAGGAACCGCCGGGGATGCGCCCCTTGGCCAGATCGTCCGGATCCCGGTCGTGGGGGTTGCGCGGCGTGCCGTAGTGGGGATTGAGGCCGACCCCGGAGAAGGCGAACTCGGACATGTTGGTGCGTCCGATGATCACCGCGCCGGCGGCCCGCAGGCGGGCGATCGACGGCGCGTCGGCATTGGCCGGCGCGGTCTGGCGCAGCACCGCCGATCCGGCCGTGGTGACTTGGCCGGCGACGTCGAACAGATCCTTCACCGAAATCGGGAGCCCGGCCAGGGGCGACGGCACGATGCCGCGCCGGCGGAGGTCGTCGCTGACCTCGGCCTGCGCCAGGGCACCGTCGCGGTCGACCGAGATGAACGTCCGCGTGCCCTCGCCCTGCGGGTCGTCGATCTTGGCCAAGGCAGCCTCGACGAGACCGCGGCTGGTTGCCTTTCCAGACTGCAGATCCCGGGCCAATTCAGATATCGACCGCATCATCGTTTCCTCCCAATCGAACACCGCGCGCACCGCGGCGACTTTAGCGCGTGTCGCCAATTCAACAAGGGGCTTGTCGCCGAAGAGGCGGAATTCCGCCACCGAGTTTCGGCTTGATCGGCTCGCCGCCGCTGATATAGCTTTGAGCGCAATGCGTACGACCGGTCGCGTGCCTTCCGACCGGCGGCGATCGTTGGGGGTAAACGGCAATGCGGAACACGGTTATCGGCATCGTGATCGGTGTCGTCGTCGGTGTCGTCGTCGGCGCCACCCTGATCGCGCCCCGGCTGATACCGGAAGGCGGCGGCGTTACCGTGCTCGGCAAGGCCAATCCCGACGGCATCACGGAAACCACCGCAGCCCTGCCGCTGGCGGCCTCGATCACCGGCCGCATGGCCCTGCGTTGGACCATGGTCAGCGCCTACGGTCCCAACCGGCCGCAGTTCGGCGATGTGGCCAAGCGCATCGATTCCGAGATCTGGCGGGTTTCCGGCGGCGCCACCGAGATCAAGCTGCAGGACGCGGCCGAGCTGGAATTGGACAGCGGGCTGATCGACGCTGTCGCCAGCGGCACTCTGGCCGCGGCTCTGCTCGGTCCCGATGAACTGGGTGCCAAGAGTCCGGCCCTGGAACTGGTCAGCGCGATGCCGTTCGGACCGCCGGCACGCGCCCACCTCGCCTGGCTGCGCTTCGGTGGCGGGCTGAAGGCCGCGACGACGGTGATGCAGAAATTGCACATTAAGGGCCTGCCCTGCGGCCTGATCGGATCCGAGGGCGGCGGCTGGTTCCGTGATCGGCTGCGGACACCCGAGGATCTGCAGGACCTGCGCATCCGCCTCACCGGGTTCGGCGGCCGGGTGATCGAGAAGCTCGGTGCGAAAGCGCTGGCGACGGCACCGGATCAGGTCTTCGCCGATCTCGAATCACGCGACCTGGACGCCGTCATCCATTCCGTGCCGTCGAACGACGCGGCGCTCGACTTCCACAAGTTTGCCCGTTTCTACTACCTGCCGGGCTGGCAGCGGCCTGTGACCGTGGTGTACCTGGTCATCAACCTGGACAAATGGCGGGCCCTTTCGGCGACCCGCAAGGCCCAGATCGAGGCGGTCTGCGGCCGCAACATCGAGCTCAGCCTGGCCGAGAGCGAGCACGCGCAGTTCGAAGCCCTGAAACTGCTGACCAAGAACGGGGTCAATCTGGACCGCTGGCCCAGCGGCATCGTGCGCGACCTGCGCGAAGCCTGGCAAAACACGACCGCCGAGATCGCCGCGGTCGATCCCGATTTCAAAAAGACCTGGCAATCGGTGGTCGATTTCCGCAAAGAATTCTCGATCTGGGAAGAACTGGGACTCCTTTAGGACCTATTCGGCGGCGGCGAAGGCGTCGTCGTCGGGGGGCGCCAGTGCCGCGTCGTCTTCGCCGGTCCGGGCCAGGGTTTCGCGCGCCTGCGCCGCCTCCTGCTGACGACGCCACATCGCCGCGTACTGGCCGTCGAGCGACAGCAGGCGGGCGTGATCGCCGCGCTCGGTGACGCGGCCTCCGTCCAGGACCAGGATCTCGTCGGCGTCGACCACGGTCGACAGGCGGTGCGCGATGACGATGGTCGTGCGCCCGGCCGAGACTTCACGCAGGGCATTCTGGATCTCGCGCTCGGTGTGGGTGTCCAGCGCCGACGTCGCCTCGTCGAACAGCAGGATGTCCGGGCGCTTGAGCACGGTGCGGGCGATCGCCACCCGCTGCTTCTCGCCGCCGGATAGCTTCAGGCCGCGCTCGCCGACCCGGGTCTGATAGCCGTCCGGCAGGCCGGCGACGAAATCGTGGATCTGCGCCGAGCGCGCCGCCGCCTCCACCTGTTCGGTGCCGGCATCGGGCCGACCGTAGGCGATGTTGTAGTAGACCGTATCGTTGAACAGCACCGTATCCTGCGGCACGATGCCGATGGCCGCGCGCAGGGAAGACTGCTTGACGCCGCGCAGATCCTGCCCGTCGATGGTGATGCGCCCGCCGGTCGGATCGTAGAAGCGGAACAACAGCCGCGAGATGGTCGACTTGCCGGCGCCGCTGGGCCCGACGATGGCCACGGTGCGCCCCGCCGGCACCGTGAAATCGATGTCCTGCAGCACCGTGCGGCGGTCATCGTAGGCGAAGTCGACGTGCTCGAAGCGCACCTCGCCGCCGGAGAGTTCCAGCTGCGCCGCGTCCGCCGAGTCGGTGACGTCGGGATCGCGGTCGAGCAGCGTGAACATCTGCTCCATGTCGGTCAGCGAATGCTTGATCTCGCGGTAGACCGAGCCGAGGAAGTTGAGCGGCATGTAGAGCTGCAGCAGGTAGGTGTTGACCAGCACGAAGTCGCCGATGGTCATGGTGCCGTCGCGCACGCCGAAGGCGGCCATGGCCATGTCGATGACCACGCCGATGGCGATGATCACCCCCTGCCCCGTGTTCAGCAGCGACAGCGACGTCTTGCTGATGATCGAAGCCTTCTCAAAGGACTGCAGCGCGCTGTCGAAGCGCCGCGCCTCGTGCTCTTCGTTGCCGAAGTACTTGACCGTCTCGTAGTTGAGCAGGCTGTCGACCGCGCGCGAGTGCGCCTCGTAGTCGGTGTCGTTCATCTGCCGGCGGTGCTTGATCCGCCATTCCGTGATCAGCAGCGTCCACAGCACGTAGCCGACGATGGTGCCCAGGGTGGCGAGCGCGAACCAGGCATTGAACAGCCCCCACAGCAGGGCGCAGACCATGCCGATCTCGAGGATCGTCGGCACGATGTTGAACAGCATGATGCGCAGAACGAACTCGATCGCCCGGCTACCGCGCTCGATCGCCCGACTCAATCCGCCGGTCTGCCGCTCCAGGTGGAACTTCAGCGACAGCAGGTGCAGGTGACGGAAGGTCTGCAGCGCCGCCTGGCGAATCGCCCGCTCGGCGACCTTGGTGAAGATCGCGCCCTGCAGTTCGCGGAAGGCCAGCGACAGGATCCGCGCCAGGCCGTAGGCCAGCAGCAACCCGATCGGCACGACGATGATTGCGCCCGGATCGACGGTCAGGGCGTCGACGGCATGTTTCAGGATCACCGGCACCGACACGGTGGCGACCTTGGCCGCAATCAGCAGCACCACGGCGATGACCACGCGCAGGCGCAGTTCCGCCTCGCCCTTCGGCCACAGGTAGGGCGTCAGGGTCGCGACGGTCTGCCAGTCCCGGCGGGGACCGACCTGAACCGGAATGGTGTCGCGCCGGCGCATCTCGGTCTTCCGATCATCAAGGCGGGCGGCCGCGTCGGGCGCGGCGGCCCGATTTTTCAGTGGAGACTAATATAGTGTGGATACGGTCCGGCACAAACGAAGGTGCCAAAATCGCCCGCGGCCGAAGAGAATATCTTGTTGGAATCGCGGCTGAATCCTATATTGGCCGCACCCCTGCAAAAAGAACTTGGACGGCAACAACATGAAAAAGGCAGCCATCACGCGCGGCGATCGTTTCATCAAGGTGGAAGACCCGCGAACGGTTTGGGTCGTCGAGCGGGTCGTCGATGTCCCCGACCCGATCATGCACGTGCAACTGTTTCAGGAAGGCCGGCCGCAACGCCGCCGCACGCTCGCCGAATCGGTCCTGCGCGATCGCGGCTTTTACCAGAAGATCAACTGACCACGCCTGCCGCCGCTTTTCCGCCTAAAAAAAAGAGGGGACGGCGAGCCGAGGCCCGTCCGTCCCCACAGGGAGGATAGCAGTTCAGGGAGAGGTTATTGCGCCCGCATGTCGCCGGAGTCGACACCGGCGACGATCACCGGCTTGGTCATCGCGTCGCGGCGGAACGGCTCGCCCAGTTCCTGGTTGAGCATCACCTCGATCAGGGTGGTGACGCCGTCCTTCTGCGCCGCGCAGGCTTCCGTCAGCGCCGCGGTCACCTCGTCCGGCGTGTTCACCTGCACGCCCTTCAGGCCGCAGCCCTCGGCGACCTTGGCATAGCTGAGGTTCGGGTTCAGCTCGGTGCCGACGAAGTTGTTGTCGTACCACAACGTGGTGTTGCGCTTCTCGGCGCCCCACTGGAAGTTGCGGAACACGATCATGGTCACCGCCGGCCACTCCTCGCGGCCGCACGAGGTCAGCTCGTTCATGCTGATGCCGAAGGCGCCGTCGCCGGCGAAACCGACCACCGGGGTGTCGGGACAGCCGATCTTGGCGCCGAGGATCGCCGGGAAGCCGTAGCCGCAGGGGCCGAACAGGCCCGGGGCGAGGTACTTGCGGCCTTCCTCGATGGTCGGATAGGCGTTGCCGATGGCGCAGTTGTTGCCGATGTCGCTGGAGATGATCGCTTCCTTCGGCAGGCCGGCCTGGATCGCCCGCCAGGCGATGCGCGGCGACATCTTGTTGGGCTCGCGCTCGCGGCTGCCCTTGTTCCATTCCGTGCCCGGATCGTCATCCTCGTGGTCCATGCTGCTCAACGCCTGCAGCCACGACGACTTGGCCTGGTGGATAGTCGCCTTGCGCTCGTCGCGGTTGGTGTCGCCGGCGCTGTCGGAAAGCTGCGCCAGGAGCTGTTGCGCCACCTGCTTGGCGTCGCCGCAGATGCCGACGGTGACCTTCTTGGTCAGGCCGATGCGGCTGGGGTTGATGTCGACCTGGATGATCTTGGCGTTCTGCGGCCAGTAGTCGATGCCGTAGCCCGGCAGGGTCGAGAACGGATTCAGCCGCGTGCCCAGCGCCAGCACCACGTCGGCCTGCGAGATCAGCTCCATGCCCGCTTTCGAGCCGTTGTAGCCCAATGGGCCGGCGGCCAACGGGTGGCTGCCCGGGAAGCTGTCGTTGTGCTGGTAGCCGCTGCACACCGGCGCGTCGAGGCGCTCGGCCAGGGCGACACAGTCGGCGATGGCCTCGCCGATGACCACGCCGGCACCGGACAGGATGACCGGGAACTTGGCCTCGGACAGCAGCTTGGCCGCGTCAGCGATCGCCGCGGCACCGCCGGCCGGACGCTCGATGCTGACCATTTGCGGCATCTCGATGTCGATCTGCTTGGTGAACATGTCGCGCGGCACGTTGATCTGCGCCGGCGCCGAGCCGCGGATGGCGTTCTCGATCACCCGGTTCAGCACCTCGGCGATGCGCGTCGGGTCGCGCACCTCTTCCTGGTAGCAGACCATGTCCTTGAACAGGGCCATCTGCTCGACTTCCTGGAAGCCGCCCTGGCCGATGGTCTTGTTGGCCGCCTGCGGCGTCACCAGCAGCATCGGGGTGTGGTTCCAGTAGGCGGTCTTGATCGAGGTGACGAAGCCGGTGATGCCCGGTCCGTTCTGGCCGATGGCCATGGCGATCTTGCCGGTTGCGCGGGTGTAGCCGTCGCAGACGTAGCCGCCGTTGGTCTCGTGGGCGACGTCCCAGAACTTGATTCCGGCTTTCGGAAACAGGTCGGAAATCGGCATGAACGCCGATCCGATGATGCCGAAGGCATGTTCGATGCCATGCATTTGCAGGACCTTAACGAAGGCCTCTTCACTGGTCATCTTGGTCACGGTCTTGATCCTCCGTATTAGACGCTCACGTCTTGCGTTTCAGGTTGGCGACCCGGCCATCCGGACCGCCGGTTTCATCAACTCTCGTTTTCGCCCTTCCACACCGCCGACAATTCCGCCGCCGCCGTCTTCAGCAGCGGCGCGTGGCTCAGGGCCTGCTCCATGCTCATGCGGTGGACCGGCGCGTGCATCGCCATCGAGCCGACGAATCGGGCCTGGCTGTTGCGGATCGGCACGGCGACACAGACCATGCCCTCGACGAACTCCTGGTTGTCGGTGGCGATCTTGTTCTGGGCGATCCGCTCGATCGCCGCGTGCAGTTGTTCGCGGTCGGTGATGGTGTTGGGTGCGCTGCGCTCCAGGGTCAGCTTGACGATCAGGCGGCGCCGGCGCGCCGGCGAGATGCAGGCCAGGAACAGCTTGCCGCCGGCGGTGTTGTGCAGCGGCACGCGGCTGCCGATCGGCAATTGCATGCGTAGCGGCCATTGCGTCTCGATGCGGTCGAGGTAGAGCATGCGGTCGCCGTCGGCGATGGCGATGTTGACGGTCTCACCGACCTGCTGCGACAGGTTGCGCAGCACGGTGTGGATGTGCGCGTCCTGGCCGCCGGCCGAGAACACCTCGACCGCCAGGTTGCGCAGGCGCGGCCCGATCAGGAAGCGCTTGCCATCCAGCCCATGCTTGAGAAAGCCCTCCTCGGCGAGCGTGCCGCACAGGCGATGAATGGTCGCCTTGGGCAGCCCCAGTTCGCGGTTGATCTCGGTCGCGGTGACCGGCCGGCCCGCCGCGACCATCTCCTCGAGGATGGTCAGGACCCGCAGGATCGGCGATTTGAGCTCTTCCGTCCGCTGCGTCACATCCCTGCTCCCGTGTCAGCCCGATCGAGCACTCAGCTCGATTAAAAAGTCAATAGTCTCATTTAATGAAACCTATATTTTCATTATGCCGTTTCATTCGGTGTAGTGCAAGTTTTTTTGAGATGATATATCCCATTTTTTGGTGAAGAACGGCACAACAGCCCCTCCCCGGCGGCCATCCGGCCGGCGGGGCATCGATTCCCGTTTGGCGTGACGGGCGGTCGGAGCCTGGTGATCTCCGGCCGCCCGGATCGGGCTCGGCGCCGCGCCCTACAGCGCCGACAGGGCGGTTGTCGGATCGACGTAGTCGTAGCCGAGGTCGTGGGCCACCGCCTCGTACGTCACCTTGCCCTGGCAGACGTTCAGGCCTTCCATGAAGTGCGGGCTGTCCAGCAGCGCCTGCTTGACGCCCTTGTCGGCCAGCGCCATGGCATAGGGCAGCGTGACGTTGTTCAGGGCGTAGGTCGACGTGTTGGGCACCGCGCCGGGCATGTTGGCGACGCAGTAGTGCACCACGTCATCGACCTTATAGGTCGGATCGGCGTGGGTCGTCGGCTTCGAGGTCTCGAAGCAGCCGCCCTGGTCGATCGCCACGTCGACCATCGCCGAGCCGGCGCGCATCGCCTTGACGTGCTCGGCGGTAAACAGCTTCGGCGCCTCGGCACCGGCGACCAGCACCGCGCCGATGACCAGGTCGGCCTCCAGCACGTACTGCTCCAACGCCTGACTGGTCGAATAGACCGTGCGCAGGGCCGGGCCGAAACGGATCGTCAGATGGCGCAGCACATCGACGTTACGGTCCAGCACGGTAACGTCGGCGGCCATGCCGAGCGCCATGTAGATCGCGTTCTCGCCGACCACGCCGCCGCCGATGACCACGACCTTGGCCGGCGCGACGCCGGGCACGCCGCCCAGCAAGATGCCCTTGCCGCCGTTCTCGCGCTCAAGGCAGTGGGCGCCGGCCTGGATCGACATGCGCCCGGCCACCTGCGACATCGGCGCCAGCAGCGGCAGGCCGCCGTTGCGGTCGGTCACGGTCTCGTAGGCGACGCAGATGGCGCCGCTGTCGACCAGGTCGCGGGTCTGGTCCGGATCGGGCGCCAGGTGCAGGTAGGTGAACAGGATCTGGTTCTCGCGCAGCATCTTGCGCTCGACCGCCTGCGGCTCCTTCACTTTGACGATCATGTCGGCCTTGGCGAAGATCTCCTCGGCCGTGTCCAGCACGGTCGCGCCGGCGGCGCGGTAGTCGTCGTCGTCGCTGCCGATGCCAACACCGGCGTTGGTCTGGATGACCACCGAGTGGCCGTGCGCGATCGCCTCGCGCACGCTGGTCGGCGTCATGCCGACACGATATTCGTGGGTTTTGATTTCCTTGGGTACACCGATCAGCATGTCCTGTCCTCCCCGCCAAACAGGTGATGGCCGCGTAACCGTGCAATCGTCACGGCGCGGCCGCAATCCAAATTGCTCCTGTATCCTAGATAGGACTCTCCCGCGCGCGCGTATAGGACCAGTTGCGCGGAATTGGACGGGCCAAGCCGCCCGCCTTCTCGCGCTCAGCCCTTGATCAGATCGGCGATGATTTTGATTCCGGACTCGATCCGATCGGTCGGGATCGACGAGAATCCGAGGCGGAAGAAGTTTGTCGGCGCGCCCGGGCGCAGGAAATGGATGTAGCCGGGCTCCAGCATCACCCCCTGCTCGCGCGCGCGGCGTTTCAGCTCCAGCGCGTCCAACCCCTCCAGACCGCGCACCCAATAGCTTGTGCCGCCGAAGGTCGGCACCCGCGACGAATTCGGCAGGTGCCGCGCCAGGGCTTCGCCCATCTGCTGCCAGCGCGGCCGGTAGGCCTTGTGCAGCCGGTGCACCAGGGTGTCGTGGTGTCCGAGCGACAGGAACAGCGCCGTCGTGCGCTGGTTGTTGTTGGGCGCGTGGCGCAGCATCAGCCGGCGCAAGGCGCGGGCCTCGCGGATCAGCGGCTTGGGCCCGACCAGGTAGCCGAGCCGCAGACCGGGAAACAGCGTCTTCGACAGGCTGCCGATGTAGATCACCCGATCGTCGCCATCGAGCGACTTGATTGCCGGGGTCGGACTGCTGACGTAATTGGTCTCGGCCTCGTAATCGTCCTCGATGATCAGGAAGTCCTGCTCGACAGCGCGCTCGAGCAGCGCCTTGCGCCGCTCCATCGGCAGGGTCACGGTGGTCGGGGACTGGTGGCTGGGGGTGACGAAGACGTAGTCGCAACCGTCCAGTCGCTCGTCCACCGGGAGGCCGTTCTCGTCGACGGGAATCGGCTTCAACCGGTCGGTCTTCAGCGCCATGATGTTGCGCACGTCGGGATATCCAGGCTCTTCCAGCGCCACCGTCGTCTTCGGCATGACCAGCAGGCTGGCCAGCAGGTAGAGCGCGTTCTGCGCACCCAGCGTGATCAGGATCTGGTCCTCGCCGACGCGGATACCCCGCCTTGGCAACAATCGCGTACGGATCTGCTCGACCAGCATCGGATCGTCGAAGCAGTGGATGTCGCAGGTGGTCTCCTCCATCGATTTCTTACCCAGCGCCTGGCGCGAACACTCGCGCCACTCGGCCAGGGGAAACAGGTCGCGGTCGACCTGCCCGTAGATGAAGGGAAAGGGATAGGTCTGCCAGTCCAGCGGCCGCTCGACGTTTTCCTGCGCCGCCGGCTGCAGCCGGAACCGCTTCGACCAGTTCGGCGCGTTGCGCGGCTCGGACGGCGTCCGCTCGCCGGCCTCGGCGCGGCCTTCGCGGATGCCGGGCTGGACATAGAACCCGCTGCGCTCGCGCGCCACCAGGTAGCCGTCATCGACCAGCCCCTGGTAGACCAGCACCACGGTATTGCGCGACACGCCCAGGATCTGCGCCTTCTTGCGCGACGACGGCAGCGGCGAATCCTCGGGCAACTGACCGTCCAGGATCGCCGACACCAGCATGCCGCGGATGCGCGACTGGATGCTGCCGCCGCTGTCGCCACTGAGGTGAAAGAGTGCGTCCCGCATGCGGTTGGCCTAAGCGATATCCCCAAATTGGTCCTAGGCGCCCGCCCGCGGCGTCACTAGGTTGAGTCCAGGTTCCCGCCCGGATCTGCGTCCGGACAGGGGCGCCGTTCCGGCGCGGAAATGAGATTACGCTTATTCCCGGCCTGGAACAAGGGACGCCCTGGAACGAATTAACTTTTGATTACAGATGGTTAATCCTGGGAGGATCCTGACCATGCAGTACACGGCGAACACGCTCGAGCACCACTGGCTGCCCTTCACCGCCAACCGCGACTTCAAGTCCGACCCGCGCCTGCTGGTCAAGGGTGAAGGCGTCTACTACACCAGCCACACCGGCCACAAAATCATCGACGCGTCGTCGGGCCTGTTCTGCTCCGCCGCCGGGCATTGCCGTCCGGAGATCGCCGAAGCGGTCGGCAAGCAGTTGATGGAGCTCGACTACAGCCCGCACTTCCAGATCGCGGCACCGCCGTCGTTCGAGCTCGCCAGCAAGCTGAGCAAGATCACGCCGGAGGGCATGAACCACGTGTTCTTCGCCAACTCCGGCTCGGAAGCGGTCGACACCTCGCTGAAGATCGCCATGGCCTACCACCGCGCCCGCGGCGAGGGCCACCGCGACAAGTACGTGTCGCGCGAGCGCGCCTACCACGGCGTCAACATCGGCGGCGTGTCGCTCAGCGGCCTGATGAAGAACCGCGAGACCTTCGGCGCGGTGATGCCCGGTGTCGTGCACATGCGCCACACCTGGCTGGCCGAGAACCGCTTCACCAAGGGACAGCCCGAGCACGGCGCCGAACTGGCCGAGGATCTGCAGCGCTACTGCGAGCTGCTCGGCGGCCAGAACATCGCCGCCGTCTACGTTGAGCCGATCGCCGGATCGACCGGCATCCTGGTGCCGCCGAAGGTCTACCTGGAGCGCCTGCGCGAGATCTGCGACACCCACGGCATCCTGCTGGTGTTCGACGAAGTGATCTGCGGCTTCGGCCGTCTCGGCAAGCCGTTCGGCGCCCAGGCCTTCGGCGTCAAGCCGGACATCATGACCATGGCCAAGGCGCTGACCAACGGCGCCCAGCCGATGGGCGCGGTCGTGGTCCGCGACGAGATCTACGAGACCGTGATCGACGCCGCGCCGGCGGGTGCCGTCGAGTTTTTCCACGGCTACACCTACTCCGGCCACCCGGCGGCCTGCGCCGCCGGCCTGGCGACCCTGGACATCTACGAGAAGGAAGGCCTGTTCGACCGCTCGGCCGAGTTGAGCCAGTACTTCCTCGACTCGGTGTTCCAGTTGCAGGAGCTGGACGCGGTGACCGATATCCGCGGCTACGGCCTGATCGCCGGCATCGACGTCGACGCCAAGGGCGCGGCGCCGGGCGCGCGCGGCTACGAGGCGCAGAAGAAGCTGTACCACGCCGGTCTGCACATCAAGTTCACCGGCGACTCCGGTATCGTCGCGCCGCCGCTGGTGTCGGAAGAGAAACACATCGACGAGATCGTCGGCCTGCTGGGCGAAGTCATCGGCAGCATGTAAGACGCCTCGCTTGCGGATGCGCCGGACGTTTGCAGACGCGCCGGCGCACCCGCGCGTTTACGCACCCACCATGACGACCTATGATCTGTGCCCCCGTCAAAACGGGGCAAAACGCACTGGGGAGGAAGACATCAGATGGTCAAGGAAATCCAGAATTTCATCGGCGGGCAGCTATCCAACGGGACCAGCGGCCGCTACAGCGAAGTGTTCAATCCGGCCACCGGCGACGTCACCGCGAAGACGCCGCTGGCGAGCGCCGACGAGGTCCGCGCCGCCATCCAGGTCGCCCGCGACGCCCTGCCCGCCTGGGCCGCGACGCCGCCGGCCAAGCGGGTACAGGTGCTGTACAAGTTCCGCGACCTGCTGACCGAACACGCCGACGAACTGGCCAACATGCTGTCGGCCGAGCACGGCAAGACCAATCCCGACGCCCACGGCGAGCTGGCCCGCGGCATGGAGGTGGTCGAGTTCGCCATCGGCATCCCGCATCTGCTGAAAGGCGAATACTCGGAAGGCGTCGCCGCCGGCGTCGACAGCCACACCCTGCGCCAGCCGGTCGGTGTGTGTGCAGGAATCACGCCGTTCAACTTCCCGGCGATGGTGCCGATGTGGATGTATCCGGTGGCCATCGCCTGCGGCAATACCTTCGTGCTGAAGCCGTCCGAGAAGGACCCCAGCGTCGCCGTGCGCATCGCCGAACTGCTCAGCGAGGCCGGCCTGCCCGACGGTGTGATGAACGTGATCAACGGCGACAAGGAAGCCGTCGACACCCTGCTGACCGACCCCGGCGTTGACGCCGTCAGCTTCGTCGGCTCGACCGCGATCGGCGAATGCATTTACGCTACCGGCTGCGCCAACGGCAAACGGGTGCAGGCGCTGTGCGGCGCCAAGAACCACCTGGTGGTGATGCCCGACGCCGACATGGACCAGACGGTCGACGCGCTGATCGGCTCGGGCTACGGCTCGGCCCGCGAGCGCTGCATGGCGATCTCAGTCGCCGTACCGGTCGGCGAGGAGACCGCCGATGAGCTGGTCAAGCGGCTGGCGCCGCGGGTGCGCGACCTGAAGGTCGCCCCCTACACCGATCCCGAGTCCGAGATGGGTCCGGTGATCAGCAAGCAGAGCCTGGACAAGATCCACGACTACATCGGCCGCGGCATCGAGCAGGGCGCCGAGCTGGTGGTGGATGGCCGCGACCTCAGCCTGCAGGGCTACGAGAACGGCTACTTCCTGGGCGGCTGCCTGTTCGATCGTGTCACCACCGACATGGACATCTACACCGACGAGATCTTCGGACCCGTCCTGTCGGTGGCGCGGGCGCAGAGCTACGACCAGGCGATCCAGATGGTCAACGACCACGAGTACGGCAATGGTGCTGCGATCTTCACCCGCGACGGCGACGCCGCGCGCGACTTCACCGCGCGGTCCAAGATCGGCATGGTCGGCGTCAACGTGCCGATCCCGGTGCCGGTGGCCTACCACAGCTTCGGCGGCTGGAAGCGCTCGCTGTTCGGCGACCACCACATCCACGGCATGGAAGGCGTTCGCTTCTACACGAGCCTCAAGACCATGACCTCGCGCTGGCCCTCGGGCATCCGCACCGGCGCCGAGTTCCACTTCAAGCGCGGTTCGGAACATTGATCCCGGGGCACTGAGCCGGGCTTTCCTCTCCTGATCCTCGGGGCCGGCGAACAGCGCCGGCCCTTTTTTATGAATTTTCACAGAAATGAAATTTTCGTATTGATTTTTCATTTTGATTCGAAGACAGTCAGCCGAACACCATGGCGCGCGGGTGGCGCGGCGAGCAGGGAGTGACCGGCATGGCGGCAAACCGTGTCGAAAGGGCATCACCGGCGGAACAGCCATCGCGGCCGGAACGGCCAGTCGGCGACCTGATTCGCGAACTGCGCCGCGCCAAGGGCCTGACGCTGAGCGACCTGGCCGAGCGCATCGGCCGCTCGATCGGGTACGTCAGCCAGGTCGAGCGCAACCTCTCGGCGGTGACCATCCCGGCGCTCAAGGCGATCAGCGATGCCCTTGGCGTGCAGATCACCTGGTTCTTCCACGGCGACGACGATGCACCCGAGGAGGAGCGCGACATCGTTGTCCGCGCCGGTGCCCGGCGGACCCTGCGTTATCCCGGCACCGGCCTGCGCGAAGAGTTGCTGTCGCCGAACCTGAGCCGCGAGATCGAGCTGATCTTGACCTCGCTCGAACCCGGCGCCAGCAGCGGCGAGGCTCCCTACTCGCGCACCGGCGAGGAAGCCGGTTTGGTGTTGTCGGGCGAGCTCGAACTGCACGTCGGCGACAAGCGTTTTCATCTGACCGCCGGTGACAGCTTCGCCTTCGAAAGCGACGCACCGCACTGGTGCCACAACCCCGGAACGGAAACGACGGAAGTGGTCTGGGTGATCACGCCCCCGTCCTATTGAATCGAACTTCTTGTTTAATCCCTCGTAGTCGGGAGCGACGTCATGAACAAAACCCTTCCCAGCCACGCGCAAGCGGTGATCATCGGCGGCGGTGTCGTCGGCGCCTCGGTGGCCTACCACCTGACCAAACGCGGATGGACCGACATCGTGCTTCTGGAACGCAAGCAGTTGACCTGCGGCACGACCTGGCACGCCGCCGGCCTGATCGGTCAGCTGCGCGCGACCAGCAACATGACCAAGCTGGCCAAGTACACCGCCGAGCTCTACGTCGGACTCGAGGAGGAAACCGGTCAGGCCACGGGCATGCAGCAGACCGGCTCGATGTTCATCACCGGCCGCGAGGAACGCATGGAGGAACTGCGCCGGCTGTCGACGATGGCCAGCGTTTTCGGATTGGAGTCGACCGTCCTGACGCCCGGCGGAATCAAGGAGCTGTGGCCACTGCTCAACGTCGACGACCTGATCGGCGGGCTGCACCTGCCGACCGACGGCAAGGCCGATCCGGTCGGCATCACCATGGCCCTGGCCAAGGGCGCACGCATGGGCGGCGCCAAGGTGATGGAGGGTGTCACCGTCACCGGCGTGATGCAGGCCGGCGGCAGGGTGACCGGTGTCGACACCGACCACGGCACCATTGCCTCGGATGTGGTGATCAACTGCGGCGGCATGTGGGGACACCAGGTCGGCCGCATGGCCGGAGTCAACGTGCCGCTGCACGCCTCCGAACATTTCTACATCGTCACCGAGCCGATGAAGGACCTGGCTCATGACGCGCCGGTGCTGCGCGATCCGGACGCCTACGCCTACTACAAGGAGGACGCCGGTAAGCTGCTGCTCGGCTGCTTCGAGCCGGTGGCCAAGCCCTGGGGCATGGACGGCATCGCCGCCGACCACGCCTTCGAGACCCTGCCCGACGACTGGGACCACTTCGAGCCGATCCTGGAGATGGCCATGCACCGGCTGCCGGCGCTGGAGACCACCGGCATCCAGGTCTTCTTCAACGGCCCCGAGAGCTTCACGCCGGACGACCGCTACCTGCTCGGCGAGGCCCCCGAGCTGCGCAATTTTTATGTCGCCGCGGGGTTCAATTCGATCGGCATCCAAAGCGCCGGCGGCGCCGGTAAGGTACTCGCCGACTGGATCGTCGACGGCCATCCGCCGATGGACCTGTGGGACGTCGACATCCGCCGCATGATGCCGTTCCAGGGCAACAAGAAATACCTGCACGACCGTACCGTCGAAGGCCTCGGCCTGCTCTACGCCATGCACTGGCCGTTCTACCAGTTCAAGACGGCGCGGCCGGCGCGCACCTCGCCGCTGCACGAACGGCTCGCTGGTGCCGGCGCCTGCTTCGGCGAACTGTCCGGCTGGGAGCGCGCCAACTGGTTCGCCCCCGAAGGCGTCACGCCAGAATACGAATACAGCTACAAGCGGCAGAACTGGTTCGAGCACAGCGCCGCCGAACACACCGCCGTGCGCGAGGCGGTCGGACTGTTCGACCAGACCTCGTTCGCCAAGTACGAGCTGCAGGGCCGCGACGCGATGACTGTGCTGAACCGGATCTGCGCCAACGACGTCGACGTCGATCCCGACCGCATCGTCTACACCCAGTGGCTGAACGAGCGCGGCGGCATCGAGGCCGACCTGACCGTCACCCGCCTGGCCGAGGACCGCTACATGATCGTCACCGCGGCGGCGTCGCAGGTGCGCGACCTCGACTGGCTGCGCAAGCATATCCCCGACGACGCCCACGCCTTCGCCACCGACATGAGCTCGGCCTACGCGGTGATCAGCATCATGGGGCCAAACTCGCGCGCCCTGCTCGCCGGCCTCACCGACACCGATCTTTCGAACGAGGCTTTTCCCTTCGCCCACAGCCGCGAGATCGATCTCGGCTACGCCCGCGTGCGCGCCTCGCGCATCACTTACGTCGGCGAACTGGGCTGGGAGCTTTACATGCCGATGGAATTCGCCGCCGGGGTCTTCGACGCGATCGTCGCCGCCGGCGGGCCGCACGGGTTGAAGCATGCCGGCTACCACGCGCTCAACTCGCTGCGCATGGAGAAGTGCTATCGCCACTGGGGCCACGACATCACCGATGAGGATTCGCCGCTGGCCGCCGGGCTGGGCTTCGCCGTCAAGTTCGACAAGCCGGGCGGCTTCATCGGCCGCGAGGCGCTGCTGCGCCAGAAGGAGAAAGGCCTCAAATCGCGCCTGACCGCGTTCACGCTGAACGACCCCGAACCGCTGATGTACCACAACGAGCCGATCCTGCGCGACGGCGAGCTGGTCGGCTACATCACCTCGGCGATGTTCGGCCATACCATCGGCGCCTCGATGGGTCTCGGCTACGTCGAATGCGCTGACGGCGAGGCCACGGCCGACTACGTCAAGTCGGGCAGCTACGAGATCAACGTCGCCGGAAACCTGATCCCGGCGACGGCGTCCCTGCGGCCGCTCTACGACCCCAAGATGGAGCGGATCAAGACCTAGGGATCCAAGGTCGCGGCCTTGTGAGCAAAATTGACCGCGCGCGCCCTTGCGCGCGCGCGGGCGCGATGGAAACATTGAGGCATGACTGCCTTCGGTTCCCTGCGCACCCGCTTGCTGGTCATCGCGATCATGCTGATGTCATCGGTGGGCAGCGGTATTGCCGGATCACAACCGGCACCGGCGGTCAACAAGATCACCACCGTGCAGTCCGGCGAGCCGGCGCCCGCGCCACTGGTGCCCTGCCCCTGCGTGCTGTCCGCGAATTGCGCGCCGGTCGGTGTCTTCGTGCCCGCCACCGACAAAGCCGCGTCGTTGAATCCCTCCAGGGATGTCAGACTTCGTCCGTGTTCGGATCCGGCTCTCCTCGGGTTGAATCCGACCACAGACCCGCCGCCGCCGAAGATCGCCTGAGGCCACGACGCCTCGACGGCGCCTGTTTTGCTCCTATCGCCAGGGTGCCGCCGGGGCGTTCATCGGCCCTGCCGCCGCCAGATACCAAAACAATCGGGCACTATCTCACTTAAACGGACGGCCTTGTTCTGGCACCGTTTCGCGTTGGCCCCATGATTTCCGGGGAATTGGCCAGAATGCGGTTCGGACATGCCGTTCCGCAGGCCAGCCAATCGACCGCTCGCATCCATCCCGAATAACTCGTTGCAAACAAAGAATAATGCTCGGTGCGGCCGACGCCTTCGCGCGCGAGCGCGATGATTCCGCCCGTCGTGGCGCGGCCTCGAGACGTCATTCGGCGCCAACAAAGATTGTTGACCTGTGATCGGAATTTGCGACACACTTTCACACTAGCGCGGATTCGATTTAATCCTGGTCGTATCCTGCGGCAGCGAAGAAGTTCTCGCATTCGGTGGGCGTGACTTTCTCGATCCCTTCGGCGATGGCGCTCCACAGTTCCTCAA
>Ga0209785_1000266_pt1 | contig 18362 bp, 15 predicted proteins | sample WorMetG1BERMUDA2_FD_187403 | JGI IMG/M metagenome (GOLD analysis project Ga0209785, IMG submission 187403) | Marine gutless worms symbiont microbial communities from Max Planck institute for Marine Microbiology, Germany - Inanidrilus... ...
GGCAGCGCTCCAGATCCATCCGCCTCCCTTCGATCAACACAAATCTGAATTATCTCAAAATCCTGGAAGGGGTCTTCTTCCTCCCCTTGCCAGGCAAATACACCATCTCCATATCGCAAGCAGAAGGGGTTATTGCCCGGACGACAGTCACCGTCCGGGAATAGAACCGATGGTCCGGCTTGAACAGCACATACTGAACACTCTTGACACAAAAACACTCAGGATCACCCCGGGCGGATCGGATAAACAGCTCCAGCGCTCTCTGAAGGAGCACGGTCTCCTCTCCCCGCTCCGGATCTGCGTTGTGGATAATGCCGCTCTGCTGGCAGACGGCTTCCGCAGAATGGAGGCTCTCCTCAACCTGGGCATTGAAAGCGCCCCCTGCTTGATAGCGGAACTGTCGAACATCGAGGAGGCGCGTCTATACTCGACAAGACTGCGCTTTGCTGATAAAGAGGCTACAGCTGTGGAAAAAGCGGCTGTATTCTCCACCCTGCAGCAGGAGGGGAGCAAAAAAAAAGAAATTCTCAGAGCAGCCGGTATACCGGAAAACGAAGAAGCCCTCCTCCTCTTCCTCAACACCCTGCCTGCGGGAATACAGACAGCACTGCACGCTACAGGGATAACCCTCAAACAGCTCCGCAATATCCGCAGGCTTGGAGAACCGCTCTCCAGGAAATTGCTGGTTGATGCAGCTATGCAGCTGCGGCTGAACGCTAATCAGATCCGCAGGGCTCTGGCGCTGGCCGCGGACATCCGGCTCTCGGGTAGAGATCCGGCGCCACTTCTCACCCCCTCCCTGGAAGAGCAAAATCCCGCAGCCGCAGCAAAGCGTTTTTTTGATGCCCTTGAGGAAGTAAGGCGCCCGTACTTCACGGCCAGAGAAAAGCGCTTCAACAGCCTGAAGGCCGCATTCCCCGGGATACGGATTGGACACCACAATTTCGACGACGAACAGTTCGACTTCTCCTTTACAGCCGGATCGATAAAGGAGATCTCCACCAGAACAGCGCTCCTCAACAGCAGCGAACAGGAGCTGGCGAAACTGTTCTCCCTGCTGGGACCTGATACATGAAACAGTACCGGGGAAAAATTTTTATTGATCCGGAATCCAGGAATGACCCGATGACAGAACGGGTCCTGAAAAAACTCCCCCACCTCCCGAAACGCATTATCACCCTGGAAGAACTTCTGAGCATGGAAAAAGGAGCCGGGATCAGTAAAAGCAAACAGCAGCTCTTCCTCACCAGAGACAAAGGGAATCAGCTCAAACGCTGTCCAGGAACGCAAAACAGGATCTGCTGCAACTACTTTGTGATCAACCAGGGGATCGGCTGCCCCTTTGACTGCTCCTATTGCTTTTTGCAGGACTTCTCCAATCTTCCGGCGATCTTCCTTTACACTAATGTCAATGATCTGCTTGAGGAGGTCCGCTCGCATTGTCTGGCCCACAGGGATCGATTCTTCCGAATCGGCACCGGGGAGATGAGCGACTCCCTCGCCCTGGACCATCTGACCGAGTTTTCCAGAGATATCATCCCCCTCTTCAGCACTACCCCCAATGCTCTGCTGGAACTGAAAACCAAAAGCTGCAGGATTGAAAATTTGCTTGAACTGGACCCACAGGGGAAAACCGTGGTCTCGTGGAGCCTGAATCCGGAACAATTGATCAACAGCGATGAATCGGGTACTGCATCTCTCGAAGAACGGCTGCACGCGGCAACACGGGTTCAGAACGCCGGGTACAGACTTGCTTTTCACTTTGACCCTGTTGTGCTTTTCCCGGACTGGGAGCAAGCGTACCGGGAAGTGGTCAGCAGACTCGTGGCATCTGTGGACACAAAGTCCATCAGCTGGATCAGCCTGGGGACCTTCCGCTATCGTAAACCGATGAAAGAGATCATGGACAGCCGTTTTCCAGAGAGCAGGCTCACTGCTGGAGAACACCTGGCAGGAAATGACGGCAAGATGCGTTACTTCCTCCCCCTCAGAGTGGAGGCGTACAGAAAAATCACAGCCATGCTTCTGGAACACGACCCGGATATCTTCCTGTATCTCTGCATGGAGGACAGCAATGTATGGGAGGCGGTCTTCCGAAACAAACAGCGCCTGAAAAACATGCCTGACCTTGACCAGCGGTTTCTGGATGCCATCCGCAACAATTTCCCGTAATACAATCTCACTGCCTGTTGCTGATCGCCCGCCTGAGGGCCCGGAAACGTGCGAGTGGATAGTATCAATCTTGAATAAAAAATAGGTTCTCTATTTCGGGAACACCAGACCTCAAAGCAGCACCTCTTGCAGCTCTCAAGCGCTTTCCTGAAAGAGACTTTTTGTCCCTGTTGACGCCCCACCAGAGACAGCGCAACACGACAGAAGGGGCATGCATCTCTGTGCTCCTCAAACGTACACTCTAGAAACAGAAGCCTTACGAAACGGTTACCCTTCTCTTGAAAGGAAATAAAAATATTGCTAATCACTTGCTTTCAACAGTCTGAAAAATTTAAACTATTATTATAGAGACAGGTTCATCATTCTTGAAACCAGACCAGGGCGCTGCATCACCGACGCCTGAGGAGCGTGAACAGCAAATGGATAAAGTCAAGACAGTCGCCATCATTGGAGCCGGCCCTCTCGGCACAAGCCTGGCAAGAGCTGTTGCGGCCACTAATCTGGAAGTTATCCTGATCGAAAATTCAGAAGAACGGGCCGCCATAGTCCCATTCACGATAGAGAAGATCCTTGACAAGGATATCCGAAAATGGCGCGTGACAGAAACCGAAAAGGGCCTCATCCAGGGAAGAATCCGTGTCACCTCGGACCTCGATGAGGTCAAAAATGCGGATCTGGTTATTGAGGCGATAACCGAGGACTTTGAACTCAAAGAAGCCCTCTTCTGCAGACTGGACGAACTGTGTGACCCACATGTTGTTTTCATCACCACAACCGCAGCCCTCAGTATCACCAAGCTCGCCTCCAGACTCACCAGAGCGGACCGTTTCATCGGAATGAATATCCAGATTCCGGTTCTTCTGATCCCCATTGTTGAGGTTGTCAGCGGATTGAAGACCTCCAGCAACACAAGACAACTTATCCGGGAATTTGCAGCCCACCTCAAAAAAGAGGTCATTACAGTCAACGAATTTCCGGGATATGTGACAACAAGAGTGATACTCCCTTTTATCAATGAAGCGATGTACGTGGTAATGGAGGGGGTAGCCACTGCAGAAGATGTAGACAAGGCGATCAAGCTCAGCTATAATCTCCCAATGGGGCCGCTCGCCCTGGCTGATTCCATCGGTCTGGACATCGTATTCCAGTGGATGGAGAACCTCTTCCGGGATCTCGGGGATCTGAAATACAGACCCTGTCCTATGCTCCGTAAACTGGTCTACGCCAACCATCTGGGGGTGAAAACCGGAGAGGGGTTCTTTTTCTACAACAAGGAATAATCCGGAGGTATGGAGATGGGTTCATTCATCAAGAGGTTTATGGTCGCCATGGCCGCTTTTTCTCTGATCGCGGGTGCAATCCTTTCCAGAAAGATTTTCGGGATGCACCCGGGCCAGTATCTGCTCTACTCCCTCGTGCCGTTTGTACCGGGAATGCTCTTCTTCGCTGCTCTTGCGGAAAAAAAAGCCGGCACTCTCGCCTTCAGCGTAGTCGCTCTGGCCCTCTTTATCTACCTGCTCCTCATTGAGCCGGGAAAAACCAGAAACTTCTATATTCTGAGCGCGATCGGCACCGGCCTCGGTGCACTGGTATACTTTTTCCAGATCAAAGAATAAAACCCACCCGGGGGGCGCAGACACCCCCTTTCTTTCTCAAGCGATGAACATCTCCCCTCCCGCAACGGCTGCTCCTCTTTCTTGTCCTCAAAGCTGAAAGAGAGCTGATCGGACTCAGGCACCGGCCGCACTTCCCCGGGAGACCATCTATCTGTGTATCTCCCCGGTGAAAACAGGTGACCCAGTATAATCCTCGATAAACAACTCCTGAAGTAGTAAAAGGGCTCATTATTTTTTGCATTTGACTCCCTTTCAGTCTCCGTATACAATAGATCTGCTCTGAAAAAAAAGCAAAGTGTATACTTTCAGGAGGTAGTATGAAACGCATTCTCTTTATTCCAATTTTATCCATAGTCGCCGGACTCTTCACAGCCTGTGGCTTTTCCGGCAAAGATGGTGAGGCACTCACCATCTGGCAGACCATGGACCCCCATGAGCTCTTAACTTTCAAAACCATCGTAAAGAAATTCGAAAAAAAATACCCGAAAATCAAAATCAAGGTACAGCTTGTCCCCTTCAACGATGCCAGAGAAAAATTTTCCAGAGCTGCGCAGGGCGGCAACGCGCCCGATATTCTCCGCTGCGAAATCGCCTGGACACCGATGTTCGCTGACCGGGGCTTTCTGAAAGCCATTGAACGCTACATCCCCGGAAAAGAACTGAAAGACTACCTTGATGCTCCACTCAATTACAATAAATACGCTGGACACCTCTGGGGCATCCCTCAGATTACGGACTGTCTGGCTCTGATCTACAATAAGAAGATCCTGAAAGCGGCCGGAGTGGCTGTCCCGAAAACTATGGAGCGGCTGATGGCTGCAGTCAAAAAACTGTCTGATCCTTCCAGGAACCGCTACGGAATCTTTATCCCGGCAGACAGCTATTTCATCCAGCCCTTTATCTGGGCTTTCGGCGGAGGACTTATCTCCAATGATAAAAAAATTCTGATCACTGAAGATGGTTCTGTCAGAGGTCTCGAATTCTTCCTCAAGCTCAAAAAAGCCGGGATGCCCGCTACTGTCAACATAGCCACGCAGAACAAAGAGCGCGATGAAGGCTTCAAATCCGGTAAATACGCCATGGTTTTCCAGGGCCCCTGGGCCACCGGCGATCTGATCAAGGGCAAAGAATTCAAAGATAATCCTGATAATCTGGGCGTTGCTGTCATCCCCAGAGGGCCGGGTGGTTACGGCTCACCTGTCGGCGGCCACAATTACGTCATCTCCAGAAGCTGTAAACGGGTCAAGGATGCGGTAGCCTTCATCCGTTTCATCAACAGCACAGAAAGCCAGATCCTCTTCGCCAGGAAAAACAACGTTCTCCCGACCAGACATTCGGCTTATGAAGACAACGAATTGAAAAAAAATGCCATCCTCCAGGGCTTCAAGAAACAGCTGGATCTCGCCACCAACCGACCAGTTATCCCTGAAGGCGGCCAGATCTATCCGGACTTCACCCGCAATATCCAGAACGCCTATGAAGGGAAGATTTCTGCCCGCAAAGCACTGCAGCTGACCGCACAGGACTGGTCAAAGCTGCTCAGCAAAAAGTAATCAAGCGGAAGCAACGATCAGATGAGGGAGGTATACCCTCCCTATCTTCGTTGATCCGCTCAACAGGAAGGTCATATGCTAATAAAATTATGGAAGAAGATCTGTGCAAACCGCACGGTCTACCTGTTCCTTTTGCCCTCTGTCCTGGTGATGCTGCTCATTGTCGGCTACCCGCTCGTCAACACGATCTACTACAGCTTTACGGACATGACAGCAGAAACCCATAACATGGACAGCCCGCAGGGGCGGAAAAATACAGTGCAGGCTGTGCAGGAACTCAGCGTCATCGTTCCCAATTTGAAAAAAATGGTGGATGCGCAACAAAAGATCATCAAAATCTTAAAAACCGGGAAAACAGGAGCCATAACTCCGGCAGAAAACAGAGCTCTCACGCTCGCTCGAAAACAACGTGCTACTTTGATCAAAAAAATCAAAGATATTGAAGTCACAACAGATGACGGCCTCTACAGCTTCGGAACCTATTACGATCTCAATCTCGACAAACTGATGTCAGCCACCCCTCCAGCAGGCGCTGCCAGGATCGCAATTCTGAAATTTGAACAGAATATCCTCTCAGGCCAGGGAGGGCTCTTGCCCAGATATATGAAGGAGGCGCGCACTCTGGTCGATAAAAAGAAAAAACATCCCACCCGCTTCATCGGTTTAAGAAACTTCCTGATTCTCCTTGGCTTCAAAGAGACAGACAGAGAAATACGGGAGAAAGAAGCGAGCAAAGGACTCACCACGGTCCTTACAGAAGCCGCGACCCGGGCCGCTGACATCTCAGACAAAAAATTCGAGGCAGGGTTCGACAGCTGGCTGAAGAAGAGCTTTGAAAGGAACGCCGCACAGGCAGCCCTGCTTTACAGCTGGTTCAACGCCAGACCCGGGTTTCTGACACCGGATAAAGGTGGTAAGAATGCCCGTAAGGCGCGCATACAGATGATGCTCAGCCTGATTAAACAGCGTGCTGAGCTGATACCAGCAGCCCACTCTCTGGGAAACAGTATACGGGATATCCTGCTCGACCTTACCTCTCTGCTCCGTAGAGAGAGCAGAAAAAAAACAGCAGCTGCCAGGCCGCTGACGCAGCAGCTAAAACGCAAAATCAAAAAGATGAAAAAAGCGCTCAACAGTCTCTACCAGGAAGCAATTACGGAAAGACCACTTCTCAAACAGTATCTGGATATCCGTTACTCAGCGGTGAAAATAGAAGCACTGCTTAACCCGGACAGCGCTTCTTTGAAAAGAACTATAGATTCCGAAGAGGCTAACCTGAAGACAGCGATCGCTATCCGCAGTGACCACAGCAGCGGCTTCGGCTTCTGGGACATTTTCTTCCAGACGATCATCTGGACAATCGTCAATGTCTTCCTGCATTTCACAATCGGCCTCTACTTCGCCCACTGGCTCAACAAGCGCCTCAAAGGGAACACCCTCTACAGGGCTATGCTGATGATCCCCTGGACTGTCCCGACATTCGTCGCTGCCTTCTCCTGGAGACTGATCTTTGACTTCCCTGACGGTATCCTTAACCGCCTGATCGAAAGCGTGGGGGGGGCAGCGCAGAACTTCATGAGCGACCAGTGGATTCTCGTCGCCTGTATCATCGTCAATGTTTGGGTCGGCGTACCGTTCATGATGATCACTCTGCTCGGCGGGCTGCAGACTATCCCGGGAGAGCAATACGAAGCTGCAGAGATCGACGGCGCCAACGCCTTCCAGAAACTGATGGAAGTCACCCTGCCAGGCCTTAAACCGGTAGCCTCTGTTGCTGTTCTGCTCGGATTTATCTGGACATTCAATATGTTCAACATCATATATCTGGTCACTCTCGGTATCGAGATGAAGGAAAAAAATATCCTGGTCACTTACGCGTATGATGCGTTTCAGAAACACTTCAACTTTGCGGAATCAGCTACCTATGGGGTGATTATTCTCTCTCTGCTGCTGGCCTTTGGTTCCGTTTATGTCAGGATGCTCAAAAAAGGAGGCGAAGTCTGATGTCCCACGATATCCACGAACGAGAAACACTGCTCAAACGCTCCAGGGGAATGATGGTCGGCCTTGCTGTCCTGGCAGTGCTTATATTTTTCCTCTTCCAGACCGGTCTGCCCATCGGGTTCAAAACCGGGATAGCTCTGGTGATGGTGATGGCTGTGATCGTTGCACGCTTCTTCTCAGACTTCATGTTCGAAAACAAAGCGCTCGGACACACCGTACTGGCGCTCGGAAGCATCATCGCCATCTTTCCCGTGCTCTGGATACTTTCCGCATCCTTCAAGCCGCAACCGGAGCTGCTCTCAGACCCGGGATTTTTTCCGGCCAACCCAACCCTGCAAAACTACAAGGAGGTGCTCAGCAGAACCGGCTTCCTCACCTGGTTCGGTAATTCGGTCTTCATCGCTCTGGCCACAACAGCTCTGGGGCTGTTCTTCGCCACAACAGCGGCCTTCGCGTTTTCGCAATACAGGTTCCCTGGACGGAGAACGGGGCTCTACGCCTTTCTCTTCACCCAGATGTTCCCTGGAGCGATCCTTATCATTCCGCTGTATACAATATTTTCCAATATGAAAATGCTCAACAGCTATCTGGGGCTGATCATCGCCTATGCCACGATCAGCCTGCCCTACTGCGTCTGGATGATGAAGGGCTTCTTCGACACCATCCCGCAGAGCATCATGGAAGCTGCCACAATAGACGGGCTGTCCACCTTCAGCATCTTCTATAAGGTGGTGCTCCCGCTTTCGCTCCCCGGCGTTGCGGTCACGGCCTTCTTCTCCTTTATCACGGCCTGGAATGAGTTCATGTTCGCCAACACATTCATGACCTCAAGCGGCAAGATGACCCTGCCTGTTGGGCTCAAAACCTTTATCGCGGAACAGCGCACCTACTGGGAATACCTGACGCCGTCGGCCATCCTGATGACCCTGCCTCTGCTGCTCTTTTTCATTCTGGCGCAGAAATGGCTTATCTCCGGATTGACTGCAGGTGGTGTAAAGGGATGAAAAGCGTCGATGCTCCTTAAAGCACAGCCATTGCATCAACATCTTTTCCTGCAATCACAATTTTGCTGTTAAATAAAATTTTCATAGTCTTCAGTTACGTGTCTCAAGTAAGTCCTTGTGAATGAATGAAAATTCTTTTCCCTGTGGGGAGATCGCGAACATCAGATAGCCGGCATCCCGTATTTTTTTTACAGCTTTTTTTGTGTCTACGATGGAAAAACCTTTCATAAAGTGGTGAAGTTCGATAAGTAGTTGCCCTGGTTTTTTTTCCAGATTCAGTATGTCATCAAGCACATCAAATTCACATCCTTCGATATCCATTTTGAGGATATCGATTTCACAGTGATTCAATTCCCGGATAATTGTGGTGATGGTTTTTACCGGCACTTCTATTGATTTTCTCGATGTTTTAGCTTGAGGAGCGCGGGCGAGCGATACAAAGTTGAGGTTCCAGGGCGGAAATACTTCCAGAACCCCATCCTCGTTGCTTAATCCATAAGGATGGAAGATAAATTTTAATGATCTGTTGTTGCTTCTGACGTATTCGATTGAACGGGGAGTAAAATCAAAGCCGTGGACTGTGGCGTTTGAAAAAGCAATCAATTCCATATCAAATGTGAAATCTTCTCCTATGCCAAAGGAATATACTATGGATTGTTCATTGATTGGATCAGGGTATATGCACCATCCTCCGTATTCTGAGCCTAACCTTTTGTAAGGTATTGAGATGTCTTTAGAATAAAAACCATCTTTTCTCAAACACATTTTCATCAATCTGTATATGATTCGAAGAAATGGTTTCATTATTCAAACTAGTTTCATTTTATGATTCCTTATTTAAAGTCCTTCAGCTTCATAGCCGGTAGCGTTTAAAATCTTTCGCTCTTTTTTTTGTTCTCAATCAACCTGGTATTAATTTTACTCCTCTCCTTCGACGTTGTCCAGTTCTTTTAGTAGATCCATATTTAAATATTTTTTGCTTCCCCATTTTGAGCCGGCAATGTATCTAAAGACGGGCTGCGACAAACATCAAGGCAGATTCCCCACCAAAAATTTGATGTCAATGCCGTTAACCAGGAGTTGATGAAATACATATGATAATTCCGGGACATTGGGCTCCACCTTCGTCATTCCTGAACTTCTGTTATCGTAGATATATGTATTACATTTTATGATCAAGAGTAGCATACCGGGGGATGCAATGACATTGATGGAAGAGACAAAAAACGCATTAAACGCTGAGTCTCTTTCAAGGTATAGATGGTCTCTCCGTAAGCCCGGAGGGAAATACAGAGAGCTTTCCTATCAACAATCTCTGTTTCAGGAACAAACCACAGATTTTGATTTTACATTCATCGATCTTTTTGCAGGAATAGGTGGTATTCGGATGGGCTTCGAGGTCATTGGTGGACACTGTGTCTTTACCAGCGAGTGGAATAAGCACAGTGAGACCACATATCGCAGCAATTTTGCTGTGGATCACTGTTTTGTCGGTGACATTACCGAAGTTGATGAAAAAGATATTCCGGATCATGATATACTTCTGGCTGGTTTTCCATGCCAGCCTTTCTCTATTGCCGGTGTATCCAGGAAGAATGCTCTGGGGCGTCCACATGGTTTTGATGACCCGACGCAGGGAACACTTTTTTTTGATATCAAACGTATCATAAGAGAAAAAAAGCCTGCAGCTTTTCTTCTGGAGAATGTTAAGAATCTGATGAGTCATGATAAGGGGAATACCTTTAAGGTCATTCATCACACTCTGGCAGACGAGCTGGGCTATTGCGTTGATTATGCAATCATCGATGCCAGGCGCTTTGTCCCTCAGCATCGGGAAAGAATTTTTATTGCCGGTTTTCGAAAAGATGTTGGTTTTTCGTTTGATGATTATACAGCTGAAGACGCGTGTTATCCTGTAATGGGTTCCATTCTTCATTCTGAAAACGGCAGTGAGCAGATACCAGTACAGACGGACTATATCCAGGGCACGAATGGAGACGTCAATAGGAAGTACATCTTATCGGATAAATTATGGAGTTATTTGCAAGAATACAAAGCCAGACACAGGGCACAGGGCAATGGGTTTGGTTTTGGATTGGTGACTCCTGAAGATAGTTCGAGAACTTTGTCTGCGCGCTATTACAAGGATGGTTCTGAAATTCTTGTCTCAAGAGGTGATAAGAATAATCCCCGGCGGTTGACGCCCAGAGAATGCGCTAGATTGATGGGTTATCCAGATAATTTTTCTATTCCTGTTTCCGACACACAGGCGTATAAACAGTTTGGCAATTCCGTTGTCGTTCCTGTAATTATTTCTGTTGCAAAACTGATGAGACCATTTATACTGAAAGCCATTAAAAACTAATAACAATTTTATGCCCTGAAGGGTTTTTATAATGGCATATGGTAAGCTGACTGAATACTTCAGTGCAATCGGTTATAAGCGGTTATCTTCTCATGAAGTTGATCCGGCAGTATCCCATGGACATGAATTTCAGGGAGTCAACTCTATAAAAAAAATTCTTGGCGCAGAAGAGCTTAAAGATTTTCCGGTATCTATGCTTTATTTATCAGAAACCCGGGAAGAGATACCAATCTTTCTTGAAACAAGACTTACCTGGTATGATAGCCGCAAAGATAACCCATCAAGAGCAGCAGAATACAGGTTGTATTATAAAGGTGATGCAATCCAGGAATACTGCAATGCTGGCGATCTTTTCATACTAGCAGTTCGTCCTGAAAAAAATTTTGTCATCATTGTTGCTGAGAAGCAGAGTGTTTATGAAAATCAGCTTATATGGCTTTTCAATATACATAGTGAAGAGATCGCTCCTCAAATTGAAGGGACAAAGAAACGTCATCCATTTATCTATAAACCTGTAGAGGCTGAAAGAAATGTGGAGGAAATTTCGCGAATCATTCTTGAAAACATTGGCATTGAAGTTAGGGTAGATGATCGTTTTCTTGATCCATTATTGTCCCATTTTCCGGATGGTTTCCCCTCAACCAGAGTTTTTTCTGATTTTGCCCGGAAGTCATGTGAAAAACTTGACTCATTTCATTCCCCTGATGCAACTTTGCTTTGCTGGATTGAGAGGGAAGAGCTGCTTTTCAGGACATATGAGAACTATCTTGTCGAAAAACGATTGCAGCTGGGATTTTTAAATGTTGATGCGTTTGTGGATTTCTCCCTTAGCGTGCAGAATCGTCGGAAATCAAGAGCTGGCTTTGCGCTTGAACATCATCTAGAGCAACTCTTTAGAGATCATGCAATCAGATTTGCACGCAATGGAATAACGGAGGGGAAATCAAAGCCGGATTTTATTTTTCCCGGAATTGAAGAATATCACGATGGTTGTTTCAAACCTGGCCTGCTTGATATGCTCGGGGTAAAATATTCGTGTAAAGAACGATGGCGCCAGGTGCTTGCTGAAGCTTCACGGATATCAGAAAAGCATTTATTTACACTTCAGCCGTCTATCTCAGAGAATCAGACAGAGGAAATGGTTTCTCACAGTGTCAAACTTGTTATCCCGGAATTGATCCATAAAACATATACAGCTGCTCAGCAGCGGTATTTGCTCACTCTTAAGGAGTTTGTACTCAGGATAAAGGAAAAACAGGTAGTTTGAGTGCCACAAAAATTGGGCGGTTAATGGTAAGCTCATTGAACGTATACAAAGATCAGATCATATATTTACGGAAGAAACTCCTTCTCTGGTTTGGGAAGAACAGACGGGATTACCCATGGAGAAACACTTCAGATCCCTATAGCGTATTGATGGCGGAATTAATGCTCCGGCGGACAAGAGCAGATCAAGTTGTTCCTGTTTACAGAAGCTTCTTATCCAGCTATCCGGATATTGTAAGCCTGATGCATGCAAAGTCTGAGCATGTGGACGGGTTAACTGCTTCATTAGGGTTGCATTGGCGAAGGGATGCATTTCAACTGGTTGCTAAAGATGTTATGGAGCAATATGGAGGAAAAATCCCTGACTCCAGAGTGAAGTTGCTACAGCTTTCCGGAGTTGGAGACTATGTTGCTGGTGCAGTACTTTCCTGCGCTTATCATAAAAAAGAGTGGATTGTTGATACGAATGTAGTACGTATTTTTAAGCGTTTCCTGGGTATTGAAACTTCAAAAGAAGGTCGCAGGGATAGGCTGGTAATTGAACTGGCGAAGATGTATGCAGATTGTGCCAGACCAAAAGAAGCAAATCTGGCATTACTGGATTTTGCTGCTCTGGTTTGTACTGCAAGAAAACCAGAGCACGATACATGCCCACTTCTCAAGAAGTGCCAGTTGATGATATGAAGCAAAGTAAACTTATGTACAACTTTTTTATTACTGCCGGACAATCGGCACTTCACATCTACCTCATGAGGATGTTTTTGTTTTCTTCGCCGCAGTTTGCTTCTTCGACGTTTTTCTGGCGGCAGTCTTCTTCACAGGCTCCTTTTCCTTCTCCACCTTTACCTCCTCCACCTCCACCGCGAGCACCTTTCTGGGCGCAAAAATCATCACCGTGAGAGGCGGCAGTGTCAGACAGATAGAACACGGCTGGCCCTGCCAGGAGAGCTCATCGGACCAGTATCCTCCCATATTGCCGATATTGCCGCCTCCGTAGATAGCGGCATCCGAGTTGAGCACCTCCTCCCAATCCGTATGCAAAGGCACCCCGATCCTGTAGGAGTGGCGTACAACAGGTGTGAAATTGCAGACCGCAACGACCACATCCTCAGGATTCCGCCCTCTCCGTATAAAAGAGACAATACTGCCTTCCCAATCGTGAAAGTCAATCCACTCAAAACCGTGCGGCTCAAAATCGAGCTCATAAAGCGCCGGATAGTTTCTATACAGTTTATTAAGGTCCTCAATAAACCGCTGTAACTGGCTGTGTGGCTCCCACTGGGTCAGATGCCAATCAATACTCTGATTGAAATTCCATTCTCCCCACTGACCGAACTCACACCCCTGAAAAAGCAGCTTCTTCCCGGGATGAGCGTACATATATCCGACAGCCAACCGCACATTGGCGAACTTCTGCCAGTCATCACCCGGCATTTTGCTGATCAGCGATTCTTTCCCATGTACCACTTCATCATGGCTGATCACCAGAGTGAAATTTTCATGGAATGCGTAGATCAAAGCAAATGTGAGATTATTATGATGATACTTCCTGTAGATGGGCTCTTTTTCAACATATTCAAGGAAATCATTCATCCACCCCATATTCCACTTGAGATTAAACCCGAGACCGCCAAGATACGTGGGACGGCTGACCGCAGGCCAGGAAGTGGACTCCTCTGCAATGGTGAGGATACCTCTGTGATAAGAGAAAAGCACCTCATTGAGTTGCTTGATGAAAGAGACCGCTTCCAGATTCTCATTACCACCGTACTCATTGGGTATCCATTCCCCTTCATTGCGGGCATAATCCAGGTAGAGCATAGAGGCCACCGCATCTACCCGTAATCCGTCGATATGATACTTATCCAGCCAGAATAAAGCATTGGATATCAGGAAGTTACGGACCTCATTGCGGCCGTAATTGAAGATCAGTGTCTGCCAGTCCTGGTGAAACCCTTTACGCGGATCACTGTGCTCGTAAAGTGCTGTTCCGTCAAATCCGGCCAGTCCATGCGCATCAACCGGAAAATGAGCCGGCACCCAATCTATGATCACGCCTATCCCGTTCTGGTGCATCACCTCCACAAAAGCTTTGAAATCATCCGGACTGCCGAACCGGCTTGTCGGTGCAAAATAACCGGTCACCTGATATCCCCAGGAAGCGTCAAGCGGGTGCTCACTCACCGGGAGGAGTTCCACATGAGTGAAACCGAGCCTGATCACATAGGCGGCAAGTTTGTCCGCAAGATCCGGATAGGAGAGGAACGTATTATCCTCTGTCCGCATCCAGGAACCGAGGTGCACTTCATAAATGGAAACCGGGCCCTGAAAGGTATCCTGCTCATCCCGCTCTGCAAGCCAGACAGCATCCTCTTTTGACCATGTATAGCTGTTGACATCCCAGACCACAGATCCGGTCTTCGGACGCAGCTCAGCGGCAAAACCGTACGGATCGGCCTTCTGTAAAAGCTGTCCACTCTGGCCTTTTATCTCGTATTTATAAATCTCTCCCTGAACCAGCCCGGGGATAAAGGTCTCCCAGATGCCACAGTTGCCTCTGGTGCGCATAGGATTCTCACGGCCATCCCAGTGGTTGAAGTTCCCGACCACGGAAACCCGTTTCGCATTAGGGGCCCAGACGGCAAAATGGACCCCGGGAAGACCACCATGCTCCATGAGGTGCGCTCCCAGGATCTCATAGGCGCGGTGGTTATTCCCTTCAGAAAAAAGATGCATATCAAAATCAGATATGACAGGAGGTAAACCATAGGGATCGATAATCTCCCAGCTGTGCCCTTCTCTGTTTTCCAATTTCAACCTGTAGGAAAACCATTTCTTACCGGAAATCTCACAGACATAAAATCCCTCATCCGCAATCCGCTCCATGGGGAATTCTTCTTTTCCGGAAACATCCACCACCCAGGCCTTCACAGCTCTGGGCAGAAAGGCCCTGATTATGAGCTTCGTATCCAGCTCATGCATACCCAATACGGTATAGGGGTCCCAGTGGTCTGAGTGAATTATTCTGTTGATATCATCCTGATTTGTGTGAGCGTGCATCATGGCTCCTTTTTTCTATCATACATACATACTGTCACTAATTCCACCCCCAGTATACAACCCCGACTTTCTTTTGCACAAGCGAAAATTTTGCCTGCGGCCGTAAAAAACTGTTTTTTGTGTGGCTGTCTGAATTGCCGCTTTTCTATGATTGATTCACAAAGGAACAGCAATATGGAAAACATAGAAGAAGTGTATTTTGCGCAGAATATCTGGAGCATAGTATCGCAAAGGCCCCTCTTTAAAAAAGCTGTTAAAAAACAGTTGACCAGCTCCTTCAAATAGCAGATACTGTAGCAGAATCCAGGCTTGGAATAATTCTGATGAGTGATAAAAACAAATCGGCCGATCTTGAATATGAAAATATGCAGACTGCGATGGATAATGCCTCCAACCTGTTTGATAATTACGAAAAAAAAATCCTGGACCTGAAAAATCTTCTGAAGATATCCGGGCTCGTCAATTCAACGCTGAACATACACGAGATGAACGAGACGCTTCTGTTCACCTGCCAGGGCACTATCCTGGTTTCTACAATCTCAATCTTTTTTATTGAAAGCATCATTACAAGCAGCTTTGTCCTTCGCTCCTCTGTTGGACTCCATGAAGACCCGGGAAAAATCTGCCTCAAGGAAGATGATCCTCTGGTCGCCGTCCTCTCCGGTAAAGAACAGTGCATTTTCATCTGCGATCTGGAACAGGATAGTAAATACGAAGAGTCTCTCAAGTTGCTGCAACCGCTTTCTCCTCATATGATCATCCCCATGCGTTTCAAGAAAAAAAACGTCGGTTTCATGGTCTTCGGAGAAAAACTCACACAGCAACCTTTTACGACAGCTGAAATTGACTTCCTCAAACAAGCCGCTGATTTCGCGGCTATTGCTGCAGAAAACATCCGTCTCTTTGAGATGGCCACACGGGACCGGATGACCAATCTCTATGTTCACCACTATTTTCAGAACCGCCTGGAAGAGGAAATCGTCCGGGCTATACGGTACGAAAATCCGCTTGCATTCCTCATGTTCGACATTGATCACTTCAAATCAGTAAATGATACCTATGGCCATCAAGCCGGAGATATTGTCATTCATGGGACCGCCAATCTGATCCGCGAAAATCTGAGAAAACTGGATCTACCGGCACGCTACGGTGGTGAAGAATTTGCGATCATCCTCCCGGAAACCAGCTGGAGAAAAGCGCTCCCTGTGGCTGAACGGATTCGTCACATTATTGAAGAAACTGAATTCGATATCAAAAGGGAAAAACCGATCAGGGTAACTATTAGCGGCGGTATCTGTGAGCTGGAGCAAATCCTCCCTGAAGATTTTCACTCTACCACACCAGCTGCGGGCACGGACAATGATCTGAAGCAGAAACTGATTCAGGCAACGGATTCCGCACTCTATGCGTCAAAGCACTCAGGACGGAATCAAATCAGCACCTATAGCAAGAACAGCATGTAACTGCTCACCCGGCTCTATGATGTATTTTTACTTTCACTAAAAAATAAAAATCGGAATTACAATCGGTCAACAGGAAGTCATCTATGGACAACGTTCTTATTGCTTTCAGCCTCACCCTATTTGCCGGACTCTCAACAGGAATCGGCAGTCTTATCGCTTTCTTCGGGAAAGAAACCAATAAGACATTTCTTGCCGCCGCTCTCGGCTTTTCAGCCGGAGTGATGATCTATGTATCATTTACGGAGATTCTGGGTAAAGCGCAGCTTGCCCTTACCAGCGTTTACGGCAATATACCAGGGAAGTGGTACACTGCACTCTCTTTTTTCGGGGGGGTTTTCCTGACCCTGATCATCGACCGCCTTGTCCCCTCTTACGAAAACCCGCATGAGATCCATAGCCAGAAACAGATGGAACACGACTATCCGGAAAAAAGCAAGCTGATGCGAATGGGGGTTTTCACCGCCCTGGCCATAGCCATCCACAACTTTCCGGAAGGACTGGCCACGTTCTCCGCAGCTCTGAGAAACCCCACCCAGGGTGTCGCCATAGCCATAGCCATAGCGATCCACAATGTACCTGAAGGCATATCTGTATCCGTACCTGTCTACTATGCAACTGAAAGTAAAAAAAAGGCGTTCTGGTATTCCTTCTTTTCCGGTATTGCAGAGCCGGTCGGTGCTGTTATCGGGTATCTCATTTTCAGACAGCTCTTCTCAGATACCATGTTCGGCATCCTCTTTGCCGCGGTAGCCGGGATCATGATTTTTGTCTCTCTTGATGAACTGGTTCCAACAGCGAGGGAATACGACTCAGGGCATTACTCCATATATGGCCTGATAGTCGGAATGGCGGTTATGGCGGTCAGTCTTCTACTCTTCCTATAACAGCAAAAAATATTTGTCCTGTCTGATACCATGTTTCTGAGTGTGCTGATGATAGAGGAGTCTCCATCTGTGATCATGGTCATTGAATCCTGAAATTCCTGCGGGAGGTCCTGTAGCGCAGATAGCGCCTCCGACCAACTTCCCTCCCCCTTCTTTTTGTTCTTGCTGATGCCCATCCCTACTGGTTGAACTCTCCCGTCTGGCGTAAATTGCGACACGACCTTGAGTTCGCTTCCGAGTTTTCCACCCTCTACAGTAGGGATTCCTGTTCCATCAGCAGCAAAGACAGGCTCATCAGATGCTTCCACCTTAAATCCAGCCCTTACTTTCTCTCCGACCTCCTGCACAGTTCTGTGGATTGTATCCAGACTGAATTCTCTTCCGGTGATAGAATTCAACAGGTTCCTCCCTGATCGAAAGGTAGTTGACGCCCCGAGTTGTGCCAATACTTCACGGTGGACGTTTGGAATTTGTCGGTATTCTTTTATTCCGAGCATAAGACGGGTCAGGGAGATTTTTTTCCCGGTATCCTTCCTCTGGACCTGTAGCATGGGGAGAATTACTGTCTCCTTTCCGTAAAGACCACTGATTTTAATCGTCTGATTCTCTTTGCGATTTTTCCAGATCAGGACTGTGCCTAACTTTTTTGACAGCTCTCTTTTATACGTCTCTGCATTTGATTGGATAGCCTGAGAGAGTAATTCTTGAAACATTGCAGGAATTGCTGAATTGAATATCTTGAATAGTATCTCGTAATTCGAATTGTCAATATTAAAATCACAGATTATACGGATGTTCATAGTATACCTCTTATTCGCTGGTAGAATTTCCGTCAGATTATCGGAGAGCGAAATTTGAACTTTACGCCCGGGTGGACGGAATATGTCAACATAGATGTCGCGTTATGCTGCTTTTTTCTTTCCTGCTGAAAGCTCAACCCTCTGGTTGGCTCCCCATATCCTGATTGTACCAACC
>Ga0209785_1000267_pt1 | contig 18258 bp, 19 predicted proteins | sample WorMetG1BERMUDA2_FD_187403 | JGI IMG/M metagenome (GOLD analysis project Ga0209785, IMG submission 187403) | Marine gutless worms symbiont microbial communities from Max Planck institute for Marine Microbiology, Germany - Inanidrilus... ...
CACCCGGACAGAGCTGTTCTCGTCGACCCAATCCTCAAGGCACTCCGGAAACAGCGTCGCTTGGTCCCGTGCCACCCCTTCTACAAAACGCTTCATCCGATCCCCCGCAAAGACTGCACGGGAATCCCAAACGTATTCGCGTTTTCACACAGCCAGGGTCGACGTCCGAACATCCTGCTGTTTTGGACGAACGTCGCACCCGCCCGCGATAGCCGATTTTGACCCTATTGAGACCATCTCCAAACGCCACGCTCCGCCTGTATCCTGGCAATTTCTCCAGGCTCGAAGCGTTATGATCGATCGTATATTGTCTGCACCATCTTAGACGATGCAGATTTCGACAACGCGCCAAACGGGGAAGACGTGTCGATTTTCTCCGATACAGCAATGGCGCTGCGCATCGCGGTGAGGGACATGCGCGGGCGCGCGCGGAGCTTGTGGCTGCTGGCGGCGGGCGTTTTCATCGGGACCGCGGCCGTGGCACTGGTGGGGGCAGTGTCACAAAGCCTTATCGACAGCGCACGCCGGGGTGCGCTGGAGACCGTCGGCGGCGACTTGAGTCTACGCTTGTCTCATCGCCCCCCGAGTGATGCCGAACTCGCCGTTATTGGTCGTGAAGGCGATATCAGTGTCGCCACCGAACTACGCCCCGTAGCACGTGCACTCGGAACGGACAACGAGCAAGGCGCATCGGCGCTCGTCGAGCTCAAGGGCGTGGACCCCAACTACCCCCTTTACGGTGCCGCGGAAACTCAACCCGCATTCGGCTTCTTTCAAAGGCTTGATCGCGACGGCGGTGTTTATGGCGCGATTGCGGACCCGTCGTTGTTCGATGCGTTAAACCTGGAACCAGGCGACAGCGTACAGATCGGCGGCACCCAATACGAGTTGCGCGGCATTCTTCTCGTGGAGCCCGACCGTGCCTTTCGCGCATTCACCTTGGGTCCGCGAGTCATCGTATTGAACGAAAGTCTTCCCGCCACGGGCTTCGTCGATGAGGGGGCGGAGGTCTATTACTATACCCGAGTGAGATTGCCCTCTGGCACGAACGGGCCGGCAGAGGCAACGGCGGCGTTGGCGCGTATCGATCAAGCCTTCCCGCAATCGGGCTGGCGCATGGTCAATGCCCACAACGGTGTTCCGGGAGTGGAGCGCACCCTGTCCATGGCGCAAGTGGTCCTCCTGTTTATCGGCTTGGGAGTGATGCTGGTCGGCGGCGCGGGAATTTCCGGGGCGGTACGCGCCCATACGACGGAGAAAATGGTGGTCATCGCCATTCTGAAATCCATTGGCGCCCCTCCCCGCATCGTCACCCTGGCCGTCGGGCTGGAGGTTTTGGCAGCCGCCTCCATAGGTGCAGTCCTGGGCGTTGGGCTGGGGGCGACCGGCCCGACCTTCTTCGCGTCCACGTTGGCGGATCAACTGCCCTTCGAGCTGGAAGCCGCTCCCGGCATTAAGCCTCTGTTGGCGGCGGGGCTATTCGGCATTCTGGTTGCGGCGTTGTTTGCGTGGTGGCCGTTGATGGGGGTGCACGATATGAAAGCCCAGCTTCTGCTACGTGAACGCATCACGCATCCGTCGGGAAAACGGAGTGGAAAACGTTGGCTCGGTGCCGGCGCTATCGCGGCGGCGATTGTCGCCGTGGTTTTTTGGGTTTCGCCGATGCCCGCGCTCACCGTGGGATTCCTGGCCGGCGCATTGGCATTGGCGGCGTTCTACTATGCATTGGGCCTCGGGCTGTCGCACATGGCCAAGCGCCTATCCAAAAGGAAAGGCCCCCATTTGCGTCTTGCCCTCGGTAGCTTGCATCGGGCGGGGGCACCGACCGGCCCGGTGGTGATGGCGCTGGGCCTATCGCTCACTTTGTTGGTGGCGTTAGACGGCATCGGTGCCGCCGCCAGCCGCCACGTGCAGCACGCCATGCCACGCACCGCACCGGATTTGGTGGCGTTTTCGCTCAAACCCAAAGTGGCAACGCGACTCCGCGTTGAACTGGAGGCATCCGGGATCGCGGAGCGCCACCGCATCATGCCGTTTCTGCACGCGAGGGTGCAGGCAATCAACGGCACGGCGGTGCGGGACCTGAAAGTTCCTGGGTCAGTGAATTGGGTTATCCGCGGTGATCGTGGTGTGTCGTTCGCGGCGGAACTTCCCGATGGTTTGCGGTGGGACGCCTCTCCGACGGAACACATCGGATTTTCCCTGGACGCGGACATCGCGAACAAACTGGGACTCGGCATTGGAGATACGATCACACTGAACGTTGGAGGGCACGTCCGTGAAGGCCCGGTCATGAACCTGCGTAACGTGGATTGGACGAAGCTGGATTTGGACTTTCCCATCATCGCCACGCCGGACACCTTCAGCCGTATCCCTTATAGCTTCGTGGCGTCCTTGAAGGCGAAGCCGGGCAACAAGGAGACGCTGAAAGCGTTCATCAGGAACCGCTTTCCTGACATGCCTTTGATACGCGTGGCCGACGTTTTGCGTTCTCTGGCCACGGCAATGGAGGCCATCGTGTCGGGATTGGAATCCGCGGCGTTGATGTGCGGGCTGGCAGCCTTGGTCGTGCTGGCGGGTAGTGTGCTCCAGGGGATTAGGATCCGCACCGACGAAGCTGTATTGCTCAAAGTTCTGGGCGCACGTAGGCATCAGTTGCTAGGGCAATTGACACTGGAATTCCTGGCGCTCGGCACGCTCGTGGCCTTGGTGGCACTGCCGTTGGGCTTCGGCATTGCCTATGCCGTCGCCGGCACCGCGGGCCTTGCCAACGTGAGTGTGTCGTGGCCCGGCGGCGTTGCGCTGGCCTTGGGGGCAATACTCTTGACATTGATCGTCGGTTTACTCGCGACGCACGGAGCCTATACCACGACGCCGGCGCGGATATTGCGCGACCGTCGGCTTTGAACCCCTTTCACATTTTCTGCCAGACGGGATCGGCGGAATTTCTTGCTACCCGGGTGTCCGTCTTTGGCTAAAATCGGCCTTTGGGCGCCATTCCGATATACGTCCGATATGCCCTGAACCAGACCTTTCGCGCCAGCGGCACTACACGTGGCCGGGTGGCGCGAAGACGGCGATCTCTTCCTCGACACCGCGCAAGGAATGCCGCCCCAGCGGCCGCCACTGGATCGGCAACGCCTTCGCAAACCGTTCCGACACCACCACCCGTTCCTGCAACGCCTTGGCGAGATCGTCGAGCCGCGCGACCTCGTTGGCGGCGCGGCCGATGACCGAGAACTCGACCCGTTGCGGAACGCCAATGTTGCCGTACAGCACCTCGCCGATGTGCAGCCCCAGGCCGTAGTCCAGGGCCTCCTCTCCGGCGGCCGCACGGTCCGCATTGACGGCATCCATCCGGGCCTCCGCGTCCCGTGCCGCCGCCAGCGCCTTCTCGGCGGCGGCCCCCTTGCCGTCCGCGGTCGGGAATACGGCGAGCACGGCATCGCCGATGAACCGCAGCACCTCGCCGTCGTTGTCGAGCACCGCGCCGGCGAGGCATTCGAAATACCGGTTCAGCAGCTCGAGAAACTGATCGGTCGGCAGACTGTCGGCCAGCGGCGTCGACCGGCGCAGGTCGCTGAACCACAGCACGGCGCGGATGCCCTCGCCGTCGCCCCGTTGGATCTGGCCGGACAGCACCCGCCGGCCGGCGTCGGCGCCCAGGTAGGCGGCGGCGACGTTGGCCGCCGTCCACTCGCGCTTGATCATCTTGGCGACGATGCCGAGACGAGGCTGGAGCCGCCGCAGCGCCGCGATATTGGCATCGGAGAAACCGCCCGGCCGGTGGGTCAGCCACGAGGTGAGCACGCCGTCCTCGCGCTGCATCGCTTTCTCGCGGTTGCCGAACGGCGTTATGAAGCAGAGATAGGCGGTCCCGCCCTTCTCGCGCAATTCGACGAGTAACGGGAACTCGACCCATTCCTCTCCCCGTTCGAGGTCGAAGTACAGTTCGCTCCTACCGCTGTCGATCAACGCGCGCAACGGGCTGGCCTGCCACTCTTCGGTGTTACCCTGCCCGCGGCCGATGGAAGCCGCCTCCAGGCCGTCCTTCGGCCGCCACGTGTAGGTCCACGATTCGATCAGCGGGTGCAGGGCGCGGCCGGCCACGTGGCCGCGGTCCAGCGGCAGCCCGGCGGCGACCAGCCGCTCGCACAGTCCGATGAACATGAGTTCGACCCGCGCCTCGCCCAGCCCCTGCTCGATCAGCCAGTCGCTGATCTCCTGGACGGCCGCGTCGTCGGGACTCGATTCGGCCATGCCGTTCAGCCGCCGCGCACCCGGCGCACGGACTCGGTCCAGCCACCGACCAGCCGTTCGCGGTCGGCGTCGGCCATCCCCGGCTCGAAGCGGGCCTCGCGTTGCCAATGGGCCGCCATGTCGTCGAGGGAGCCGTAGACACCGGCGTGCAGCCCGGCGAGGTAGGCGGCACCGAGGGCCGTGGTCTCGGTCACCGCCGGTCGGTCGACGGGAATGCCGAGGATGTCGGCGAGGAACTGCACCATCCAGTCGTTGCCGACCATGCCGCCGTCGACCCGCAGCTCGGTGGGGCGCACGCCGTCCTCGGCCATGGCCTCGAACAGATCACGGGTCTGATAACAGACGGCTTCCAGCGCCGCCCGGGCCAGGTGGGCAGCGCCGGCGTCACGGGTCAGGCCGAAGATGCCGGCGCGGGCATCCGGATCCCAGTGCGGCGCGCCCAGACCGGTGAACGCCGGCACCAGGTAGACGCCGCCGTTGCCGTCGAGGGACCGGGCGAGCGCTTCGGACTCCGCCGCCGTCTTGACGATGCCGAGGGCGTCCCGCAGCCACTGCACGGCGGCGCCGGCGATGAAGATCGAGCCTTCGATGGCGTAGGTCGTCTTACCGCCGAGGCGGTAGGCGACGGTGGTCAGCAGACGGTTCCGCGACGGCACCGGTTCGTCGCCGGTATTGAGCACGACGAAGGTGCCGGTGCCGTAGGTGCTCTTGATCATTCCCGGCGCGAAGCACGCCTGGCCAACGGTCGCCGCCTGCTGGTCGCCGGCACTGCCGGTGATCGGCAGCGGGGTGCCGAACAGATCGGCCACCGTCGTTCCCAGGTCGCCGGAGCAGTCGGTAATCGCCGGCATCATCGACCGCGGCACACCGAACAGGGCCAGCAGATCGTCGTCCCAGTCGCCGCTGTGGATGTTGAACAGCATGGTCCGCGACGCGTTGGACGCGTCCATGGAATGCACCGCCCCGCCGGTCAGCCGCCACAACAGAAAGCAATCGACGGTGCCGAAGCAGAGCCCACCGCGCTCGGCGCGGTCGCGCGTCCCGGCGACGTTGTCGAGAATCCACGCCACCTTGCTGGCCGAGAAGTAAGGATCGATGACCAGGCCTGAGCGTGAGGTGACCTCCGTCTCCTGACCTTCGGCCTTCAGCCGCGCGCAGAGATCGGCGGTGCGCCGGTCCTGCCAGACGATGGCGTTGTGCACAGGCGCGCCGGTCTCGCGGTCCCAGACGATGGTCGTCTCACGCTGGTTGGTGATGCCGATGGCGACCACGTCGCCGCCCGAGCGCGACACCTGATCCAAGGCCTGGCGGGCGACGTCGAGGCTGGTCGACCAGATCGCCTCGGGATCGTGCTCGACCCATCCCGGCGACGGGAAAATCTGCGGGAACTCCTGCTGGGCGACGGCCGCCGGCACGCCGGCGCCGTCAAAGGCGATCGCCCGGCTGCTGGTGGTCCCCTGGTCGATGGCAAGGACGTGTGGTGTGCCCGACATGTGGCCCCCTCGTTGGCACCCTTGAGTCTTGTTGGGGGGAGTGTACCAGACGGCACACGCGCCGCCAGCTTAGCGCGAGGCGCAGGTGCGGCGGAGGAGCCGGATGTGACCGGGAATTGTCCGTCCGTCGATGCGGATGTCGCCGACGACAACCTCCCCGCCCGACACCCGGTAGGCGGCGTGGATGGTGGCAGCATCGGCGTAGCCGCTGCCGACGACCTCGCCGAGGCCACCAAGGAGCATGGCGTCGACCCGGCGGGGAAAGACCCGCACGAGCCGGGCGCCGTAGACGCCATGGCGGCGGCGGATCGCGTTTGCCGCGGCACGCTCGGCGGCGGCGATCGCGCCCGAGGGCGCCCGCAAGAACCCGCTGAACCGGTCGGCATCGAACGGCCAGGGAACGCCGGGAGCGCCGTCTGGACCGAACAATCGGTCGCTACCGTCGAGCAGTAGCACTTGCATGCCGTAGCAGCGCTTGAACAGGTCTTGCAGTCGGTCGCGGTCCGCTGGCGTTTCTGGCCAGGCAATCTCGATTGTCGGGCCTTCGCCGTGTTCAAGCATGCGCAGCCGCGCCCTCCCCTCTGCCGCCGCCTCCGGCGACACGGTCATGGGCGGCGGAGGCGGCGGCGTTCGGGCCGCCGGTTCGGGCCGGGAGGGCGGCTCAACCGGCGGCTCGCGGCGGGCCGGCGGCGGGGGAGGCGCCGGCTCCGCCACAGGCCGCGTCGCCGGAGACGGTGGGGGCGGTTCCGGCGGCGGCGGCAGGTGCACCTTGGCAAGCTCGATGGGAGCCGCCGGTGCAGCGTTTCGTTGCGGGGCGACCGGTGGGGGCTCGGACCGCTCCGGGGCCGGGTCGTCGCGCGAGGCGACGGACGCGAGGACAGCGGCGAGGAGAACCGTCGCCAGAACACTGGCGCCGCCGGTCGTCCATCGCTGCCATCGCCCGCTCACCGGCTGGCGGCCTCGGCCGAGAACAGCTCCATCTCCTCGGCGAGACGATGCAGGTCCCGCCGGCGATCGATGGCCGTCACCGTGCCTTCTTCCGCCGGATGGGTCTCGCCGCTGACGGGTCCATTGGCGAGCACTTCCGCCCGCCGCGCGGCCACCTCCGGCGTGACGGCGGGGACCAGTTCCGGTTCAGGCAGCGGCGGCGCGGCAGGCGGTTCGGGGGTTGCAGGATTGGCAGCGACCCGCGCCGGCTTCGGATTGGACGGGACGGCGATCGCCGGCGTCTCCGAAGCCACGGCCTCGACTTCCTCGATCTGGTCGGGTCGGTCCCGCAGGCTGGCGACCACGTCCTCGGCCTTGGTGCGGACGGTTTCGGCGACGCCGTAGGCCTTGTCGGCGGCGGCGTGGATGTCGGCGCGGTCGGCGGTGAACAGGTAGACCAGCGCCGCGGCGACGACGATGTTGAAGACCAGGAACCTCATGGCGTCGATCCTCCGTTCGGCTGGATGGCGGCGGACGCGGCCATCCGCCGGCGGCCATGGGTGACCACCAGCACCGCCCGCAAGGCGGCCGAAACCGGCAGGCCGATGACCGTGGTCAGGAAGGCTCGGGAGAAGTTGGCGGTCAGGTCCTGGATGACCCCACGCACCGTTTCCGGCGTCAGCTCCTGGCCGGCAAGCGTGCCGATGCCGAGGCTGATGCCCAACAGTGTGTAGGTCAGTGCCAGGGTCATCACGCCGTTGGCCGCCTGGACGCCGACGTCGACCCAGAAATCCTCCTCGGCCCGATCCGTGCTCGCCACAAGGCGGACGAGGCTAAAGGCCGAGACCAAAACCAGCCCGGCGAGCAGCGCGATGAACCCGGGCCCCAGCACCGCCAGCGACCACGAAGCGATCTCGGAGGCGTCCCGCGACCACATCGCGACCCCTGTGGCGACGCACAGCGCGAGTCCGCCGAGCACGTAGCTCGCCGCCTGCGAGCTCTGCGCGGCGAGGCGGACGAAGCCCGCCATCTCACCGCCTCCCCTGACGGGCGTTCATCACCGTCTGGGTCGACATGCCGATCTCGGAGAGCCAGTGGTCGGCGGGGCTCCGCCCCTTCTCGACCGAGGCGTGGACGAGGAAGGCCAGGTCGTAGTTCTCGAACGCCGCCCGGACCATCGGCGTGTCGCGGCCGATCAGACTCTTGTCGCGCAGCACGATGCGTTCCAGGTCGACGAGACGGGCGCGGGAAATGGCGACCCGGCTCTGGCGTTCCTCCGGCGTGAGGTCGCCGGACAGCAGTGTCTCGAGAAGGATGGCGCGCTCGCGCTCCATATTTCCCAGGCTGTCGGCCTCCGCGACTGGCGCGGCGCCGATCGCCAGGACGGCGGCGACCGCGAGGCCGATGGCCGATGATTTGAGGGTGCTCATGGGTGCCTCCTTTACTGGGTGACGAAGAAATCGATGGCCGACGTCACCGGGTCGTCGGCATCCGGGTCGCCGCTGTTGAAGGTGTCGTCAGCGTCGGTGGTGATGCCCTCGGCGAGGGCCAGAGCATCCAGGGCGACGAGCTTGGCCATGTGACCGAGCACCGACTTCTCCTGCTCGATGATGGCGAGGTCGGCCTCGTTGTTGGCGATGAGCTGGCGCAAGTAGTCGGCCTGGGTGACCGGCTGGCCGTCGATCTCGGGAGCCTGGTTCATCGGGTGGGCGCCGATCGCCTGGGTCGGGCTCTCGATGGCGGCGAGGTTCTTGGCGTAGTCGCGGGCGTAGCGGCTCTCGGCCGTCGCCGTCGAGCGGAACAGCTCGCCGTCCACGTGCACCGCCATCGACTCGAGGCGCACCCGCGCCTCCGTCTGCCTGGCGACGAGCTGCGCCCGCGCCGGCGTCATCGCCGCGCGGTCCCGGTGGAGCCGGCGTAACAGGCCCTCATAGAGGCGCACCTTGGTCTCGGCGCGCTTGCGGCGCAGGTCCTGGTACTCGGCCATCATCTCGATGTAGCGGCGCTTCTCGGCGAGGAACTGGTGCTCCAGCTCGACGCGAAGATCGCCATCGGCGCGTTCGGCAGCGGCCTGGAGATCGGCGAGGGTATCGGTCTTCAGTTTCAGCCGCTCTTCGCTGTCGACCAGCGCCGCGGCGAGGGCGGATTTGGCGAAGTCATTGTCGACCGCCTTCTCCAGGTGCCCGCCAGGCAGCTTGATCAGCCGCTCGCTCGACGCCGGCGACCAGGTCGGCGCCGCGGCGGCCGGGCCGGCGACGGTCGCAAGCCCGATCGCCACGGCGACCACAGCAGCTGCGGTTGGGTTCATGGATTTCATCATCGTTCCCCTTTCGTCGCGCCGTCGGGCCTACTTGTTCTTCCAGTGGTGAAGCCGCCGCATCTCGCTCTGCACGTCGTCGTTGACGTTCAGCGCGGCGAAGGTGCCGAAGCTGATGGGTTCGGCGCGGCCCAACAGGACCTCGACGGTGGCGGTGAATGACGCCCCGTCGGCGAAGTAGAGGTCGTTGTCCGGGAACTTGGCGCGGAAGGCATCGAAGCCCCGCCGCGCCGCGTCGATGTTGCCGCCGCGGATGTAGTTGACGACGGCCAGCGCCTGAAGCCGCATGCGTTCGTCGTGGCCGACCGAACCGGCGGCCTCGCCGAGGTCGGCCTCGCAGCGTTCGAGCACCTGGGCGCTGGTGAGGTAGGCCCCGGCGGACGCACGCGTGCGGGCCTGGGCGTCGAGATCGAGGGCCTCATCGCGGCAGGCGCAGAAGGCCCGGATTTTCTCGATCTCCTGGTAGCGGGCCTCGCGGAAGCCGGCGGTGTCGAGCGGGTTGGCGGTGCCGTTCATGTTGCAGGCGCCGAGCGCGAGCACGGCGACCGCCAGGCCCGCGGCGGCGGCGAACCGTCCACGTGTGCGGGTGGTAGCGGGTGCGTGAGATGTCATGGGGTCCCTCCTTTTGGACCGGGGCGTTGAACACGGTTCGGCCTTCGGCATCTGCCGTCCTCCCATCAGACCGAGCCTTCGAGGATTCGTCGGTGGTAGACCGCCTGTAGCCGCCGGACCTTGGCGACGTAGCGGCGGGTCGCCGAGATGACCCGCGGCCGCGGCCCGTGGCTGACCGCCGAGCCGCCGTTGTAGTGCGATAGCGCGAGGTCGGTGTGGCCGTCGTAACGGTCGATCAACCGGCGCAGGAAATGCAGACCGAGGCGGATGTTGATCCGCGGCTCCCACAGCCGGTCGGGATGGATGCCGTACTCGCCTCGCGCCGTCGCCGGCATCACTTGCATCACCCCGCGGGCGCCCTTGGAGCTCTCGGCGACCGGGTCGAAGTTGGACTCCGCGTGCGCCACGGCCAGCGCCAGCGACGCTGGGATACCGACGTCGAGAGCCTCGCGGACGACCATCGCCTGAATGTGCGCACGGCTGCCGGCTTCTGAGCCAATGGTCCGCGGCGGTGCACTCTGGGCCACAGTGCAGCCGGCAAGCAGCAGCGATGTGACCAGCGCCGTCGTCAGCCGCCGCCGGCAGATGTTCGGCTCGGGGTTCGATACCGGCGCCGTCATTTCGGGCTCTCCTGTTTTTGGGCCAGCGCCGCGCGCCACGCGTCGTCCAGGGTCGAGACGACGGTATTGCGGGCGGTGATGCGTGACCGTGCGGCCATGGCCTCGGCCAGCGGAAGCGACGGATCGACGGCGAGGACGATGCGGGTGCCAGCGTTCCCGGCCGAAAGCGCCGCCGGATCGACGGGTTTCAAGGACGTGTCGAGGAAACGCCAGCCGTCGTAGAGGACGATGAGGTCGTCGGGCCGGGGCGCCGTCGCTCCGGTGCGCTCGTCGGCCGATTCGGCGGGTGTGAGCTGCACCGCCTGGGTCGGCTGGCTGGCACGGCCGTCGATCCCCATGGAGATCAGCGTCAGCACCATGATCGAGAAGAACCCCATCGCCAGCGCGAGGGCGATCTCGGTCATCGCGCTTTCCTGTGCGGGATTGTGCATGGCTGGGTGTCCCCGTCTCAGTGCCGGCTCAGCGGGTGTCGCGGCGCATGTTCTCGACCACGCGGCGGGTCATCCGGCCGGTCACCGGCAGCGCCGAGTCGGCTTGGTAGGCACGCAGCGCGGCGCGGGTTTCGGCGGTCATGATCCCGTCCACGGGACCCGGGTCGTAGCCGAGGTTCCACAGCAGCCGCTCGGCCTCGGCGATGGCCCGCCGGTAGCGGGCCTGGATGCGCCGACTGATGGGCGGCGGCAGATCGTCGACCGTCGCCCGGCGCAGCGCCGGCGGCGACCAGTCGTCGGACAGGGCCCGGCGGATACCCGGCGGCGCCATGCGGCGCGGCGTGGTCGCGGCAAGCAAGCGGCCGTTATCGGCGCCAACGGCGTGGTACGAGAGCACCGGAATGCCGCCGTCGAGGCGGATGGTGCCGGCGATCAGCACGTCGGCCCGGGCATTGGCGCGCAGGGCGGCGATGCGCATCGCCGCCTCCTCGTCGGACCCCGCGGTCGCCTCGATGTCGTCGATCAAGGTGTCGATGGAGTCGAGGGCGACGAAGGTGAACCGTCCCCGCCCCTGGGCCTGCAGCCGGGCGAGGAGCCAGCGGTTGTATTCATCGGCGACGTCCAACGGCACCGCGGCATCCTCGCGAGTGAACGGACGGACGCCGATGCTCGGCGCGCCATAGCCGCTGAGCACCGGAACCTCGGTGACGTCGGCGGATTCGATGCCGGCGAGGATCTCGGCGGCGATGTCGTCGAATACCGCATCGGGCGCCGCCCGCGCGGTGCCGCTGGCCAGCAGCGCCAGGCCGACGAGCAGCGGCAGCACAAGGGCGGCGAACAGCCGGTCCGCGGTGTTGGCGAGAATGCCTGTGCTTGTGTTGCGATGAGTCATGGGTCTGGTCCCCCGATGGATCAGCCGGCTCAGCTTGCCGGCCGCCAGGTGCCGTCGGGTGCCCGGCAGGCGGTGCCACGGGCCTCTTCCTCGTAGCCGTCGATGAGCACCCAGGTGGTGTAGTCGCGGCAATAGGTGCCGGCGCCGGTCTGGTAGGTCTGAGTCGGCGTCACCCGGTAAGCGGCGCCGGTGTCCGGGTTGTTCCAGGCGACGGTGCGCCCGGTCGGCACCGTCTCCAGTGCCTGCTGGGCCTGGTGGCGGTCGGCGGCCTGCATATTGCGGCCGACCTCGCCGCCGATCACCGCGCCGACCACGGCGCCGCCGATAATCGCCGCGGTGCGGCCCGAGCCCTTGCCGATCTGGGTGCCCAGGGCGGCGCCGAGGATGCCGCCGACCAGATGCCCACCGTTGAACCCCGACCCGCTGGCAGTGCGGTAGTAGGTGGGCCTGTGGTGGTAGACGTGGCGCTCGACGCGCACCGTCTTCACCCGGTGGGGCCGGTGCCGCCAGCCATACCAATGATTGTGGGCGTGGTGGTGGCGGTGGGCCTTGGCCCAGTACGGCGGGTCGGCCTTGGCCGGCGTCGTGGTGCCCAGGCCGGCCGCCAGCACGGCGGCGGCGAGGGCGGCAAAGCTCAGGCGCTTCAGGTTGAGGAGCGAGGTGAACATGGATCAGTTCCCTTGGGTACGGGTTGCCGGATGGAGGTTCAGTAGCGGGCCGGATAGCCGCCGAAGCCGCCGAGGATGAGTCGCGCCAGCTCTTCGGCGTGGCGGTAGCGGGCCCGGTCGACGCGGTGTCCGGGCAGGCGCGTCAGATGGATTTCGATGTCGCGGATGAACACGCTGCCGCGCACGCCGAGCCTGAGGCTGCGGAGGTCGTGCCCGAGGATCCGCTCATCGTCAGGATGCAGGCGGATGGTGCGGCCGTCTCCGGCCCGCTCGCGGTCGACCACGGCGCCGTTGGCGAGCAGCTTGATGCGCCCGCGGCTGTTCTTGGGCCGGACATGGATGACCACGGCGTCGACTCGGTAGCCGGTGTAGTCACGGTCGAGGCCGAACAGGGCGCGCAGCGGCACCTCGTCGTTGACCACCCGGCGGCGGATACGCTGTTCCAGCACTTCGCGGCGCACCGGCGCCCAGCGCACGTGGCCAGGACGGTCGCGGTACGTATCGATTCGATAGATGTCGCCCCGATGGGGATCGCGGGCGGTGCTGTCGACCACGTAGGCGCGGTAGTCGTCGCGGTCGCGGTCGTGGCGGTGGCGGTGATCGCCATCGTCGGCGCGGGCGGCGGTGCGGAGCGCGATGGAGCCGACGAGGATGGCGGCGGCGGTGGCAATAAGGCGGTTCGACATGTCCGATCTCCCGACTGGCGTTGGACCGTTGCTCATGCCGGGAAGTATCGGAGGGTCGCGATTGCGATCGTATGCCGGGCCCGTCAGGAGTTTTTAAGGCGCTTTAAAATCTCCTTACGGGCGGGCTGTTCCTTATTCATCCGCACCGACTACAGTATTCCCCTAATGTCGAAGTTTCTCTCCGCCGCCCTGGTCGCGCTGTCGCTCGCGTTTACCGCCGGGGCCTTCACCGTGGCCGCGCCGGCAGAGGCGGTGGCCCAGGACCGCTCGCGCGAGCTGTCCCAAACCTTGTCACGCCTGCAGAACAATCCCCGTTACCGCGGCCGCATCCTCGGCACCCACATCCGCGAGACCGACCGCGGCTTCCTCTACGAGGTGCGCATCCTCAGGCGCGACGACCGGGTGATCCTGGTTTATATCGATCCCCGCACCGGCGGCGTGGTCGGCGATTCGGAGCGCAGCGGCCGGCCGCCGGTGCGCCGCTCGTTCGAGAACCGCGACCGCTGGCGCCAGCGCCAGCGCCGCTGACACGGACAGGTATACGGAGGCCGCCATGCGCGTGCTGATCCTCGAAGACGACGAAGAGCTGGCCGAGCAGATCGCCGCCATGCTGCGCGACGAGGCGTTCGCCGTCGACGTCATCCACGACGGCGAGGAGGGCTACGAGATGGGCCTGGACGCCGACTACGACGCCGTCATCCTCGATCCCGGCCTACCGACCATGGACGGCTTCAGCGTGCTCAAGCGCTGGCGCGATCGCGGCAAGCGCATGCCGGTGATCGTGCTGACCGGGTCGCGGAAGGAAATCGGCGACATGAAGGAAGGGGTGCGCGCCGGCGCCACCAATTATCTGACCAAGCCGGTGGACCTGGAACTGCTGCTGGATTGGCTCAGGGGCGTGGTCAACTCGGCCGGGCCGGTGACCCAAAAGCCGGTGCTGGAGCACGGCTCCTTGCGCATCGACACCCAGGCCCTGAAGGTGTGGAAGGACGGTGCGCCGGTGAAGCTGACGCCGACCGAATGCCGGCTCCTACACTATCTCGTCGTGCATGCCGGCCGGCCGGTGTCGGCCGACGAGCTGGTCAACCACAACTTCGATGGCGACATCGTCAAGACCGCCAACGACGTGCCGGTCTACATCAGCCGGCTCCGCGACAAGCTCGGCAAGACCACCATCGAGACGGTGTTCGGCTACGGCTACCGCATCCCGGGCCTGGAAGGCACCGACACCGGGTCCGCCGACAAGGAATGACTCTGACGCGTCAGCCGCCCAATTGCCGCCGCCCCGCCGTCGAACCCATGGCAGGCGGTGCGCACGAAATTCCAATAAGGAGGCTTGCCCCCAACACCGTAGGGGCGGGTTATAAACCCGCCCCTACAGATGATGTCGGTCCCCGCCCTCGACGCCAAACGCACCGCCGTCCTCCATCACACCCCGCCGTCGAACCTATGGTGGCCAACGCCACGAGGGGCCGTCCGCGTCAAGGGCAAAGCCGCTCCGCGGCGCCGAAGGCGCCCTTGACCCGTCCGGACCGTCGTGGAAAACGCTAACCATGGGACCGACGGCGAGGACCGCACTGAATGTGCCCAAGGGTTCGGAATCCATGACCGGACGCGACATCCTTCGACACGCGGCTTCGCCGCTGCTCAGGATGAGGGAGCGTTTTCGTTCGAACCCCAATCCTCATGCTGAGCAGGCGCGCCAGCGCCGTGTCGAAGCATGTTCCGCGAAAGCGGTACGACGTGGGCACGGGCTGATGGGGTTTAGCGCATGACCGCGCCGGCGCGGCGGTCGCTGGTCGGCCGGCTGGCCTTGTGGGCAGCCGTCCTGGTCGCCGTCAGCGTGCCGCTGTTCTGGGTGCTGTTCACCGCCGCCGTCGAGACCGTGTCGCGCGACGTCGTCGACACCCGCATCCTCGAGTTCGCCGATCAGGTGCGTGGCTACTGGGCCAGCCTCGAAGCGGATCCCGCCGAAGAAGAGGCGGATACGGACCCGGCCGCCCTAGGAGACCAGGAACAGGCGCCGAGCATGGACCTCCCTGCCCCCGGCCTCGGCGGCGCCGATGTGGAATGGGTATGGCAGATCACCCGCGCCGGCCGCGTCGTCGACCGCTCCGAGCTGCTGGCGCTCACCGACACCGCGCTCGCAGCTTCCGTCACCGAGCCGTCCTCCGACTTCCGCATCGCCGACCGCACCACGCGGCTCGGGGACCTCCGCCTCGCCGAACGGGTGGTCGATGAGGTGCCGCCCTTCCCCGCCGAAGACGCCAGCGCACCGGCCCGTGTGCGCGTGCACTACCTCGCCGGATTGTCGGCCGAGCGCTACCAGGCCTATGTGGACGACCACGCCGCCCGGCTGCGCAGCTTCGCCCCCATCGCCGCGGTGCCGGTGTCACTGGTGCTTCTCGGCATGCTGGCCTTTATCGTGCTGGCGCTGCGCCGCGACCTCGGCGCCGTCGGCGCGGCGCTCAACCGCTACGAGGCCGGCACCACCGAGACCGTCGAGGGCCGCTTCCCGGCCGAGCTGCAGGACCTGGTCGACCGGATCAACGCGCTGCTCGCCCAGAACGCCCGGCTGGTCGCCCGCACCCGCAAGTACGTCAGCAAGATCGCCCACGACATCAACCACCCCCTGGCGATCATGAAAAACGCTCTCGCGGGCGAAGACTCTGAGGCCGAAGGCTCCGACGGTGGGGGTCGAGTCCCAACAAACAGACTCGCAAACAAACAACTCCTCTCCCGCCAGGTCGAGCGCATGACCGGCCTCGTCGACCGCTACGCCAGCCTCGCCCGCGCCATCGGCCCCGAGGGCAAGGCCGGCCGCCAGACCCGCGTCGCCGAGCTGCTGGCCGACGTCGCCGAGGGCTTCTCCATCCTCTACCGCCGCACGCCCTTGGCTATCGACAGCGACTGCGACGATGCGCTGATGGTGCCGATCCCCCGCCACGACCTGGAGGCCATGGTCTCCAACCTGGTCTCCAACGCCCACAAGTTCGCCGAAAGCCACGTCCGCCTCGCCGCCCGCGTGGAGGGAGGCGCCGACGGCAGCGCCCTGGTGCTCACCGTCGAGGACGACGGCCCCGGCGTGCCGGCGGACGAGCGCGCCACCGTACTCGACTGGGGCGAGCGCCTCGACGAGGCCCCGCCCGGCACCGGCTTCGGCCTCTCCATCGTCCGCGACATCGCCGACCTCTACCAGGGCACGGTGAGCTTGAGCGACTCCGCCGCCCTCGGCGGCCTCAAGGCGGAGATCCGCATCCCGCTGGACGCCGCGGCGGGAGGTGGGGGGGCGAGCGACGAGGGCGCAAAAGGCTCTAGTGGGGGCGCTGGGTCTGGGCGATGATTTTGTCGAGCTGGTCCGTGTGCTCCTGCTCTTCTTCGGCAAACTCGACCGCCAGGCGCTTGACCTCGTCGTCGGCGGTGTCATCGACCACGGACCGATAGAACGCCGCGGCGCGCTGTTCGTTTTCGCGTGCGAACTCCAGCGCATGAAACGGGTCGAGCATGTAGTCGAACACGTCCTCGTCGGCGACTTCCGGCGGCGTAACCCATTTGAAATCGGCGTGTCGCAGTTTCGGAAGGTCGACATCCGCCGCACGCTCCTTGATCGAGTCGCGATGCAGGATCGAGTAGCGGTTCATGTCGCGAAACAGTTGGGCGACATCGAGATTGTTGTGTGCCTCCATCATGTCGGCCAGTTCCAGGTAGCGCTCGGCGGCTTCATCTTCCATGGTGATCGCATGGGCCAGGAACACCGGCAGTGTGTAGCTCATATCTTCCTTCTCCAACTCCATTGGGCGGATGCAAACCTGAAGCGCTGGCGTCGCGACCGGCCGGTCGACAGGCGGCACTGAGCATAAATAAATAATTCGGTACGATAATACCGAATTCATCGCCGGTCAACGAGAGGCGATGCGCTTCGCGGCGGCGTTTCGATAACCCCTACGCCGTAGGGGCGGGTTTCTGCGCAACGCGGACGCGCAGCGTCAAGCCCGCCCCTATATCCTCTGGTCGCGTTCCACCTGCGTCCGCCTGGGTACCGTCGGCTGCGCGGTGTCGCGCAGTTTCGGCACGTCAGTACCGATCGCCGACGACACCTTCGTCAATCAGGGAGGCGAGACGGTCCAGGTGGTCCGGTCGTAAGGTCACGTCCTGTGACGCCCAGTTTTCCTCCAGGCGTTCGCTGCTTCGCGTCCCCGGGATCGTGGCGAGGGGGACGTCGCGCGACAGAACCCAGGCCAGGGCGACTTGCGCCGCCGTGGCTCCCACCTCTTTGGCGACCTCGGCGACCCCATCGGCCAGCCGGACGTTCCTGGCGATGGCCTCCTCGCTGAACCGCGGAGTGTCCAGCCGCCAGTCTCCCGGCTCCAGATCGCTTCGCGAGCGGATCGCGCCGCTCAAGAACCCCCGGCCGAGCGGACTGTAGGCGACGAACCCGATGCCGAGCCGGTGGACCGTCGGCAGGATGTCGGCCTCGACGTCCCGCGACCACAGGGAATACTCGGTCTGCAGCGCGCTGACCGGATGCACCGCGTGGGCGCGGGCGATGGTCTCCGGGTCCGCCTCCGAGAGGCCGATGTAGCGCACCTTCCCCGACGCCACCAGCTCGGCCAGGGCACCGACCGTTTCCTCGATCGGCGTGCCGGGATCGACGCGATGCTGATAGTAGAGATCGATATGGTCCGTCCCGAGGCGCTTCAGCGAGGCATCGCAGCTGGCCTTCACGTAGTCCGCGTTTCCCTTGATGCCCTGCCAGCTGCCGTCCTCGCCCCGGGACACGCCGAACTTGGTCGCCAGAGTGATCCGGTCGCGGCGCCCTTGGAGGGCCTTCGACAGCAGCATCTCGTTGGTGAACGGACCGTACACATGTCCGACGTGTCCCAGAACGTGCAGCCGATGTCCGCCGCCCGATCGAGGACGCGAAGATCCTCGGCTTCCGTCGACGAGCCGTAGAAATCCGACATCCCCATGCAGCCCAACCCGATGGCCGGTACGCGAAGGCCCTGTGATCCGAGATCGATGTCTGTCATCACTCCGATGCTCTCCCGCCCTGGGGCAGCCGCCCGGCCGCCCTATGTTCAAGTCGCGATGGGGGCCGTCGTCCTTTCCGGCTATCAAAACCGTCAACCGGCCTCCAAGACCGTAGGGGCGGATTTCAAACCCGCCCCTACACCCTTTGATCGTGTTCCGCCGTCGCCAAGCTTCGCCCCCGTTGGCCGGCGCCGGACTTCCCCCCTCCTCCCTGTCCAACCCATGGCAAGCATTGACCACGCGGGACCGGCCACCATGGGTTCGACGGGGAGGAGAGGCGAGAGAGGGCCGAGAGTTCACCCCCACCCGTCTGGCAGGGTC
>Ga0209785_1000268_pt1 | contig 18254 bp, 12 predicted proteins | sample WorMetG1BERMUDA2_FD_187403 | JGI IMG/M metagenome (GOLD analysis project Ga0209785, IMG submission 187403) | Marine gutless worms symbiont microbial communities from Max Planck institute for Marine Microbiology, Germany - Inanidrilus... ...
TCGCGAAGTATGCTGATGATCTGTTCCGGGGTGTAGCGTCTACGGCTCATTTTGTCCTCCTTCCGTGAGGTCAAGAATGCGCCAAACTCTCTCAATAAAACTGGACCACTCCCAGGGGGTCACTCCAAAATAGTAACGCAGGTTTTCCGGGATTTGATCCAGCAGTCCGGTATCGTCCAGATAACTCTCGGCATATTCAATGGCCGTGCCCTCGAAGAGCATCAGATCATCCAAACGGTCGAGCATGTCGTTCAGGCTATAGCCAACATCCTCGGCCAGATAGATGACCTTAATGGCATCGTGCTCGTCCATGTCTTCAAACCGTTCGAACCAGTCTTTGAGATTGGCCTGGTTAACGCCAACGGCGTCAAAAAGCCGGTAATTGTCGCCATCGATGAACTGGATTTCATATTCCTCAACGGGATCGCCATGGTCGTTGCGATGGCTGGCAGCCTTTTCGAGATATTCCTCATAGTCGCTGAAATAGAAGCCTACGGCTGAAATGTCGTAAGGCGTTGCGTGATAGATGTTGGTCATGATGTTCCTCCTTTGCTTTGAACGCAGGAGGAAAAGCGGGTGCCCATAAGGGGCGGGCACAATTGCCTTCACGGATATGGAGCGGAAGGTCGGTTGTGGCCGAACCGGCACCCGCTATCGATGCGGTTCAGTCAGAGCAGGAGGGGCAAATGAAACCAAGTGCTTCGATCTAATCTGTCAACGGATATGAGCTATTCGGCCGAACAATCGTAACGTGCGATTTCGCTCTAGTAATGGCAACGCGAAGCAACCGCCTTGTTCGCTCAAAAGGCGGTTGCTCTCGGTCTTCAGCGAAAAACACACCGGAGAACCGACCTTCGACTATCACCACACCGTCAAACTCCTTGCCTTTGGATTTGTGCATGGACATTAACACGCAGCCTCTCGGTTCCTGATCGGCAGCGACAAGTCGTTCGTTTTCCAGTGTCTCCGAGACGTGCGTCCGCGCCCCTCCGTAGTGGCCCGATTGAATCCAAAGATCCGCCAGACCCGCACCCACCGCATCTGTGGCACGAAATAGCCGGACCATACGAGCTTCTCTAAACAGCTCCCTAAGGTAGCTGATATCGTTCAAGAGCGTCCTCGCGGTTTTCCAGTCGCGAACTGGGTCGCCGACAAATTCAATTCCGTTCTCAAATGCAGCAACCAACTCCCTGGCCGCGTTTATACGTGGAGTGGCATCTTCTCGTACCTTCGCGGCGGCCTCTCGGAATTTTCGGATGTTTTCCGCAGCGGCGTTTGAGGGGGACGTGGCATTCTTCAACTCGTAGAAATGTGCAATTGCTTGGAGTGTATTGGCAACAGGTGTTTGCGCTCCGTTATTCGACCACTCCATAATTGAAGCAACAACGCAGCCAGCGGCGGCGGACAACTCAGCATCCCAAACAACAGTGTGTTCAACGGGAGACAAAGGAGTGCCGTTGTATTCATGCGGCTCGCTTAGAATCGTGGAGATTTGAGCAACAAGTGGGTTGCTTCGCGCGAGAACAGCAACACACGGATCATCAACCCCGTTTCTACGGAGCTTGCTGAAAGTCCAAATCACGGCTGCATGAACGGTAGCTTGAAAAGCGTTCGGCCAGTAACCGACAGTCTTTACGTCATCGACGTTAGGAAGTGGTGACTGGTTGTTCAGAACGGCATCCGCAAAACCCAATATTCCACCCCGTGGACTTCGATAGTTTTCACCGCCGAGATCGAAAACCTCGGGTTCAACTACGGTCCGCAGGCTCTCAATTCTCCTTGGATCAATGTCATCACGGTAATCGAAAATTCGCTGATCTTTGTCCGCCAAGCAAAAGACTCTGGTGACAGAAGCGAGCGCTTGAACGATGCGCCATTGCTCATCGTCAGTATCCTGAAACTCATCGACTATGACTGTCGGGTAACAGTTTGCCAGAAGCTGGCGCAATGCAATGCATCGCTCCAAAAGCTCGGCCACACCCGATGCAAAAAAATCAAAGCAATACCGAGCTTCTTCCCTCGCGAGACGCTCGCGTTCGGCAAGCCAGTCGCCGTCAAACTGTGATTTCGCAAGCCTTTCCTGCGTCGGGAACACTATCGAGACTGTTTTGCCTGTAAGAAGCTTGCCATGACTTTCAAGGAACTCCATGCAGAACGCATGATATGTTTTTACCTCGATAACGCGGCGCTCATCAGTTGTAAGCAGCTCCTGGCAACCTTTGAGGACCTGCCGAACGGCAGCTCGGGAGAAACTCAAAAACAAAAGCTTCTGCCCAGGCAGCAGTGTTGGGAAAAGAGCTTTGGCTTTGAGCAGCGCGATTGTGGTCTTACCCGCACCGGGGCCACCGAGGACCAGGATATGTCCTGGAGCATCGAGAATAGATTGTCGCTTGTCATCCAGCTCGATCGGCAAGTTTATCCCTCTTCTGTGTTCGGAGGACCAGGCGCAGCTACTGGTGCTTCAGCCGCAGCAGGTTCGGCATCAGCTACATCAGCGGCTCCAGCTTCTGCTTCCGCCCCTGGTAGGGATACCGCGACTGGCGGTTGAAGCGAAGCATGAACGGTCTCCAGAATCGTTCGAATGGTCGATGGCAGCTCCGATTCGTTCTCACACTCACCGATCAGAAAGGCTGCATACGGCTGATTTTCGCCTTTTCTTGCCTTGAGGACCATTTTGGCAAGCTCTTTAACCGCGTCATCACTCATACCGTCAGCAATTTCTCCTTTGTCAGTCGGATAATCTGAACGCTCTTTGACGGTGGAGAGAAAGCGACGTAGCGTCTCGACGGACATTTCGTTAACAAGCAGAGCCTCGATCCCCTTCTCTGGAGATTCCCACTCCTGAGCGTAGTCAGTGAGCTTGGTTGCGGTATCCGCATCGGGCGCTGCATCCTGCTTGTCGTAGAAAGCAAAAGCAGGTTTGCCGAGAGCCTTGAAGAACGGCCCAAAGATAGGAACGGCGTTATCGCCATCGGCGGTAAAGACCGTCACACCCGTCAGGTCAAGGTGCTCGTATGTAGAACCTGGAGACGCCTCAAGAACATCGGACGCAACTGGAAACAAGGCTGCTTCAGTGGGGCCTTCGACAACAATCACTGCTCGACTGAGAACAGCTTCCGCCATCTGGCGCCTCTCGCGGCGATACCGTTTCGGCTTGATGTCACCAAGTTCAACGGTTCGGCTAGAAAGCACAGCATCACTGGCTCGGTCGAGCACCACGATCTGATCCGGTTCGAACTGCTCGATAATGTACGGTGAATGGGATGTAACAATCGCTTGTCCCATTTCGGAGAGGACAAATTTACCTACGCGGCGCTGCGTGTGAGGCGGTAGAGCGATCTCCGGCTCTTCCATCGCGAAGATGACCGATTGCGTGCCCTTCAAGTCTGCGATGAAGGTCAGAAGCGCGAAAACCAGTAAGTTTACGGAGCCCGTACCCAATTTCTGAAATGGAAGCTGGTGCGGCGCAGGTTGTGCAGCGAGGAATAACCGCACGACATCCCGCAAATGATCTCTTGTCAGATCAGACGCGAAGAAACCAGTCGCATCATCATTGGGCGAAAGATTTACAAAGCGCGCGAGACGTTCACGTATCTCTTTTCGGATATTCTTGAGCTGCTCGATCTCACCAATGGCAGGATCAAGCTCTCGCAACTCGGTCAGCGTCTTTTTCCACATTTCAGTTAGCCCTGAACCACCAAGGCGAAGAACGGTATCAAGTAAGGAGCCACGCTGAAGACTTAAAGCACGCGATCCGGTTCTGAGCGTGCGGAGAAAAATGAAGCCACATAGCCTCTTCTGTTCCCTACCGAAAAACCTACGTCCACCGCCAAGTTTCTGTTCGGTCGGGTCTTCCTCATCTAGTTCCTCAACCGGGTGGTCGAAGAAGGTATTGCCGATGAAATCGTCTTCATCGGGCTCGTACCTGCCAATGAAGACCACAGGCAAAGCCCAGACTGCCCCATCTCCGTCTGCGGCTTCCGGGCCTTCAACCTCATCATCAAGAAACTGCCCATCAACATCATTCCAACGTCGCAAGTGACGGTGAAACCGTCGCTCTGCCTCTTCGGAAAGATCGATAAGTAAGGCGCGTATGACAATCTCAATTGGCTCTCCGTTGTCATCAAGGTAACTACCCTTGTGAAAGTCATGTTCGTCAATAACGGGCCTTCTGAACAAACGCTCCGGACCAAGAACAAGATCGAGCGCTTCACACACAGTCGATTTCCCGATGTTGTTTCCGCCCACGAGAAGGGTGTGTCCGGTAAAGTCAACCTGACCCGAACATACGCCTCGGAAATTCTCTATAGTGAGCCGTCTTACGCGCATGACTTACGCCGCTGCCCTCCCTTTGATCTCATTGAGAGGCTTGACAAGTTCCGTCGCCTCCTCTGCCGGGGGCATGCCGCTCATGCCGCAACCCCGCTCACCAAATCCATCAGCTTTGAATAGTCGGTGACTACGTCGTATTTGACCTTTTCCGCTTCAATCTGCTCATTGAGTTCGGCAAAAAATTTGCGTGCGCACTCGATCTTGGTTTTCTCGATTTCGCGCAGCTTCATTGAGGACATAGTGCCCTTGGTCTCTGCCACGAAATAGACGTGTCTGACGCTGCCCTGTTTGAACGAGATCGCCCAATCCGGGTTGTAATCGCCAACAGGCGTCGGGATCAGAAAACCACTAGGCAGTTTTGCGTAAACGACAACCTCTTCGCTTGTGTCGAGTTCTTCAACAAACTTCCGCTCCACGTCGGAATCCGTGATGCAGTAATCGTAGACGTGGTTGTTGAGCTTTCCGGTCGCCCGTGAGAAATCCTGGCCGGTTTGGGCCGCTGTGAAAATGTCGGCGTCAAACCGTTCTTCGACCTCGTCATAGCAAAGCTGCTCGATAATCGCCGTCGCCTTCTGCTCGCCGATCAGGCGTGATGCTTCCGCGATGAAATGCTCGGGATTCATACGGAACTGGTCGAAAATCGCAGGCTTGATTCCTGACAAAATCTCTGCGACCGTCTTGCGTGTGAGGTGGGCGTTTTCGGCGACCTTGCCAATCAGGTCATAGGTCACGTCCGAATGGACAGCACCGCCTTGCTCGGTACTGGTTCCGGTCAGCTTAAAGCTCTCTCCGGAATTTAACTGAGTGTCTGTAACAGCGGCATGCTGTTCACCAGTCTGAACGGTGTACTGAAGCGGCGTTACCCGTAGCTGGCTGTCGAGCGCACTGATAGCTTTCTTGATCAGCTCACTCGACTCGAAATCAACACGGTAGACAGCTTTACGATTGATCCGAGACCAAAGTTGCTGGAACTCCTTCTTTTCGAAATTATCGTTAAGCGGATTGGTCTTCGGCTTCCGACCATCATCGATCTGCGGAAGTTTGCTGTCGTCGAAGACGCTGTCGATCAGGTCTACGATTTGATTGGCAAAAGGCTTTAGATCATCGGGAAACTCAGCAAGCTCCCCAGCTTCCTTCGCGGTGTGGTAGCCTTCCGTGATGCTATCGTCGTCGTCGGTATAGTCGTTCCTCAGTAAATAGCGATAAATCTGCTTCGCCATCTGAGGCGTGATCTCGACCTGCCCGTCTGCGGTCTCGATCATCTTGCCTGTGAAGTATTCCTCATTGGCCTTGCGCGGACGAGCAGACAGTGTCTCGGCAATCTCAGTCTGCAAACCGGAAACGAAATCCTTATAGCTTTCGCTAGCAACCACCGTCAGGACATTGATGTCATGAACGATAGCTGGAAGGTCCATGCGCTCACCATGCTGATCAACCGACAAGCGCAATCCGCGACCGACCTCCTGGCGACGCGAGATGGTGTTGTCACTGTGCTTAAGCATACACATGACAAAGACATTGGGATTGTCCCACCCCTCACGAAGAGCCGAATGGGAAAAGATGAACCGCGTCGGTTCGCTAAATGCAAGAAGCCGCTCCTTGTCCTTCAAGATCAGGTCATAGGCATCCACATCATCTGAAAGCCCTGCGTTCTCGCCTCGCGCAGCCGCTTGCGGGTCCTTCATACGGTTGGTTTTCTTGTCGATGGAGAAGTAGCCGTTATGCGTTGCGCCCGCATCGATGCCGGAGAGGTGCTTTCGGTAATCCTCGTTGTCGATAGCCAGCTCCGAGAGATATTCCTCTTTCAGGTAGCCGTATTCTTCCTCAAAAACGCGGGCATAGTCGCCTTTCTCATCGCCCTGATCGTAATCCCGGTACTTCGCCACTTCATCGATAAAGAATAGCGAGAGCACCTTGATGCCCTGGGAGAAGAGCTGCTTTTCTTTGTCCAGGTGGGCCTTAATCGTCTCTCGGATTTGAATCCGGCGAATATCCTGTTCATTCACGTCACCGGTCGCTTCACCGGCTTGCAGAACAACGCCGTTTGTGAACTCCACCGTGTCGTGGTTGTAGTCGATTTGGGAAATGGTGAAATCGCGATACTGATCGAGTTCCCCTGACTCCACGAATAAGTCACGACCAAACTCCAAGCGCTTTAGCTGGCGTTTGATCTCCCCTGACTTCAGCTTCACCTCCATCTCGATCCGGGCAACCGGGGCCTTCTTCGAGATGTCGATCCCTTCGAGATAAAGATAGGCGTTGGTGCCTGCGAGACCGCGCGTTTGAATCCCACGAACGGAAATCTTCTTCACGAGCTTCTGGTTATAGGCATCTAGGGCATCCAACCGATGCACCTTGAGGTGGTTCGTTCGGTGCGTTGCCGAGTAGCGGAGGATCATCAGCGGATTGAATTTGGGCAACGCGTCCAGCGTCGCCTTGCCTTCCATCTTCTGGGGCTCGTCCAGGATGAGGATCGGGCGATTGCTGCTGATCACGTCAATCGGACGACGCGACTGAAAATCATCGAGCTCATCGTATATCCGGCGATTGTCAGCGCCCCGCGCATTGAATGCCTGAATGTTGATAATCATCACATTGATCCCGGCGTCGGAAGAAAAGCTCTCCAGCTCGTGCAAACGCTTTGAGTTGTAGATGAAGAACCGCGCCTTCTTGCCGTAACTCTCCGTGAAGTGGTCAGCCGTTATCTGAAAGGACTTATAGACGCCTTCGCGAATGGCGATGCTTGGCACCATGATGATGAACTTTGACCAGCCGTATCGCTTGTTCATCTCAAAAATCGTCTTGATGTAGCAATAAGTTTTGCCGGTGCCTGTCTCCATTTCGATATCGAGGTTGAGCTTTGCACCTGGCTTGTAACTCTTTGCCTTCGGCTTGACCTGCCCCTTGCGGTCAACCTCCGTGAAATCATCCAATGATCTCACCGGCGTCAGATTCTGGTGCTTCTGGACCGTTTGGATATTCGTTAAAAGCTGGCCATCCGTCAGGCGGATATCGTCGTTCTTAAAGCCCTCTTCAAAAGCAGCAACCTGAATGGCCTTGCCCGGATCAATCCGGTACCGAAGCCCAGCGCTCATCGGCTGACCTGCAAAGCAATCGACCACAGCGTCCACTGCGTTGGTTTGATAGGACTGGACCTTGAATTTAAGCTTCATGCTGCGCCTTCCCCTTCTTTAGATCGACTTCACGTCGGTTGCGGGGGAAAGCTGGCGGAAAATCTGATCAACATTGATTTTGACAGCATCAGAGACAAAACCGTTATCGCGGAATACGACGCGCATCGGCTCGTGTTTGGCCAGCTCTTTGACAAGGCCTTCTGTAATGCCGGTATCGAAACAGGCTATCAGGTCATAGGGCTCTTCATTGACGAAGAAGACAGTCTTGCCCTGCACGGTTTCGCTGCGGATGGGTAGGGTTAGGTCAACGCCCCAATCGACGAGCACCTGGAACAGAAGATCCTCGGGGTTGTCGCGTCCCGGCTTGATGTTATCGACAGCGGCAAGCAGGTCGGCCTGTTTCAATTCGCCCGGTGTATAGTACACATCCGCCATGTTAGATGTGTCGACCTTCAGAACGCGGAATCCAACGTCTTTGTTCCATTCTGGATTGCAATCGTCTTTCAATAAATTTTCACCTGCACTCTTAATGCGGTGCTTACTGATTTCAGCGATTGTCTTGTACCCTGCCTTAAATGCTTCTGAGCTTTCATTGGCCATCTCAGGAATTTGGACCATGATAAATTTTCTATGACCGCCATCAGACGCATTCAGTCCCAGAACCGCATGAGCTGTGGATGACGAGCCTGCAAAAAAATCAAGTACGACAAATTCTTTGCCCTTGTTCATCTTCGTAAGATATCTCAACAAGTCCAACGGCTTGGGATAATCGTCAAATATCGCCCCGACCTCTTCAATTTCTGCAGTTGCGCGCTGAGGCCCACCAAAGCCAGTCAATAGTGAGATGACATGACTTGGCTCGCCTCTAACTTTTACCGCCTCTATGGCTCCCGTCTGCGTTAATTCGAACGTCGTTGTCTGACCTTTCCCGTCCAAAATTGGACTGAAGTTGTTATCAATAAATTCAACCAGAAGCTCCTTCGAGCTCCAGCCGCTGTATACCTCGACGCTAGAGCTTGTCCGTCCCTCGTTTACGTCAACGTCCTCCAAAAAATGTGGCCAGGCGTCATTTCGCGTTCTGATACAACCACTATCAAATCCAGCAGGAAATCCAGAAGGCAGAGTAACTGAGCTAGGTGGGTTTTTCGGCCCATTCTTGACAATCGTATTACGTATTTCCGGTTTGTATATTTTGCTATTCTCCGGAATATTTGGATCAACAAGCAAAGGGTGCGGAAATTCTTGTTCATCACGGGCATACGCTAAAACATACTCGTGACAATATTTAAATTTTGCTTGATTATCGAAGTTGCCATCTGTGCGCCAAGCGAACATGCAAAGCATATTAGTGTCGCCAAAAATCTCATCTAAAAGCCTTTTTAGCGCCGCAACTTCCTTGTGGTTTATCGAAACAAAAATCACCCCATCGGGTGCGAGAAGATTTTTTGCCAGCCTAAGGCGCGGGTATATCATCGACAGCCAATCAGAGTGCATCCTTCCATTTGCTTCTTGATTTGCTACTAGGCGGTTCCCAACTTCATCGCGCTGATTGGATCTTTTGAAATATTCGTCAGCACTCTCCGCAAAGTCATCATCGTAAATAAAATCTTTCCCAGTGTTATACGGGGGATCGATGTAGATCATCTTGATCTTGCCAAGATACGTCTCCTGAAGGAGCTTCAGGGCTTCCAGGTTGTCGCCTTCGATAAAGAGATTATTTGTCGTATCAAAGTTGACACTTTCCTCACGGGATGGACGGAGCGTTTTGGCGATGGGAGCATTGGCAGCTAGAAGCGCTTCACGCTTCCCTGGCCAATTTAGATGATAGCGTTCCTGTGGCCCTTCGACGATATGATCGCTCAGCTCCTGTTTAAGCTGATCGAAATCGACGGCATAGCGAAGCTCTCCGTTCTCATCCTTTGCCTCAGTAACACAGCCCGGAAATAGATCGCGAATCTTCGCGATGTTCTCATCCGTCAAGTCCGGGCTGTGCATTTTCAGTTTTTCCATCTCGTACCAACTTTCCTAGTCCGCCGCCGTAGCCGTCGCACCGAGGCGTTTTAGCTCCTTCGCTACGGCACGCAATTCAGCGTTGATTGCAACGCGTTTGTTAAATTGTTTTTCACGGGCGAGACGAGCCTTGATGCGTTCCGCCTCACGCTGCTTCGCCCGGACCGCTTCCATGCGCTCGACGCGCTTGGCGACGGGCTCTTCTGTCCCGGATGCCGCCGGAATCAATTCACTCAAAAGCTTATCATAAAGCGCGCCAAGATTGAGGGCGGCAGGCAAGGGCTGGCGAGGGTTATCCTCAACTTCCCATTCCGTCCCAAAATATTCACTCACGACCCATTTCGCGCTATCGGCTTCACTTGGGCGCTTGTACGCGGCAATCGCTTTGCGCTTGCCCGCATGTGCCAGTTCAAAAATGATCGGGAATGCGATGGCCTTGTCGATGGCGCGCAAAACATCTTCGTCCAACTCGGCTCCCCGGAGCCTGATCCAGAAAACCTGTATTTCCGAAACCGATTTGGTGGCGCTCAGGTTGATCGTCTCAGGGGCCAGCTTGTACTGCCATACGATTTGGTCCACCTGATCGACAAAAAGCTGCCTGAGCTTCGTCCCGGCCTTCGCATGCTCGTAGACCTTTGTCTTGGGCAGCACCCTGCCAAACGACGCCGCGTTTGGATATTCGAAGAAGGCCGTCACGCGCTGCCCTCCTCAATAACCAGAAAGGCAATCAGCTCGAAATCATCCAGACCTGCAATGGTGTTCACTAGCGCTGTCGTTCGACCGCCTGTGAACAGGCTGTCCAGGTCCTTCTCCTCCTTCACGTCGATCATTGAGCGGATGGCAGAGCTCAAGAGCTCCGATTGCAGGTCCATCTTGCGGCCATCATCGGTCCGCTCATTAAACAGACGGCATACCGCTTGGATCGGCTCATCCCAGCCCTTGCAACTGGTCCGAACCAGATCAAGCAGACGCTTCACTTCCGTATGGTCAGCAACAATCTCGCCATCGCTTGAGATGTAGACCAGGTAATAAGGGTGAAGCCGGTTCTGCTGATTAATATTCACACTGTCGTGGATGTTCCGTAGCGCAAAGATCGCTCCGGGCGGAAGGCCAAGCTCGGGGTTAGCCGGGACGACGGCGTGCAGCCCGTTGGGCATGTGTTCCAGATCGCCGTTGTCCTTGACGTAGTTGAGAAGGTCCATGCGGAAATCGTTAAGCCCGAGGTCGGTGATCGAAACGCCGGTCTTCACATCTTCCAATTCAATGACTTCGTCCTGAAGGCGTTTGAGTTGTTCCTTACGGTAAGCAATCTCACTACTCTTGGCCGTCAACACATTGTCGTCACCGGTCGCCGTTACGTCTGCAATCATCATCCGGTTTTCAACACGCTCCTTGAGATTGATGTACTCATCAAGCGTGATGTCAGGCCAGTAATTGACGAGCTGGATTTGAGCGTTGGGCGAGCCGATCCGGTCGATCCGGCCAAATCGCTGAATGATCCGTACCGGATTCCAGTGAATGTCGTAGTTGATGAGATAGTCGCAGTCCTGAAGGTTCTGACCTTCGGAAATGCAATCCGTACCGATGAGAATATCGAGTTCGTTATCATCATCGGGCATGATGAGGTGCTTCTCTTTCGCACGCGGCGAGAACAGAGTCAGAAGCGATTGGAAGTCGTATGACTTTTTGAGCGTGGTTTTGGGCGCGTCGGAACCAGTCACTTTGGCAGCGTTCAAGCTTCGATCTTCAAGAAACTCGGCGGCGATATTGTTGTAGAGGTAATTTGCTGTATCGGCGAAAGCCGTGAAGATCAGGACTTTTCTATTCCCTGGATTAATTGGGTTCTCGATTTTCTCCTGAAGATGGGCTTTTAGATGCTGGAGCTTGGCATCATCTTCCGGTCTGATCATTTCCATTGAAGCGAGCAGCGCGTCGATGAGTTCAAGGTCGGCCTTCAGGTCGTGCTGCCAGGACTGCACGTCCATATCCGCAAGGCTGATTTGCACCTTCTTACCCACGGTAAAATCACCAAGGCCGCCCAAATCTTCGTCGTCAGGATCGAAGTCCGTTGGGTTCGCCGTGTAGTCAGAAATCTCGATGGTTCCGCCGGAACGTTCGAAATCCGCAATCGCATCCAATGTATTGGTGAGGTTTTCTTTGAGTGAACCTAAGGTGAGGCGGAACGCCTCGACGGAACTCTCCAGCCGCTTTAACAAATTGGTGGTCATCAGCGCTTGAAGGCTGCGCTCACGATCAACCTGTTTGAGTCGCCCTCTGCCGCCGCCTACCTCCGTGTCATAGAGCGCTTCATATTTGGCCACGCGGCTTGGCAATATGTAGCTAAGCGGTGCATATACCGCGAGCTTGAGCATCGTTAGCTGCGCAACGATCTCATTGAGCCTCATGACATCTTTGCGCGTCGTCAGCGGACAGTGGAACGACAGTGGCTTCCGGCGCTCCGGAAATTTGCCGATATCGGCAGTATCGTAAAACGTCTCGATATGCTTCCGCGAACGAGCGATTGTGACGCTATCCAGGAGCTCGAAGAAATCGAAATCGAGCATCGTCAAAATCGAAGAGGCTGTCCGCTCCTCGGGCGGTAGTTTCGACCAGACATTAAATGCGGTCTGTGCCCTTCGGAATATCTCTTCGATACTACTGGTCGTTTTGAGCTTCTTGCTGAGCGACTCCGATTGCCCCTCATAGGCAAGAGCGAGCTGGTTCCTCAAATCCGTAAAGCGATTATTCACAGGTGTCGCAGAGAGCATCAGAACTTTGGTCTTCACGCCTTCGCGGATAACCTGGTTCATCAGTTTCTGATATCGGGTCTCTTTGTCCTTATAGATATCGTTGTTGCGGAAATTGTGGGACTCGTCGATTACGACAAGATCGTAGTTGCCCCAGTTCACGCGATTGAGCGGAATGCCGAAAGAGTCTCCGCTGGTCCGGGACAAATCTGTGTGGCACAGCACATCGTAATTGAAACGGTCTTTGGCAAAGAGATTAGTCTTGAGATTGCTATTGAAGTTCAGCCAGTTGTCGGCGAGCTTCTTCGGACACAGGACCAGCACAGCCCTGTTGCGTAGCTCGTAGTATTTGATTACCGCCAGCGCGGTGAACGTTTTTCCCAGGCCAACACTGTCGGCCAAAATGCAGCCGTTATACGTCTCTAGCTTGTTGATGATGCCGGTTGCAGCATCGCGTTGGTAGTTGAAGAGCTTGTTCCAGACTACGCTATCCAGATAACCGGTGCGGTCATTTGGTAGAACGTCCTCGTCAATCTCTTCCAGGAACTCACTAAAGAGATTGTATAGGATCAGGAAGTAAATTCGTTCCGGCGAATTCTCCTGGTAGACGGACTCGATGTGATTACAGATCGCCTCGGTAACATCCTCCAGCTTTTCAGGATCAGTCCAAATCTGATCAAAAAGCTCAAGGTAGGTGTTTGTATATGGCGCGCCGTCAAAACGGTTGACGATATTTGAGACCGCATCCCCTTTTTGAATACCAAGATCAACAGCCGTGAAACCGTTGATCGGCATATAGGCGACATGCTCGGAACCATTCTCTACGCAGGCAAATTGCTGCATTGGAGCTTTGGTCTTGTTCGATCTGAATTTCGTTTTTTGGCGAATCCAGTCGGCACATTCCCGCGCTATGGCTCTCTGAGTAAGTTTGTTTCGGAGCTGAATTTCAAACTCCGAACCATACAAGTTACGTTCGCGTTGAGCCTTCGGGATAAAAAACTCACGCCGCTCTTTCTTTAGCTTGTCGGTTGCACCTTCGGGAACAAAGGTCGGAGCGGTAAATATGAATTCCAGTCTATCAATTGCCTTAAGCTCCTTCTTTAGGGCTTCAAATGCATAAATTGAGAAACACGAAGCAGCAATCTTCAGCTTCGAACCGCGAGTTAATGCGGTTCGAAGATCATCGCCAAGAAGACTGCTTATGTTGTCAATTACTTGCATTCTGTATCGTCTAGCCTTGCAGTTTGTGGCGCATTCCCGTCGTTAGCCGTTTCATTCTCGCGAACGTAGGTTCGCATGAACTCGCGGATTACCTGCGCCGCCGGTCTGTCCTGTGCGCGGCAAATTTCGATAAATCTGTCACGCAGATCGCGATCAATGCGTATGCGCATGCCTGAGTCTTTAACCATGGCCGTCAGTGTACCCAATGGATACACATTGTAAAGAAGCAATTAAAAATTGAATGGAAAATTTCCTTTACCTCTTAGATAAAGCCTGCTTCGTATGGAGCCGTCCGTCGCTCTCACCCAATTCGAGCGACGGCGGAAACATCGATCAGGCGGGGGCCCTGCTTTGGTGGTGGGTTTGAAGGCCTCTTGCGACAGCCATTTTCGCCACAAATTTGCCACAAGGCGAAGGAGACCAATTCAGAGAATGGCGGGTTTCTGCGGGTTATAGCCGGTAGTGATTTGTGGCAAAAATCCTTAGATTCCGGGTACCTAAAAATCAAAAATCTTTGGAAGCTGTTGGTTTTGCTGGGGTTTTAAATGGTGCCCAGGGGCGGATTTGAACCACCGACACGGGGATTTTCAGTCCCCGCAAAATGACAATTAAGTATTTGTTTTCAATAGGTTCACTTACTCGCTCGCCACAAATTTGCCACATGCAGAAAGCTGTTTGGCAATAATATCGGCGCGCGCGGCTCTTTCCTCGGCGTGATCTTTGAAGAGGTGGCCATAGACATCGAAGGTGATTTTTACCGAGGAATGGCCCATCAAAAGCTGAATTTCCTTTGCCGTTGCGCCGTTGTGAATCTCCAGGGAGGCCCTGACGTGCCGAAGTGATTTCAGCGGGTAACTCGGTTTCTCATCATCATCCAAGAGACCACAAGCTCTCTGCAAGCTATACCAGCCTCGGTTCGTGATGTTCGCATGGCTTTCAACACCGCCTTTCCAGTTCGGAAACACCAGGTCCAGTTCGCCCTTCGGGCATTCCTCTTTCCATTTTTTCAGCGCCGTCATGGCGACACTCGGCATGTGTATCGTTCGATAAGCAGAAGCGGATTTCGGCAATCCGATCTCGCCGGTCTCGGTTGCGTCCTGGGTTACTTCAATGGTGCCATTTTCAAAGTCCACGTCCTTCCACGGCAAGCCGATCACCTCGCAAGGGCGCATGCCGGAATAGGCCAGCACAAAGAAGAATGGCGCATAACGGCTCCAAGCTTTCCGTAATTGCTTGTTACCGCAATTGGCAAGTTCGGACGCCTTGGCCAGCAGAGCAGCCACCTCTTCCACGCTCGGGATCGCAGCCGCGTCCTGCTTCTCATAGCGCTGCGAGATGATGATCGCTGTGTTTTCAGCGGGATCATGCCTTAGGTATTCATCGGTCCGCGCTTGGGACAAAATGGATTTAAACGAAGTCAGGATTTTCTTGGCGTATTTCCGGGAGTAGCGCCCAAGCAGATCATCCCGGAACTGATTGCATATCGCAGGCGTAAGCTTGTTGAGCTTCAGTCCGCCCAGCATCTCTTTGATGATTTCGCTGTGTTCGGCGTATTTGCGCGCCGTAGACGCTTCGACCGGCTCGCGGCCCTTCCGACCTGTGGTCTTACAGACGTGAAGCCATCGGTCAGCGGCTTCACTGAGCGTCACCGTATCGTTATCGTGAACGTATTCCGAGCTGAGAAGCGTTGCGAGATAGGCGTCGGCATCCTTGCGACGCGGAAAAGTTTTGTACCGAATCTTCCCGGATTTCTTATCCTTGAACCTGACCTGCCAGGTTGGTCCTTTCGTTCCTATGCGCTTCCTTATATCTGCCATGTACCCACTTAATCATGGCCCGATTCGCAGGGACAAGATTGCCCCAATAGTTATCCCAAACTTATCCGGGCCTTAAATTTCTTGTCGCTTGGACCTGTCGCTGCACATAGGCATCGATCAGAGCCTGCTTTTCGATCTTGAGCTTGCCTTCAATGGGGTCAACGAAAAACGGCAGTTTCCTGCGTCCGTTAGCATCCATCTCGGCGGCGCGCTGCATTTGACGTTCGTTGAGCTCCACGCCCATTTCGGCGAGAACCTGCCGCGCTTCATCCAATCCGATGTAGTAAGGTTTCTTCATCCGCGCCCCCTTACAAATCGTAGTCCAGGCAGGATGGGCGATAGTGGTAGGTGTCGATCTTGAACACCGGCGCGCCTGTCTCCCGGAACACCCGTAAGGTGTCGCCATATTCGTTGGTTATCGGAATTCTGATCCGCACATTCGTGCAATATCGGACGTTAAAATCCTCCTGGATTGCGCGGAGGTCTTCGATAAGAGCATGCGCCAGTTCTTCAAGCGAAATTGTGCCTAACTGGTTGTATTCAATAACTAATGCGTAGTCCTTTGGTTTCTTTGCCATATCAATCAATAAATAAATAAAAAATACAATCTTAAGTATATGGTAAATGGCCAAATATTAAGGAGTTTATAATATTCTCAATCAAGTTATGCTGCGGCGCACAACCTGAAACTTATTAGTGACAGCCGGACTCCGAGGATTCATACTCTGAATCACCCCGCTTCGCTCCGGTGAGGAATCCGCGAGGAAAATCGCGGTTTTCCGCCCTGACAATGGATGCATGGTTAAACGTGCATCACATAAGCGCCAGGATTCAGGGCAGCGCAAAAGCCAGGAAGGGATCGATCCCCGGCTTAAAGCGCTTGTGACCTATCTGGCTGAATGGGCAGCGGAACAGGATTTTGAAAACGCCCGCGCACAGAAGAAGGACCGCGCCGCCAACAAGGATTAAAACCATGACCACCGTTGCCATCTACGCTCGCTATTCAACCGACCTGCAAAAGGAGGCCTCTATCGAGGATCAAATCCGCCTTTGCCAGGAAAGGGCTGATCGCGAGGGCTGGACGGTCTATCAATCCTACACGGATCACGGCCAAAGCGGCGCAACGCTATTGCGGCCCGGCGTTCAGATGCTTCTATCCGATGCCCAAGCTGGCAAATTCGATATCATCCTCTCTGAAGCGCTCGACCGGATTTCCCGCGACCAGGAAGACATCGCAGGCGTTTACAAGCGCACGAACTTTGCCGGTATCAAGATTGTCACCCTCACCGAAGGCGAAGTGAATGAGCTGCATATCGGCCTCAAGGGCACGATGGGCGCTCTGTATCTCAAGGACCTTGCGGACAAGACCCGCCGGGGTCTGCGTGGCCGCGTCGAAGCTGGCAAATCAGGCGGCGGAAACAGCTACGGCTATGATGTCGTCAAAAAGTTCGATGCTAATGGCGAGGCCGAGCGCGGGGAACGCAAGATCAACGAATTCGAGGCCGGGATCGTCAAGCGCATCTTCAACGCCTATGCCAAAGGCCAGTCGCCCCGCGCTATCGCCAAAGAACTGAATGCCGAGAAAGTGCCCGGCCCGTCCGGCAAGGGATGGGGACCAAGCACCATTCACGGCAACCGCAAGCGCGGCACCGGCATCCTCAACAACGAGCTCTATATCGGCAGGCTGGTCTGGAACCGCCTCACCTATATGAAAGACCCGGACACCGGCAAGCGCGTCTCACGCCTGAACCCCGCAGAAGACTGGATCATCCAGGAGGTGCCAGAGCTTCGCCTCATCAACGAAAAGCTCTGGCAGCGCGTGAAGAAGCGCCAGGAAGGTCAAAGCATTGCCACCTTCGGCAAGGACGGTCCTGGCTACTGGGATCGCCGCCGCCCGCGTTATCTGTTTTCCGGTCTGGTGAAGTGTGGCGTCTGCGGTGGCGGAGTCGTCAATCTCAATTCTGAGCGGGTTGGCTGCGCCAATGCCCGCAACAAAGGCACCTGCGACAACAAGCGCACCATGCGCCGGGAAGAACTGGAAGCTCTGGTGCTCGATGGCCTTAAAAACCATCTCATGGAACCGGAGCTCTTTGAAGTCTTCTGCGATGCCTATACTGCGAAGCTCAACGAGCTGCGCATGAGCAAGAATGCGAGTCTAAATGCTGCTAAGTCAGAACTTTCCCGTATCGACCGGGAACAGGAAAAGCTCGTTGATGCGATTGTTGACGGCGTTCCCGCTTCCAAGGTCAAGGGCCGTATGATCGAACTCGAAGCCCGGCAAAAGGAACTGGAGGCGCTGATCGCCACCACTGAGGAAGAGCCCGTGCTCATCCATCCCAATATGGCGAATGTCTATAAGGAGAAGCTCGCTCGCCTGACCGAGGCGCTGACCGATGATAAGCGCCGCGCGGAAGCCGTCGAAACAATTCGCGGCCTCATCGACAAGATCGCCCTCACTCCCGTCGAAGAAGATGGCAAGGCAACCATGGCCGTCGATCTGCATGGCGCGCTGGCAGGTATGCTAAGTCTTGCTGCACAAACGAAAAAGCCGCTCGGTGAGAGCGACTTTTCCGAAGAGTCTACAAAATTGGTTGCGGGGGTAGGATTTGAACCTACGACCTTCAGGTTATGAGCCTGACGAGCTACCGGACTGCTCCACCCCGCGTTAAAACTTTGTTTTGACGCTGGCGACCCGGGCTTTCCGCAGGAAAGCCAAGTCGTCCGCGCCGATCGAAGACCGTTTTCAGTGTTACCGGGAGGTCTTCGTCGAGGAGAACGGTGTTTCCGCGTGAGCGGGTTGGATGGGATCGGTTCATGTCGTTTTGGTTTGCGCTCAGGTTTTCGCGCTCAGGCGCCGCTGCGCCTGACCTGCCCCCATTGAGTGGTCCACGGTCTAAGTTAGAGTTTGGCGCGGTTTGAGTTGATGGGCCGACCGAAGCCGATCCACAGCGTAGGTTGGCCCATCAACGTTTGGCAAGATTGTTTCTGGCGCC
>Ga0209785_1000275_pt1 | contig 17682 bp, 14 predicted proteins | sample WorMetG1BERMUDA2_FD_187403 | JGI IMG/M metagenome (GOLD analysis project Ga0209785, IMG submission 187403) | Marine gutless worms symbiont microbial communities from Max Planck institute for Marine Microbiology, Germany - Inanidrilus... ...
GATACCGCAACGCTGAACCGCTCCGCCGCATCGCGATGGCTCAAGCCACCCTCAATCGCATCCACCACACGCTGCCGAAGATCAATCCCGTACGCCCAGCCCATGAAAACCTCCCTGGCTAAAAACAACAGGGCAGGGAATCAGACATCGGTTAAAAACGATTCTACGTTCGTCAAATGTGCTCTAGACCCTCAGTGCACCTGGCGGCGCTCCTCGCTGGGGGTGTGGTTGAAATGCTCGCGGTAGCACTTGGAGAAATGCGAGGCGGAGACGAAACCGCAGGCGAGCGCCACGCTGAGGATCGGCAGGCTGGTCTGGGCGAGCAGGAAACGGGCCCGGTCGAGGCGCAGTTTCAGGTAGTAGCGCGCCGGCGCCTTGTACAGGTACTTGCGGAACAGCCGCTCGAGCTGCCGCGTCGACAGGCCGACGCCCTCGGCCAGCTCGCCGCACGAGAGCGGCATTTCCAGGTTTTCCTCCATGCGCGCGATCACCGCCAGCAGCTTCGGATGCGACACGCCGAGGCGGGCGCGCAGGGCCATGCGCTGGCCCTCGGTGCCTTCCCTGATTCTGTGGTGCATGATCATGTCGGCAACCAGGGCGGCGAGGTCGTGGCCGTTCTGCATCGCGATCATGGTCAGCATCATGTCGACCGCGGCGGTGCCGCCGGCGCAGGTGTAGCGGTTGCGGTCGATCTCGTAGAGCTCGGAGGTGACGTCAATGTCGGGGAACTCCTCGCGGAAACCGGCCAGGTTCTCCCAGTGGATGGTGCAGCGGTAGCCGTCCAGCAGCCCGGCGCGGGCCAGCATGTAGGAGCCGGTGCACAACGCGCCGACGCTGGCGCCGTGGGTGGCCAGCCGACGCAGCCGCGACAGCACCGCCTTCTCGACGTGGTCCTGCACGTTGACCCCGGCGCAGACCACCACCGAGGGTACCGACTGCAGGTCCTCGAGCGACCCCGTGACGTTGACGGTAATGCCGTTGCTGCCTTGCACCGCCTGACCGTCCAGCGAATAGGACGGCCAGTCGTAGATCTTGGTCCCGCTCATCCGGTTGGCGATGCGCAGGCATTCGATCGCCGAGGTATAGGCGAGCATGGAAAACTCGGGAACCAGGAAGAACCCGATGCGGTGCGAGGCGATGTCCGTGCCGATCTTGTTCATGAACCCGATACCCGCTCCTTCGGATCCAAAGCTGCCAACGCAGGCTTGTGCCTAAGCGACATACCTGTCGATTTACGACATGTCAAACATCGAGTTGGGTCGGCTCGAAATTTATCCTTCGCCGGAGTCCGTCAGGGTCAGCCGCGCCGCCCGCCGCGCGGCCTCACCGTAGTCCATTTCGCCGCGCAGCACGGCCTCGCACAGGTCGTCCATGCCGTTGCCGCGCAGATCCTGCACGCCGGCACGGATCTGCTCCGCCGCGGTCGCCGCCAGCAGCTTGCGCATGCGCGCCCGGGCCGCGTTCTCGCGCGCGTCCGGGGACAGCCGCGTGAAGTGTTCGGCGGCCTTGCCGACCAGCTCGGCGCAGCCGTCGCCAGTGGTGGCGATGGTGCGCATCACCGGCACCTCCCAGCCGTCTCTCTGGCGCGAGCGCATGGCGTCGCGCAACTGCCGCTCGGTGCGGTCGGCGAGCGGCATGTCGGCCTTGTTGACGACCAGGATGTCGGCGATCTCGAGAATGCCCGCCTTGACCGCCTGGATCTCGTCGCCGAGGCCCGGGGCGCAGACCACGATCACGGTCTGCGCGATTTCCATGATCTCGACCTCGGACTGTCCGGTGCCGACGGTCTCGATGATGATCGCGTCCATGCCGGCGGCGTCCATCACGTCGACCACCCGTGCCGCCGCCCGCGACAACCCGCCCAGATGCCCGCGCGACGCCAGCGAGCGGACGAACACGCCGTCGTCGTTGCCGTGCTCGGACATGCGGATGCGATCGCCCAGGATGGCGCCGCCGCTGAACGGACTGGACGGATCGACGGCGACCACGCCGACCTTCTTGTCCTGCGCCCGCAGCTCGCGCACATAGGCGTTGACCAGGGTCGACTTGCCCGCCCCCGGGGCGCCGGTGATGCCGACCAGCTGCGCCCGCCCAACGCGGCCGTAGATCGCTTGCAGCACGGCGGCTGCGTCGGCGCGGTCGTTCTCCACCGCGGTGATCGCGCGGGCCAGGGCGACGCGGTTTCCGGCCAGCAGGTTGTCGCGGTAGTCGTCGGCGTTTCTCGCCTGTGCGGCCATGTGTCCGTTACTCCGATAGGTCCATTTGCGTGCGCAGGAAACCGAGGAACTTGCGCGCGATGCCGGCCGGCGGCTCGGCGCCGGGACGGTACCAGGTGAAGGACCAGTTCATCGAGCCCAGAAGCATCAGCCGCAGATCGCGCCGGTCGACCCCGGCAGGCAGTTCAAGATCATCCAGCAGGTCGACGAAGATCTGTTCGTGAACGTCGCGTATGCGGGTGATGCGGCCGCGGGTCGGGTCGCTTTCGCGCGGCAGCTCGCGCATCACCACCTGAAAAAACACACCGCCTTCCAAGAGCGCCGTCAGGTGCGCGATACAGGCCGCCTCCAGCCGCTGCCACGGCCCGCTGATCCCGACCAGCGCTTCGGTCACCGCCTCGGTGATGCGGCGCAGGCCTTCTTCGTGCACGGCGACCAGCATCTCGGCCTTGGACGGGAAGTGGTAGTAGATCGAGCCCGGCTGCATGCCGGCGTCGGACGCGATGTCGCGCATCGACGCGGCGGCGTAACCCTGGTGCAGGAAGCGCCGCGCCGCCGCCTCGAGCAGCTGCCGTCGGCGATTGCCCTGCCGCGTGACCACTTTCTTTTCCGCCGTCGCTGCCTGCGCCATCAGGTGTCCGTTCGTTGTCCGTGCCGCGCGGGTTTACGCCATCGCCAGGGGCGGCGCAACGCCCGTTACTTCTTCGCCGGCTTCGGCGGCCGCTCGGCGCCCAAAAAGTCGTACCAGCCGCCGCGGCTGCCCGGCTTCAGCTTCGGATTGCCGCGGTAGCCGGCGAGGAACACCTTGCGCGCCAGCGGCGGGATGGCGTAGCGCTCGCCGCAGGTTTCGAACAGGTATTCCTGGGCGTGGTAGAACGAATCGAAGCTCGCCGTGTCGTCGAGCAGCTCGAACACACCCATGGGCCAGCCCAGCCCGGTCTTGCACATCTCGTCGACCTCGGCCGGCCCGGCGATGCCCTGTTCCACCAGCCGGATCGCCTCGGCCAGGAAGTTGTTGATGAAGCGGGTCATGAAGAAGCCCGGCGCATCCTTGACCACGAAAGGCTTCTTGCCGATCGCGGCAAGGTAGCCGACCACGGCGTCGAGCGCGTCCTGATCGGTCAGCTCGCTGCGCCCGACCTCGATCAGCGGCATCACGTTGGAGGGATAGAACCAGTGGGTGCCGACCAGGCGGCCGGGGTTCTCCAGTTGCGCCGCCAGCTCCGAGATCATGATCGAGGAGGTGTTCGAGGCGAAAACGGCACCCTCGGCGGCGTGCTGCTCGGCTGTGCGCAGGGTTTCCTGCTTCAGATCGACCACCTCGGGAATGGTCTCGAACACCAGGTCGGCGCCGGCCAGGCCCTCGGCGTAGTCGGTGGTGCCGGAAAGCCGGCCCTGGATCTCGACCGCCTGCTCCTCGATCAGCCGGCCCTTGTCGACGCCGCGCTTGAGCCCGAACGGGCCGCCCTCGATCAGGTCGAGGCCGTGCTGCACGGTTTCGGCGCGGCGCGAGATGATCGTGACATTGGCGCCGCTGCCCTGCAGGCAGGCCAGCGCGATGCCGTGGCCCATCAGGCCGCCGCCGCCGAGGATGGCGATGTTTTTGAAATCGGTCATGAACTGCCCCCCGCTGGGCCATTTCCCATTTGTGCCCTGATCAGCTCGATGGCGTCTTCGGCGGTGGTGCCGGGACCGAACACGGCCTGCACCCCCCATTCCTTCAGCACCAGCTCGTCGTCGGCCGGGATGACGCCGCCGCCGATCAGCATGACGTCGTCCAGGCCCTGGTCCTTGAGCCCGGCGATCAGGTCCTCGAAGATCGGCATGTGGCCGCCGGCCGAGGCCGAGACGCCGATCACCCGCACGTCCTCCTCGACCGCGGTGTTGAGGATTTCCGACGGCAGCAGGAAATTGGAGAAGATGACCTCGAAGCCGGCGTCGCGGAACTTGCGCGCGACCAGCCTGACTCCGCGGTCGTGACAATCGTGGGTCGGCTTGGCGAGCAAGACCCGGATGGCCTCGCCTTCGACAGGCGCTTGTGTCTCAGTATTCATGGGGCGCTCTCCATCCCAGGGCTTCCTTCATCACGCCCATCATCTCGCCGGTGGTGGCGTCGGCGCGGGCGGCCTCGATCGCCGCTTCCATCATCTCGCCGTCGCCGAGCTGGTGGTAATCCTTGGCGGCGAAGGCATGGGCGGCGTCGAGGAAGTTCTTCATCGCCTTGTCGTAGCGCTTGGCGTCGCGGCTCTCGCGCAGCTCGCGCACCCGCTCGGCGGCCAGCCGTTCGGGCTCGGCGTCGACCTTGAAGATCTCCGGCGGCGCCTCCTCCTCCTCGCTCTGGTAGCAGTTGAGGCCGACGATCCGGCGCTCGCCGGAATTGACCATCTCGCGCCAGTTCTCCGCCGAGTCCTCGATCTCGCGGCGGATCCAGCCGTTCTGCTGCGCCGCGATGTAGCCGCCCTGGGCCTCGACCTTGTCCACGAGCTCGAGCGCCGCCTTGCCGATCTGATCCGTGAGAGACTCGACGTAGTACGAGCCGGCCAGCGGGTCCGACACGCTGGTGATGTTGGTCTCTTCCTGGATCACCTGCTGCACCCGCAGCGCCAGGGTCGCCGAGTCCTCGGTCGGGATCGACAGCGCCTCGTCATAGGCCGAGACCTCCATCGCCTGTACGCCCGAGAGCGCGGCGCCGAAGGCATGCAGCGTGGTGCGGATCAGGTTGACCAGCGGCTGCTGCGCGGTCAGGCAGGCGCCCGAGGTGTGGGTGTGGATGCGCACGTGCATCGAGCGCGGATCCTCGGCGCCGAACTTCTCGTGCATGGTGCTGGCCCAGAGCTGGCGCAGGGCGCGGATCTTGCAGATCTCCTCGAAGAAGTCGTTGGCCTGGGCGATCTGGAAGCCGAAGCGCATCAGCGCCTGGTCGGCGGTCAGCCCGGCCTGGATGCAGGAGCGTACCAGGTCGATGCCGTAGGCCAGCATCAGGCCGATCTCCTGCACCGCGGTGCCGCCGGCCTCTTCGACGCCGTAGCCGAACAGGTTGGTGGTGTTCCAACGCGGCATGTTCTTGGCGCAGTAGGCGATCAGCTCGACCGCCAGGCGGTGGCCGTTCTCCGGCGGGAAGGCCGACATGCCGACGTAGGCCGACTGGTAATACCAGTTCATCGAGTTGCCGCGCAGCTGGTCCGGCGCCACGCCCTGCTCCTCGGCGTAGGCGATGTACTGCGCCAGCGCCGGCACCACCTGGTAGTAGGTGATGTGCACGACGTTCATCTTGGTCAGGTCCATGCCGTCGAACAGGCGCGCCATGTCGGCCTTCGAATAGACCGCCATACCGCACTGGCCGACCCGGCCGCGCGCGCCCGGGTGGTCGGGGTCGAGACCCTCGTGGCTGACCAGGTCGTAGACCAGGTTGTAGAACTTCTGGCCGAAGTAGCCGGTCATGCCGCGCGCCGACAGCAGGTCCATGCGCGCCCGCGTGTCCTCGGGCAGGCCGTAGCCGATCACCGGCTGGTTGGCCCAGTTCATCACCTGGTACTGCGCCGCCAGGTTGCCGCGGGTGAACGGGTACTGCCCCGGCGCGCCGATCTTCGAGTAGTCGATGTCGGCGACGTCGTGCGGGAAATAGGCGGTCTTGATCGGCAGCCCCGACTGGGTCTTGGGGTCGCGTGCCGCCGCCGGGGCGCTGTTGCCGAAGCGCTCGACGATCTTGTCGTAGCTGGCGTCGCGCTTTTCCGCCATCTCCTTGGACAGCGCGAGCGTGCGTTCGTCGAACATGGGCGTCTCCTCGGTCTCGACCGCCGGATGCGGCGCGGGGGTGGTTGGTCGCATCGGCCCCTTAGCCGAACGATCGTTCGTTAGTTAGCGGATATCCCGCGCGCCGTCAAGGACTAGTTGATTCATGATTTTTGGCAGAAATACGGGGATATTTCTTGGCTTGATTTTCATGTAGCTCTCTTTTAAGTTAAGCGAACGTTCGTTTGGTTAACTTCCGCCCGCCACGGCGCGGGCGTAAGGAGAAGGTTCGTCCCGTCATGACCGCAAACGCCTATCTGGTCGCCGGCCTGCGCAGCCCCATCGGTTCCTTCGGCGGCTCCCTGCGTCCCTTGCGCGCCACCGAGTTCGGCACCCAGGTGGCCAACGCCCTGCTCGACCGGACCGGCGTCAAACCCGGTGCCGTGCAGCGGGTGGTCGGCGGCATGGTGCTGCAGGACATGACCGAATCGAATCCGGCGCGCATCGTCGCCGAGCGCATCGGGGTGCCGCACGAGGTGCCCGCCTTCACCGTCAACATGCAGTGCTGCTCGTCGATGACGGCGCTGATCCTGGCGGCGCAGCAGGTGGCGCTGGACGAGGTCGACACGGTGATGGCGTTGGGCCTCGAATCGATGAGCAACGCGCCGCACATGGTGCCCGGTTCGCGCTGGGGCCACCGGCTGTCGGACGCGCAGTTCGTCGACACCCTGAAGGAATGCACGCTCGCCGGCTCGAAGATGTGGGACGACCCCTGGTACATGATCGACGTCGCCGAGCACCACGCCAAGGAGGACGGGGTCAGCCGCGAGGAGATGGACGAATACGCCGTGGTCTCGCACAGCCGCGCGCTCGACGCCATCGACGCCGGTCGGCTGGACGACGAGATCGTGCCGATCGAGGTGCCGACCCGCGGCGGCGGAACGAAGGTGTTCGACCGCGACGAGAACCCGCGCCGCGACATCAGCGCCGAGACCCTGGCCGGCCTGCGCACGGTGCAGCCGGGCGGCGTCATCACCGCCGGCAACGCCGCCCCGATCAACGACGGCGCCGCCGCGGCGCTGGTCTGCAACGACGCCGGCCTGGCCAGGCTGGGGGTCGAGCCGCTGGCGCGCATCGTCATGCCGGGCACGGCGATGGTCGGCTGCGATCCGCATTTCATGGGCTATTCCTGCGTCGAGGCGATGAATTCGGCGCTCAACGCGGCCGGCAAGAAGGCCGACGACCTGGACCTGATCGAGTGCAACGAGGGCTTCGCCGTGCAGCTTCTCGCCTGCGAGCGCATGGGCGGCTGGTCGCGCGACCGGCTCAACGTCGACGGCGGCTCGGTCGGGCTCGGTCACCCCGTGGGCATGTCCGGCCTGCGCATCACCGTCCACCTGGCCCAGGCGATGAAACAACGCGGCGCCAAGCTCGGCGGCGCCACCGTGCCCGCGGGCAGCGGCCTGGGCGCGGCGGTGATCCTGGAGGCCGCCTGAGCCGTTGGAATTTAAAGGTTCCGTTCACCCGATCGTGATATCGTAAGGGCCGTGACTGTGAGGGGGATCGCGGTCGGAACGCTTCCGCCGCGGTAGTGACTTAATCGGATGCAACCTCCGACAGGTCGACCCATGGACGGCGAACAAGAAACAGAACGACACCAGCGCGACGAACAACCGGACGGCGACGGCGGCGAGATCGATCTGACGATCAGCGAGGACGTCTGCCAGTGGACGGTGCGCGCGATCTCGGCACTAGAATCCAGCCTCAGCCTGAACATCAAGCTGCACGACGACGAGGGACTGCTGCAGGACGGGCAGATCCTGCTGTTCAACCACTTCGCCCGCTTCGAGACCTTCATCCCGCAATACCTGATCTACCAGAAGGCGGGCGCGTTCTGCCGATCGGTGGCGTCGAGCGAATTCTTCGTCGCCGGCAACACCTTCTCGCGCTACCTGGCGGCGCTGGGCGGCGTGCCCAACGACCATCCGCGGCTGCTGCCGTTCCTGGCCGAGGAGGTGCTGCGCGGACGCAAGGTGATCGTGTTTCCCGAGGGCGGCATGGTCAAGGACCGCCGCGTGCTCGACGAGCGCGGCCGCTACAGCGTCTATTCGCCGACGGCGCGGGCCCGGCGCAAGCATCACAGCGGCGCCGCCGTGCTGGCGATGACGCTGGACGCGTTCAAGATCGGCATCCGCGAGCTGCACCGCACGGGACGCGAGGAGCATCTGGAGAAGTGGCGCGCGCGGCTGCAGATGGACAGCCTCGAGGACCTGCTGACGGCGGCACGGAAGCCGACCCTGATCGTGCCGTCGAACATCACCTTCTATCCGATCCGCATCACCGGCAACCTGCTGCAGCGCGGCGCCGACCTGTTCATGCGCGGGCTGACCGACGCCTTCTCCGAGGAGATGACCATCGAGGGCAACCTGCTGCTCAAGGACACCGACATGGACATCCGCCTCGGCACGCCGATCACCGCCGAGAAGCGCTGGCGCTGGATCGAGCGGCGCGCGCTCGGCTGGATGCTGTGCCGGATCGACTCGATCGACGAGCTGTTCGGCCGCGAGCGCGGCGGCCGCACCTGGGCCGAGCACCTGGTCGCGCTGAGCATCCACAACCACTTCCTGCCGGTGCGCGACGCCTACATGCGCAGCATGTACGCCCACGCCACCATCAACCTCAGCCACCTGGCGGCGACCCTGATCGACCGCTTCCTCGAGCAGGGCCGCACCGAGGTCGAGCGCCACTTCTTCCACCGCGCGCTTTATCTCGCCGTCAAGTACGCCCAGGACGAGCCCGACGTCTACCTGCACCGCAGCCTGCGCAACCCGGATGCCTACGTCGGGCTGCTGCGCGGCGACTGCAGGGGACTCGACCTGTTCCTGACCTCGGCCAAGAACGCCGAGCTGATCGAGCAGGACGACAACTGTTACGGCTTCCTGCCGAAGCTGCGCGAGGAGCACGGCTTCCACGAGGTCCGCCTGGAAAACCCGATCGAGGTCTACACCAACGAGGCCGACCCGGTGGCCGGGGTGCAGAAGGCGATCGACCGGGCGCTCGACGACGCCGGCGCGCAGACCGCCTCGGCGACGGCGCTGCTGCGTTTCAACGACGCCCTGCGCGCCTACGACTGGGACCGGGCGGCCTACCACAAGCCGCGCTACGCCAAGATCAACGACGAGGAAACCGCGACCGAAAGCGGCGCGCCGTTCATGATCCTGCCCGAGGACCATAACGGACTGGGCGTGGTGCTGGTGCACGGCTTCCTGGCCTCGCCGGCGGAGCTGCGCGGGCTCGGCGAGCGGCTGGCGGCGGCCGGGCATCCGGTCATCGGGGTGCGGCTGAAGGGCCACGGCACCTCGCCGGCCGACCTCAACGAGCGCACCCGGCACGAATGGATGGCGTCTGCGCGGCGTGGAGTCGAGATCCTGTCGGCGCTGGTGCCCCGGGTCTGCCTGGTCGGTTTCTCCACCGGCGGCGCCCTGGCGCTGTCGCTGGCGGCGGAGAAACTGCCGGGAGTCGAGGGCGTCGCCGCGGTGTCGACGCCGATCAAGTTCCGCAACAAGAACCTGATCTTCGTGCCGCTGATCCGCCACGCCAACAAGGTCGCCGGCTGAATGCCGGCGGTCGACGGCATCATGCAGTACCGCCAGAACGATTCCGAGCATCCGGACATCAACTACCGCAACATCCCGATCCAGGCGCTGTACGAGCTGCGCATCCTGGTCGACGAGACCATGAAGCGGCTGCCCGAGATCGACTGTCCGGTGCTGGTGGTGCAGGGCGACGAGGACCCGGTGGTCGAACCGAAGAGTGCGCGGCTGATCCTCGACGCCCCGGAAACCCCGGCCAAGGGCCTGAAGTGGGTCGCGTCGACCCGCCACGGTATCCTCAACGAGGATATCGGCGGCTGTCAGGACATGGTGACGGCCTTCGTCGCGTCGCTGCTCGACGAGGCCGGCGCCGATGGCGCGGCGCTGGAGGAAACCCAGGGATTCTAGAGCGGTTCTAGGCCGCCTTTCTGGGCCGGCGATTGCCGCCGCGGCGGCGCTGGTTGGGCCGTTTCTGGCCCGTGCGCTTCGGTCCCTGCGCACCCTTGCGTCCCGAACCGCGCCCGCCCGGACGCTGCTCGCCCGGATCGTTGGCGATGTCGGGCGCGTGATAGGGATGATCCTCGATCACCAGCAGGCTCTGGCGGATGGTCCGTTCGATGTCGCGCAGGTAGGCGCGCTCGCCATGATCGCAGAACGAGATCGCCATGCCGTCGGCGCCGGCCCGCGCGGTGCGGCCGATGCGGTGCACGTAGCTCTCCGGCTCGTTCGGCAGGTCGAAGTTGATCACGTGGGTGACGCCGTCGACGTCGATGCCGCGCGCCGCGATGTCGGTCGCCACCAGGGCGCGGATGCGGCCGGCGCGGAAGCCCTTCAGGGCGCGCTGGCGCGCCGTCTGTGCCTTGTTGCCGTGGATCGCGTCCGAGGCGATGCCGCGCTGTTCCAGATGCCGCGCGACCCGGTTGGCGCCGTGCTTGGTGCGGGTGAAGATCAGCACGCGCGAAATGTCGCGGTTGTTCAGCAGCTCGCCCAGTAGGGCGCGCTTCTTCTCCTTGGCGACGAACAGCACGCGCTGGTCGACCTTCTCGGCGGTGGTCGCCGCCGGCGCCGCCTCGACGCGGACCGGATCGTCGAGCAGGCCGTCGGCCAGGCCCTGCACGGTCTTCGGCATGGTCGCCGAGAACAGCATGGTCTGGCGCCGCGACGGCAGGGCGGCGGCGATTTTCTTGACGTCGCGGATGAAGCCCATATCCAGCATCCGATCGGCCTCGTTGAGGATGAACACCTCGACCGCATCGAGGCTGACGTGGCCCTGGTTCATCAGGTCGAGCAGCCGGCCCGGGGTGGCGACGAGGACGTGGACGCCGCGGTTCATGGTCTGTATCTGCGGCCGGATCGACACGCCGCCGAAGACCACGGTCGAGCGTACCGGCAGCTCGCGGCCGTAGGCGCGCAGGCTGTCGCCGATCTGCCCGGCGAGTTCGCGGGTCGGCGCCAGGATCAGCGCGCGCGGCTTGTTGCGCCGCGGCTTGCCGGCGTTCTCGGCCAGGCGGTGCAGCAGCGGCAGTGAAAAGGCGGCGGTCTTGCCGGTGCCGGTCTGGGCGACGCCCAGCAGGTCACGCCCGGTCAGCAGCGGCGGGATCGCCTTGCCCTGGATCGGGGTCGGGGTGGTGTAGCCTTCGGCGGTGATCGCGCGAAGCAGGGGTTGGGCCAGTTCTAGGCCCGAAAAGTCAGTCATGTTTCTGTCGTCTTTCTCATTCAAAACGTTCCACCCGCCGAATCCTTTTGGACGGCGGGGGCGCATGTACAATGCAAGCCTTCTCGACGCGGTCTGCCCACGACCCCATGTCGCGGGGGAACCGGTCTGACGAAACGCCCACATATTTTATGGAAAATAAATCTGGCCGGGGCCGGCGCGGGTTTCAGCGCCTGGGCGACCGGCGAGCGATCGAACTTCGACCGAGACGGGAGTGTCGCTGGCGGTGATATGGGGGGCCCCGGGCGCGCCAAGTCAAGAGAATTCGGTAATTTTATTTCAACGGCAAGGTCGGGGCCGCCGGATCAGTCCGCCGCCTGCTGGCTCTTTTCGATCAGCGACGCCGCCCGCGGCGACCGGCGCCCCAACAGCAGCGCCAGCAGCGGCGGGATGATGGTCAGGGTCAGCAACGCCGACAGGCACAGCCCGCCGACCACCACCGACCCGAGGCCGCGGTAGAGCTCGGAGCCGGCGCCGGGGAACAACACCAGCGGCAGCAGCCCGAAGATGCTGGTCAGGGTCGACATGAAGATCGGCCGCATGCGGTTGCCCGCCGCCGCCAGGATCGCCTCCACCGGCGCCTGGCCCTCCAGGCGCACGTGCTGCAGGGTCTGATCGACCAGCAGGATGGCGTTGTTGACGACGATGCCGATCAGGATCACGAAGCCGAGCATGGTCAGCATGTCCAGCGGCTGGGTCACGAACAGGTTCAGCAGCGCCAGGCCGCCGACCCCGCCGGCGGTGGCCAGCGGCACGCTGAGCAGGATGATCAGCGGATACAGGAAGTTCTCGAACAGCACCGCCATCACCAGGTAGACGATGACCAGGGCGAGCAGCAGATTGAGCTTCATCGCGTTCCAGGTCCGCTCCAGGCTGCCGGCGGCGCCGGAAAACTTGATCCGCGATTCCGGCGGCAGGCCGGCCTGGCGCAGCGGCGTCGCGACCTCGCGCTCGATCAGCTCGATCGCGGTTTCCAGCGGCATGTCCTTGGCCGGACGCACCAGCAGCGTGATCGCGCGGGCGCGTTCGATGTGGCGGATCTCGGTCGGGCCCGAGGTGATCTCGATGTCGGCCAGCGACTCCGCCGGCACGATTTCGCCGCTGGGGATGACCACCGGCAGGTGGCCGATGCCCTGGGTGCTCTTGACCTCGCTGCGCGGACTGCGCAGGGTCAGGTCCATGCGCCAGCTGCCGACGTTGATCTCGGAGACCTTCATGCCCTCGTTCAGCACGTCGATGGTCTGGCCGAAGTCGCGCGCGGTCAGGCCGACGTTGGCCAGCCGGCGCAGGTCCGGCGTGATGCGGATCTCCGGCGCCGCCAGGTGCAGGCCCGGCCGCGGCCGCACCTGGTGGCCGTCGCGGGCCGGCAGCACCCGGGCCAGCATGTCGTCGGCCTTGCGCGCGACATCGAGCAGGACGTTCAGGTCCGAGCCGATGATGTTCAGGTGGATCACCCGCGAGCCGCCGATGCGGCGGCTGAAGATCGAGCGCTGGTTGACGAAGCCGCGCGTGCCCGGTTCGCGGAACAGCGGCTTGCGCATGACCGGCACCAGTTCGCCGGCGCGTTCGAGCTCGACGCTGCTGGCGCCGATGAGGGCGAAATTCTTGTACGAGATGAAGAAGAAGTTGTCGATCTTGGGCGGCTCGCCGGGCGCCGACTCGGGGCCGCTGACCGATTTCCAGGCCGGTTTGAGCGCACTCTCGATGTCTTCGGCAAGGCGGAAGGTGTTGCGCAGGTTGTAGCCGGGCGGCGGCTGGATGCGGCCGAGCACGAAGTTCTGGTTACCGTCGGGCAGGAAGTCGAGCTTGGGCAGGAACCAGTAGGTCGACGCCGCCGCCGTGCCGCAGACCAGCAAGATGACCGCGACGCAGGCGGCGCGGTGGCGGATGGTGGCGCCGATCAACCCGAGGATTCCGCGCACGAACAGCGCCGCCAGCCAATCGATCAGCGGCAGGCGCAGCCGCCTGCCCTTGTCCAGCGCGCCGCCCTTCAGCAGGAACCGCGACAGCGCCGGGATCACCGTGACCGCGACCAGCAGCGACAAGAGCACCGAGACCGAGATCGCCACGGCGATGTCGCGGAACAGCTGGCCGACCTCGATCTTGAGCGCCAGCAGCGGCAGGAAAACGACCACGGTGGTCAGGGCCGAGGCCAGCACCGCGCTCCACACCTGGCGCGCGCCGCGGTGCGCCGCCTGCTCCGCCGCCAGGCCGCGCTGGCGGTGGCGGAAGATGTTCTCCAGCACCACGATCGCCGCATCCACCACCATGCCGACGGCGAAGGCGATGCCGGCGAGCGAGATCACGTTGACCGAACGGCCGACCACGGCCATGGCGACGAAGGCGCCGATCACCGAGGCCGGCACCGCCAGCGACACGACCAGCGTGGCGCGCAACGAGCGCAGGAACAGCAGCAGGATCAGGATCGCCAGGGTGCCGCCGACATAGATGTTCTGCTGCACCAGATCGATGGCCGAGCCGATGTAGAGGGTTTCGTCGTAGAACAGGGTCAGCTTCAGGCGGTGATCGGGCAGCACCTCCTCGTTCAGTTCGGCGACCGCCTCGCGCACGCCCTTCATGGTCTCTATCACGTTGGCGCCGGCGTCGCGGATGACGTTCAGGCGGATCATCGGTTCGCCGTTGAACCGCCGCCGGCTGGTCGGTTCCTTGTAGCCGAACTGCACTTGCGCGATGTCGCCGACGGTGGCGCTGACCACCTGGCCGCTGGCCTCGTCGACATGGGTGCGCAGGACCACGTCGCGCACCCGATCGATGGTCGAAGACTCGGATTCGACGCGCACCGAATAGCTGCGCTTGCCCTCGTCGACGGCGCCGGCGGTGACCGAGAAGTTGGCCCCGCGCAGGGCCTGGACCACCTGCGGTACGGTCAGGCCGTAGCGGGCCAGGCGCTGCGGCTCGACTTCGACCTGCAGCTCGCGCGCGGCGCCGCCGGCGCGGTGCACCTGCGATACCCCGGACACCCGCTCCAGCGGGTCGACGATCAACTGCGAGACCTCGGTGCCGAAGGTCTCGATGCCGCGCTCGTTGCCGGGCAGGCGGACCAGCGCCAGCCGGGCGATCGGCTCGTCGTCCGAGCTCGAGGTGCGGATACGCGGCTTGAACGCCTCGTCGGGCAGGCCGGTGACCCGGTTCAGCCGGTTCGACACGATCATGAAGGCGCGCTCCATGTTGTGCTCGACGCCGAACGAGACGCTGATGCTGGAGTAGTTGAAGTAGGACTGGCTGGTCAGCGACTCGACACCCTCGATGCCGTTCAGCTGCGCCTCGATGCGGTTGGTGATTTCCCGCTCGACCTCGGCCGGAGCGGCGCCGAGCCAGCTGGTGCCGATGTGCAGGACCGGGCGGCGCACGTCCGGGGTCAGCTGAATGGGAATGTTCGCCAGGGCGACCAGGCCGACCGCGATCACCATCAGCACCGCGGCCATGATCGCCGTGGGGCGTCGGATCGCCAGTTTGATCAGGTCCATGCGCGCACTTCTCCAGACAAAGCCGTCCGTTGCGGTCGAAACGGGTGGCAAGGTCGTGTCCTCACGTCAATTGTGCTATCATACGGGCGGAAAAGGGAACGAAAATGGATGAACGCTCTCGAACCGCCCGAAACAGGCGGCCTTGGCGCCTGGCCCGGATCTCCGGCCCGACCGGCCTGCTGTGCGCGCTCGCCGTGTTGATGATGGCGGCGGCACCCCTGGCGCCGGGGGATCCGAACCGCACCGACTGCATGTGCCGCTACCACGGCAACTACTACGCCCAGGGCGACATGATCTGCATGCGCGGCCCCGGCGGCCTGCGCATTGCCCGCTGCGAGATGCTGCTCAACAACCCGTCGTGGAACATCACGGTCAATCCCTGCCACGGGGTCTGACACCGGATCGGTTCAGCCCGGTGCCTTCTCGCAGGGCTGGCTCCACAGGTCCTGCAGGTAAAGCTCGCGCAGCCGCTTGTCGACGCCGGCTTTCTTCAGCGCCACCAGCTCGCCGCGGAACCTGTCCACCAGGTCCGGCGCGGTGCCCTTGCTGAACACCATCCACAACGGATTGGACAGCGCATCGACCCGTACCACGGGTTCGATCTCGTGCCCGGGAAAACCCAGCTTGCAGACGTTGGCGCGGGCGACGAACTTGGTCAGCGGCATCACCGCGAAGCGGTCCTTGAACAGCATGCGCACGCCGAAGCTGTAGTGCGAATAGGTCACGTAGTCCTTGCCGCGGCGAAACCCCAAGTCCTTGAGCAGGCCCTCGGTGTTGCTGCCGGCCTGGACCCCGACCCGCCACGGCGCCTCGCGCAGGTCTTCCAGCGTTTCCGCCTGCACATCGGCGCGCCGGTTGATCTTGAAGAAATAGATGTCGTAGGGCGACACCTCGCCGACCCAGTTGAACCTGTCCTCCCGCTTAGGCGTCCGCGAGATCGAGAAGAACAGGACGTTCGGCTGGGTCTCGGCCAAATGCTTGGCCCGGGTCCAGGGCACGATCTCGATCTTCGGCGGGGTTGCGCCGCCGGCCAGCCGCTTCAGCAGTTCCTTGACAAGATCGACGACGTAGCCGCGGGCCTCGCCGTCGACCATCATCTGCAGCGGATTGAACGTCGGCGCGACGACCCGGATCGGCGGCAGCGGTTCGGCGCGCGCGATCAGCGGTGCCGTCAAGACCGCCGCCAGCAGCGATGCGGCGGCCAAACCGCCCCACTTTGAAATCCTAAACATGTTCATCATTGTAGCCGCTGCACCGGACAAGAAAATGCCCGAGTTGCCGACTCACTCGTCCGCTTCGGGGGCCGGTTCGGGTTTTGCAGCGGGTTTTGTTTTCCGATCCGCGGTCATCTTGATGCCGCGCCGGCGGAAGAAGAAGGGCCCGATCCCGCGGACCACCAGCCAGACGCCGATGATCAGCGCCAGCCCGATCGCCAGGAACAGGGCGATCTGCAGCGGCAGCGGCTGCTTGGCGAAGAACTTGACTTGCTCGAAGGCGGCGTAGCCGAGCAGGAACCACAGCACGCCGACCACCGCGGCGATGATTCCGGCAGCGCGGCGCGCCCGGCGGCGGCCGCGGCTGCGTCTTCCCGATCCGTATCCGTAGCCCATGGCGCCATCATACCGCCGATTGGCCAGACGCGACCAGAAAGGACCCGCGCGTGTGATAGAATTTTCTGACGCCTTTGCGAAGCGATTTCAGGTCGTTATGATCAAGACCACGACGATTTCGAGTTTTGACACCTCTACGGGGCTCGCATGATGAGAAAATCGTTCGCCGCCGGTCTGATCGTATTGGCCGCGCTGTTGCCCGCATCGGCCCTGGCCTCGCCCTTCGACGGCGAGTGGGTGGGAGAGATGGTCGATCGCGAGCCGCATGCCGGCACTTGCGGTTTCGAGCGCAAACCGTTCAAGGTAATGGTTGAGGACGGGGAATTCGTCGGCGAGGCCTCGACGTTCGGCGATACCTTTCAATTCGAGGGCGAGGTCGATAACGACGGCAGGATCAGGTTCTGGGCCGACTGGACGGTCGTTCAAGCCACGACACAGCAGCCGACCGATGCCAGCGGAAAATTGATCGGCAAGTTCTCCGGCAACGAATTCACCGCCACCTTCAGTCCGGGGACGAACTCCTCGACGGCGCAATCGCTCTGCGCACTAGACATCACGCTGCATCGGGCCGGTGCAACCGCGACAACCGCGGCAGTCCCCGCGGCAGTGGGTTTCAACGGCAAGTGGATCGGCGAAATCGCGGTGGATGTGACGCAATCGTCGGCCTGCGGGTTCAGGCGCATGCCGGTCGAGGCCGAAGTCCGGAGCAATCGCTTCGCCTCCGAGGTTTCACTGCTGGGTCAGACCTTCGCGCTCGAGGGCGACGTGGGCGACGACGGATCGATCAAGTTCTGGGCCGACTGGTCCGTTGTCAACGCCGGCAACGGGATGGCCGTCGACGCGTCGGGCAAGTTCAACGGCAAGTTTTCCGGCCACGACTTCGCCGCCACCTTCTCTCCACAGTCGAGCACCGGATTTTTCGAAACGGTCTGCCCCATGAAATTCACCCTGCGCCGCGAGGGCGTGCCGGTGGCCTCGGCGGCGGTGGCGGCGCAGAACCAGGCCGCCCAGGCGGCGGCGGCGGAACTCGGACTGTGGCAATCGGTGCAGGGCAGCCAGGACGCCGCCGACCTGCAGCGCTACCTCGACCGCTACCCCAACGGCAGCTTCGCCGACATCGCCCGCGTGCGCCTGCAGAGCCTGTCGACAGCGACGGCGCAGCGCGCCGAGATGGCGGTGTGGAATACGGCCCAGGCCGACGGCTAGAGCACATTTGACGAACGTTGAATCCTTTTTAACCGATGTCTGATTCCCTGCCCTGGTGTTTTTAGCCAGGGAGGTTTTCATGGGCTGGGCGTACGGGATTGATCTTCGGCAGCGTGTGGTGGA